>LXOW01234836.1_pt1 | contig 68011 bp, 68 predicted proteins | sample 1368591 | NCBI WGS metagenome assembly LXOW01 (sample SAMN04884650, study PRJNA319009) | bovine gut metagenome | isolation source: Cow rumen | host: Bos taurus | place: Italy: Legnaro (PD) | collected 2014-07-09
GTCTGGGATATGACCCGCCGCAGCGGCGGTCTGCGCATGCTGCCCCCCTTCGGCCTGCCCCAGTACCACAGCGGCAACTACAACGGCACCATGGAAGCGCTGAACGCCGTCCGCTCCTACATCGAGGACTGCCCGGCCAGCGACATCATCCTGATGCTCGGCTCCGTCGTCGCGAACATCGACCTCTCCGCCGCCATCAAGGCCTATGAGAAGTCCGGCGCCGACGCGCTCGCCATCTGCATGGATCATGTGCCCACCGGCAAGTCCCACCGCTATGTCGTCGGCGAGGACGGCCTGGTCAAGGCGCAGTACCTGTATCGCGAGGGCGAGGACGAGGGCATCCCCTCTCTCGAAGCCTACATCTTCAGCAAGGACAAGCTGCTGACCATGATGGCCGAGTGCGAGAAGCGCAACGAGTATCTCTTCCACAAGAACGGCATGGCCGGCTTCCTGGCCGGTGGTCAGAAGATGGCCGTGTATGTGCATCCCGGCTATGCCAAGCGCGTGCGCACGGTCGAGGATTTCTACAAGTGCAATCTCGACATGCTCGACAGCGAGAAGCGCCACCAGCTCTTCCCGCATGAGCGCCCCGTGCTCGCCAAGCGCCATGAGGACGCCAGCACCTACTACGGCGAGGGCGCCCGCTCGGTCAACTCCCTCGTGGGCGACCTGTGCATCATCGAGGGCGACATCGAGAACTGCATCATCTTCTCCGGCGTGCATATCGCCAAGGGCGCGAAGCTGCGCGACTGCATCATCATGAAGGGCAGCGACGTGGGCGAGAACGCAGAGCTGAGCTATGTCATCGCCGACAAGTCCTGCAAGTTCTCCGCCGGCACCCAGCTCGTCGGCAGCCCCAAGCTCCCGACCCTCATCCCCAAGGGAAGCAAAATCTGAAATTTTTCGTATCTATTCAGTCCCCCGTGTCATTCTGAGGAGCCGTAGAGCCCATGGCCGGAANNAATAAAAAAGATCCTTCGACTCGCTTCGCTCGCGAAGCCATGACAAGGACTGAACAGTTACAATTTTTCCGCATACTGCCTGGGCTGGGAACATACCGTTCCCAGCCCGGCAGCTAGTGGCCAGTGGCTGGTTCATTCTGCTGACCACTGTACAACAGAGAGGCGTGCCGCCAAGCGGCACGCCTTTGTGCTGTATAAGGGTCTCAGCGGATCTGCCCGTTCCCGCGGACGATATACTTGTAGCTGTTGAGCTCCTCGAGCCCCATGGGGCCGCGGGCGTGGAGCTTCTGCGTGGAGATGCCCATCTCGCAGCCGAGGCCGAATTCGCCCCCGTCGGTAAAGCGCGTGGAGACGTTCACATACACGGCGGCCGCGTCCACCAGGGCGGTGAACTTCGCGGCGCTCTCGTCGCTGCGCGTCACGATGGCCTCGCTGTGACCGGTCGAGTGGCGGGCGATGTGCGCGATGGCCGCGTCCACGCCGTCCACGACGGCGACGGCCAGAATATAGTCCAGAAACTCCGTGTCAAAGTCCTTTTCCCCCGCCGGGACGCCGGGGATGAGCCGCGCGGCCTCGGCGTCGAGCCGGAGCTCCACGGGCACGAGCCCCTGCGCGGCGCGTTCATCGACCAAAAGGCGCCTGAGCTTCGGCAGAAACTCCGCCGCAATGTCCCGATGCACCAGCAGCACCTCCTCCGCGTTGCACACGGAGGGGCGGCTGGTCTTGGCGTTCTCGATGATGCGCAGCGCCTGCTCCTGATCGGCGGAGGCGTCGACGAAGATGTGGCAGATGCCGGTGCCGGTCTGGATGCAGGGCACCTTCGCGTTCTCGGTGCAGCGCCGGATCAGCCCCGCGCCGCCGCGGGGGATCAGCAGATCGACATAGCCCACGGCGCGCATCAGCTCGTCGGCGCTCGCGTGGGAGATATCCTCCACGAAGCCCACGAGCGCCGCGGGGAGCCCCGCGTCCTCGAGGCCGTGGTGGATGGCCGCGACGATCGCCGCGTTGGAGCGGTACGCCTCCTTCCCGCCGCGCAGGACGACGGCGTTGCCGGACTTGAGCGCCAGCACGGCCGCGTCCGAGGTGACGTTCGGGCGGCTCTCATAGATGATGGCGACCACGCCGAGGGGGACGGAGGTCTTCTCGATCACAAGGCCGTTCGGGCGCTCCACGCGCCGCAGCACGCGCCCCTCCGGGTCGGGCAGCGCCGCGACCTCGCGCACGCCCTGCGCCATGCCCGCGATGCGCGCCGGCGTCAGGGTGAGCCGGTCGATCATCACCGCGCCGTAGCGATCCCCGGCGGCCTCTACGTCCGCGCGGTTGGCTTCCAAAATCGCGTCCTGCTCGGAAAGCAGCCGCTCCGCGATCGCCTGCAGGGCGAGGTTCTTGCGCTCCCTCGAAGCCGTCAGCGCGGGCAGGGCGCTCTTTGCCTCGACCAGAATGCTGTGCGTTGTCTTCATGGTATTTCACCTCAAGTAGATTTGTCATTCTGAGGAGCCGTCAGGCGAGGAAGAATCTTATAAGATCCTTCGACTCGCTTCGCTCGCTCAGGATGACACAGTATGCCGAATCAATACTGCGCTTTCCGGCCGACAAACAGCGTGCCGGTCTCCTGTCCCGCCGCGAGCTCGAAGAGGACGCGCGGGTTCTTCCCGTTCGTGATGACGACGTCGATGCCCTGTGCGGTCGCGAGGTCGGCGGCCTGGAGCTTGGTGCGCATCCCGCCGGTGCCGCGCCGGGAGCCCGCGCCCCCGGCGAGGGACCAGGTCGCCTCGTCGATCCGCTCGATGCGCCGGATGAGAGTCGCGTTCTTGTACAGGCGCGGGTCGCGGTCGTACAGGCCGTCGATATCCGAGAGGATGATGAGTTTGTCTGCGCGGCAGAGCACCGCGACGACGGCGGAGAGCATGTCGTTGTCGCCGAAGAGCTTCTCCTCCGATTCGATCTCCTTGTAGCTCACGGAGTCGTTCTCGTTCACGATGGGGATGATCCCCTGCTCCAGCAGCGCGCCGAAGGTGTTGGCGAGGTTTTCCTTCTTCTCCTCGTCCTCGATGTCGTCGGCGTTCAGCAAAATCTGCGCGATGGTCTTGTTGTAGTAGCCGAAGAACTTGTCGTACAGGAACATGTTCTCGCACTGGCCGACCGCAGCGGCCGCCTGCTTCATCCTGAGCTCCTTCGGCTTCTCGGCCAGGTGCAGCTTCTGGCAGCCGACGGCGATGGCGCCGGAGGAGACCAGGATCACCTCGCAGCCGTTGTTCTGCATATCGGACAGTGCGAGCGCGAGATCCTCATAGGCTCTGAGCTTGCTGTTTCCGTTCTCGTGGGTCAGGGTGGAGGTGCCGACCTTCACCACGATCCTTTGCTTCTTCTGCATGGCGTTCTCTCCGTTTCGGTGTGGTATTGACCTTGATTATACCAGATTATCCGGTTTTTGCAAACACAATGGATTCGGCGATTTTGCCCGTCCTTTGGTAAAACTATACAGAAAGGCACGGCCAAAGCAGGCAGCGCCCCTCGGATTCCCGGAAGCGGCGGGAAAGGCGGTTTGTTCTCGCTCAAAACGGTAGAAAAATCCCGGCCGCTGTGCTATACTGAATACGCTTCCCGAGATCTTCCACGCAGCGGGCGGAATGGAAAAGGCCGAGTACGGCTCTGAGCTGCTCAAGCGGCTGTCCCGTGACTTGACCGATATCTACGGAAAGGGTTTCAGCCACAGCAACTTGATCTATATGCGCAAGATGTATCTGATCTATTCAAAAAGTCAGACGCTGTCCGACTTTTTAAGCTGGAGCCACTATGTCGAGCTCCTGAAAATCGACGATCCCTTGGAGCGCTCCTTCTATGAAAAAGAAGCTGAAACGGAGCATTGGGGCGTCCGCGAGCTCAAACGCCAGATGAAAAGTATGCTCTTCCATCGCCTCGCCCTCAGCACGAACCGCGAGGAGGTGCTGCGGCTCGCCAGGGAGGACGAGATCATCGAGCGCCCGGAGGACATCCTGCGCGAGCCCTATATCTTCGAGTTCACCGGGCTGCCGCAGCTCCCGGTCTACAAGGAGGGCGACTTGACGGAGACAGAAAGGTGCAGCCTGGGAGGCTGCACCTTTTGTAGTTTTAACAATAATTGTGGAAAAGCACCGCTCTGTGTGTTATACTGAAACAGTGCAGATATGGAGAAAGCAAATCAGAGATTCCCGTTCAGGAGGAACCGCAATGGACAGCAACACTTCCCTTACGCAGTTTACCAGCACCCCGGATATCCTACAGGATATGCGCGGGATCATCGAGATCGCGCGGGAGAGCGCGTATCAGGCGGTCAACGCCGCGCTTGTCCGGCGCAACTGGCTGCTTGGCCGCCGGATCGCGGAAGAGGAGCTGCGCGGGGATCGCGCGGAATACGGACTGGAGATCATCAAAACGCTGTCACGGGAGCTGACCGAGGAATACGGCAAAGGATTTACAAAAACGAACCTTTACAATTTTTACCTGTTCTACAAAACCTTTCCGGACATTTTCCACGCAGTGAGTGGAAAATCTTTGCCGCTGCTATCCTGGACGCATTACCGAACCTTGTTGCAGGTCAAGGACGCAGGCGCCCGCGCCTGGTACGCAAAAGAAGCCGCCGAGCAGACCTGGGCTGTACGCACCTTGCAGCGCAACATTGACACGCAGTACTATTACCGCCTGCTGTCATCGCAGAGCGCCGCGCCTGTAGAACAGGAGATGCGGCAGCTCACCGCGCCTTATCAGAAGGACAGGCTGGAATACCTGAAAAACCCGGTCGTGGCTGAGTTCCTTGGGCTCTCCTCCAACATCGACATGACGGAGACGCAGCTGGAATCCGCGATCCTCTCCAATATCCAGAAGTTCCTGATGGAGCTTGGCAAGGGCTATGCGTTCGTGGCCCGGCAGCAGCACATCCACACGGAGAAGCAGGAGTATTATATCGACCTGGTTTTCTACAACTATATCCTCAAATGCTTTGTGCTGATCGACCTGAAAACCGGAAAGATCACCCATCAGGACGTCGGGCAGATGGATATGTACATCCGCATGTACGACGAGCTCAAACGCAGTGAGGGCGATAATCCCACGCTCGGGATCGTACTCTGTTCCGAGACGGACGAGGATATCGCCCGGTACTCCGTAATGCACGGCAGCGAGCAGTTGTTCGCCTCCAAGTACAAGCTGTACCTGCCCACGGAGGAGGAGCTGCGCGCGGAGATCGAGGCGCAGAAGGCTGTTTTCTACTTACAGCAGAGAGAACAGCACAGCGAGCAATAGATACGCACCCCCAACAGCCGTTGGGGGTGCCGCTGTCCTCACGCCGCCATGTCCTCTATCTGCGCGTCGTCGAGCATGTCCTGTATCGAGATCGCATACCCCCGCGAGGGGTCGGACACGAAGACATGCGTCACCGCGCCGACGAGCTTGCCGTTTTGCAATATCGGGCTGCCGCTCATGCCCTGGACGATGCCGCCGGTCTGGGCGCGCAGCTCGGGGTCGGTGATCGTGATGACCGCGTGGCGCGTGCCGCCCTCGCGGTAGAGCCGCCCGATCTGCGCCTGATACTCCCGCGTCTCATGCCCGCTCACGGTCGAGAGGATCGTCGCGGGGCCGCTCTCGAGCTCGCCGGTCTCGACGAGACGCCCGCCGAGCGAGGCCGTCGCGCGCCCGAAGATGCCGTGCTCGGTGTTCTGCTCGACCCGGCCGAGCACGCGCCCCGCGTCGGTGCAGCCCGAGAGCTCGCCCGGCGCGCCCGCCGTCCCTGGGATCACGTCCACGATCTCCGCCTCGGTGATCGTGCCGCCGCTCAGCGGGAGCACCAGGCCGCTCTCCTCATCGCGCACGCTGTGTCCGAGCGCCCCAAAGCGCCCCGTGGCCGGGTCGCAGAAGGTCACGGTGCCGATACCCGTGATCGCGTCGCGCAGCCACATCCCGAGCATCCACTGGTTCTCCTGCGAGAGCGCGGGCTGCACCGTGACCTGCCTCTCCTTCCCGTCGCGCAGCAGCGTGAGCTCCGCCGCCGCGCCCTCGAGCGCCCCGACCGCGCCGATCAGCCCGTTCGCGCTCTCCACCGGCGCGCCGTTGAGCTCTACTATAAAATCGCCCGCCTTGACGCCCGCCTCCGCCGCCGGAGAGAGCCTGCCCTCCTCGGTTGGGACGGCGGACACGCCCGCGACCATCACGCCCCGCGTGCGAAGCTGGATGCCCACGATCTGCCCGCCCACGGCCAGCTCCTGCGCCCAGGCGGAGGCCGGGAATCCCGCAAGCAGGGCGAGGCTCAGCAGCGCCGCAATTGCTGTTTTTTTCATACTCGTCTCCCTTCCCGCACGTCAATCATGCACGATTCAGTATGCGCGAAAAGCGTCCGTTTACAGGCGGCACATTTTGCAAGCCAGAATCTGTTATCGACGAAGACTAAAAACGGCGCGCGGAAAACGGCGATACCATATCATATTAATAAAAAAACCTCCCGCGTCTCCGTTATTCGTACAGAGACGCGGGGGCTTTTTCATATATCGCTTTACAGCTCCTCCGTCCGCACGCCCTTTTCGATCTCGCGGATATCGTAGGGGGAGGTCTGGTAGACGCAGTAGTTGAGCCAGTTGGCGTAGAGCAGATGCGCGCAGGAGCGCCAGGTGACGACGGGCTCGCGCGCGGGGTCGCCGTCGGGGAAGTAGTTCTTCGGCAGCTCGATCGGCACGCCCGCCGCGACGTCGCGCAGGTACTCCTTTTTCAGGGTGTCCCGGTCGTACTCGGCGTGGCCCATGAGGAAGACCTGGCGGCCTCCGGCGGTCTTGACGGCGTAGACCCCGGCCTCGGGCGAGGCTGCGAGGATTTTGAGCTCCGGCACGGCCTCGATATCCTCCCGCGCGACGGTGGTGTTGCGGGAGTGCGGCACCCAGAACTTGTCGTCAAAGCCGCGGAAGAGGATGTAATTCGGATCCTCGAGCGTGTGGCGGAACACGCCGAAGAGCTTTTTCGGCAGCAGGCGCTTCGGGATGCCGTAGTGGTAATAGAGCGCGGCCTGCGCGCCCCAGCAGATGTGCAGCGTGGAGTGTACATGGGTTTTCGACCACTCCATGATGCGGCAGAGCTCCGGCCAGTAGTCGACCTGCTCAAAGTCCAGGTGCTCCACCGGCGCGCCGGTGATGACCAGGCCGTCGAAGGTGCGGTGCTTCACCTCGTCGAAGCTCTGATAAAAGGCCAGCATGTGCGACTGCGGGGTGTTTTTGGGGACGTGTCCGGTCGGGGCGAGCAGCTCCAGCTCGATCTGCAGCGGGGTGTTGCCGAGCACGCGGGCAAGCTGCGTCTCGGTATCGACCTTGGTGGGCATGAGGTTCAGCAGCAGGATCTTCAGCGGGCGGATATCCTGGCTGAGCGCGCGCGTCTCCGTCATGACGAAGATGTTTTCCTGTGTGAGCGTGGCGGTGGCGGGGAGTTGATTGGGTATCTTGATGGGCATGAATGTGTATTCCTTTGTATTTTTGTTTTTGGGTTTCTGCTTGATTCAGCTTTTGCCTGCCGACAGCACCGTAGGGGCGGCCCTTGTGGTCGCCCGGCACAGAAATGACATGTTCTGTACTGCTCTGGGCGAATTCGCAGGCTGTTTTCCGTCCGCCGCGTACCGCGCCGGACGGCGGGCGACCATAAAGGTCGCCCCTACGCTGAAACCGCTGCGCTTGGCGCGTATCAATTATTCCACCGCGTCGAGCGCCTGGGCGATGTCCGCGATCAGGTCCTCCTTGCTCTCGAGGCCGCAGGACATGCGCACGAGCCCGGCGGGGACGCCGGCGGCGGCGAGCTGCTCGTCGGTCATCTGGCGGTGCGTGGAGCTCGCGGGGTTGAGGCAGCAGGTGCGCGCGTCGGCGACGTGGGTCTCGATGGCGGCGAGCTTGAGCTCGCGCATGAAGACGCTGGCCGCCGCGCGCCCGCCCTTGAGCTCGAAGGACACGACGCCGCAGGAGCCGTTGGGCAGATACTTCTGCGCGAGGGCGTGGTACTTGTTCCCCTCGAGGCCGCAGTAGTTGACGGAGGCCACCTTCGGGTGCGCGGCGAGGAATTCCGCGACGGCCTGGCCGTTTTCACAGTGGCGCGCCATGCGCACATGCAGGCTCTCCAGGCCGAGGTTCAGATAGAAGGCGTTCTGGGGGGACTGGATCGAGCCGAAATCGCGCATGAGCTGGGCGGTGCATTTGGTGATGAACGCGCCGGCCTGGCCGAACTTCTCGGCGTAGGTGATGCCGTGATAGCTCTCGTCGGGCGTGGTGAGGCCGGGGAACTTGTCGGCGTGGGCCATCCAGTCGAACTTGCCGGAGTCCACGATCGCGCCGCCGACGGCGACGCCGTGGCCGTCCATGTACTTGGTGGTGGAGTGGGTGACGATGTCCGCGCCCCACTCGAAGGGGCGGCAGTTGACCGGCGTCGGGAAGGTGTTGTCCACGATCAGCGGGACGCCGTGCGCGTGCGCGGCGCGGGCGAACTTCTCGATATCCAGCACCGTGAGGGCGGGATTCGCGATCGTCTCGCCGAAGACGCATTTGGTATTGGGGCGGAAGGCGGCGTTCAGCTCCTCCTCGGTGCAGTCGGGCCCGACGAAGCTCGCCTCGACGCCCATGCGCGCCATCGTGACGGAGATGAGGTTGAAGGTGCCGCCGTAGATGGAGGAGCTCGCGACGATGTGGTCGCCGCAGGAGCAGAGATTGAACATGGCAAAGAAGTTCGCGGCCTGCCCGGAGCTCGTCAGCATCGCGGCGGTGCCGCCCTCCAGCGCGGCGATCTTCGCGGCGACGTAGTCGTTCGTGGGGTTCTGGAGCCGGGTGTAGAAATAGCCGCTGGCCTCCAGATCAAACAGCGCGCCCATGTCCTCGCTGGTGGCGTACTTGAAGGTGGTGGACTGGATGATGGGGATCTGGCGCGGTTCGCCGTTGCCGGGCGTATAGCCGCCCTGCACGCAGACGGTATCGGTACGATAGCTCATATCGTCAGCTCCTTTGTGTGAGAATACCGTGATTATAGGTTGCCGCGGCGGGATTGTCAAGCCGAATGTGAACGTGACGGCAGGGCGTCCCGCGCCGGGCGCTTCGCGAAGCGCCCTTACGGTGGAATCGGGGTTCGCGTCATTGTCTCACTCCGTCGCCGACGGCGACGCCATACTCATTCATTCTTCATTATACACTATGTCCTCCCGCGCGACCTTGTCCCAGGAGAATACCGGGAGCAGCTCGCGCGCGGCGCAGGGCTCATAGCGGTCGGTGAGGCCGCAGAGATACGCGAGGCGGCCGACGACCTCCTCGGGGCGGCAGTCCAGCCGCAGGCGCTCGGTGCTCTGGCTCCCGAGACGCTTGGAGAGCTTGCCGCCGGCATCGACGAGCAGCGGACAGTGGCAGTAGGCCGGGGCCGCGCCGCCCAGGGTCTCGATCAGCCACTTCTGCCGCGGCGCGGAGGAGAGCAGATCGCGCCCGCGCACGACGCGCGTCACGCCCATGAGCATATCGTCCACGCTGACCGCGAGCTGATAGGCGAAGACGCCGTCCGCGCGCCGGATCACAAAATCCCCGCCCTCGCGCGCGGGGTTCTGGCGCAAAAGGCCGTAATGCCCGTCCTCGACCGCGATCACGGCGTCCGGGGCGCGCAGCTTCCAGGCGTGGCGCTCGTGCATCCGCGCGGCGCGCTCATGCTCGCTCAGGCGCGCGCAGCGGCAGCCGGGGTCGAACTCACTTTCGCCGGGGTGCGGCGCGGAGGCCGCGGCCAGCCGCTCGCTGCGGCTGCACCAGCAGGGATAGACGAGTCCTCTCTCCCGCAGGAAATAAAAGGCGTCCTCGTACAGCGCCGTGCGATCGGACTGCGCGAAGCCCGCCTCCGGCCAGCCGCGATCCCAGTCGAGCCCGAGCCAGCGCAGATCCTCGCCCAGCGCCTCGACATAGCGCGGCTTGGAGCGCGCGGGGTCGAGATCCTCCATGCGGAAGATCAGCTCCCCGCCCTGCGCGCGCACGTCGAGCCAGGCGAGCAGCATGGCGAGCAGGTTCCCCCAGTGCATGTAGCCCGAGGGGCTCGGGGCGAAGCGCCCGACCGCGCTCATCGCCTGGTCACGGGGGCGGCCTGGAAGCTCTCCCCCGTCACGGCGGCCCCGATCGCCCCGCCGCTGATATCGCAGAGCCGCGCGCGGAAATCGTCGCTCCGCGCCTCGGGCAGCAGCGCGCGAAAATGCACGGCCGCGCCGTAGTCCAGCGCGTCCACCGCGCCGTCGAAGGCAGCGATCTCCTGCTTCATGCGCTCGATGGCGGCGTAGGAGCAGTCGAATTCCAGCACGAGCCAGCGCCGCACGACGGCGAGCCCCGCCGCGTCCAGCGCGTCCTTCGCGCTCTTGGTGTAGGCGCGGAAGAGCCCGCCCGCGCCGAGCAGCACCCCGCCGAAATAGCGCGTCACGACGCAGACGAGGTTCGTCACGCCCTCGCGCCGGAAGACCTCCAGCATCGGGATGCCCGCCGTGCCCTGCGGCTCGCCGTCGTCGGAGTAGCGCTCAGGCCCGTCGTGCAGCAGATAGCACCAGCAGTTGTGCCGCGCGTCGTAGTGCTCCTTTTTGACGGCGGCAATGAAGGCGCGCGCCTCCTCCTCGCTCTCGATTGCCCGGACATGCCCGAGAAAGCGCGAGCGCTTTTCCGTATATTCACTCTCCCCCGCCCCGGCGGGGATGTAGTATTCGGTCATATCGAGGCCCCCCTCTTGCGCAATGAATAATGAATAATGAATAAGTAATAATGAATAATTATTGTGTCCGCTTCGCGGACGGATTGGAAACTCTGTGTCATTCTGAGGAGCCAAAGGCGACGAAGAATCTTATCCTGAACGGTTTTCGGCACACAAAGATTCTTCGCTTCGCTCAGAATGACACGCGGCGCAGCCGCGTTTTTTTCAATCCGTCGCCGTCAGGCGACACCTTAATTATTCATTATTCATTATTACTTATCATTCCTGCGGCAGTATGCAATAGTACCGCGACGTTCGCAATATCCCGTCGCTCCCGGTGTACGGCTCCTCGGTCTGATAGACGAAACCGCATTTTTCGATCACGCGGCGGGACTTGTCGTTCTCAGGGAAGTGGCCGCACCAGACCGACGCCGCGTCCGCCTTGAAGCACAGCGAGATCAGCGCGCGCACGGCCTCGGGAATATAGCCCTGCCCCCAGAGAGGGCGGGCAAGCCAGTAGCCGAGCTCGGGCTGCCCGTCCGCGAGGGTGCAGCGGCAGGGAAAGACGCCTACGCTGCCCACAGGCTCGTCGCTGCCTTTCAGTGTGACGGCCCAGGTGTCGGCGTTTATCAGCACCGCGCGCAGGATCTCGAGGCTGTCCGCCTCGCTCGTGTGTACGCGCCAGCCCGCGGCGGGGCCGACAGCCGGGTCGGAGGCGCAGCGAAAGAGGGCCGCCGCGTCGTCCTCGCGCCAGGGGCGCAGGCGCAGCCGCTCCGTCTCGATGACGGCGGGCAGGGTGAAGGCAAGGCTCATTCCCAGTCCTCCTTCGTCTCCACATAGCCGGGGATATAGGGCTTGCAGCGGCCGAACAGCGCGGGCGGCACGACGGCCTCGACGCGCACGCCGGTCTCGGTGTACTCCGTGCTGAGCACGGCGGCCTCGCGGTTGAGCGTATCGAGCAGCGCCCCGGCGGAATAGGGCAGCTCAAGCGTGAGCTGCTGTTTGCCCTTATCAAGCAGCTCGGAGAGTCGCCGCACCAGCGCGTCCGCGCCCTCGCCGCTTTTGGCCGAGAGGCAGACCACGTCCTCCCCGTGGGGCAGGATGCCGAAATAGGCGTCGCACTTGTTGTAGACGCGCAGGCAGGGCGTCGCCTCCGCGCCGAGCTGGCGGATCAGCTCGTCCACGACGCGGGCCTGCTCCTCCCACTCGGGGTTGGAGATGTCGATGACGTGCAGCAGCACGTCGGCGTAGCGCAGCTCCTCGAGCGTGGCCTTGAAGGCCTCGATCAGATGCGTCGGGAGCTTGCGGATGAAGCCGACGGTGTCGCTCAGCAGCACCTCGGTGCTCTCGTCGATCCTGAGGCGGCGCGTCGTGGTGTCGAGCGTGTCGAAGAGCCGGTCGTTCGCCGGGATATCCGCGCCGGTCAGGCGGTTCAGGAGCGTGGATTTGCCCGCGTTCGTGTAGCCCACGAGGGCGATCACGGGCATGGCGTTCTTCTCGCGCCGCCGCCGCTGGGTCGAGCGGACGCGGCGCACCTCGGCGAGCTCCTCTTCGAGCTTCTGGATCTTGCGGCGGATGTGCCGCCGGTCGGTCTCGAGCTGCGTCTCGCCGGGGCCGCGCGTGCCTATGGGCGAGGAGCCGCCCGAGGCCGTCTGCCGCACGAGATGCGTCCACATACCGGTGAGGCGGGGCAGCAGATACTGATACTGGGCGAGCTCGACCTGCAATTGCCCCTCCCTGGTCTGCGCGCGCTGGGCGAAGATATCGAGGATCAGCCCCGAGCGGTCGAGCACCCGGACGCCGAGCTCCTCGCCGAGCACCCTGAGCTGCGAGGGCGAGAGCTCGTTGTCGAAGACCGCGAGCTCGCAGTCGTTCATCTGGATCAGCGCTTTGAGCTCCTTCACCTTCCCGTCGCCGAGAAAGCTGCGCGGATCGGGCGCCGGGCGGTTTTGCAGCAGCACGGCCACGGCTTCGCCCCCGGCGGTCTCCACGAGCGCGGCGAGCTCGTCCATCGAGACCTCCGTGGAGCGCTCGCGCTCGTCCATGCTCTGCGCGGCGAGCCCCGCCAGCACGGCGCGCTCGCGTTTTACCTGCGTATCCTGCATTCAGTCCTCCTTGTCGGGGTTTTTATGGCCGTAGACGGCTTTGACAAGCTGGCGCGACAGCCAGACGAAAAACAGCAGCACAGCGACGGGGATCACGCAGTCCGTCACCAGCAGGATCGTGATGGTCTCGATCAGGTGGTTCACGGCCGCCTTGCCCTTCTCCAGCGACTCGCCGACGCCGCTCACGACGCTCTGCGCCGCGCCCGTGATCGCGTTCCAGAGGCTCTCGTCCTCCTGCGCCTCCGCCTCGCTCTCGAGCTCGGCCGAGACCTCGTTCACCGCGTCGATGCTGCCCTGGATCGAGTCGTGAAAGCTGCGGTCGATCGCGTTCGAGACCGCGACGCTCGCCGGGACGACCAGCACCCCGGCGATCCCGACGACCAGCAGCGTCAGCGCGAGGCGGCGCTTCCAGCCGCTGCCGGGGCGCAGCTCGTGGAGGATCGAGAGCAGACAGGCGCCGGGCACCAGCAGCGCCGAGCACAAAAAGCCGAGGATGGTCAGCAGATATTTTTCGAGGTAGAGCGCGCCGAGCACGACGATGAAGTACTCGCTCAGCTCGACGATCTGCGAGGCGATGGGCGTGCCCACGTCGCCGGGGAGCACGGTGATCGCGGCGGAGACGGCGGTCGAGGCCGTGATGAGGCCGAAGACCGTCGCGCGCTTGGCGTCCAGCGCCTCGATGATGCCGCGGTAGCTCTCCACCGAGCAGAGCAGACGGCGCAGCACCAGCGCGGAGAACAGCCCCAGCGCTGCCCAGAAGACGATGCGCAGAGCTTTCCCGACGCGCGTTCTCTCTCTCAGTCCGGTTTCCATGTGCGCCTGACCCCCTCTTCCTCTCTCGTGATCTGCTTCAGGCTCTTTTCAAATTTGACGCGCGGCCCCATGACGACGTGCCCGCAGCCGAGGCAGCGGAGCTTGAAGTCCGCGCCGATGCGCAGCGTCTCCCAGTCCCGGCTCCCGCAGGGGTGCGCCTTCCTGAGCGTCAAAATATCGCCTACCCGAATGTCCATCAGTCTTTGATTGCCTCCCAATAGCGTTTGGCCGCCTGTTCGGTCTTGTTGTCGCCGTATTCGTAGTACCGCGCGTCCCGGAGCACGTCGGGCAGGTACTGCTGCCTGACCCAGTGGCCGGGGAAGTCGTGCGGATAGAGATAGCCCTGCTCGCGCTCGAAGCCCGTGCCGTCGGCGTGTACGTTCTGCATCTCGCGCGGCGGCGGGCCGCTTTTACCCGCGCGGATATCCGCGAGCGCGCGGTCGATGGCGACGCAGGCGCTGTTCGATTTCGGCGCGGTGGCGAGCACGATCGCCGCCTCCGCGAGCGGCAGCCGCGCCTCGGGCAGACCGAGCTGCAGGGCGGCGTCCACGCAGGCTTTGACGATCGGCACGGCCTGCGGCCAGGCGAGGCCGACGTCCTCGCTCGCCGAGCACAGCAGCCGCCGGCACGCGCCGGGCAGGTCGCCGGCCTCGAGCGTGCGCGCGAGGTAGTGTACCGCCGCGTCGGCATCGGAGCCGCGCAGCGACTTCATCAGCGCCGAGAGCGCGTCAAAGTGCTCGTCCCCGTCCCGGTCATAGCGCATGGCGCTGCGCTGGGACGCCGCGAGGGCGTCGGCAAGCGTGACGATCCCGCTCACGGGCGCGGTGGAGAACAGCAGCTCGACGGCGTTCAGCGCCTTGCGCACGTCCCCGCCGCAGGCGGAAGCGATTCGTTCTACCACGCCGTCCTCGAAATCCAGCGGCGCCGCGAGCCGCGCGTTCATCAGTGCGATCGCGCGTTCCACGGCGGGCTCGACCTCGCGCGGCGGCACGCTCTTGAACTCGAACACGGTCGAACGGCTCAGTATTGCGTTGAACACCGTGAAATAGGGGTTCTCGGTCGTGGAGGCGATCAGCGTGATGCGCCCGTCCTCGATGAATTCCAGCAGGGATTGCTGCTGCTTCTTATTAAAATACTGTATCTCGTCGAGGTAGAGCAGCACGCCGCCCGGCGCGAGCAGGGTGTCCAGCTCCTCGATGATGCGCTTAATGTCGGCGATGCCGGCGGTGGTGGCGTTGAGCTTGCGGAGCGTCCGGTTCGTGCGCTCGGCGATGATGCGCGCGACGGTGGTTTTGCCCGTGCCGGAGGGGCCGTAGAAGATCATGTTCGGGATCTGCCCGCTCTCGATGATGCGCCGCAGCAGCCCGCCGGGGCCGAGGATATGCCGCTGGCCGACCACGTCGTCCAGACTTGTCGGGCGGATCTCATCCGCCAGAGGTTTGTAGTTCATTATAATCCTTCCGCTTTGGCTCCCCTGCGAAGGGGAGCTGGCGCGAAGCGCCTGAGGGGTTTATCCTTCATTGTACATGGGGCGGGCTGTCCGCCCGCCCCATGTGTCACTCATTTTCGCCGAGGTCGAATTCCAGGGTCTCGCCGCAGCTCGGGCAGCGGATGCCGCCCTTTTCCAGCGTCTCCTCGTCAAAGGTGATGGTCTCGCCGCAGCTCGGGCAGACCACGTCGTACAGCACGCCGTCGTAGTCGAGCTCCTCGTCGCCGGGCTCGAGCGCAGCGCCCTCTTCCCCGCCGTTCTCCTCGTCCTCGTCCTCGTAGAGGCGCAGCGAGGGCGTGTAGATGTCCTCGTCTTCGTCCTCATCCTCCCAGCCGGACCAGTCCTCCTCCGGCTCGGCGATCTCCTGCAGCTCGATCAGCTGCTCGTACACGTCGTCGAGCGCTTCCTCGTGCGCGTCCGTGCGCTTGTCCAGCTCTTCGAGCTTGTGCGCCACGTCGAGCAGCAGCTCGTTCAGCGCGGCCCAGAGCTTCGCGTGCCGGGAATCCGGCTCGAACTCGAGGCCGTCGGTCAGTCCCTTCAGATAAGCGGCCTTTTCCGCGATCGTCATACAGAAAACCTCCGATCTTGAATCAAATTGACGCCTGTGAAAAAAGAAGCGGGCGGAACGGAGAAACATGTGTCGTCGTGCATCCTCGTTCTGCTCGCTTCCATCCGTCCGCTGTGTGGCGGCTTACGCTCTGGACAGATACTCGCCGGTGCGGGTGTCGATGCGGATCTTCTCGCCGCGGTCGATGAACAGCGGCACCTTGATCTCGGCGCCGGTCTCGAGGGTGGCGGGCTTGGTGGCGTTGGTGGCGGTGTTGCCGGCGAAGCCCGGATCGGTCTCGGTGACCTCGAGCTCCACAAAGAAGGGCGGCTCCACGTTGAAGACCTTGCCCTTGTAGGAGTAGATGGTGCACTCCATGTTCTCCTTGACGAACTTGAAGTTGTCGCCCAGGACGGAGGCGTCGACGGGCTCCTGCTCATAGGTCTCGGGGTTCATGAAGTAGTAGAGGTTGCCGTCGTTGTAGAGATACTCCATGGTGACGCGGTCAACGGTGGCGTTCTCGAACTTGGCGGTGGGGTTGAAGGAAGTCTCGGTCACGGCGCCGGTGATGACGTTCTTCATCTTGGTGCGGACAAAGGCCGCGCCCTTGCCGGGCTTGACGTGCTGGAACTCGACGACCTGCATGACCTGGCCGTCCATCTCAAAGGTAACGCCGTTTCTGAAATCGCCTGCAGTAATCATAAGGGAACCTCCCAATCATAAAAATAGCATACAAAAGTTTAGCTCTGTTATTTTACAGTATTTTCGCGACTTTTGCAAGAGCGAATTGCAAGATTCTGCGCAGCTTGTCCCAAGTTCTCCGCCGGCACGCCGAAAAAAACAGAAAAAAACTTGCGTCCGGCAAAAATCTCCTGTTGACAAAAGCGGAAAGATTTGCTATTATACTGCTTGCGCACAGGGGATGGCCCCGCTGCGGAAGTGAATATGGGGGTATAGCTCAGCTGGGAGCGTAGCCCATATTTAACAAGCCCCTCAGTTCTTCCCCTTTTGAGATGCAGGCGAATGATGTACGCCCCCATCATTCCCAACTAATTAAAGCATTTAAGAGGCGTATTGAGCCGAAACGATTGGTTTTCGGCACTATAATTGGATAAATGATGTGTCTCCTACGGGGGTATAGCTCAGCTGGGAGAGCGCTTGAATGGCATTCAAGAGGTCAGCGGTTCGATCCCGCTTATCTCCACCAGACACATTATGAAAGGCTTGATTTCTACGGAAATCAAGCCTTTTTGTGTACAAATAAAGAGCATTGGGATGATGCTGGCAGCTTCCACCGCCATTCAAGCATCCTCCCCTTGCTGAAAAAGGCCGTTTCCACGTTCAAAAGATCGTGAAAGCGGCCTTTTTTCGTTGCCCGGAAATATGTTTCACGGTGAAACACATTTACATATACATATGTCTTTTCACGGCTCGTGGAAACGGGATCATCACGCATCATGATTCGACAGCATATAGTTTTTGAGCAAGTTATTAATGTGACTGCTTATTGATCAACTTGTCCTTGCACATTTGGGGATATGTTTTCAAGGTATTTAGGACAGTCCTCGCATAGTACATTGCAATCTTTCATCTCAAAGTAGTCCGGGTTGCGTGTGACTCCCACATATGGAATGTTTCTTCTGTGACAAATATCAATAATCGTTTTCCTTTCCTCAGGGAGCATTCTGTTCCCTAGGAACACTTTTGTAATTGGGAAAAATTGTATGTTATAATTTGTGCCCTCCGCTCGTCCCAATGGGAGCAGCAATCTCCACTCATTTTGATAAGTCCAGTCTATGCTTTTACGTAAAGCCCCATGGAAGTAAATATCCCAAAGGATATCGTCTGTGGGAGGTGTATCTTTGTATGCAACAATACGCTCAGTAATATTTGGTCTTGCTCTACAATATACCATAGGAAATAGGTTTGCAAACACGTCATGAAAAGCATTATCCTCTGGTAAGACTGTATACTCTAGGCAAAAACCTTTATGGCAGTTCGCATAAGCTCCACCCCACATAAGCTGTGAGTATGGTGTTGTAGTGAAGCAAGCGGTCCTAAACGTTGTTTTTAGCTGAGTAGCGAAATCTTCATACTCAGACAAAATTACTGTTTTTAATGCATTGCCCCAGTCTAGCCCTTTCAGTAGTTCGGTTTGTATTTTCAAGCAAAAACACTGATTTGAAATATGCTCCAATTCCGATTCAGGTGCTTTTTGAAAGAAGCTATCAAAAGAATGTGTATGCTGATATGTTTCAAATATCCAACGCAAGAAGAGGTCTCCAAGTTCTTGCGCAGTATCATTATCGCTAATACTTAATAGACTGCGTTTGCAATATTCGAGCAAGCGATATTTCTCATAATCTTCGTATTCAATGTGAATATCGGAATCATACACATCGTCAAACTCGCTTGGTGACTGCATAAACACTGTATTGTTCTCAAGAGCCAGATGCGAATAGTTAACCAAATTACCATCCTTATCATTGGTTGTATTGGGAAAATACTTATAGAGCTTTTTCGGCATATTCCACTTAGAACGAATCGAAAACTCTACGCATCCCATGTCCTGTATTTCATCTAAACGCATTATCGCTCCGTTAACAATACAGAATGAAGAATTGAGTTCTGGCGTAGCAGATTGAACAAATGATATCAAATCTTGTATTTCCATGCGATATCCCTCTTTTTTCGACAATGATTAAGCAGAAAACGTGAAATCAGATAGTCGCGAACTGGATTAGCACACGATACTATTCCTTGTTTACAACTAAAAGATTACCACTATTTCTTTTCCTTTTCAATAATGCAAAAAACAATGTAGCCTTCTAGTTTCTCAAGAATTACTCACTTCTCATTCTGAAAACTTGTTTCACCGTGAAACAGGTTTTTTGCATATATACCGCAAGTCCCAATCCAAATCCGAAAGGAGGAATGCCATGTATTTTACCGATGGCGAGCATCGGGCGTTTGAGAGCTTGATGATGGACAGACCCGGCGGGGATCACTATGACAGCGACGAGGACGGGCCGTACCCGGAGTGCCGCTCCTGTCGCTGGCACCGACCGAAGCGCCGGGATCGTTTCTGCAAGTACGCCGAGTGTCCCTTCACGCCCGGACGCCTGACCGCCATTTGCAGGGGCAGACAGCGGAGGAACGGAGGTGAGGCCGCCCCATAGTTTTTTACCCTACAGCTAAAGGAGGAAACATGACAAAAACACTATTGCGCTGCTTCTCTCTGGTCTTAGCGCTGGTCATGCTGCTGGCTGCAGCGGCGACGGGATTCCTGGCCTACGCCGAGGGAGAGCAGCAGGAGGTCTTGGTCACGCTCACGGATGCGAAGGGTGATGAAGCCACCTCCCCTGAACTTGAACTCGACCAGGAGCCTCCGCCGGATGAAATCGTAGAGATAACCGACACTGAAACACCGGTCGAAGCAGAACAACCCGCAGAGGAAATCCCAACCGCGGATGACCTTACAGACCCAATTCCGGCAGAAGAACCCGAACTTACCGCCGAGGACAAGTCTCCGACACAACCCGATCAACCGCCTGTGGATGAATCGCTGCACGACCGCTTTCACGTCTGGAGCATGGACGACGAGATCAGCATGACCGGCTCTGTCGAGCTTCTGGACGCCGAGGGCAATCTGATCCGGGAGCTGACGTGGGAGGACGAAACAATTGCCGTCCCGAACGTCGCAAAGCTCTTATTTCACGCCCCGAAGGAGCGCCTACGCGTCGTGCTGCAGATCGTCAGGAGCGAGGAATATGAGCTGCTGTCTTACAAGGAATACGAGGACGGCGAAACCGTCGAGATCGAGCCCATGACCGGCACCCTCTATGAGCTTTGGTTCGGTAAAGCTGAAGAAGACGTTGAGCCGCAGAAGGAGAAACCGCAGCCTGCGAGGGAGACGAAAAACCTCCGATCATCCGCAAGCCCCTATGACAGCCGCTGGGATAATTTGGCCGTGGGTCAGCAGCTCACGGATTATCCCTGGAAGCTGACCGGCACCACAACCGTCCCCGGCCAGTGGGGCGGGAACGATATAGACTGGTGGAACGAGGGCGGCGCGGCTGCCTTCTATTTCAGCGTCGCGGACGGAACGCTTCGGGATCGGGAGGTATCACTCTGGATCACGGACTCCTGGAGCGAATACCGCTACGCCTGGAACCGGGACTACATCTGCTCGCACTCTCAAGGCTACTGTCTCTGGGGCGGCAAGGCGATCCCGCGCACGGGCTGGATCGGAACCGCCTTTCTGAAGATCACAAAGATCGAAAACGGCTGGGCGTACTTTGACTATTCCTGGCTGAACGAAAGCGGCGGCGTCTATTGGGAGGACTATCAGGCGGTCGGCGGGCACGGGAAGTACCGGCTGTTTGAGAGCGGCAATCCGATCAGCCTGAGCAAGACCTCGGCGCAGTCCGGCATGACCACCGGCAACAGCTGCTATTCCCTGGCCGGCGCGGTCTACGGTATTTACGCGGACTACGCCTGCACGACTGAGCTGGAGCGCATCACCACAGACGCGAACGGCAATGCCACAACAAGCGAAAACTACGCGGAGGGCAGCTACTATGTGAAGGAGCTCACGCCCTCGCCCGGCTACCTGCGCGACACACGGGTACATACGCTCTCGCTGGACAGCTCCGGGAACTGCACTGTGGACATAGCCTTTACCGAACAGCCGACAGACGACCCCGAGCCTGTTGTGATCCGCAAAACCTCGAATGGGGCGAGCTTCCTTATCTCCGACAGCAGCGCGGTCTTTAAGGTGGAGTTCTGGCCCAACAGCAGTTGGAGCGGCAGCCCGAACCGAACCTGGTATTACAAGACCGTCAACGGCGTCTGCCAGCTTGGTAACGAAGCGTATCTGGACAGCTCGAAAACTAACTCCGAGCGCTGGCATACCACATCCGGCGCTGTCACATTCCCGCTGGGAACCCTGCGTATTTCAGAAGAGGAAGCGCCTGCCGGGTATGTAAAGACGAACACGGTGATGGAGGTCAGGATCTCGCAGGATTCCACCGGCGGGTCAGGGATCTGGCATTGGATCACCCCGGCCAGCGGCGAAATCCACTATCTGACCGAGGGGACAAGCCTGGACAACGCGCCCGCGCCCGGACAGATCGACGCGCTGAAACGTGCCTCGAACGGAACGCCTATGGGGAGCTGTCGGTTCCTGCTGCAATACTCCACAGATAACGGATCAACCTGGTCGTCTGTTTTTGCTCCGTCCAAGAGCGGCGACGTGTATCCCGGAACCTGTTCATCTCCGGGGCTTGTAAGCGGCGTCCTGACAACCGGGAACGACGGTCACGCGCTGTTTACCGGCCTGATCGCCGATGACAGCACGCAGTACCGCCTGGTCGAGCTGAGCACGCTGAATGGGAAAGAACTCCTGTCCGAGCCTATAGAGCTTGGAACGCTGCCTCTGCCGGATGGAACCGAAGGGCCGACGCAGGAGATCGAGATCGTCAACAGCACTGAGTTCTACCTTCCGCACACGGGTGGGCACGGATTCACGCCGCTGTCGATCCTGCTGGCACTCTGTGCTCTCGGCGCTGCGCTTATTCTCCGTAAAAGAGACGCACAAGAATTACAATTGAAGAAGGAGGAACATCCATGAAACACGGCCTTATCTTTGCCGCCGTCCTGCTTGTCGCAGCGGCGGCTGTCCTGTTTCTCAAACGGCATCTGAACAAAGCCTCGCTTTAACAGCAGCTCATTGGAAGGGGCTGCTTTTTTTCTGCCCTAAAACAACTCAAAAATGAAAGGAAAAGTATCTGTATGAAAAGAATCATCGCGCTGCTGCTCGCCCTTCTGGTGTTGAGCAGCTTTTCCATTTCCGCCCTCGCCGCCCCTGTGGACGAGGCCACCATCGACACCTCCCGCACCGGCAGCATCGACATTTACAAGTACGATATTACCAACGCCGAAAAGGACGGCGTGTGGGACAGCTCCTACGTCTCCACCGGCGTCCGCGATACCAGCGGCGTCGAGGCTGTGCTGGGTAATCCCGACCGTGTATCCGTGCTGAACGCCAACGGCAGCGCCTACGGATACGCTATAAAAGGCGTTGAGTTTTCTTTCCTCAAGGTCGGAGATATCCGCACATATACCGAGAGTGAGGACGGCGTGGAGCATGTGGAAGTCCTCTACGGTATTGCGCCGAACACCCAGAACAACGCCTTCCTTTCCGCGATCGGCGTCAGCACCTCGAACCGCTACGCGCCCGCCGACGCGGTAGTGGACGGCGTGACCATGTACTACTACCAGTCGGACGTGCTGATCGACGGTCTCAGAACCGCGCTGAACGCCAACAGTACCACAGTCAAAAATGCCCTTGAGAACTATGTCGTCTCGAACGGCGGCACCCGCATGACCGAGACCGACGCCTACGGACACAGCGCCGTATCCGGCTTGCCGCTTGGCCTGTATCTCTTCGTCGAGACCCGCGTCCCCGAGATGGTCACGGAAACGACCGCGCCCTTCTTAGTCTCGCTGCCCATGACGAGCGTGAACGGCAGCAACGCCTCGGACGGCGGCACCCGCTGGATCTATGATGTCACCCTTTACCCAAAGAACCTCACCGGCATCCCCAGCCTTGAAAAGACGCTGCGCGAGGACAAGGCCGACACCGGCAAGCACAACGGCAGCGCGAGCGACATCACTGACGGCTATGCGCACACCGGCACCGCCTCGGTGGGAGATACCATCGACTACCAGATCATCTCCACCCTGCCCAGCATCACCTCCGCCGCCTCCTATCTCACGGATTACAGCTTCGTGGATACCCTGTCTGTCGGCCTCTCCTACAACAAGAACGACGTGGTGCTGGAGTTCTTCACGGACGCAGGCTGTGCCAATAAGGTTACGACATGGAGGGAAAGCGACGGCAAGTTCCGCGTGAACTATACCACCGCCGGCAGCGGCGAGAGCGTTATGAGTATCTCCATGACCGAAAGCGGTCTCAATGAGATCAATGCCAGCCGCGCCGTCTACACCGAGGCCAGTATGGTCAACTCCGGCTATTCCGACTACACCCTGCGCCTCACCTACAAGGCCACCATGCACAGCGACAGCAGCGTGACCTACGGCGATTCCGGCAATCCCAACGCCGTCGTGATGACCTGGAAGCGCACGAACAGCAGCTACTATGATACGCTTGTGGACGACTGCCATGTGTACACCTACGGCGTCGATCTCACCAAGCAGTTCTCCGACGGGCGCGGGGACTTCTCCAAAGTGGAGTTCATCGTCCACAACGACACGGACGATTACTTCCTCACCGGCAGCCTGAACAGCGCCGAGGGCATTTGGTACGTCACCGGACACGTCAGCGCCGAGGCCGACGCGACGCACTTCATCCCGACCGGGGACGGCAAGCTGATCGTCAAGGGGATGGAGGACGACGCCTACACCTGGACGGAGGTTCAGACCGCGAACGGCTACACGCTCTTGAAAGACAGCATCCGCGTCGTGATCTCGCAGAGTGAGAGCGATACCCTGTGCGGAATCTACGGGACAGACGTACTCGGGCTCATGCAGAATGATCCCCGCTACGCCTCCGTTACGCCTGACCAGTACCACAATATGCCGCAGAAACAGCTCGCCCACAAGCTGCTGACCGCGACAAGCACGGTGGATGGGAACGCGGTCAACATGGAGAAGGACGGCGACTCCAACAACGCTTTCTCGCTCCTGACGGTCATCAACACGCGCGGCTTCGATCTCCCGCAGACCGGCTCCTACGGCAACTGGATGTTCCCCGTGATCGGCCTGAGTACGCTGACGCTCTGCGCGGCGGGCATCGTCGCCCTCACCCGCAAGAGCCGCAAGAAAGCGCATAACACCTGATATGGATCAGCGAGAGCGCGGCCTTGTTTGACCGCGCTCTCGCGCTTTGAAAGGGACGAATGAAGAAAAGCATTATCATCTCAGCCCTTGCCGTTTTGCTCCTCGTCTCCCTCGGCGTCGTTCTCTACCCGCTGATCGCCAACTACTACGCGGAGAAGAACCGCAGCCTCATTGAGACGCAGTACACCGAGGCTATCCGGCAGATGGACAGCGCGGCGCTGGACGCTGCCCGCACGGAGGCGCAGGCGTACAACAGTACCCTCGTCGCCGTCACGGACAAGCCCTTCACAAAGGACGCGCTTGTGAAAGCCGCTGAGAGTTACGATTCGCTGCTCAATATCATGGGCGACGGGATCATGGGCTATGTGGAGATACCCCGGATCGGCGTGAAGCTCCCCATCTTCCACGGCACCGAGGAGGCCACACTCAACTGCGGCGTGGGACACCTGCTCGGCTCGTCTCTGCCCGTGGGCGGGCTTGGCACTCATTGTGTCCTGACCGGGCACAGCGGCCTTGCAGGACAGAAGATGTTTTCCGATCTGAACCTCTTGCAGGAGGGTGACGTTTTCTTTCTCCGTGTGCTGGGGCAGACACTGGCCTATAAGGTGGTCGAGATCAACACCGTTCTCCCGGAGGACACGGGAAAGCTCGGAATTGACGCGGGGCGCGACCTCTGTACCCTCGTCACCTGTACACCTTACGGTGTGAACAGTCACCGGCTGTTGGTTCGCGGCGAGCGCGCGGAGTACGAGGAAGCCGTCAGCGTGGTCGAGAACACGGCATATACGCCCGTGGAGAAATCCACCTGGGGCGAGGAGTACAGGCGCGGCCTGCTGTTCGGCGCTCTCGCCGTGGCCGGGATCGGCGGCTCATTTTTCGTGTATCACTTCCTGTCAGGCGGGCCCGTGTCCTTCCGTTACCGGCGTTACTGTCCGCGCGGCTATGTCCCCAAGCATTCCGCAGCCTTAAAGCGTCAGTCCCGGATGAATCTCCAAAGAAAGCGAGGCAAGCATGAGATTTCTTAACCTTCGCCTAATCCTTCTGGTGCTGCTCTGCTGTCTCGCCTTCGCCAGCGCCGCCTTTGCGGTAAAACCGCTTGTGGACGGCGCGGAGAAAAGCCGCGAGGTCAAACAGGCCGTGGAGGAGTTCAACGAATCCATCGGCGTCATTCACCGCGTCTCGAAGGAACAGCACGAGGTCATCCCCTATGCCGAGCTCTACGAGGCCATGCAGTTTTACAACCGCCAGCTCTACCTGTTCAAGCAGAACGGGCTCGACAGCAAGAGCGCCTGCGAGCAATCCCAGTTCACCCTGACCGAATACGGTCTGCCCGATGAGAAGTTCGGCGTCATCACGATCCCGAAGATGGACTTGGAAATGCCCCTGTTCCTCGGCGCGTCGGAGGCAAATATGGCGGCGGGCGCGGCGGTGCTGTCGCAGACCAGCGTTCCCCTCGGCGGGAAGAACACCAACGCCGTGATCGCCGGACACCGGGGCTATAACGGCTATCCCTACTTCAAGGAGATCGAGCTGCTGGAACCGGGCGACCTTGTGACGATCACCAATCTTTGGGGAACGCTGACCTATGCCGTGACGGAAATCAAGATCATCAACCCGAACGAGGTGGACGAGATCTTGATTCGGCCCGGCAAGGACATGATCACCCTCCTGACCTGCCATCCCTACGCCAGCGGCGGCAGATACCGCTATCTGGTATTCTGCGAAAGAGTGGAGGAAGCCAAATGAGCTTTGCATACTTCTACGGCGGCCAGTCCGAGAGCTTTTCCTTTTACCGCATCCCCCGGCAGCTCGTGGTCGGGGAGGCGTTCCGCCATGTGTCCACCGACGCCAAGCTCCTGTACGGGATGCTGCTCGACCGCATGGGACTCTCCGCCCGCAACGGCTGGTATGACGAGCTGGACCGGGTCTACATCTACTACACCATCGACGAGATCATGGAGGATTTGGGCTGCGGGCATAATAAGGCCGTGCGCCTGCTGGCCGAGCTGGACACGAAGGGCGTCGGCCTGATCGAGCGCAAGAAGCAGGGCCAGGGCAAGCCGACCATGATCTACGTCAAGCAGTTCGTGGAGCCAACACCGAGGGAGAAGTCCGCCCCGCCGGGACTTCCGAAAACGGGAAGTGCAGAAGATTCAAAAGAGGAAGTGCAGACTTCCCAAAATGAAACTTCAAGACTTCCCAAAAGAGGAAGTGCAGAGTTCCCAAAAGGGGAAGCAAGTTATAATAATAAAAACCATACTGATTCCAGCTATACTGATCCATCTATCCATCCCCCCGACGCGAGGGAGATCGAGGAGAGCGTGCGCGAGCAGATCGACTATGAGATTCTGGCCGAACGCTATCCTTTAGACGACCCGGACTGCATCTTGGAGCTGATGTGCGACGTACTGTGCAGCACCGCCCCGACGCTTCGGATCGGCAGCGAGAACATCCCGACGCCGAAGGTGCAGGAGCGATACCGACGGCTGAACTCTGAACACATTGCCTATGTGCTGGACGCGCTGCGGGAGACCACGACGAAAATCTGGAACATCCGGGCCTATCTGCTGACCGCCCTGTACAACGCGCCGATCACAATGGGGCAGTATTACGCCGCCGCCGTGCGGCATGACTACGGCTGAAACTTGTTTCACCGTGAAACAAGTTTCAGCCGTAGTAAGTTCTTTGGGATTACTTCGCCCGATCAGAATCTTGCGATAAACTCCGCTGGCGTAAAGGCCAACACCTTGCTTTTTCTGAAATCCCGGACATTTCTGGTGATGATGAAATCTGCCTGTATGCGCTCTGCTGTTGCGGACTGAACCGCGTCTTCAAAGTCGCTCCACGCCATTTCCGCCGCTTTTATCATATCCGCGGTGCTGAAATCCGCAAATCGGAAAATGAGTCTCAGCTTTGTGAGAACGTCCTCTATCTGCGTCGGTTCAAGTTCCTTGCGCATGACGTAGACAAGGTTGGCAAAGGTCAAGGTGGAAATAAATCCTTCTGCCTGCTCCGTCTCACACAACTTCCAGACGGCGGATGAGTCTTTCCAATGCGGCTCCCGTTTCTGAAGAACGTCCAGGACGATATTTGCGTCAATCAGTAATCTCATACTTTTCCCTCAAGCGCTTTTCCCGAAGATCATCCGCCGATTCTCCGCCTTTGAGTATTCCGGTAAGGGAATCCGTCAGGTAAGAGATCGCGGTGCTTTTCGGAACGAAACGTCCGACCTCTCTGCCATTCTTTGTGACAATGACCTCTTGACCACCAATGACAATGTTCAGGTATCTCCCAAAGTTGTTTTGCATTTCGGTAGCTGTAGCAGTCGCTCCAATCATAGCAAGCACCCCTTTCTAAATTAGCTAACTATATTATATCTTATTTTAGCTAATTTGCAAGCGTTTATTCATAATAATTGACCGTGTTAATGGAGGAACTGAATGCCCAACGAAAAACCGATCCCCCAGCAAATCCCCATCGAGAAAATCCATGATCTCCCCGGCATCCCCATCGTCAAGCTCGCGGATAAGTCCTACGGCGGCCTCGTCACGTCTCTGCTGCTCGACGGCGTGAAGGAACCGGNNCCGCCGCAAGGCCGCCGAACTCGCCAAGCTCAAGACTCTTCCTGCGCTCGTCTACGACATGACGGAGAAGGAGGCGCAGGAGTACCACAAGATCGCCAACACCAGCCCGGACGCGCCGATCCCCGGCAAGCTGATCGGCCCGGAGGATAAAGCGCCCGCCCCGGCTGAGAAGAAGGAGGCACAGCCCGGCGCGGACAAAGCACCCGAAAAGCAGCCCGACAAAGCGGCAGAGGAAAAGCCCGCCGAGAAAGTCCCCGAAGACGCTGCGTCTCCCGACAAGAAGCCAGATGAACAGCCCGCGCCTGCCCCCACTGAGCCACCCGCATCGACCCAGGCGGAGAAGAAAAGCACTGAGCCGCCCGCACCGCCCCCGGCGGAACAGGACGCCGCCGAGCCGCCCAAACCGGAGGCGAAAGCGACTGAGAAAAGAGACAACAAAGCGGCTGAGGCTCCTAGCCCCGCCGCCGCAGATNNCCCGCCAAGAAAGCGGCGAAGGAGGAAAAGCCCGTCGGCGCCGCCGCCGTCGGCCCGACCGGGACGCAGATCACGAAGCTCCTGGGCGAGTTCCTCAACCCGCCCACCGCGAAGGACAAGAAAGCCCTGCCTGTCCCCGGCGAGGGCGAAGCCTTTGCCGCCACGCTCCACCCGGCCTATCTCAAGAAGGCCGACATCAACACCTTCTCCGTTGACCGGGACAGCGACGACTTCAAGGAGCTGTTCAAATCCATTGAGCGCTTCGGCGTGAAAGACCCGGTGCTGGCCCGCTTCAACAAGGACGGCGAGCTGGAAATCCTTTCCGGCCAGCGCCGCCATCTGATCGCCTCCGAGCTGAACTACCCCGTCCCCACGATCATCCAGCAGCTCGACGATGACGACGCCCGTATCCTTGTCGCGGACGGCAACCTCCACCGCGAGCACATTTCCACCTACGATCTCTCCCGCGCCGTAAAGATGAAGTCCGAGAGCATGAAGCACAAGGTCGGGCGGCGCGGCAAAAACGACACCGGCCCCAAGAAGCAGTACACCGACGAGGCCATTGCCGCCGAGATGGGCATGAGCAGCATGAAGCTCAACCGCCTGATGAAGCTCTCCGAGGCTACGAAACAAATCTGCGACCTCGTGGACGAGAACACCATCCCCCTGTCCGTCGCCTACAATATCGCCTTTTTGCAGCCGAAGCATCAGGACACCGTGGCTGACTTGATCGGCATCAACGTCAAGGTCAACAACGAGAACACCGGCCTGCTGAAAAAGGTTGCGGCCTCCGAAAGCCTCACCGAGCAGAAGATCCGCGACGTGCTGGAAGGCAGATACCCGCCGAAGGTCGTGGAGAAGCCCAAGCCGGTCGCCCCGCCGCCGCCTGCCACGCCCTCTATGGCTCCGACGAATATACCCAAGTCCCCGGACCTTGCGAAAGCGCCCGCGCAGACTTCGGGCACTGTCGTTCCGTTCCCTGCCTCCGCAAAGGCAGCGGAACCGCCCGCGCCTGAGAAGAAAGACGCCCCCGCCGCGCCGGAAAAACAGACGGCTCCCGGCGCACAACCCGCGCCGGTTATCCCGGCGGAGAAAGCGCCTCCTGCTGAACCTCCCCAGCCCGAGAGCGGCGCGCAGGATCGGGAAAACAGCTACGAGACCAAGATCGTCCTGCGCGGCGACCGGCTCCGCAAGTATTTCCCCGATGTGTCCATGACGCCCCGCGAGATCGAGGACAGCATCTATGACGCGCTGGAGGAGCGCCGCCAGCGGCTGGAAAAGGCGAAGCAGAAAGCTGAGATCTTCGGCAAGGACAAGAAAGGCCCGGTGAAGTGAGCGTATGAACGTCCTTGTTGTGGAGCCGGGGTATCTCCCGTATGAAAAAGAGATCAACGGTTTGAGCGAAATGCAGCAGACGGTCGGCGGTCTGATTCAAGCCATCTACCCCTATGAGGAGGAAGTCGCCATCGTCTGCAACGACGAAGGGCTCATCAACGGCCTGCCCTACAACCGCAGCGTCCCCGGAGGCTATGGCGGCGTTTTCGGCACCTTCTTCATCTGCGGGCTGGGCGAGGAGAACTTCTGTTCTCTCCCGCCCGAACTGATGGAACGCTTCAAGAGCGAGTATGCCAATTCCGAAATCCTGATCGGTTTTGCCGGAGATGATCCCGTCACCCTCAAGGTCGCCTCCCGCCGCAAGCCGCCCGAGACGCCGCCCCATGAGAAAAACCACAGCAGCCCGGAACGCTGACGCGCAGGCCGAGAGTCGGGAGCGGGTCAAGGCGCTGACGGAGAAGCTGGAAAACGGCGTCAAGGCCGTGTTTGAGAGCGAGGACTATACCCGCTATTTGCAGGCCATGTCCAAATTCCACCGCTACAGCTTCGGCAACTGCCGCCTGATCTTCTTCCAGCGCCCGGAGGCCAGCGTCGTCGCCGGTTACACCACCTGGAAGAAAATGGGCCGCACGGTGAAGAAGGGCGAGAAGGGCATCCAAATCCTCGCCCCCTGTCAGAAAAATGTCCTCGTGGAGCACGACAAGCTCGACGAACAGGGGCAGGTCGTCCTCGGCCCGGACGGGCAGCCGGAGAAGGAACGCGACATCGTGCAATACCCGCGCTACAAGGTCGCCTATGTGTTCGACCTGAGCCAGACGGAGGGCAAGGAATTGCCCTCGCTCGGCGTGGACGAGCTGACCGGCGACGTGGAGGGCTTCGACAGCATCTTTCACGCGGTCGAAGTCCTCAGCCCTGTCCCGATCCATTTTCGGGAGCCGCAAGTGTCGAAGGGCTGCTTCAATTCGCAGGAGCAATGTATCTACGTCAACGAGGGCATGAGCCAGGTGCAGACGATGAAAACGCTGATCCACGAGACGGCCCACGCCAAGCTCCACACACAGCCCATCAAAGGCGCGGCGGTCATGGGCGTGCCGGTCAAAGACAGACGTACCCGCGAGGTAGAGGCCGAGAGCATCGCCTATGTGGTCTGCCAGCACTTCGGGATCGACACCTCGGATTATTCCTTCGCCTATGTCACCGGCTGGAGCAAGAACAAGGAGCTGCCGGAGCTGAAAGCCTCGCTGGACTGCATCAGCGCGACGGCGGCGGAGATCATCGACGCCATCGAAGCCGCCTGCCCCGCGATTGCGCGAACGCCGATCAAGCCGCCGGAAAAGGACGAGGGAAATGTGTTTCACCGTGAAACAAGTTTCTCTGCGGCAAGATAGGAGGCTGCTTTGAAAACAGATATCCTCCGTACCCTGCAAGACGTTCTCAGTGAGAACACGCAATTCTACCAGTCGGATTTTGAGTACGACGTGACCACGCTGCGGGAAGCGGCGGAACAGCCGAGGATTGAGGATCGAACCTTCTACTGGCTCTCCCGTCCCTGCGGAACCTGGTGCCTCAAGGAAAAAGAGGTGTTCTTGAAAGAATCCAGCGCATATAAGACATGGACGCACTATGAGTCCGAGCATGAGGGCTTCCGGGCTTTCCGCGTAGTCATAGAGGAAAAGGACGGCGACACGCTGACGGGTGAGGTTATCCCCTTTGACTACGGCGAGAGCGTGAAGCGGGTCAAACAAGCGGCGCTGCCCTATGCGTATATCTCCGGCGAGTATGGAGACGGTACGACCTTTGCAATATTGCCCCATGAGGGAAATGAGGACGCTATTCTTTTTCAGTTTTCAATTATTGCAGAAAATCATACTAAAACTCTTGCGCATAAAATGTATCTGTAGTATACTATGTTAAGATAGAGGAATTTTACGGGTAGAATCCCAATGTATTATTGTGCACAAACAATGATCAATACGGAAGTGTTTCTTGGAATTCAATTATAACATGAAAGGGCGATTCTATATGAACAGAGAGAGCAAGGATACCTTTTTAACTATCGTCATTGGGATTATTCAGGCAATAATTAGCGGCGCGGTTGCTTATTTCTTTAACGGAGGAGTCATACTAATCATCGCAATTGTTGTTGTAGATTTAGTTCTCTTTCTTGTTCTCTATCTGTATTTCAAAAATCGGATGTCTTCTAAAGAAGATGCCTTAAACAAAATCATAGTCGAGAAAGACGAACTTATCAATCTGTACAAAAACATTGGCATTGAAGGATGTACCAAAGAACTGCAGGGCACACAATTTGAACCAAGACAGTGCATGAGAAAGGTAAAGAAGTATTTGGACTTCATGGGCGTTGGCGGAAACAAATGGGTTGATCAAGACGACAAACTTCAGCTATTTGAAGAGATGCTAAAACGCGTTCAAGCTCAGCACGGTAGTGTAAGATATCTATTAATTGATCCACGATGCGATGGATACAAAAAGCTAAAAGAACTGCGTCAAAATAAAGTTCCTTCATCATCTTATAAGCGGTTTAAAAAACTTGTAAAAAAGTATTCCTGTCTTGAAGTCAGATTGTATGATGACCTTCCAAGTTTTAGACTCCAGTTCGTAGACCAAGAATATGTTGCAGTGTCTCGTTATTTTATTGAGCACGAGCTCCACACGCAGAAACAATTCGGTTGGAAGATTCCACATCTCATTGTGCGAGCAGAGAAAATAGGCAATATTGAGGATGGTGAGACTGATTATCCCATTACACTATATAAATCATTCGAGCAACTATATCAGTATATTTGGGATCGTTCTGTGGATATAAAAACTATTGAGTTACCAGTACAGGAATGAACACTACAAAAGAAAAATGGAGGGGTTTGTTTTGGATGAGATTGGTGTTATTCATGGACGCTTCCAAATGCTTCACAACGGGCACATGGAATACCTGATTGAAGGTAAAAAAAGATGCAAAAGACTAGTTATCGGTATTTGTAATCCTGATATTACATTAATGAAATATGACGAGTCTTGTCCACATAGAGCTACTTCTATTTCAAATCCATTAACGTATTATGAGCGATATGAAATGATTAAGGGCTCCATGTTAGATGCGGGGATACATGAATTTGATATAGTTCCTTTTCCGATAAACTATCCCGAGCTAATATTTAATTATGCACCACGGAATGCAAAATACTATATTACGATCTACGATCAGTGGGGTGAGCAGAAAAAGGCACTGCTTATGGGAATCGGATGTGATGTTGAAGTAATGTGGCGACGGACAGACGCTGATCGCTTCACATCAGGAACTGAAGTCCGAAACAGAATAATGGAAGGGAAAGAATGGAGAGATTTAGTACCTGATTTTGTATACACGTACACTTTAGAGCACGGAATTGATAAAAGAATTATCACCAGCAAAGGATTGTAAAGATGAAGATAGAGGATATCGTCAACATCACTGATAAGTCTTTCGGCGGGAAAGCTTATGGTCTTTCGCTATTAGCCAAGGATGGCTTACGAATTCCTAAAACAATATGTATCGAGCCCGCATCCTCAGTTGCGGACTTTGACGACCTTAACTTTCAGCATATTTTGAGAAGTGCTGTAAGTAATGTAAGAAATAATGATGGAAAGTATTTGGTCGCTGTAAGATCATCATCTCTCATCGAAGATACCTTGGTTGAAAGCAAAGCTGGTCATTTTCTCACAAGGATTGGCGTATTTTCTTTTTGCGAATTGATCCAGGCAATTAAGGATGTATATCTTTCAGGGAATATGATGGGCGTCATTGTTCAAGAGTTTATTGCAGCAGATATATCAGGTGTGTTTTTTTCTTCAGATCCCTTTTCATACTCAAAACGAAGAGGTATTCTTAGTTATGTGTCTGGCTTAGGCGAAGAACTTGTTAGTGGCAGAGCTCAAAGCACAGATATAGATGTATTCTATGATGAGCCTCTTAAAGATCCATTATTTAACAGGATCGTAAACGATATCAAGTCTTTAGAGGACAGGCTTGGTTATCCGATTGATGTCGAATGGTGCATTAAGGATAGTCAACTGTTCTTCCTTCAATGTAGGCCTATTACCAGCATTACATCAATACAATCGGGGTATTACGGGATTGATGATCTTTCTTCTTTGCCTTCACAGCTTTGCCTGCATAATAAAATTCAGCTACGAATAGAAGCAAAACAGACAAACACTTTCATCTCAAATGCATTTATTCATGTAAATAACAACGCTGTTCCAATCTCTGAGACTGGAATAGTAAAAACAAGCCTTTATTGTAAAGGGTTTAGCGTAGTAATAATTTACCCAGAAAGAGTTTCAGAAAAAGTAATTCGATCCTTTGTCGGGAGTGAAAAAAACATTAGTCAGAGTATTGGCAGATGTTATCGGTATGGAATACGCTCTTATCCAGAGCACCATGATCTAGTTGCCTGCCTAAAGTCATTTCATAAAAAGGCTGCCGAAGACTATTGGATTACAGCCACTATTATTCAAGAAGTTTTTGATGCCGCATATACAGGAATTCTTCAAAGAGTTGAAAATGGATACTTTGTTGAAATTACCAAAGGCCATTTTTTAACTAAAGGCAACGTCCTTACAAGCCAATACTATGTTGAGCGCGGGGAAGTAAAAGGCAAAATAGAAGTGCACCAAGAGACTTGGTATCGTATTATACAAGGCCATGTAATTGAATGCCATTGCTCTGATGAGCAAAAGTCTCTTGTATCATTAAAGGATAACGAAATAGTCAGCATTATTGAATCATTTCGACGAATTCTCGGAGACAGCAGTAAAGTAATCGAATTCGGGATAATTCAAAACGAACATAATTTTATTCCCTACCTAATTGATTTTGTTGACTCTGATGATCACTTGCAATCATCTTATCTCAAAGAAGGAATCATTTCAAGTGGAAAGAGAAAAGGGGCAATAAAGNNTGATACTCATTTTCACGACGAGAGGGAAACAACTGCATCATTATCTGAGGATCTTATTTTTGTATGTGAAACACCGAGTATAGCGCTATTAGATATTCTTGATAAGTATGACAATTCCAGAATTGCTTTTGCTTTTTCAGATGGATCAATTCTTTGCCATCTTGCTGTTGTTCTACGGGAAAGAGGAATTCCAGCGATAAAATGTGGCGAAACAGATTGCAAAGAAGGCGATCTCTACACAATTGATGCAGAAACACCTGGGTTGCACGGAGAGGAGAGGCTGATCCGTGAATAATATTNNTCTAAATCCAGATACAGATGGCGTTGCTTGCATGATTGCATTGAGTGAAATCATAGAAGGATATAGACCGGTCGTTCTTGGAACTATTTCAGCGGAAACATCATTCGTTCTAAAAAATGTTGGTTTATCAGCCCCTGAGACCATAGATAATTGGGATGATATAAATAACATCATATTGGTTGATACACATCATGTTGTTCAGCTTGGATCGAACTTCCCTGTTGAAAGAGTTAAGCTTATTATTGATCATCATCCAGCTGGAGATGACAGTTTATTCAATAGTGCAAAAATTGATAATCGTAGTATTGGAGCTGCCGCATCTATTGTCGGTGAGATGCTTCTGAAAAAGAAGGTAACTGGGAAGATAGCAAGACTATTACAATTTGCAATTGTATCAAACACCCTGAATTTTACCGCACCATCCACCTCAGCATTTGATATTAATATACATATGCAGTTAGCAGGCATAGAGCCAGTTAATGAGCGCGAATATGCAGAAATGTTTAGGAGCAGAAGCTTTTCAGGACGCAATTGTTTAGTTTTAATACTCTCTGATATAAAACTCTTCAAGACAACTATGGGTTTAATATGTATATCGCAGGCAGAGGAATATGACTTGTCTGTAAACACAATAGAGCTTAGAAGCGAATTAAACAATATTAGGATAGAGAAAGGACTGGTTTTTTCTATCTTTAATGGTGTGGATATCAGAAGAAAAACAAGCACAGTCGTTTTCTCCGATGGGATATCTGACGATCAAATTATGAGAGTATTTGGATTTGAAGCTCATGATGGGCTGTTTGTGTCAGATCATATTTTATTAAGAAAAACTGATTTTATTCCCAAGTTATCACAACAATGCTTTTAGGTTGCATATGTCTCTCTTCAATTATGGTGTTTCGTTGTAACATATCACAATGATTGTAATTGGTATTTTGGTCAGTCGTAAAAAATGATTAATTACATATTAATATGATACTCAGAATGCATATTAGTGATGATTCTGTAATTCTACAAAAAGAAAAGTGATTTCTTGAGTACAGTATGTGTTAAGCAAGTATGGCATTTGTTAAACACAAACGCCCTTGTTAGAGGGATACCCCCTAAAACCCCACGCTGGAAATGTGTTTCACGATGAAACACATTTCCCATTTCACGGGAGGTGAAATGCGAGAACGAGATCACTTTATCGGCGTCTGGCTGGACGATAAAGAGTACGCCCATCTGCGCGAGCTCTGCGCCGTGTCGGGCCTGACGGCAAGCGCCGTTGTGCGGCAGACGCTCGCCGGCGTTCAGCTTCGCCCGCGGCCACCGGATGAATACACGAAGCTCCTGCGCGAGCTGTCCGCTATCGGGAACAACATCAATCAGATTGCGTATTGGGCAAACGCACAAAAGAGCATCCGGGAGGCCGAGATCGTGGACGCCGCCGTGCTGGCCCGCAAAGCCTGGGAGCTTGTGAAGAATGGCCTATGACAAAATCCGGGTCATCCATACCCGCCTGGATAACTCCCTCCGCTATGTGATGAACGCGGAAAAGACTGTGGACGGCTACACCGGCGCTGTCCTGATCGGCGGGATCAACTGCCAGCCGGAGACGGCCTACCGGGACATGATGCAGACCAAGCGCCGCTGGGACAAGGCAAGCCGCCCGGTTCAGGGCTATCATATCATCCATTCCTTCGCCCCCGGCGAAGTCACCCCGGAACAGGCACAGGAGATCGGGATGGAGCTTGCCCGCCGCCTTGTCGGAGATCGTTTCGAGGCCGTGGTCTCCACGCATACCGACCACGCCCATGTGCATTGCCATATCGTGTTCAACTCCGTTTCCTGTGTTGACGGAAGAATGTACCGGGACAACTTCAAGGCATACTTTGGAGACATACGCGGCATTTCCAACGATCTCAGCCGGGAGAACGATCTTTCCATCATCGAGCCGAGTGGAACGTCAAAACACTACGCCGAGTGGAACGCGGAGAAGAACGGCAAGCCCACCGTGCGCGGGCTGATCCGGCAGGACATTGACGCGGCGCTGGCTGACGCCTTTACGCTGCAATCCTTTTATGAGGCGCTGCAAAAGCGCGGCTATACCATCAAGCGCGGGGCCAACGTGAAGCACACGGCGGTCAAGCCGCCCGGGTCGGAGCGGTTCATCCGGCTGGACAGCCTGGGCTACGGCTACACCGAGGCGGACATACGGGAACGTCTGAACAGGAGCCGCACCGAGCCGGAAACGCCGAAGCCGCAAATACCCGTGTTTGTCTACATCCCGAACGGTCTGTACAGAGTCAAGCGCGTTTCTTCCGCCTACGGGAGAAAGCGCAAGCTGTCCGGCCTGCGCCGTCTGTACCTGCATTATCTGTATCTGCTTTCCCCGCCCCGCCCGCGCCGACGGCCTACACCGTTTCCCGTGCGGGCCGAGGTCAGAAAGCTCGACCAATACAAGCGGCAGTTTGCGCTGCTGCAAAAATACCGTATCAACAACGAGAGTCAGTTGTCCATGCTTGCGGACGCCCTGCAAGCGGACATTGACTCTCTTGTTTTTTCCCGGCGCGAGCTGTACCGCCGCCAGCGGCGCGGCGAGGACGTGAGCGCCGAGATCAAAGAAATCTCCCTTGCCCTGCGCCCGATCCGCCGGGAGCTGAAATGCTGCCAACAGGTCGCGGACAGAATCCCGCAAATCCAAGAGCATATCCGGCTCGACCGGCAGAGTGAGGAACAGGCGCAGAGGGAGCAAACGAAACCGAAGCAAAGGAGGCATGATCTATGGAAGTGAGCGGCGAAGTGGCCGATCTGCTGGTCAAGGAGGGACTGGAAGCTGCCAAAATAGCGGCGGAGCTTTCCGCAAAGGGACTTGTGAACGTGGCGGTTCTGCTGACCGCGATGGTCAAGCAGAACTACAAGGTCGTCGGCAAGGTCGGCATTGAGCGCCTCTTGCGGGACAGCAACACAGAATCCGTCATCGTTCCGATCAAAACCGCAGACTATGACAGGTTCCAAAAGATAGCCAAACAGTTCGGCGTCCTGTACGCCGCTGTCACACATGAGGCAAAGGAAACCGGCGTCATGCACATCGTTTCCAACGCCAACTACAGCGCCCAGCTCAACGCCGTGCTGCAGGCGATGGACTACGCCGTGCCGGAGGTCAAGAAGGAGACACAGAGCATAAAAAAAGCGAAGTCCCGCGCTCAACACGGGAAGTCCTCAGAAGAGCGCGGGACTGGCTCGAACAGACCGGAGAGGGATGAAAGGCCGTCCACCCGGCAGCGATTGACCGAGCTGGACAGGGAGGCCAGGCAGAAGAAGCCCCGCGCCCTGGTGCGCGACAACGGCAGGGCGCGCTAAATGTGTTTCACCGTGAAACAAGTTTAGGAGGGATGTCCGAGTGAACCGCAAGTCTTTCCGGGAGGAAGCGCCCATGTGGGCAATGCTCTCCCTCGCGGTGCTGTATCTGGCTGTGCTGGGCGCGGGCGTGTATGAGGACGGCATGAATCTCTTTCAGTTCATGGCTGTCTTTCCCGAGGCGATGAACAAGCCCTTTGCCCTGCGCTGGACGCCTCACACGCTGAAATTCATGCTGGGCGCACTTGTGATCTACGCCGGAGCAATCGCCGTATATTATTCCTCTCGTATGAACAGGCGTCCCGGTGTGGAACACGGCTCTGCCCGCTGGGGCAGCGTCCGGGAGCTGAACAGGAAGTACAGCGACAAAGACCCGGCCAAGAACGTGATCCTCACCAAGCACCTGTGCATGAGCCTGAACGGGCGGCAGCACATGAGAAACCTCCTTCAGATCGTGGTCGGCGGCAGCGGCGCGGGCAAGACTCGCTTCATCGTGAAGCCGAATCTTTTACTTGCGAACGCGAGCTTTATCTGTACCGACCCAAAGGGCGAGCTTGTCCGGGCCGTCGCGCCGTTCCTGCTTCAACAGGGATATGTAGTCAAGGTGTTCGACCTGATCGAGCCGAGCCATTCCGACAGCTATAACCCTTTCCGCTATATCCGCAAGGACTCCGACGTGTTCCGGCTGATCAACAACTTCATTCAGAACACCACGCCGAAGAACGCCAGCCAGAACGACCCGTTTTGGGAGAAATCCGAAATCGCCCTCGATTCCGCCCTTATGCTGTATCTGCTCCATGAGTCTCCGCCCTATGAGCAGACGATGGAAATGATGCTCACCATGATCGAGTTCGGCGGGGCGAAAGAGGACGACGACGATTATCAATCCGCGCTGGATCTACTGTTCGAGGCGCTGGAGGAAGAACAGCCGGATCATATCGCCGTGCGGCAGTACCACATCTTCAAGCAGGCGGCGGGCAAAACGGCCAAGAGCATTCTTGTGTCAGCCGCCGTCCGCCTCGCTTCCTTTACGCTGCGGGAGATCCAGGACATTACCGACGAGGACAATTTGGAGCTGTCCAAGCTGGGAGAACGCAAGCAGGCCATCTTCTGCGTCATCCCGGACAGCAACGACGTGAGCCTCAATTTCCTTGTGGGTATGCTCTATACCCAGGCATTTCAAGAGCTGTACTACCAGGCGGACAAGGTACACATGGGCGGTCTGCCCGTGCCGGTACGCCTCATGTTCGACGAGTTTGCCAACGTCGCCCTGCCGGACGGCTACGCCCGCCTGCAGGCGACTATGCGCTCCTGCAACATCATGGCAACCATCATCCTGCAAAATATATCCCAGCTCAAAGCTCTGTTCAAGGACGACTGGGAGGGCATCATCGGCAACGCCGATACCATGATTTACCTCGGCGGCAACGAGCAGAGCACCCACAAGTACATCTCCGAGCAGCTCGGCAAGGAAACCATTGATACCAGATCCAGCAGCCAGAGCAAGGGGCGCAACGGATCGTTCTCGCAGAGCTACCAGCAGACAGGCCGCGAGCTGATGACCCCCGATGAAGTCCGCCTTTTGGACAACAAAAACGCCATTGTGTTCATCCGAGGGGAAAGGCCGGTCATTGACGAGAAATACGATCTGATGAAGCACCCGAATGTTCAATACACCGAGGACGGCGGCGCCGCCCCCTACGTCCACAGCCCGCATTGTCTCTACGATATGCGGTATCTACTATCTACAATGGAGGAAACCGAATGAAGAAATCCACTACCAAGTGTGCAAAAATCCTCATGTCCGTGTGGAGCGTCCTTGTACTCTGCACGGCTTTCTTGACTGTCACCGCTTTCGCCACCAACGACCCCCTCACCGTGGTCAACAACCTGTCCGACTTCATCTTCTCCGCGATCAAGGCCATCGGCATCATCATCCTCGGCTGGGGCATCGTGCAGGTGGGTATGTCGATCCAGAGCCATGACGCAAGCCAGCGATCCCAGGGCTTCCTGTGCCTGTTCGGCGGGCTTGTGATCGCCTTCGCAAAGGAAATCCTCGCCGCCATCGGCGCGATCTGACCGCAGCAGGGAATGTGTTTCACCGTGAAACACATTCCCATTTTCAACTTCGGAGGTGAAGTCAATTAGTGATAACTGGGTCGTAAGAAACCTTGAAAACGCCATTGCCACATGGAACGACAAGCTGGCCGAGCTGTGGCAGCTCATCACGCAGACGCCGGAAACCTTCAAGGGCGGGCAGATCTGGGGCGTCATCGTCAACATCAACTCCGCGCTGATCGGGATCGGCTACGGCCTGCTCGTGCTGTTCTTCGCAATCGGCGTCTTTTCCTCGGCGGCGTCCTTCCGGGAGCTGCAAAGGCCGGAGTTTGCCCTGCGTCACTTTATCCGCTTTGTGCTGGCGAAGGTCGCCGTGGGCCGGGGCATGGAGCTGATGACCGCGATCTTCTCCATTTGCGGCAGCGTCGTGTCCGCGTCCATGAACAGCATCGGCGGCGCTGTCACGGAATCCGCCACCCTGCCCGCCGAGCTGGTCAGCGCCATTGAGAGCGTCGGATTCATGCAGAGCGTTCCTCTCTGGATCGTTTCAGTCATGGGGAGCCTGTTCATAACCGTCATGTCCTTTGTGCTGATCCTCACGGTGTATGGGCGCTTCTTCAAGCTGTATCTCTATACCGCGATCTCCCCGCTGCCCTTCGCGTCCTTCGCCGGAGAAAACACATCCGGCATCGGGAAAGCCTTTGTAAAGTCCTATATGGGCGTGTGTCTGGAGGGCGGCGTGATCGTGCTGGCCTGCCTGATCTACTCCGCGTTTCTCTCGACCTCCGCGCCTGCTGTGGACAGCAGCCTGCCCGCCGTGACAATGGCATGGAAATACATCGGGGAGCTTGTTTTCAATATGCTGGTGCTGACCGGCATGGTCAAGGGCGCGGATCGGATCGTCCGGGAGATGTTCAGCCTATAGAGAAATACACCGTCATTTATGCCGATCCCCCGTGGCGCTATAAGATGTGGCGAGGCAACGGGGACATTGAAAAGCACTATCCGACGATGGAGCTGGACGCGATTAAGGCCCTGCCCGTCAAGGAGCTTGCGGACAAGGACTGCGTGCTGTTCCTGTGGACAACGCTGCCCATGATCCCGGAGGCTCTGCAGGTCATCAGGGCCTGGGGCTTTGAGTACAAGACCACGGCTTTTGTATGGGTGAAGCTCGCGCGGCACAGCGACAACATCTTTTGGGGCATGGGCTACTGGACGCGCTCCAACGTGGAGATCTGTATGCTTGCCACAAAAGGCCATCCCCACCGCAGGGCGCGGAACATCCATCAGGTCATCATCTCCCATGTGGAGGAACACAGCAAGAAGCCCGCCGAGGCGCGGCGGCGCATCGAGGCGCTGATCGGGGATGTTCCTCGAATCGAGCTGTTTGCGCGGCGACCGGCGGCAGGCTGGGACGTATGGGGCAACGAGGTCGTCAGCGATATTGTGATGGAAAGCGAAAGCGGCAGGAGCTGACTCCCGCCGCCTTTTGCTTATTCCGTTTCACGATGAAACACATTTTGTCCATTGTCCCAAGCTGGGAAACCCTATGGAATTCGACTGATTTTTTTCAGCCACGAGCAGATGTATTCCACTATCATAATGTTTTTGGTTTTGGCTTCGCCACTGTTATCCTTTACACAGCCTTCATTAACTGATACTGTTTCAGAATGCGTTTCTTTGCTTACTGCCCTAACAAGCTGCTCAAATATGTTCGCTTCTTCTTTCATTTTCTCTTTACTGTTTTTATCAAATATAGACAACAAATGAACAAGAAGGAAAACGCAGAACGCAGTTGCTAGTCCAAGTATATAGCAAAAGAGACTGACCAGGCTTTCGACCATTCTCGGTAATGCCACCAAAAGCATGCAAACAGCAAAAACACATGCAAGCAGCACATAGTCTGTACCGAAAATAGAAACTACTTCTTCAATCCTACTAAGCATTTTGAGATCTCCTTCCCCCTGTATTTGTCAATCTATAGATGGCACAACAGCTATGGTTAGCAACGAAACATAAAAAATGAAAACAAAAGCCTGGTTTGCGAAAATGCTCACGCAGATCGCAGAAACCAGGCATAGGGTACTATGAATTTGTCGATAGCTTATGGTCATATCTTGGAGCAAAAAGGCCAATTTGTCAACGTGCGAAATCTACAAAAAAATCTGCTTTGAAGGGCAATATGCTATAGATAATTCACACATTGGAATACGCTAATTAGCTATCTTTTAAGAGCATTACTAACCAGCGGCAGCAGCGCAAGCCCCGCAAGGACGATCATAACCTGTTGAATCTGATTCACGGGATCAACTCCTTTTCAAACTTTTTCTAACACTATTATCCCTCATTCCTAAAACCCTGTCAAATTTTCGCACGAATAGGAGGCAAAAAATATCAAGGAAGTCAAAATCCCGAAGGAAATCCGGCAGTACAAGGAGAGCATTTTCTTCGGCCTGTCCGCCCGTCAATTCTTCTGCGCGATCCTTGCCGTCGGTATTGCCGCGGGCGTCTATCTGCTTCTCGGAGACAGGCTCGGCAAGGAAACCGCAAGCTGGCTCTGCATCGTCCTGGCCGCGCCCGCTGCTATGGCGGGCTTTTTCACCTATAACGGCATGACCTTCGAGCAATTCCTGTGGGCGGTCATCAAGACCGAGTTCCTGTTTGCCGGAGACCGCAAGTACATCGGGGAAAACCTCTATTACAACTGCTTCAACAGAAAGGGGCGTGGAGACTTTGATTAAAACCCTCGCAGCCGCCAACCAGAGCGAGCGCGTCAAGGTGAAGGTGCCGCGCTCGGTTCAGCAGAGCATCCCGATCCGGCGCATCTACACCAACGGCATTTGGGAGGTCGGCAGCAAGCACAGCCGGAGCTGGAAGCTGACGGACATCAACTACATCGCCGCCTCGGAGGAGACGCAGGAGAGCATCTTCAAAGCCTACTGCGCGGCGATCAACTCCCTGCCCACAGACGCCACGGCCAAGATCACCATCGTCAACCACCGGCTCAACCCCGCAGAGTTTGAGCGCCGTATCCTGCTCCCGTATAAGGATGACTGGCTCGACCATTTCCGCGAGGAGGCCAACGCCATCGTGAAAGGCCGGGCGGCGCAGAGCAACAATCTTGTCCAGGAACGCTTTGTCACTCTGTCTATCCCGCAGCGCAAGATCGGCGAGAGCAAGACCTATTTCCGCCGCGCCGGGGCCAACCTGCAAAAGACCTTTGCCCGCCTCGACTCCGGCATCATCCCGGCCAGAAACTATGACCGGCTCCGCATCCTGCACGATTTCTTCCGCCCCGGCTACGAGCAGTATTTCGACTATGACGATTACCGCTTCATGAGAACAGGCCGGGACTTCAAAGACCTCATCTGCCCGGACGGGATCAGTTTCAAGCGGAATCACTTTGAGTTCGGAGACAAGTTCGGGCGTGTCCTGTTCCTGCGCAGCTATGCCTCGTTCCTCACAGATAACCTCATCACGGATTTGACGGACTATGCCCGGAATCTGATCCTGTCCATCGACATGATCCCCGTACCGACGGATGAAGCGGTCAAGGAAGTGGAGAGCATTATTCTCGGCGTGGAGACGGACATCACCCGCTGGCAGCAGCGGCAGAACAGCAAGAACAACTTTACCGCCGAAGTCCCCCGGACGATGGAGCAGAAGCGGGAGAACAGCCGCGAGTACATGGACGATCTGACGCAGAACGACCAGCGCATGATCTTCTCCCTCATCACCATCGTCCACACCGCCGACAGTCTGGAAGAACTGGACGCCGACACGGAGAGCATCATCGCCATCGGCAAGGAACACCTCTGCGATATTTCCCCGGCGCGCTTCCAGCAGGAGGACGGGCTGAATACCGCCCTGCCCTACGGTCTGCGCCGGATCCATGCCCTGCATACCCTCACCACGGAGAGCTGCGCCGTGGCGATCCCGTTCCGGGCGCAGGAGATCCAAGACCCCAGCGGCCTGTCCTACGGCATCAATGAAGTCAGCAAGAATCCCATTGTCTGCGACCGCAAGCTGCTTGTCTCGCCTCATGCCTTCTATCTCGGCGTGTCCGGCTCCGGCAAATCCATGGGCATGAAATCCACCATTATGAATGTCGCCCTCGGCACCGACGACGATATTATCATCGTGGACGCCGAGCGCGAATACGGGACGCTGGCCCGCGCCTTCGGCGGCGAGGTCGTGGAGATCAGCCCAAACAGCAGCCACCACCTGAACCCGTTGGAAATCCCTGCCGGTTATGAGGATGAAAACCCGATAGCGCAGAAGTCCGAGCTGATCATGAGTATTCTGGAACAGCAGATGGCGGACGGCACAATCAAGGGAAGCTATAAGTCCATCATTGACCGCTGCACAGCCAACATCTACAAGCCCTATCTGAACGGCAAAGCTCCCGCGCCGCTCCTGACCGACTGGCGCAACGAAGTCCTGCGTCAGCCGGAGCCGGAGGCGCGGGAGCTGGCCTTGACCGCCGAGCTGATCACCGAGGGCAGCCTGAATATCTTTGCCCACGCCTCCGACGTGGATATGAGCAACCGCATCGTCGTTCTCGACCTCTATGAGATGGGCGAATCTCTGCGCCCGACAGCGCTGGTCGTCACGCTGGAGGCGATCCAGAACCGCGTCATGGAGAATCGCAAGCTGGGCAAATTCACCTGGGTATTTCTCGACGAGGTGTATCTGTACTTCAAGTACCACTATTCCGCTGAAGTCCTCTACCGGGCGTGGAAGCGTTTTCGCAAGTACGGCGGCATTATGACCGCCGCGACGCAGAACGTGGAGGAATGTCTTGCCTCCGACACCGCCCGGCTCATGTTCGCAAACTCCGAGTTTCTTATGCTGTTCAACCAGGCGGCAACCGACCGGGCCGAGCTGTCCAGTCTCCTGCATATCTCCGATACGCAGATGGGCTATGTCACGGATGTGGAACCGGGACACGGCCTCCTGCGCGTTTCCGGCTCTGTCATTCCTTTTGACTGTTCCATCCCCCAGGAGAGCGAGCTTTACCGACTGATGAACACGACGCCGGGACGCAGGTGATATGGAGAGAAACAGCCTAAAGGAAAAAGGCCGGAGGAAGCTCATCCGGGGCAAGGCCAACGCAGCGAAGAAACAGCCCACACGGAAAGGCCCGACAAAAGAGTTCATCAAGCAGGCCGGGCGGCGGCGGGCGATAGAGGCGGCAAAGAAGCAGTTGATCGAGGCACAACAGACCGCAGCCCAAGAGCAGGAGCAGCAGCCCTATTCCGCTGTGGATACAGTAGAAAGCGTCGCGGCCTACGGAGCGGATGAGCTGGTTCACTATGTCGGGCAGCCTCACAGCAAGCAGCCGGAAAATGTGTTTCACCGTGAAACAAGTTGCCAAGCCCCGACGAGACACGGAAAGACCACTTCAAAGAAGCTCGTGAGGCAGCAGGCCCGAAAGGAGAAAACGGAAGCCCGCAAGCGCGGAACGCGAAATGTGTTTCACCGTGAAACACATTTCGAGAATGAACCTGCGCCCCGCGCCGCCACGCTGAAGGAGCAAATGCGGCGGCAATTGATCGAGAAGATCAAGCGGCAAAAGGCTGACGAGGCGAGCGAGAGGAGCAAGAACTTGTTTCACGGTGAAACAAGTTTCGATGAAGGACAGACCGCTCTTGCAACGACTCCGAAGGAACAGACGCTTGGTGGAACCCGGTGGGAAACAGTGGAGGATCTGTACAGTCATAGCGAAAATGTGTTTCACGATGAAACACATTTCGAGGCTGAATCCATCCCACCCGCACGGAGAAGCAGACCTCACACCTCTTCAACGACAAGCAAAACCACACACGACGGCAAAAAAGCAACGGGGCAGCGTCACACGGCGCTGCCCCGGCGTTCCTCCTCCGTCTCCAAAGCCGAGCTCGCGAAAAAGCAAGGTCGAAGACTCGCGCAGAACGAAGCCGCCCGGCAAGTCAGGACGAGCGGCGGGTATTCTGTTCTTCACCGCTTCGGCGCGGCGGTCAAAAGGGCGGTCAAGCCAAACAATAGCGAGCTGCTGCTATACGGCGGCCTCGCGGTCGTGCTTTTCATCCCGCTTATCATGCTGGCCGGGATCGCCCTCGCCCTCTTCGGCGGCAGCGGGGGACGCAGCGGTTCTGTGCCCGTCAGCGCGGAGGTGGAGGCGTACCGCCCCTTGATCCGGCTCTATGCCTCCCAGCACGGCATCCCGGAATACGAGGACTTGATCGCCGCCGTGATGATGCAGGAGAGCGGCGGGCAGGGCAACGATCCCATGCAATGCTCGGAGAGCGGCTTCAACACCCGCTATCCCCGCGCGCCGAACGGGATCACAGACCCGGAGTATTCCATTGACGTGGGGATTCAGAATCTTGCCGACTGTCTGCGCCTCGCCGGGGCAGACAGCCCGATAGACCTTGACCATATCTCCCTCGCGCTGCAGGGCTACAACTACGGCAGCGGTTACATAGGCTGGGCGCTTGCCCGCTACGGCGGCTATTCCGAGCTGAACGCCATTGAGTTTTCCGAGATGATGGCCGCGCAGAGCGGCTCCGCCGGGTACGGGGATCGCGCCTACGTCTCGCACGTTCTCCGCTATTATCCTATCGGGCGCTCCTTCATGTCCGAGGGCAACACGGCCATTGTCGCCGCGGCGCGGTCGCAGCTCGGCAACGAGGGCGGGCTCAAATACTGCGAGTGGTACGGCTACCCCTACCGCGTGGAATGGTGCGCGATTTTCGTGAGCTGGTGTGCCGAACAGTGCGGCTATCTGGACGCGGGCGTGCTGCCGAGAATGGAAGGGTTACGCCCCTATGTGGAGTGGTTCCGCGAGCGCGGACAGTGGCAATACCGCGACTACGAGCCGAGCCCCGGCGACATCATCTTCTTCGATTGGGAGAGCGACGGCCTTTCCGATCACGTCGGCATCGTGGAGAAGGTGGAGGACGGCTTTGTCTACACCATCGAGGGCAACGCCAACGACCGCTGCGTCGAGAGCCGGTATTATCTGGGTGCCGCGCCGGTGTACGGCTACGGCGTACCGGGGTATTGAGATTATGGGAAATGTGTTTCTGAGGCATATTTCCCTTCACCGGAAGAGATAGAAAATTTGCATTCGTTTTTTTCTATGTTATAATACTCATAGTCTTCGAGAGTATCGGTATTTTGGGGACGAACAAATCCGAATGGATCATACAGATGATAGATCAAAGCTGGGAAGGAGATACATCATGCCAAAGATTTTGATTGTAGAAGATGATGCAGATATTGTCGAAAACTTGTCTGTTTTGCTGCAGGATGAAGGCTTCTCCGTTTGCCATGCCTCTGATACCAAAAGCGCAAACCATATATTGCGCATGGGTAATATTGATCTTGTTCTTTTGGATATAACCCTCTCTGACGGAAATGGTTATTCTATATGTACTGCTGTAAAGCGTCTGACGAATGCCCCTGTCATTTTCCTAACTGCTATGACGGATGAATCCAGTATTATTACAGGTTTTCAGCTTGGCGCCGACGACTATATCACAAAACCGTTCAAGCCGATGGAGCTCGTCTGCCGTGTGCGGAACGCCCTGCGAAAAAGCGGAAAAGCGCCCTCTGTATTTCAGGTTGAGGATTTACACATCAACGCTGCAAAAGGCATTGTAACCAAAGCGTGCTCAACGATTATTCTTTCCGCATTGGAATACCGCTTGCTGCTGGTTTTTCTCAATCATTTCGGTCAGACGCTCTCCCGCCGAGAATTGCTGCATGAAATATGGGACATCGGCGGCGACTATGTCAACGACAACACCTTGACCGTGTATATCAAACGGCTTCGTGATAAAATCGAGACCGATCCCGCAAATCCTGTCATATTGAAAACAGTGCGCGGGCTCGGGTATAAGGTTGGTGATTGAAATGAGTTTGTTTCGGAATAAGGAAATCAAGCAGTTTCTGTCTTTGTATTTGCTTTTTACTGTTATCGCAGCCGCAGCCGCGTCGTTCATAAACCCTTCTGCGTTTGCGTTGACTCTTGCTGTCTGCGCGGTAAGCATGATATTGTTTCTGCTGTTTACAAGAAAACGCTATCAGGCAATTGCCGAGCTGAGTCGCCGGATCGACAGCATCCTGCACGGAGAATACAATGTCAATCTTGTTCCTGATGAAGAAGGCGAGCTTGCGGTTCTCAGCAGCGAGTTGAGCAAGATGACCCTTCGGCTTCGGGATCAGTCTGACAGATTGGCAAAAGAAAAGCGCTACCTGAGCGATTCCCTTGCAGATATTTCTCACCAACTGCGCACTCCCCTGACGTCCATTCGTATGATCGTTCCCCGGTTTGCAAGTGACAACCAGAGCCTTGAGCAGCAGCAGGCCAATATCAGGAAGGTAGACAGCTTGTTGGATCGCACCCAATGGCTCATCTCCACGTTACTGAAAATAGCTCGTCTGGAATCTGGCACGGTCCAATTTAACCTCGAGCCGGTTTCAGTAGACGTCTTGCTGCACAGCACCCTGGAGCCTTTGGAAATCCTATTGGATCTGAAAAACATCGAGCTTTGTTGGTTGACTGAGAAGCAGGCCAGCTTTGTTGGAGACAGGCTTTGGACTGCCGAAGCTATAGGCAACGTCTTGAAAAACTGTATTGAGCACTGTGCGGAGGGCGGCAAGCTGGATATTATGTTCTCAGAAAACCCGATCTACACAGAGCTTGTACTATCAGACAATGGCGCAGGCTTTGAAGAAAAGGATATTTCCCATTTGTTCGAGCGTTTTTATCGAGGAAGCAACGCCGTGAAGGAGAGTGCGGGAATCGGGCTGAATCTCTCTCAAATGATCATTGCTAGGCAAAACGGCACAATCTCCGCAGCAAACAAACCCGGTGGTGGAGCGCAGTTTACCATACGATTTTACAAGGGAGCGATCTAAGCTCCCTTGCTGCTTTATTACAATATTGTAATGAAATAGTCACGCGCTTTCTGACGGGAATTGCTATACTGTAGATAAATTGATTCCGGAGAGGAGCGTTCATATGGAAATACTAAAAGTTGAAAATCTTTGCAAGGTCTATGGAAAAGGGGATAACCAGGTACAGGCTGTAAAGAATGTGTCATTCAGCGTAGAGAAGGGTGAGTTCGTCGCGATTGTCGGCCAATCCGGTTCCGGGAAATCCACCCTGCTGCATATGATCGGCGGTGTGGACAAGCCTTCCTCTGGTCAAATCCTTGTGGATGGACAGGATGTTTACAAGAAGAACAAGGAGCAGTTGGCCATTTTCCGCCGCCGTCAGGTTGGCTTGATTTATCAATTCTACAATCTGATTCCCGTTCTGAATGTAGTTGAAAACCTGACTTTACCGCTGAAACTGGACGGTCAGAAGATCAACGAAGAACGTGTGAACGAACTGCTCCAGATTCTTGGACTTGCAGACCGCAAAAAACACCTTCCAAGTCAGCTCTCCGGCGGTCAACAACAGCGCGTTTCAATTGGCAGAGCCCTGATCAATGCTCCGGCTTTGGTGTTGGCGGATGAACCGACGGGAAACCTCGACAGCAAAAGCAGCCAGGAGATTATGGAGCTCCTGAAATACTCAAACAAGAAATATGGTCAGACGCTGATCGTGATTACGCATGATGAAAACATTGCGCTGCAGGCTGACCGGATCATAAGAATTGCAGATGGCCAGATCGTTTCTGACGAGAAAACTCACTGAGGAGGACTCGCTATGTGGAACGCTTACAGTGCCAGCTATATTCGACACAATAAAACCGGAAATCGCTTTGTTATAATCATCTCCTTTTTGGCGTCGATGTTTCTCAGCTTTGTCAGCGGGGCATTCTATAATCTGTGGGCGGATCAGGTCAGGCAAAATGTTGCAGCGACCGGCAGCTCTCATGTGGAGATCACCCCCTTGATTATCGCCTGCTTCATCGTGTTTTTCGCGGCCAGCATTGCGCTGATTATGATGATCCATCACGCCTTTGCTGCAACCATGACAAGCCGCATCCACCAGTTGGGCATCCTGCAAAGTGTCGGCGCTTCGCCTCGCCAGATACGATCCACGCTCGTCAACGAAGTAGTGGTGCTGTCATTACCGGCTATTCTCGTCGGCACCATTGTCGGCGTTGGCCTGTGCAGAGCGTTGATTGCATTTATCATCGGAATCACCGCTAATCTCCGCGACTATACCGCGACCTTTGCCTATCATCCGCTCGTGCTTGTCGGCTCATTCGCCCTCTCATTACTGACCGCTTCGATTTCTGCCTGGATTCCCGCGAGAAAGCTCAGCCGCATGTCGCCACTGGAGGCCATACATTACGGGAACGAACCAGTCATAAAGCGCGTAAAGCGGTATCGACTTGCCTCCGCGCTGTTCGGCGTATATGGGGAGCTGGCACGCAAATCCCTGTTTGCCAGACGGAAGGCAATGAGGATTGGCACCATGTCTATTCTGATGGCCGTGTTTGCCTGTATCTCTCTTCTGAATATTTATGGCATTTCCAACCTCAGTACGGAAAGAACCTATTTTGACCGCTTCAAGAATAGCTGGGACTTCCTTATTACAGTAAAAGGGGAAACATACAGCGAAGACCTGCTGCGTGAGATACGGAACACAGACGATATAACAAACTGCATTGTCCATCGAATCGTTACCAGCTATACGCAGATTCCCGGAGCTTACCTGAGTGACGAGGTGCAGAGGCTGAGACTTGAAAAACTGAGCAACAGGTTCGCAGTCAATGAGAGCGGGGCATATCAGACAAAGATTCCTATTATTGTACTGGATGACAGCAGCTTCGCGGAGTATTGCGGGAACACAGAGTCCAATGTCGTCGCCGTCAACATCATTTGGGACAGCGTGAACTCAGAGCGGACTGATCGACAGTATGTACCGTTTCTGAACAGCGTAGAAGAGATCGTATTAACAATAAACGGGACGGAAATCCCGGTTTCCGGCTTTGCTGATTCTCTTCCGGTGCTGAGAGAAGAACTGGATCAGTATTCGCTGACCCTAGTCATGCCGGAAAGCTATTATGCTTCTCTCAGTTTCGCTCTGCCTGTTGAAGAAACGATCTACACAATCAAAATGACAGACGAGAGTAAAAACGATGCAGTGGAAGACAGGCTGCGGCAACTGTTGGGAGAGTATCCTGACTATGCGCTTGAAGGCCGTGTACAGGAGCTTGCAGACGAACTACAGATTCAGCAAGGATTGCGCATGATTATCTATCTCTTCACTGGTTTGCTGACAGGTATCGGACTCTCCAACATTTTTGCCTCTACCCTGGGTCAAATCCATCAGCGCGAACGTGAGTTTGCCAGATACTTCGCTGTAGGATTATCGCCTAAAGGAGCGGCGAAGGTCTTGGCTTGGGAGGCGGCGCTTGTTGCGCTGCGGCCGATTATTCTGACAATTCTGGTAAATATCCCGCTGCTGGCCTTGACTCTCAATGCCGGAGGAATATCCGCCGAGGAGTTCATAACCAAGCGCCTGCCGCTCGTTCCTGCAATTGTCCTCTTTGCCTCAGTCATTGGTTTTGTCGCTCTGGCTTACTATTTGGGCGGCAAAAGAATCTGCAATATGAATCTCGCGGAAACGATTCGGGACGATACGCTTTCTATGTAATTCTTATGAAATAGTTCCAGCATGCATCGAATACTTGGATAAATTACAATCGGGAGAGCAATGGATTATGGTCACTATGCTCAAAGTAATCCCCTCACTAACAAGGCTAAATCCAAGTAGCACGTTTCCCAGCCGATAGTCGAGGCACTCTTCGATACCAACATTACCGCAAAATAAGGAGACGAACTGCTGACGCTGACCTCATGCAGATACCATACTCGGGACGGGAAATCTGTGTTGCCCAAGCGTATTCGATAAACCTTAATACCGCTTCCTTGCAGAAAAAGCGTTTCATGGTGAAACGCTTTTTCTTATTCCATGACCGCATTTTTTGCCGAGAACACTATTTTTGGGGGATGTTTTCGCGCATTTTGCGAATTATTGGTCGATCTGACCTCCGGCTGTCTGTTAGAGAGTAGAGAGCAAAGGAGAGCCGCCATGAACGAGAAATATGAACGCTATAACGAGATCACTTTTCAAGCATACTGCATCCAGTCAATTAACCGCGCTGTCGCCCGCGGCATACGGCAAAAGGAGCGCCGGGCACAGATGGAGGTATCTCTCTCCGAATTGCAGGAGCAGGACGAGCTGACGCTTGCCGATCCCTTACCCGATCCCGCGCAGATGGATTTTGCTTCGGACTTTTTTGAAGTCGGGAGCACGACAATTCCCATCATTGACCCCGCGTTTGCCTGCGCCCTGCGCTCTATCACCCCGGATAAGAGGTTGATCGTGCTGCTTTCTTATCTGCTGGACGAGAGCGACGCGGAGATCGCAAAGGAGCTGGATCTGCCAAAAGCTACGGTGCAGGATCGCAGACAAAAGGCATTAAAAAGATTGAAAGAACTGCTGGAGAGTACACCATGAAAACGATCCCGTTTCCTATCATCAAAGCTGCAAAAGAGAATAACATTGAGGCCGCCGAGAACATCTGGCGTCACTTTGAGGGCTATATCACAAGCCGCTGCCTCCGTCGGTATGAGGGAGCAGACGGGCAAATCCATACATATGTTGACGAGGATCTGAAATACCTTGCCGTAATTGCCCTCTACGCCGCGACTTTCCGCTTTCAGTTTACCGAGCCGCCGGAGAGTTTTGAGCCGTGAGCTTTCCATCCGGCAGAAGCGCACCGGGAAAGGCGCGTTTCTGCGGGCTGGGAAACCGCCCGTAAATGTGTTTCACCGTGAAACACATTCCGACAAGTGAATAGGGCAGGCAGATACGTTCTGCTTGCGGTGAGCCGACGGGTGCGCCGGGATGGTCGATTGTCTGAGGAGGTGAAGAATGACGACGACTGAGCGAACAACACCCGTTCTACGCAGCCCCGGCACGGCTGTTGGCCACGATCCGTAAGCAGGAATAATGATACCTACGTTGATGGCACGTCACAGAGTCAAACGTCCCGCCATAAGCATGGAGGGAGGCACGAAACAATCCTACGGAGCGGCCCGCCCCGCCGCCGTCTGTTCCTCGCCTTTGAAAAATCGTGATACTTACGATCCGCACTAAGCAAGAGTGCGGATTTTGTCGTTTATTATGTTTCACCGTGAAACACATTTCTCCATGAAAGCAAGGGAAACGATATGGTGAAGTTTTTACTTGGCTTGCTGATCGGCGGCCTTCTCGGTGTCGCACTTATGTGTATCTTTCAAGTCTCGGGTAGCGACCGGGAAGAATTTGAGAAGAAAACAGAGCGGGAGTGATACTGTGGCGAAACGGCGTCCTCGGACGCTGCCGGAGAGAAAGAAAACAGACAGCGTGAAAAACGAAATCAGCATCATCGGCGTTGACAGGAAAGCGCACACGATCTATGCCCAGGTAAACGGCTGCCGGATCACCGCCGTTTGCAGGGAGAGAGCGAACCCCGAGATCTACGACAGGATCAAGGGAATCCTTCTCAGCACGGTTCTGGAACAGTGAAAAAACTGTCAGAAAATTTGACACGATATGACATTTATGAGATAATATAAATAGGAAGTGTCCAGTATGTACCTTGAAAAGTTCATATTGCACTTGTGGAAGTGCCAATATCGTCCCGCGAAAGGATGGTATTGAAATGAGAAATACAAGCACTGTCACAAGCTATAATTTTGATAGGGAAACCGGCTGGCGTCTGGATTTGCCGCACGATATCGAGCCCGGAACGCGGGTGCTGTGTCTCTACCGTGTGTCCACAGCAAAGCAGCTCTACCGCGACGCGAACGACGAGGCCGACATCCCCATGCAGCGCCTCCGCTGCCGCGAGTTTTGCGAGCGCATCGGTTGGACGATCGTGTGCGAGCTGCAGGAGGAGGGCATCTCCGGCCACAAGGTCAGAGCGGAAAACCGGGACAAGGTACAGATGATCAAGGACTATGCCTTGAAGCAGAAGTTTGATATTCTGCTCGTGTTCATGTTTGACCGGATAGGCCGGATCGCGGACGAGACGCCTTTTGTTGTGGAGTGGCTGATCAGCCACGGTATCCGGGTATGGGCGTCCGAGGAGGGCGAACAGCGGATCGAGAGCCACACCGACCGGCTGATGAACTATATCCGTTTCTGGCAGGCCGACGGCGAGAGCCAGAAGACGGCGATCCGCACGGCGAACAGCCTGCACATTCTGACCGAGCAGGGCTATTATACGGGCGGCACCTGTCCGTATGGCTACACCCTTGTGAAATCAGGGCGCATGAACAAGAAAAAGCAGGAGGTTCACGACCTGGCTGTTAGGGAGGAAGAAGCAGCCCAAGTCCGGCTCATGTTCCACCTGGCCTATACATACGGTTACGGCGCTCAGTGCATCGCAAACCACCTCAACGAGAAAGCCTACAAGAACCGTTCCGGCAACAACTGGCATCCCTCCACGATCCAGTCCATCATGCGAAACGCGATCTACACGGGAATACTGAAAAGCGGAGACACCGTTTCGCCGGTTCAGGAGCATCTGCGTATCATCGACGACGAGACCTTCAGCGGCGTACAGTCCATGCTGGAGACGCGGTCGCGGAAGTATCAGGAGACGCGGTCTGCACCGCTGAACACGCGGGGCAACTCCCTTCTGGCGGGTAATATCTTTTGCGGACATTGCGGAGCGCGGCTGTCCATCACGACCAGCGGTAAGGGCAGGCGTGGCTCGGACGGGAAGGACATCATGCGAACCCGGTATTGCTGCCAAACAAAAACCCGCACTCACGGAGAGTGCGGCGGGCAGAGCGACTATACGGTTCATAAGGTGGACGAGACGATTGACGCCTTTATCCGCAGCATCCTGGCGCGCGTGAGAGCAGTCAACCGTTCGGAGGTCATACAGGCGCAGAGTGAGATCGACATACAGGCGCGGCAGCAGCACATCAAAGAGCTGCGGCAAGCTGCCTCGAAAGCCGAGAGCGAGCTGACGCGGCTCCAGAGCGAGATCATCAAATCCCTGACAGGAGAGAGCGCCTTTACTCCCGAAATGCTGAGGCCGGTGATCGACGCGCAGGAGAGCAAATACGCCGATCTTGTGAAAAAGCTCCGCGCCGCCGAGGAAGAAATGCGCGACAGCGAAAGCAGCCGTCTCGCTCTGTCGGAGAAGTTCGACGATATGCTGGAATGGTCAGCCATGTACAGCAATGCCGATATTGCGGCGAAGAAGATGATTGTCTCCCGGATCATTGACCGCGTGGATATGTTTCGGGACTATGAGATCAGAATCTCGCTGAATATCAGCGTCGAGCAGTTCCTGAACACCATTGAGATGGTCGCATGAGTTGCCTGCTTTTTCGTTCCCATTCGACACGAATGGGGGCATACAAATTATGGCTTGCGAGAGCGCTTGAATGGCATTCAAGAGGTCAGCGGTTCGATCCCGCTTATCTCCACCAAGAAAAGTTCTGTAATCGAAAGGTTTCAGAACTTTTTCTTTGCTTTTGCCACGAAATAATTACACCCCGTTTTCGCGTTGTTTCCGTCGTGTGGAACGCGTGTGGAACGGGGTGTTTTCAATGTATTTCGGAGGCTGAACAGTCATGGAGTACAGCACCCTGGCGATCGACCCAAAACGAACCGGACAGCGGATCACGCAGCTCTGCGGGGAAAAGGGCGTCACGGTCAGGCAGCTGCAAACGCTGTTTGGCTTTGCCGCCCCGAACGCGATCTACCGCTGGCTGCACGGCGACGCGCTCCCGACGGTCGATCATCTTGTCATCCTCGCACATGCGCTGGACGTGCGGGTAGACGATCTGTTGGTCTTGCGCGGAGAGCACCCGGAAAAAGAATAGCAGAAGCACGAAGCGGGGGTGGCCGAAGGGCCGCCCCCCTGAGCCTATCTTCTGTTCCGAATAGTCTCGTCCATGTGCGATTCGATCTCTCCCAACCCTTTCTATACAGTGCTTCCCAAAAGCATTCTGCTTGATCGATGCTGGCAATGTCTCGCTTTTTTGCGGCTTTTGGGTGTACATTTTGCCGAAACCGCTTGAAGTGCCAGACAAACCGTGTTACCATAAAATAGAAGTATTTTCGGTACATGACGGAAAAGGTGGAGACAAGAAAGATGCTGATTGCCCTGTATGATACAAACCGTGTGAATATCAAATTGCTGAAGGACGAGCTGGACGCGTATACCATCCGGGAAAACACATATTTCAAACTGCTGACCTTTTCGGGGAGCGATCCGTTGCCGCTGGTTGAAAAATATGCGCCTACTATTGGACTTGCGCTGATCTCGCTGGATGAAGCGTGTGGACGTGAATTCGGCTGCAGGCTGGCAGCGTTTAATCCGTGCTGTTATCTCTGCTATTACACGGTCAAGGACAAACCTGATCTTTATCCCTTGCTCCGTTCCAGACCGTATGAGGTCTTTTTTCAAATAAAGGACAGAGATTGCCTGCGGCGCAGACTCGACGCAGCGCTTGCGGACTACCTGCAGGCAAGCGGCGTCTTTGTCCATGAGACGAGAAAAACGCTGCTGTGTTATCCGCTGAGGAGTCTGCTCTACTTTCAGAGCGATCTCAAGTATGTCAGTATCCACAGCGTTTCTGTATATGAACCGAATACGGCAAAGCGGCTGGAGGTGGGAGAACCGGCACAGATCTACGCCAAGCTGTCTGATGTCGAGGAGAAACTCCAAAAGCAGTGGCTCCTGCGCTTCTTCGCCCGGATCCATAAAAGCTATCTGGTGAACATGCTGCACGTCATTTCCCTCGACAAGCAGAGCCACGGCGTCAGGCTGGACACGGGAGAGCTTCTCCCAATTTCGGATGCATACTATAGCTCAGCCAGTGAAAGGCTTAACACCTTTCACGGCCTGTGAGCAAAAATACCGCTTGAAGCGGTAATTCTGCCCCATGACTAAAACAAGAAAAACCATATGCTATGATACAGACATCAAGGAGGTATTCACATGACAGAGAGAGTAATTGGCATTGATTTCGGAACGAGCACCTCGGTTATCCGGGTGCAGCGCTATGAAAATGGCACGGCGCTGGATCCTATTCCCAAAGCCGTCACATTCAATAACGGCTCGCCGATGGTGCCCACGCTGATCCAGAAGCCGGAGGGCGGGCAAGGTACATACTATGGCTATGACGCGGAGGTTCAGAGACGCCGGGCAAAGACTTACCGGAACTTCAAGCTTGCGCTGGAGAGCGGCGACGCAGCCGAGCGGGAGGAAGCCCGCGCCCTGACGGCGGAATATTTCCGCTATCTCGGCGAGATCTACCGCCACCAGAGCGAGGGAGGCTTCCTCGGCGAGAGCGGCGACCGCGTGACGACCCTCGTCAGCTATCCGGTCAAATGGAGCGAGGAAACGCGCGCCTTTATGCTGAAAGCGGCGCGGGACGCGGGCTTTCCTGCGGTCGAAGGGCTTGACGAAGCGCAGGCCGCCATCCGCGCGGTCACGGCGCAGTACGCTGATATCCTGTCGGAGAAGGGCTATTTCAGGAAGAACGTACCCTGTACGATCCTGCTGATCGACATGGGAGCGGGCACGACCGACCTGGTGCTCTGCCGCCACACGCCGGGCGATGAGCCAAAGACCGAGATCCTCTGCACCTGGCCGCAGCACGGCGAGGCGCTCTTCGGCGGGAGTACAATCGACGAGCTCCTGTATCGGTACATCACGGATAGCTTCCCGGATATGCAGGCGGTCTCGCGCCTGCCGCTCAGCAAATTCAAGGCATGGAAGGAATCCGTCGTCTCCCCGGCGCTGCTGCGCGGCGAGAGCGCGGACTACCTCGAGGCGCTGAAGCCGATCGAGGACGCTTTGGACATCGACCTGCACTTTGATCCCATCGACCGGGCAAAATTTGAAAGCATTGCGTCCGGCTATCTGCCGCAGCTTCCGAAGCTGATCAACGACGCGCTGAGCGCCGCCAGACTCATGGGGGCGGCGGTCGATATTGTGCTGCTTACGGGCGGGCACAGCCAGTGGTATTTTGTGCGCGAGATGCTCTGCGGTGCGCTGAACACATTCGGAGCGGTCGAGCTGCCGAAGATCGCGGCGGAGCCGGAACGCATTATCTCCGTCACCCGCCCGCAGGAGACCGTCGCCCTCGGTCTGGTCTGGAGGCCGGAAGCGAAGATGGTGGAAAAGAGTAAGGCGGAACCAAAAAAAGAACAGGAGCCTGCGCCGAAAAAGCCGAGCGTCCCGAAGGAGGAACCGACGCCGGAGGAGGAATTCGAGCTGGGCAGCGCCGGAGATGGCTATGTCATCACGAAATATATCGGCAGTCGCAGCCGGGTGATTATCCCCGAGACGATCCGTGGCCGGAAGGTGGTGGCAATTGGGATGAACGCGTTTGTGCGCCTTAAAGGCTCGGGGTTTCTGGCAAAGTTTGAAAACGATGAATTGCGCTATGTAGAGGTGCCGGAGAGCGTGCGAACAATCGAGGATCGAGCTTTTACAGCCTGCATTCATCTCAGTCGTGTCAAGCTTCCCGGCAAGCTTGAGCGAATCGGCGGTTATGCATTCGAAAACTGCGGGGAGTTAACATATTTGAGCTTTGGTGACCAAAAAGCGGAACCCGGAATTGCCCGGTTCCCTGAAAGCGTAAAGAAAATAGGTTCTTCTGCGTTTTGTAGAAATGGTATTAAAGCGATTTTCAGAGAAGTCTCGGTCAGTAAGCGAACTAACTGTGCTGGATTATTTGGTCCAAGCTATGTTTTTGGTGCAAACTGCGCCATTTTCCGCTACTGATTACCCCAAAACTGCCCTCTCACGCCCTGTTTCTGCCGTCGGGCACACAGCGCGGCCTTTCCATGATACTATACAGCCACAAACATAAAGGAGATGACGCCCATGTTAAAAGACCTGTTTAAGAAACTCAGCCTGGAGGATCAGCATATCCCCGCCAACATCAAGGTTCCGGATGATTTCTATCAGACGCTGCTGTCCCAGCTTCTGGAGCGGGACTACCTCAGCGACGCCTCCGAGATGAAGTTCGTCAATCTCTACGAACGCGGCACAGATAATCAGCCGAACCAGCGCCAGCGCATCAACTGGCTGCAAATCACCCGCCTGCCCGTCCATCCGAACGAGAACGAAAGCTACGATCTGCTTTCGCGCTGGCAGGGCGTGCTGTCCAGCCTCCACGCCTGGGGCTACCGGCTCTATTTCCTGCTCCTGCGGCATGAGGGCAAGACCAAGCTCTTCCTCGGCACCGCCTCCGCGAATCAGAATATCACCTCTGCCGACGCCATCCAGCAGCTTCGGGAGGCCGCCTTCGGCTCCATGCCGGGGATGGGTCTCGCGGTGCTGGACGCGGGCGACGCCGTGCTGAACGAAATCCACCTCCCGCTGCTTGAGATGAACAGCATCGGCGCCGTTACCGGCATTCCGTCCTTCCGCGAGAACGAAAAGAAGGGTCTGCTCCAGACTCTGGATCAGTTGTCCTTCGGGATCCGCGATGAAAACGGCGAGGAAAAGGACTACGCGATGCTTGTCATCGCCGACCCGATCAGCGATGGCGAGATCACCGAAATCATCTCGCGGCACCGTAAGCTCTCCAGCCAGATCCACACCGCAGTCAAAATGACGCTCAATACAACCGATTCCAGAACGGAGGCGCATGATCCCCACGCAGGGCGAAGAGCCGGCGCCAATCTGCTTGGCTCTGTTATCGGCGGAATTGGCGGAATCTTTTTGGGCAGTCCGCAAATCGGAGCACACCTCGGCGCCTTGATCGGCGGACAGGTTGCAAATACAGTTACAGCTGAACTGGCCGGTACCCAGACCGTCGGCAGCAGCACCGGGCTGGGCACCGAATACCTCGACAAATTCGCCGAATACGCCGAAACTGCCACCGAGCACCACATCAAGCGCCTGAATGACGGGCGCAGCTACGGCTTCTGGAATACGGGCGTCTATGTGCTCGGGAGGCTGCCGATCGATGTTAAAACCGTCACCGGTATGCTTCGCTCGATCTATTCCGGCGAGGAGAGCTACTATGAGCCGATCCGCCTGCATCTGTTCAATGAGGAATCCAAAGCCCTGCAGATCGTGCGCAACCATTTCGACCTGCTCCCCCTGATCGACGCGCGGATCGTCACCCCGAAGGAGGGCTTCCAGTATGCCCGCGGACAGTGGCACCTGTTCGGAAAAAACTATCAGTCTCTCAGCACTCCCCTGAACACAAAGGAGCTGAGTCTCGCAACCTCTCTGCCCCGGCGCGACGTGCCCGGTCTGCGTTTCGTGAAGACCGCAGTGCGCTTTGCCAATAACCCCGCAGTGGTCGAATGCGCCGAGGATATCATCCGGCTGGGCAACATCGTTGATACCGGCGTCGTGCAGGGCAGCACCTACGATATCGACGTCAACTCTCTGGTGCGCCATGCCCTCGTCTCAGGCATCACGGGCAGCGGCAAATCCACCACCTGCAAGCGCCTTCTGAAGCGGGTAATTGCCCGCGATGTTCCCGTCATGGTGATCGAACCGGCCAAGGACGACTATGTGCGCTGGGCGCTTGAGATGAACAAGACGCTCCCGGCGGACAAGCAGTTCAAAATCTATATGCCCGGTGTGGAGAGCTTTGAGGGGCATCCTGTGGAGCAGCTGAAAATCAACCTCTTCGAGCCGGCGCACGCGAAAGGCGCGAAAGTCGATCTCCTGCAGCATAGCGAGATCGCCTCAACGCTGCTCAACGCCTGCCTGCCCTCCGAGGAGGTCGTCCCGATCCTGATTGAGGAGACAGTGTATAAGACGATCCGCGAGTGGGCTATGAGCAATGACCGGGACTTCGACGACGGATATGTGAAACCGCTTGGGCACTATCCTCGTATTACAGACCTTGTCTGGGAGTCTGAGGAGGTCATGAAGGGCAAAAACTATGAACCGAGGGTCAAGGACAATTTCCGCGAAGTTCTGACAACCCGTTTTGCTTCTCTTTCCCGCGGCACACGCGGAAAAATCCTCAATGTTGACGCTTCCACCGATTTCAATGAGCTGTTTAGCGGCAACGTGATCATCAACATCAGCCGTCTGGCCGGTACCAAGGACAAGGCAATTGTCATGTCCCTGCTGATGCAGGCGCTGTACGAATACCGGATTTCCTGCTATTCCTATGACGCTGAATACCGGAAAAAGGCGCAGGAGAACCGGCTTATGCACCTTGCTCTGATCGAAGAAGCGCATAACGTGCTGCTCAAGCCCCACGAATTCCAGAGCAGCGGCAGCCCCCAGCGCGCCGCGGCCGACCTCTTCGGGAACATGCTCTCGGAGGTTCGCGGCTACGGCCAGGGCTTCATCGTGGTCGATCAGGTGCCGACGCGGCTGATCGACGATGTGATCAAGAATACGAACTACAAGATCGTGCACCGCATTACCGCTCCGGACGATCAGCAGGTCATGGCCTCGTGCATGGCCTTCCGGGACGATCAGAAGTACATCATCCCCGCGCTGGAAAAGGGTAACGTGATCATTTGCGGCGACGAGGACGACGCAGCCGCCTGGGTGAAGATCCCGAGAGACGGTTCTCCGGACGAAGCCGAGCTGGACACAATGTAAAGGCAGAAGAACAATACCTGACGGGAAAGGATGAAAAATATGGATCAGTTTATGGAATTTGGTTCGGAAGTGTTGGAGCAGACCGAGGTTTTCGGTCGCGAAGGCATCGATGCGCTGATGAACGAGTATCAGTCGGAAATCGACACCGCTGTGAAGGAGGGCAACCCGGAACGCGAGAGCTACTACAAGAGCAAGCTCGAACGGCTCCAGGAACAGATGCAGGGCATGCACCAGGGCGCAGTCTCGGAGACTTCCGACGGGAGCCCAGCGCGGGGAAGCGAACTCTCCTTCGGCTCACGCGAGGGTTACAGCGACGGTCACAGCGAAAGCTACTGGGCGGAAAAGGCCGGTAAGGAGCTCGCGAAGCACGGGAAAACCGCCTCGTATGATTTGTTCATGAAGCGTCTGGGTGAGGCGAAAGCAGAGCGGATCAAGAGCCGTGGCAGATAAGCAGGGAGGACGGGGAAACAGCCGTGACCTGGGAATTCTTTGATGAAACAGAAGAGCTGAGCCGACTGGAAGACACCATCGAGCTGGAGCCCGGCGTGACACTTGAACACATCGGGCTCCGGCCCAAAATGATCGAGTCGGAGTTGAATACAGAACTTGGCGCGGGGTCGCCGGAAAAGGACGCGGAGCACTGGCATTTCCAGAGCGAGGCGAACTCCTGCGCTGTCGCCTGCCAGGAGTTCGTCGCCGAACAGCTCTTGCAGGAGGATTTTTCCGAACAGAAAATGCTTGATTACGCCAAGGAAAAAGGCTGGTATGATTCCGAGGTCGGCACAACCGGCCGCGATATGGGAAAGCTGCTGGAGAGCATGGGGCTGGAGGTGGAGCGCTGCTTTGACCTGAGCCTGGCCGATCTTGCCCGCGAGCTGGACGCCGGGGCCAAGCCGATCTGCGGCGTGAACAATATGATTCTTGCAAAGCCGGAGATCGCCGCGATCCCCGGTCAGCTCGCCAATCACGCGGTTGAAGTCATTGGGATCGAACAGACAGCGGAGGGAACACGGGTTATCTTGAACGATCCGGGCGTCGAGGGCGGAGGCGGACGCGCTGTTTCAGCCTCCACCTTTCTCAAGGCATGGCAGACCGGCGGCAACTACGCGGTCATCGCGCGGAAAGGAGCGTTGGCATAAGAATGGACGCATTGAAGCTGATCGAAACACTGGCGCGGAGTGAGTTTGTCCAGACGGAGCTTCCGATGAATCAGCAGTTCGGCCTCCCGTGGCTGGAAAAGCGCGGCGGGCGGCTGTGCCTTTACTTCAAGGCGCATCGCGAGGAACTCGCGGGTGAGGAGCTGTGGTACTACCCGCCGCAGTTTGAGCTTGTCTGGGTCTGGCCGTTTGAGCACCTGGAGAGCTTCCGCAGACTGAATCCGGCGGACGCTTCTACCCCGGTCGTCTGCCTTCCGGTGAAGCGCCTGCTGTCGTCCGGTAGATACGGCCTGGACGAGCTGTATCAGGAATGCAGCAGAGTCCTGAGCATTCGGGAAAAAAATGGCGAGCTCACGGACGCCTGGCTGCGTAGCTATCAGAAAAAGTATCGCGAGACGGTTGCAGAGCTCGGCCTGCAGGCCGTATACGGAGAGGAGTAAAGCATGGCAGAGAGACGAATCGGCATCGACTTCGGCACCAGCACAACGGTGATCCGCGTGCGGCGCTATGAGGACGGGAAGGCGCTGGGCGATCTGAACGCGGTGAAATTTGACGGAGAGGATACGATCCCTACTCTGATTGCGGAACTGCTGAACGGGAACGGTTGCTATTTTGGGAAACGCGCCGAAAATATGCGCCACCAAAGTCGGCAAAATAGAGTGATTCTTCACTCCAATTTAAAGTTGAAGCTCGAAAGCCCAGACCCGGCTGAACGGGAAGCTGCAAAGCGGCTCACCGCCGAATTTCTGAAGCATTTGGGCGACGCCTATACGCATCAGAGCAGTTTCCTCGGTTCGCCCGATGATGAAGAAAAGACCTTCATCAGCTACCCGGTCAAATGGGGCGAGGAGACCCGCGCTTTTATGGTCAAGGCAGCAAAGGACGCGGGCTTCCCGAATGTGGAGGGGCTTGACGAGGCGCAGGCCTGCATCCGGGCGGTCACAGAGTATTGCGCAAAGAATTTGGAGAAAAGCGGCGTGTTTCGCAGCGGCGCACCCTGTACGATTCTGCTGATCGACATGGGCGCGGGCACGACCGACCTGGTGCTCTGCCGGTACACCCCGGGGACGGGAGAAACGGTGACTCTCAGCACCTGGCCCAAAGACGGTGAAATGCTCTTTGGCGGCTGTGAGGTTGACGAGCTGCTGGCTGCGTACATCAGGGGCAGCTTCCCCGAAGCTGCTTCAGTACAGAAGCTCCCGGGCGGCAAGTTCAAGGCATGGAAGGATGAGCTGGTGTCCCCGATGCTGGCAAAAGGCGAGACGGTTGATCATTTCGATGCGCTTGACAGTATCGCAGAGATAATGGCCGACATCGGTGAAAACTTTGACCCAAGCTTTGACCCGATCAACAGAACCAAATTCGAAGAGATCACAGCAGCGTATCTCTCGGGCTTCCCGAAGCTGGTGAACGAGGCGCTCGCGGATGCCGGACTCAGAGGAGAGTCCGTCGACCTTGTGATCCTCACCGGCGGGCACAGCCAGTGGTATTTTGTGCGGGAAATGCTGCTGGGCAGAAAGCCGCAGTTCGGAGAGATCAGGCTGGATAAAATCCAAGCCGACCCGGCGCGCGTCGTCTCTCTTGGGCTTCCGCAGGAGACCGTCGCGCAGGGACTGGTGGTGTATCATGTCGGTGTGGAGGAGATGTACAACTGCGGTGAAAATTACTATTACGGCCGAGGCGTGAAGCAGGACTATGCCGAAGCGGCTATGTGGTACAGAAAAGCCGCAGAGCAGGGGTATGCAGCGGCGCAATTCAGCCTCGGCTGGTGCTATTATAACGGCCAAGGCGTGAAACAGGACTATGCCGAAGCGGTTAAGTGGTACAGAAAAGCCGCAGAGCAGGGGTATGCTGACGCGCAATACAAGCTCGGCTGGTGCTATTATCATGGAAAGGGTGTGGATGAAGATTACCATCTTGCACATAGCCTTTTCCGCCTCGCGTCAGATAATGGCTCTGCGCATGGTGCCTACTGGCTTGCTGTCTGCTATTCGGACGGAAAAGGCGTCCCGATCAGTGAGACTCAGGCGCAGAAATACTATAAACTGGCAGCGGATCGAGGCTGCACAGAGACACCTGTTCCGGTTGGATATGCTTATATATGTATAATTTGTGGAGAAGGGGTTCAAACCTTAGTTTCCGTGGATGGAGATATGCATGGTCTTCGGGATAATGATAAGAAGGTAATAAGAGTAAAGCCAGGTGAGCATTCATTTTTTTGTTGGGTATCATGTACTAAACCAGAAATAATAATACCATGGGCGGCATTTGCTTTCTTTGATTCACAGCTTGCAGATTCGAACAGAAGAAAGACAAGAGGATCATTCACTTTGAAATTAAAAAAAGACGACAAACTCTTGTTCGATTATTCCCTTTCAACGCTGTTAAAATCACGCATCCTGGACCAGGTTTTCTTTTTTAATGGTGTGAAGCTAGATACAGTGACGGGAACGTTGGGCGGGGGAATCCCAAGCCCAGAAGGTTGGTCATTTTTAGAAAACTGAGTATTGTGCGATCAATATCTGCTTCCAATATTGCTTGGAGACCCATCAGCGAAATGCGCGATGGTTTACAGCACAAGGAGATGTACTATGAATCAAAATAAGATAATTTTCACCTGGTTGCAACGGAGTATTGTTTTTCTCCCTTCACAGTTTAACCGCCTGTTCCCAAAACGCGTGCAAAGACGCTTTGTGCGCGCCTGGGCGGCAGTGCTGGCGGAGAATGCCGGTCTGTATAACGGCCTCTATGCCGGGCTTGTGCGTGTGAGCACCGGGAAGGCGAAGACTCCGCAGAAGACGCTCAAGGAGTGGTACGACAGAACGCGCTTCAAATGGGAGGGCGGGGAGATCACCGCCCTCTGTGAAAAAACGCTCAGACCGGCGATCGAGAAAGAAGACGCCGCAGACTGTGCCCGCTGGGCGGAGCTGCTGCTGAAGGCGGCCGAAGCTGCCAGCATCCGCCGCGAGGAAGCGGAGACGCTGACCCTGGAGGACGCGAACGCCGGCGCCTACACGGAATGGAACGGCGAGGAGCTGTACGTGGGCGACACGGTGAAGATCATGCACCCGGCCTGGTATCAGGAGGGGCGGCTTGTCGAGCAGGGGATTTGTACCCTGCTGGAAAAAGGAGAGGAGTGAAGCATGGCTGAGAGAATTGTCGGCATCGACTTCGGCACCAGCACGACAGCAATCCGCGTGCGGCGCTATGAGGACGGGAAGGCCCTGGGCGATTTGAACGCGGTGAAATTTGACGGAGAGGATACGATCCCTACTCTGATTGCGGAACTGCTGAACGGGAACGGTTGCTATTTTGGGAAACGCGTCGAAAATATGCGCCACCAAAGTCGGCAAAATAGAGTGATTCTTCACTCCAGTTTTAATCTGCCCCTGGAGGGGCCAATAGTCAAACCACCACTTGAAGTGGTGGTGCTGTGACTCCGTGCCGCTTTGCAGACGGTTTCTATGTGGGGAGTTTAGTAAATTATCTATGAGGAGGACTGGTTGCGTTGAAAAGAAGGATATCTCACTTTATTCTCAGCATGATCATGATGTTTTCACTTGTATGCTCGTTTTTTCCAAGCGCGTATGCGGGACGTACATACTCCAAAACCTATTCTGTCGGAGATACCGATACGCTTACCGCCTCTACTACGGGAAGTGTCAGAGGGTATGCCTGGTATTCAAACAGTCCATTCGAAGTTCAGATCGTATCTGGGGAAACGAGCAGGAGCTGCATGATCAAAGTGGTTAAATACACGCCTGCTAAGGTGCTTGTTCGTTGCGACATATATCTTTCCAGCGGAAAAACGGACTATACGGATTTTGAAATAACGATAAAAGAAGGCGGTTCCGGAGGCACGTATAAGATCACATCGTGGACGTCTTCTCTTTCAATTGATCTGGCTCATAACAATTCTTATGCCGCAATCACGGCTGGGGTTACTTTTTCAGATACTGCTTACCTTCGTTATTCAAACCTGCAAGGAGACGCCGGATACAGTATCAGCTACGAAGGAAACAAAGCCTATATTTACGTCTATCCAAGCAAGACCGGAAATGGTAAATGCAAAATTGAACTTATAAAAGTGACCGGTCCTTCGAGTATTTCAATCAAGGATTCAATCCAAATCCCTTATTCTGTCACTTGCTCACATTCGTACAATTCGGGAACTGTCACGTTAGAGCCAACATATACGTCGGAAGGAAAGAAGGAGTATACCTGCCGGTACTGTAAGTATAAGAAAATAGAAACGATACCAAAGCTGACCGCGCCGTCTGAATTCACGGTCAGCTACAACGCGAACGGGGGCAGCGGCGCGCCTGCGAGTCAAACCAAGACGGAGGGGACTGCGCTGACGCTGTCCTCTGTCAAGCCCACACGATCCAGTACAACGGCGAACTACACCGTTACGCTCAACGCCAACGGCGGGAGCGTCAGCACGAATTCACTCAGCACGACTCGGACGACCAGCTATTCCTTCCGGAATTGGAATACTTCGGCGTCCGGTACCGGCACGACATACAATTCTGGCGCAAGCTATACGACGGACGCCAGCGTGACGCTTTACGCCCAGTGGAGCAGCAGCTCGACGACAGCGTCCGTTACCTTTCCCACCCCCAGCAGAAGCGGCTACACCTTCAAGGGCTGGGCGACCAGCAGCAGCGCGACCAGCGGTGTGACCGGCAGCTATACGCCGAACGGGAATGTGACGCTCTATGCGGTGTGGGCGGTCATTTCCGGTGACTGGGGAAAACTGAGCTGGACGATCGATACCAGCGGTTTACTGACGATTTCCGGCAGTGGGCCGATGAACGATTTTGAAAGAGAATCTGTGCTTGCATGGCGGCAATACGCAGATATGATAGAAAGATCAACATAAAACCCGGCGTAACCGGCATCGGGAACTCTGCCTTCCGGAACTGTGCCGAACTGGCAGAAGTTATTATTCCAGACAGTGTCACCCGCATTGGGAACAGCGCATTCTATGATTGCAGCGGGCTCTCAACTGTTGAAATTCCCTATGGTGTCAGTAGCATCGGAAGCTGGGTTTTTCTGGGCTGCACAGCGTTGAAAAGCATTCAAATCCCCAAAAGCGTAAAGAGTATCGGGGATCAGGTCTTCTGCCTCTGCACCAGTCTTACGGATATGACAATCCCCAATGGCGTTGTCAGCATAGGAGACTATGTGTTCAATATGTGTGACAATTTGACCGGAGTAATTCTTCCGGACAGTTTGACCGACATGGGAGAGGGCGTCTTTTTTGGCTGTGGCAACTTGAGGGAGGTAACGCTGCCAAACAGCATAAGCTGCATCAGGGATTCCGCCTTCTACGACTGCGCTGCGCTGTCCCGCCTGACGATTCCGAGCAGCGTAACACGTATAGAAAGCTGGGCCTTTCGCGGCTGCGCGTCGCTGACAGAAGTTAATATTCCGGATAGTGTGACATTTATAGGGGATCGTGCGTTCTGCCTATGCACTGGTTTGAAAAACGTTGCGATTCCCTGCGATGTAAACAGTATACAGGATTTGACTTTTTATGGCTGCTCCGGCTTAATGTCAGTTGCCATTCCGGACAGCGTAACGGAAATCGGAAGCTCTGCTTTTTCCGGCTGCAGCATTTTACAAAGCATAAGCATTCCTGACGGCGTTACTCGCATTGGCGACTATGCGTTCCGCGGTTGTATCAGCATGACAGAGGCGACGATACCGAGCGGCATTACAGAGCTTGAAGCGTGTGCGTTTTATGAATGCAGCGGCCTGACTCGCG
>LXOW01360266.1_pt2 | contig 67650 bp, 58 predicted proteins | sample 1368591 | NCBI WGS metagenome assembly LXOW01 (sample SAMN04884650, study PRJNA319009) | bovine gut metagenome | isolation source: Cow rumen | host: Bos taurus | place: Italy: Legnaro (PD) | collected 2014-07-09
GGCTCAATAAGGCTCAAGTCGGGTGCGGATAAGGCGGTTGTCGGACCAATCCTAGGGTTTACTCACTTTTTAACCGGCATTTTTTACAAACAAAAACCTTAATTATATGAAAGATTCTACACGCATTCATCCTCTTCTTCAGACTGTCCTTCACCGGCTGGAAAGCGTCGGTGAGGTCGTTGTCTCGTCCGACGGGCACCTCTTCTTCCAACCGGGCGTGCACATCCGGAGCCTCTGGGGGGCCATGGATATGAAAAAGGAAGGCATTGCCGCCGGCATGCGTATCATTGTCCGCAAGGTGCGCAAGCGTGCCTGCAACAGCAGGTATGCCGGCATGCCCTGGTATCAGATTTACGTTCTTCCCGTCCTCAGGAAGGACGCCTCCACTATGACGGCCAACGAGCAGCGTAACATGGAGACCAACTGTCAGGCGCTGCTCATGGCGCACGCCGTAGAGCGTGACCCGGAACAGGCGGCGTACTACCACAAACTGCACGAGGCGCACAAACTTAATCCCGTGGGGTACAAGAAGTTGTATCCGAACTTCTTCGGCTTCCTCGTTGCCACTTTCCGCATGCAGCTGGAGCAACAGCAGGAGACTCCGGATCATTCGGAATGTCCCGAAAGCACAGCGGTTGCTCAGGAGCCGGAGGCGGGTATACGCCTCTGCGTAAGAACCGTACGACGCCCTGCAGGCAGACCTGCAGCACGCACCTTCCGTCCGTTCATACGCCTGCCGATGGTGGCATAGCCCGTATTGGCATAAATTGTCACACGGGTGCAATTATTTTTGTGAATTATTTGCATAATTCAAATAATTTTTGTACCTTTGTATGCTCATTTGTGAAACTTCTAAATCAAACCGTATGAACATCCTCATTCTTATCCTTTTGACGCTGGCAGGTGTGTTGCTGCTCGTCTTGGAGTTGTTCCTTATTCCGGGAATAGGTATAGCCGGTATAGCCGGAGGCGGCTGCCTGATAGGCGCTGTGGTGTATGCGTACATGGTTATTGGTGCCACGGCCGGACATATAACGTTCTTTGTCGCGCTGGCGGCTACAATCGCAGCGGTATACATCTTCTACAAGAGCCGCGCCATCGAGAAGATGGGTCTGGAGACGAAGATTGACGACAAGGTCGAGCTGGCGGCCCCGGGAGGCAAGATCACCCGTCTGCAGCAGAAAGCCGAGCAGCAGCGCGAGGCTGAGGAGTTGGCGGAGCAGCCGAAGCAGACCAAGTCCGCAGCCAAGGCGAAAAAGCAGTCATGACGCTTTACTGCCACTAACTGACTATCATAACATAAAAACGAAATAATTATGGAAGCATTACAAGTCATTCTGTTTGTATTATTGTGCATTGCGGTGATCGTGTTCTTCTACTACGTACCGTTCATGCTCTGGATCAATGCACAGGTCAGCGGCGTGCGCATCTCGCTCATCCAGTTGTTCCTGATGCGTATCCGCCGTGTACCGCCCACCAAGATTGTCAACTGCATGATTGAGGCGCACAAGGCCGGTCTGGAGGACGTGAAACGTGACGGTCTGGAGGCGCACTATCTCGCAGGCGGACACATCGAGCGCGTCGTTCACGCACTGGTCAGCGCCAGCAAGGCAGGAATCCAGCTGCCGTTCGGTATGGCTACTGCTATTGATCTTGCAGGTCGTGACGTCTTTGAGGCCGTGCAGATGTCCGTCAACCCCAAGGTGATTGACACGCCGCCGGTAGCCGCCGTGGCCAAGGACGGTATCCAGCTGATTGCCAAAGCACGTGTGACCGTGCGCGCGAACATCAAGCAGCTCGTCGGAGGTGCAGGCGAGGACACGATCCTTGCCCGTGTAGGCGAAGGTATCGTCAGCTCCATCGGTAGCGCCGAGAGCCACAAGCAGGTGCTCGAGAACCCCGACAGCATAAGCAAGCTCGTACTCTCCAAAGGCCTGGACGACGGTACGGCGTTCGAGATTCTGAGTATTGATATAGCCGACATCGACGTGGGCAAGAACATCGGCGCACAACTGCAGATGGATCAGGCGGAGGCGGACAAGAACATCGCCCAGGCCAAGGCCGAGGAGCGCCGCGCCATGGCTATCGCCAACGAGCAGGAGATGAAAGCCAAGGCACAGGAGGCACGCGCCAAAGTGATTGAGGCGGAAGCACTCGTGCCGCAGGCTATGGCGGAAGCATTCAAGAACGGCAACCTGGGGATCATGGACTACTACCGCATGCAGAACATCCAGGCGGACACCGCTATGCGCGAGACAATCAGCAAACCTAAGAAATGAGGATAGCCGTACTGCAGTATCCTATCGCGTGGGGAGACATCCGGACCAATGTCTCTCTTGCTGTAGAGCGCATCGCCGCACTGGCTGGCAAAGCTGATGTGGCTTTGCTGCCGGAGATGTTCAGCACAGGTTTCTGTGTGAACAAGCCCGAACTGGCGGAGCCGGTGGACGGCTATACGATCACCACGCTCCAGCAGGCGGCGGACACCTACTGCATAGCCGTTGCAGGCACGTTCATCTGCCGCGAGGCGTACACGCTCTACAACCGCGGGTTTCTGCTCTCGCCTGACGCCGCACCCCAGTTCATCGACAAGCACCACCTCTATGCCCATGGCGGAGAGGACAAGTTCTTCTCCCCGGGTATCGACCGCACCATATTCACCTACAAGGGTGTGAAGATGCTCATGCTCATCTGCTACGACCTGCGCTTCCCCGTATGGGCGAGGAATGTGAGCGGGCATGACTACGACCTTATCCTTGTCTGCGCCAACTGGCCCGAGGTGCGCATCAACTACTGGGACGCTCTCGTGGCGGCACGCGCCGTCGAGAACCAGTGTTACATCGTGGCGGCCAACCCGGTGGGCGATGACGGTCTGGGACTGCACTACAACGGTCACTCCGTAGCCTACGATACGCGCCTCAAGGACCAGCTGTGCTTCGCGGACAACGAACAGGGCACACGCATAGCCAGCCTCTCACTGGAGGCATTGCGCCACTTCCGCGAAGTCCTCCCCCTTTGGAAAGACGTAGATAGAAAACTCATAAAAATATAATAGTGATTAAATCTTGGAATCTCGTTGAACTATTCCTGGCAAATACAGACCTTGACCGAAGAGCAGCAGGCTCTTCGTGACCGGCTGGCGGACGAACTGCACATCACGCCGGTAGCGGCAGCATTGCTTGTGCGCCGCGGGATAACGACGCGCGAGGCAGCCTCAGCGTTCGTCCATCCCTCGCTTGACCAGTTGCACGATCCTATGCTCATGCTCGGTATGCATGAGGCGGAAAGGCGTCTGTCCGAGGCGGTTGACCGGGGCGAGAAGATTCTCATTTATGGTGACTACGATGTCGATGGCACAACGGCGGTGGCACTGATGTACCGTTTCCTAAGTGCGTTCTACACGAATATTGATTACTATATTCCCGACCGTTATACCGAAGGCTATGGCATATCGTTCCGCGGTGTCGATTATGCGCAGGAGCAGGGCTGTACGCTCATCATCGCGCTGGACTGCGGTATCAAGTCTGCGGACAAGGTCGAGTACGCACGCCAACGTGGCATTGACTTTATCATCTGCGACCACCATATGCCCGGTGGCGAAACGCCGAAAGCCGTCGCCGTGCTGGACAGCAAGCAGGCGGATGATCCCTACCCCTTCAAGGAACTGTCGGGTTGCGGTGTGGGCTTCAAGCTGGCACAGGCTTATGCCATGACCCACGACATGCCTTTCGATACAGCCCTTAATCCTTTGCTCGAACTGCTGGCTATGTCCATCGCTTCGGACATCGTGTCGCTGACCGGCGAGAACCGCATACTGGCGCACTTCGGCATACGCCACATCAACATGCATCCCTCCGTCGGACTGCAGGGCTTGCTTCGCATGACCGAACTGGAAGGGAAGCAGGTGAACATCTCCGACCTTGTATATCGTATCGGTCCGCGCCTGAACGCCTGCGGACGTATCAAGTCTGGCAGAGCGGCCGTCGAACTGCTCATCAGCGACAACGCACAGGTGGCGGACGAGATAGCCAAAACAATCGAGGCCTTCAACAGCGAGCGCAAGGAAAAGGACGAGACAATCACCCAGGAGGCGCTGCACCAGCTGGAGGCGGATCCCGGACATCAGAGCAGGCACACCAACGTCGCATACGGTGCTCAATGGCATCGCGGCGTGCTGGGTATAGTGGCGTCCAGACTGACGGAGAACTACTACCGCCCCACCATCGTACTGGCGGACACCGACGACGGACTTATTGCAGGTTCGGCACGCAGCGTCGGAGGCTTTGATATCTACTCCGCCATCGACTCCTGCCGTGACCTGCTGACCAACTTCGGCGGACACATGTTTGCCGCCGGACTGAGTATGCTGCCGCAGAACCTGCCGGAGTTCAAGCGGCGCTTCGAAGAATATGTTGCCGCACACATCACCGACGAGCAGCAGATACCCGTCATCCGCGTGGAGGAGGAACTGCAACTGCAGGACATCGACAAGCAGTTCTACAACGTGCTGCGCCATCTGGAGCCGTTCGGACCGGAGAACCCTCATCCGCGTTTCGTCACTCGAGGTCTGATCAATAACCGTTACACCAAACGCGTCGGCAAGATGGGCGAACACCTCAAGCTTGACCTCACCGACCGAAGCCTTGCCATAACAGGCATAGCCTTCGGCAAAGGCGATCTCGCAACCTACATACAGAACGGCAACCCCGTGGACGTATGCTACAGCCTGGAGCAGAACACTTACAACGGCATAACATCCATCCAGATGAAGGTGGAAGATATTGTGCCGACCGGGAATAACTGATTTTTTTTGAAGAAAGTTGCGGCAAAACTTGCATAAATGCTTTTTTTTTCGTATCTTTGTGCCGTAATCTCGTTTATCGGCTTGACGACACAAGGAATCGCTCGAGAAGCAACAATCAACAATACTAACTATATACAATTAAAACACATGATTTACTCCAAAGAAGTACAAGAAATGTGCGTAGTAGCCAAAGGCCCGAAGCACGGTCCTGCTCCCATTCCTGAAGAGGGCAAGTGGGTGAAGGCTACCGAGATCAAGGACATCTCGGGTATGACGCACGGTATTGGCTGGTGCGCTCCCCAACAGGGTACTTGCAAACTCAGTCTGAACGTAAAGAACGGCGTTATCGAAGAGGCGCTGGTTGAGACTATCGGTTGCTCGGGTATGACCCACTCGGCTGCTATGGCTGCTGAGATTCTGCCCGGCAAGACTATCCTCGAGGCACTCAACACCGACCTCGTTTGCGACGCTATCAACACCGCTATGCGCGAACTGTTCCTCCAGATCGTTTATGGTCGTACCCAGAGTGCCTTCAGTGAGGGCGGCCTGGTTATCGGTGCCGGTCTGGAAGACCTCGGCAAGGGTCTCGTATCGCAGTGCGGTACGCTCTACTCCACCAAGGAGAAAGGCGTTCGCTACCTGCAGCTCACCGAAGGCTACATCACCAAGGAGTTCCTTGACGAGGACAACGAGGTTTGCGGCTACGAGTACGTGCACATGGGCAAGTTCATGGACGCTATCAAGAAAGGCGTTGACGCTAATGAGGCTCTCAAGAGCGTTACCGGCACCTACGGCCGCACGACCAAAGAGCAAGGTGCAGTTAAATCAATTGACCCACGTAAAAACTAAGGAGGAGAGACTATGATTCGTGAAGTAAAATTTGAGTCGCAAGACCGCCGCGAGAAACAGATTCTCGCCGCACTGAACGCTAACGGTATCGCTTCCATCGAGGAGGCTAACCAGATTTGCGAGCAATATGGCCTCGATCCTTATATCACCTGCGAGGAGACACAGCGTATCTGCTTCGAGAACGCCAAGTGGGCTTACGTCGTTGGTACGGCTATCGCCCTGAAGAAAGGCTGCAAGAACGCCGCTGACGCCGCCGAGGCTATCGGTATCGGTCTGCAGGCATTCTGCATCCCCGGTTCAGTTGCTGACGACCGCAAGGTGGGTATAGGTCACGGTAACCTCGCAGCACGTCTGCTCCGCGAGGAGACACAGTGTTTCGCCTTCCTCGCCGGCCACGAGTCCTTCGCTGCCGCTGAAGGCGCTATCAAGATTGCCGAGATGGCGAACAAGGTGCGTAAGAACCCGCTCCGCTGCATCCTCAACGGCCTGGGCAAGGACGCCGCCATGATCATCAGCCGTATCAACGGCTTCACCTACGTACAGACCGAGTTCGACTATTTCACCGGCGAACTGAAGGAAGTACGCCGCAAGGCTTACTCCAACGGACCGCGCGCCAAGGTGAACTGCTACGGCGCTGACGACGTACGTGAGGGCGTAGCTATCCTGTGGCACGAGAACGTGGACGTATCGATCACCGGTAACTCCACCAACCCGACCCGCTTCCAGCACCCCGTTGCAGGTACGTACAAGAAAGAGCGCGTACTCGCCGGCAAGCCGTACTTCTCGGTTGCTTCCGGTGGTGGTACAGGTCGTACGCTGCACCCCGATAACATGGCAGCAGGTCCTGCATCCTACGGTATGACCGACACCCTCGGCCGTATGCACAGCGATGCACAGTTCGCAGGCTCAAGCTCCGTTCCCGCACACGTTGAGATGATGGGCTTCCTCGGCATCGGCAACAACCCGATGGTAGGTTGCACCGTTGCTTGCGCCGTGAACGTAGCACTCGCTCTGAACAAGTAATTAATCCGGCTATTAGCTATTGGCCATTGGCTATTGGCAGCCAACGGCTAATGGCTAACGGCTAACAGCCAACATTGAAACTATGGCAGAAGAAAGAAAACAGCCATCTGCAGAGAAGCTCAAAGCTCTGCAGTTGGCTATTGACAAAATAGACAAGGACTTCGGCAAAGGTGCCATCATGAAGCTCGGCGATGACCGCGTGGAGGACGTGCAGGTCATTCCTACCGGCAGCGTCACGCTCAACCTCGCTTTGGGCGTAGGCGGCTATCCGCGCGGACGAGTGATTGAGATCTTCGGCCCGGAGTCATCCGGTAAGACGACCCTCGCTATCCACGCGATGGCTGAGGTGCAGCGCCAGGGTGGCATTGCCGCTATCATCGACGCCGAGCATGCGTTCGACCGTTTCTATGCCGAGAAACTCGGCGTGGATACCGACAACCTGCTTATCGCCCAGCCCGACAGCGGCGAACAGGCGCTGGAGATTGCCGACAAGCTGATCAGCTCGGCAGCCGTTGACCTGATAGTCATCGACTCGGTGGCTGCTCTCACGCCGAAAGCGGAGATTGACGGCGACATGGGTGACAACAAGGTGGGCTTGCAGGCGCGACTGATGAGCCAGGCACTCCGTAAGATGACCGCTACCATCAACAAGACCCAGACCACCTGTATCTTCATCAACCAGCTCCGCGAGAAGATTGGTGTCATGTTCGGCAACCCCGAAACAACCACAGGCGGTAACGCACTGAAGTTCTACGCTTCGGTTCGCCTGGATATACGCCGCGTGAGCCAGATCAAGGACGGCGACGAAATTATCGGCAACCAGGTACGCGTCAAGGTGGTGAAGAACAAAGTCGCTCCTCCGTTCAAGAAGGCTGAGTTCGACCTTATGTTCGACGAGGGTATATCCCGCAGCGGCGAACTGGTGGATCTTGGCGTAGCCAAAGGTATCCTGCAGAAGTCAGGCTCCTGGTTCAGCTACAACGGACAGAAACTCGCCCAAGGACGTGACGCCGTGAAGAAAGTTCTCAAAGAGAACCCCGATCTGGCTGAAGAGATTGAGGCACAGATCATGGCATGAACTCCTGCGGTACGCAGATATTAACCGGGGCCCCCACTGAGCATGGCTCGCATGGGGTGACACTGACTCTCACACCCGAACAGGCGTACAAGACAGCACAGCAGTACCGCATTATCAAGCGTTCGATTGACGCACGACAGCGGCAACTCAAGGTGAACTTGACACTCCTGTTGGACGAAAACGGGCATCCTGTACCAAAGGATGCCCCTATTCCGTTATATACACCGCCTGTGTGGCAGGACGTGCACCATGCGCAGAAGTTCGTGCGTATCGTCGGAGCAGGACCTGCCGGACTGTTCGCGGCGCTCACCTGTATTGAACATGGCGTCAAACCCATCATCTACGAGCGCGGCAAGGACGTCAGCGAACGCAAGAAGGATATAGCCCTACTCAACCGCAACATCTCGCTCAACGGCGAATCGAACTACTGCTTCGGCGAAGGCGGCGCCGGCACGTTCTCCGACGGCAAACTCTTCTCACGCTCCAAGAAACGCGGCAATATGCAGCGCGTCATGGAGCTCTTCCATTATTTCGGCGCGCCCGATACCGTGCTCTATGAGACCCACGCACACATCGGCAGCGACAAACTCCCCTCTATCATCCGCGCCATGCGCGAATGTATCATTGAACACGGCGGTGAGATTCACTTCAACCACTGCGTAAGTTTGGCTGAACTCCGTCAATGGCTCTCCCCTTCTCTCCCCTTTGAAAGAGGAGCCGGAGGGGCGCCCGTCATCCTCGCTATCGGTCATTCTGCGCACGACACCTACCGCCAGCTTGCCGATATTGGCGTCGCGCTTCAGGCCAAAGGCTTTGCAATGGGTGTCCGCGCCGAACATCCGCAGGCGCTCATCAACCGCCTGATGTACCACACAACGGATGCCGACCTTATCCGTTACGTCGGCAACGCTTCCTATTCGCTCGTTACGCAAGTCGAAGGCCGCGGTGTCTATTCGTTCTGCATGTGCCCGGGCGGTCACATGGTACCTGCCACCAGCAGCACCGACGCCTGCGTCATCAACGGCATGTCCGCCTCGCACCGCAACTCGCCCTACGCCAACTCCGGCATGGTCGTTCAGATCAATCCCGAAGACATACTACAAATAGCCAACGGCCAATGGCCATCGGGGTCCCTGCAAACAACGTGCAGTGAGGTGAGAGTGGCTGACGGCCAACCGCTCGCCGGCTTGCGTCTGCAAGAGCATCTGGAGCATCTGGCATTCGTTCACGGCGGCGAACCGGCTATCGCTCCGGCACAACGGCTCGGGGACTTTGTGCGCGGCAAACGATCGGCTGACCTGCCGGCATGCAGTTATCTGCCCGGCACGCGCAGCAGCGCCCTGCATGAGTGGCTGCCGCCGTTCATCGCCGAGCGTCTGCGTCAGGGCTTCCGCGACTTCGACAGCAAGTATCCGGGCTTCCTTACCAACGATGCGATTATCCTTGCCGTAGAGAGCCGCTCAAGCAGCGCCGTGCGCATCCCGCGTGATGCCGAGACATTCCGTTCACTCTCTCATTCCAACCTCTATCCGTGCGGCGAAGGCGCCGGATATGCCGGAGGCATAACCTCTTCTGCGCTGGACGGCATCAACGCAGCATTGCTCGCCATGCGCGAAAATGCAAAATAGACAATCACCTGAACGGTAAAAAATCACTCTTACAAAAAAAATCCCGCTAAAAATTTGCAAATGTGGGATTTTTTTTGTAATTTTGTTGGCTTTTATGCGCGCTACGTATGCTTATGGATGCGCACAAGCGCATATGCACGTAAAGTGAATTACGCAATAAGACTGTGACAACGATAGCATTGGATAGTTCGACTGAAGTTTGTTCGGCAGCATTGTTGCACGATGGCGAAGTACTTGCCGGGCGGATGAACAGGACAGGCAGCAATCATGCTGCACTCTTGCCTGTGTATGTCGAAGAGTTACAAGCCGAAGCTGTACGGCGCGGACTGAAATTGGATGGCGTTGTCCTCTCGGAAGGTCCGGGCTCGTACACCGGTCTGCGTATAGGCGCATCGCTCGCCAAGGGACTGTGCTATGGTGCAGACATACCGCTGATAGCCGTACCGACACTCGCTGTTATTGCTGATGCGGCAATAACGGCCATTCATGGAACGGAAGATTCCGATAATCAGAACTTCATGATTTGTCCGATGATAGATGCCAGGCGGATGGAGGTGTACTGCGCGGTGTATGACGGCCGGTTGAACGAAGTGCAGCCGCTGAAGCCGGTGGTGGTGGACGAACAGAGTTTTGCTCAGTTGCTGAAGGAGCACGTGATTTATTTCTGCGGCAACGGCGCGGAGAAATGCAAGGGCGTACTGACCCACCCCAATGCACGGTGGATAGACGGGATTGTACCGACCGGCGCACAAGCCGGAAAAATGTATTGCGCTCCCGAATCGTACGGAAAGAACAGTTGGGCGAGAGTGATAGAGGGCAAGGATATTGCATACTACGAGCCGAACTATTTGAAGGAGTTTGTGGCTGCTCCGAGCCATGTGAAAGGGTTGAAGTGATTAGACCGTTTCACGCAAAGACAAAGCCGGATTATATCAATTATACGACACATTGCTCAAGTTTTGAAAAAGACTGATTACATATTTCTATTCTTGGCAGGGATGATAGGTCTGCTGGGCGTTTCGTGTTCGACACAGAAGAACACTGGTGCCACGCGTGCGTATCACCAGATGAAGACGAAGTACAACATTCACTTCAACGGCAAGAATGCTTTTGCCGAAGGTCTGGACCAGATAGTTGCCGCCCATGAGGACAACTACGGAGAGATCCTGCCGCTGTACCCGGTATCGGACCACAAAGCCGCCGAGGCCTCCAAAAGCAAGATGGATGTGACTATAGAGAAATGCCGCAAATGCATCAAGCTCCACTCCATCAAGGTCAAACCCAAACCCGACCCCAAACGCACGAAAGACCCAAAATACAAGGCGTGGCTCAAGCAGGGTGAGTTCAATAATGAGCTGTCGCATGCATGGATTCTGTTAGGGCAGGCGGAGTTCCACAAGGGTGACTTTCTGGGTTCGGTAGGTACGTTCAACTACATTATCCGTCATTACGACTACGACGCTGATGTGGTGGCACAGTGCCAGTTGTGGGTGGCTCGTGCATATGCTGAGATGGGCTGGCTCTACGAAGCCGAAGACATGCTCGCCAAGGTGCAGGCGGACAACCTCAAGCGCAAGAACGCCTCGCTGTACGCCTCCACGGCAGCAGACATCCGTCTGAAAACCAAACAATACAAGGACGCTATACCGTTCGTAAAACTCGCACTGCCCGACGAGAGCAGGAAAGGCAACCGTGCACGTTTCGCATACGTGCTTGGTCAACTGTACGAACTGGAGGGCAAACCCTCGGAAGCCTACAGCGCATACAAGAAATGTACGCGTCTGTATCCGCCCGTACTGATGGATTTCAATGCACGTATACGCATGGCTATGGTATCCGGTGACAAGAAGAAATCCATACGCAAGCTCAGGAACATGGCTAAGAACTACAAGTACCACGAGCAGTTGGATGTGCTGTACGGCGCGCTTGGTGACATCTACCTGGCGCAGAAAGACACCATTCATGCGCTGGAGAACTACGAACTGGCTATCGAGAAGAGCGAGAAGAACGGAATGGACAAAGCGGCAGTGCTGCTGAAAGCCGGAGACATCTATTACCAGCGCCGCGACTACACGAAAGCCGCACCATGTTACTCGGAGGCTATAACCATCCTACCCGCGGAATCGGACAGCTACCAGCGCATACGTGTGCTGGCAGAGGTACTGGACGAACTGAGCACGGAGTACGGTATGGTGCAGTTGCAGGACTCGCTGCAGCAACTGAGCACGCTGAGCGAAGAGGAGCAGATGAAGATAGCCGAGCAGGTGGTGGCTGACCTGAGGAAAGCGGAAGCCGAAGACTCGGCCAAAGCCGTGCAGCGTGAACGCGAGTCACGTAACAAGGGTCTGAACAGTGTCAACACCTCAAAGATGATAGGCGGTGCAGGTGCATCGGCCGAGTGGTACTTCTACAACCCGCAACTTATGCGCAACGGCAAGCAGGAGTTCACGCGCAAGTGGGGTAACCGACCGCTGGAGGACAACTGGCGTCGCCGCAGCAAAGCCTCATCGGGCGATTGGGCACCCGCAGCCGACGATGCGGAAGGCGAAGAGGGCTTGGAAGAACAGACGGACAGCATAGCCGCCGACAGCACCGTTGTGGAGAAACCCCGTGTGACGGACATTTACGATCCGGCGTACTACCTGCAGCAGATACCCCGCACTCCTGAGGAGCTGGCACTGAGCGACTCGACGATAGCCGATGCATTGTTCAAGATGATCTTCATCTACAAGGACAAGTTGCAGGACACCGTCCAGGCGGAAGCCACGTTTGAAGAGTTCTGCCGCCGTTTCCCGAAGGACAAACGCTGCGTGGAACTGTACTACATACGCTACCTCGATGCTCTCAAAGACAACCTGCCTGCCGAGGCGGAAGCCAACCGTCAGGCCATAATGACGCTGTACCCCGACAGCAAGCAGGCGAAGATAGTGGCCGATCCGCAGTACTTCTCCAAACTGCGCCAGATGGCTGCCGAACAGGACTCGCTCTACGAGGCGACATACAATGCATTCCGGGCCGGGCAGTTCGCCACCGTGAAGACGAACACCATGCACGCCGAGCAGAACTATCCGCTGTCGCCGCTGATGCCACGGTTCCTGTTCCTCAATGCCGTAGCCAAAGCCCGTACGGAAGGCAAGGAGGCGTTCGCCGAATCGCTGCGCGACATGATGAACCGTTATCCCGATTCCGAATTGGCAGCGATGAGCCGCGACATGCTGGCAATGCTCGGACAGGGTATGGAGAGCAAGAAAGGCGGAGCTGTTTCCACTCTGGCAGACAAACGCGAGAACCAACAAGCCGAAGAACAGGAGGCTGACACCACCGTTCAATTCTCAGCCGAGCGGAACGGACGCTCGTATGTACTGCTCGTGTATCCATCCACCACCCTCATGACGGACGAAGAGGTGCAAGCCGAGCTGAACAACCTGCTGTATGAAGTGGCACTGTTCAACTTCACACGTTTCCTCATCCGTGACTTCGACCTCACAGCCCTGGCGGCATACAGTGCCGGACCTGCCCTGCGCATCAGCGGACTGGAGTCAATGGACGAGGCGGAGTGGTACATAGGCATACTGACCGAAAACGACGAGATGAAAGCACTGCTGCAGAACAGGCAGATATCCATTATATCCATCACCGAGGCCAACAGCAACCTGATTGGCAACGGCAAGACGAAGGAGGAGTATAACGCATTTATGAAAGGACAATAAATATGACGAAACGAATCCTATTGGCCATCCTTATCCTGACAGGCATGAGCCTGCCTGTAGTGGCGGATGACGTGACCTACATGACCACCGCGGACTTCAAGGAGCGCGTATTCGACTATACCGTCAGCACCGACTGGCAATACAAAGGAGATATGCCTTGCGTGATAGACTTCTACACCACATGGTGCGGACCGTGCAAGCGTCTGGCACCGATCATGGAGGAACTGAGCCAGACATATTGCGACAAGGTCAAGTTCTACAAAGTGGACACCGAGCGCGAACGGGAACTGGCAGCTGTATTCCGCATCAGCAGCATCCCGCAGGTGCTGTATATACCCGTTGAGGGCGAACCGATGATCCTGAAGGGCCTGTACCCGAAAGAAAACATCGTTGAGATAATTGACGATTTTCTGCTAAAGAAATCAAAAGCCAAGTAAACGATGCAGGTAGAGTTAGTACTATTGGTTCTTTCACTGCTGTTCTTTGCGAGTATCTTCACCGATAAGATAGGTTACAAGTTCGGCGTACCGGCATTGCTGCTGTTTCTGACAGTGGGTATGCTGTTCGGTCCGGACGGTATAGGCGCACTGTTCAACGAGGACGGTGTGGGCTATATAATCAATATAGGCACGGCGCAGGCATTGAGTACGATAGCGCTGTGCATCATCCTTTTCTCGGGCGGCATGGACACCAAGCTGACGGATATCCGTCCTGTGCTTGCTCCGGGTGTGACCTTGGCCACCGCAGGCGTGCTCATCACCGCACTGGTAACGGGCGGTATCCTCTACTACATCTTCGGCAAACTGAATACTTTTGAAGCCATACCGCTGAGCATGGCGTTGCTGATGGCCGCCACAATGTCATCCACCGACTCGGCGTCGGTGTTTTCCATTCTGCGCACGAACGGTATAGGGCTGAAGCACAACCTGCGTCCGCTGCTGGAGCTGGAGTCAGGCGCCAATGACCCGATGGCGTACGTGCTGACCGTCACACTCATCGGAGTCGTGACTGCCACCACCTCGCCGGTGACAGGACTGGAAATTATCCAGACCATTGTCGTACAACTGGTGATGGGCACGGTAATCGGTTTCTTCTTCGGCAAGGGACTGGTGGAACTCATGCGCCGCACTAGACTCTCAAATGAGTCTTTGTACCCTATCATGGTGCTTACAGCGTGCATATTCATCTTCTCCGTAACCTATTACATGCAGGGCAACGCCTATCTGGCTGTGTATGTCGGCGGTCTGATTATAGGTAACAGCAAGTTCACCCGCAAGCACCAGACCAAATCGTTCTTCGACGGTCTGACATGGCTTGCACAACTGGTCATGTTCCTCATGCTCGGACTGCTGGTGCGCCCGCACGAACTGCTGAACTGGCACGTGCTGCTGGCTGGATTGATAATCAGTATCGTCATGGTATGCATCTCCCGTCCGTTGGCGGTGTATCTGTGTATGATACCGTTCAAACGCTTTGTGAACAAGGACAAACTATTCCTCAGTTGGGTCGGGCTGAAAGGTGCTGTACCGATTATCTTTGCAGTCATGTGCAAGGCGGCTAATGTGGAACACGCCGACCTGCTGTTCAATATCATTTTCCTGTGCACGCTCGTATCGCTGCTCACCCAGGGAACAAGCCTGTCCACCATGGCCAAGAAGCTGAAGGTTGCCACCGAGCCCGTCAAACTCAAGAAACTTGTTCACTTCGACATCGAACTGCCTGAAGAGATTGAGTCGTCTGCCACAGAGATAGAGGTTAAGTGGGACATGATTGCCGACGGCAACCACCTGCGCGAGATCAATCTGCCTCCGCAGACTCTGGTCATCATGGTCCGCCGGGGTGAGGATTTCTTTGTACCGACAGGACAGAGCGAACTGATGGTCGGCGACCAGTTGCTGGTCCTCACCGACAACGACGTTGAGATGGCTAACCGGTACAAGGAGGAGGAAGAGGCTGAGGAAATGCAGTTCCCTACACGAGAACTGATAGCCAACACACGCGCATATATCATGCGGATTTGGAGAAAAATCAAAGAGAACAAAGAGAAATAACCACTATAAGTGACTTTATTCACACGAACATGAAGAAAACAATCTTCCTGACAGGAGCCACCGGCACAATGGGACAAGCCGGTATGACAGAGTTGCTACGTTTTCCCGAACGCTACGATGTACGCGTACTGGCCCGTCCGAGCCAGAAGAACAAAGCCCTGCTCGAACCGCTCATGGCCGGCCATCCGTCGCTGAGCGTTGTTTGGGGTGACCTGACGCGATACGAGGATGTGCTGAAAGGCGTAACAGGCGCTGACGTAGTACTGCATGTAGGAGGCATGGTGTCGCCGGCTGCGGATTATCGTCCGAAAGCCACATATAAGACAAACATCAGTGCAGCGGAGAATGTGCGTGACGCTGTTCTGGCGCAACCCGAGGACAGACAGCCGAAGGTGGTATACATAGGCAGCGTGGCGCAGATGGGTGACCGTCGCGAACCGTTGCACTGGGGCAGAACGGGTGACCCGATCTGTGTGTCCGCCTATGACCACTATGGTATAACCAAGGCGCTGGCGGAGCGTATTATCACCGGCTCGCCTATCAAGCAGTGGGTCAGCCTGCGTCAGTCGGGAATACTCTACCCGGCCATCCTGAAGAACTACGACCCGATCATGTTCCACGTACCTATTCGCGGCGTGCTGGAGTGGGCAACGGTGGAGGACAGCGGACGACTGCTCGAAGGCGTATGCCGTGACCGGGTGCCGGCAGAGTTCTGGAAGAACTACTACAACATCGGTTCGGGCGAGGAGTACAGGTTGTCGAACTACGAGTTTGAATGCCTGCTGCTGGACGCAATAGGCTGTCCGCGGCCGGAACAGATATTCGACACCAAATGGTTCACAACGCGTAACTTCCACGGGATGTGGTATCTGGACAGCGACAAACTGAACGAGCTGATACCCTTCCGCGCCAATATACCTGTCAAGGAGTACTTTGCGCAGATGGCCAAGTCGCCGAGCGTACCGAAAGGCATACGCTTGGCGCGCATCACCAAGGCCGCCAAACTCGTGCCGCACATCGTGAAGCTCGCCATGCGCAAGATGGCGTACAGCGAAGAGCACGGCACGCAGTGGTGGATACGCCACAACATAGAGCAGCGCATCCACGCTTACTACGGCAGCCTGGAGGCATACAAGCGCATCCCTTCATGGGAGGAGATGGACTTAAGCCACAACAGTCGTGAGGCTGTCCTGCTTGACCACGGTTACGACGAGACGAAGCCGATGGACCAACTGACAATTGCTGACCTGCAGAAGGCCGCAGCCTTCCGAGGCGGCAAGCTGGTTAGCGACACGGTGAAAGCCAAAGGGCTGGAATTGTGGGACACACCGCTCAAGTGGCAGTCGGCGTCAGGAGAGGAATTTGAGGCCACACCGCGACTGATACTCTTGGGAGGGCACTGGGCTCCGGGTGACATGCCGTTCCCGTACCGGGGTATAATCAGCGAGACAGAGAGCGAGCGTCCGTGGCACTGGGATGAAGTGGCAAAGCACAATCCTTTCTTTGCGCAGATTTGGACTCCGCTGCATGAGCAGGACGAGAACAATGTGTACGGAAGTGAGATATTCAACAATTGGGAGAAATAGGCATGGCACTGAACTATATCTGGATAGGACTGATATTGATTGCCGTACTGGTGGGCTGCGTCCAGTGGCTCGTAATGGGTGATGCAGGTGTCATGTCGGCCATCCTGGATTCGACATTTGCCAGTGCGAAGACGGGCTTTGAGATAAGTATCGGTCTGACAGGCGTTCTGTCGCTATGGATGGGTATCATGAAGATTGGCGAGAATGCCGGTGTGGTGAACCAATTGTCGCGTGGTGTCAGCCCGTTCTTCACACGTATCTTCCCTGACCTGCCGAAAGGTCATCCTGCGTTCGGTTCGATGCTGATGAACATCTCCGCCACCATGCTCGGTATAGATAACGCTGCCACACCGCTGGGATTGCAGGCTCTGCGCGAAATGCAGGAGACGAACCCTGACAAGTCGCGCGCGTCAAATCCGATGATCATGTTTCTGGTGCTCGTCACAAGCGGCCTGACACTGGTGCCGGTAAGTATCATGACTTACCGTGCGCAACTTGGTGCAGCCAATCCTGCCGATGTATTCCTGCCTATCCTGCTGGCCACGTATTTTGCTGCCATCACCGGAGTTGTGGCTGTAGCTCTCATCCAGCATATCAATCTGCTGGATAGAGTTATTCTTGGCACCTTGGGCGGTCTTACACTGTTTGTTGCAGGTGTGATTGCCGCTGCGATGTACTTCCCGCAGGAGACGGTGAGCAAGTGGTCGGCCATACTGGCGGCCGTGCTGCTGCTCGGCGTTATATGCTGGTTTATCATCGCGGGAATGGTGAAGAAAGTGAACGTGTATGACGCCTTCATCGAAGGAGCCAAAGGCGGTTTCGGCACAGCAATAGGGATTATCCCTTACCTGATAGCAATGCTTGTGGCCATCGGCATGTTCCGCGCCAGCGGAGCAATGGATCTGCTGGTTAGCGGTATGGCATGGTGCTTTGCGGCTGTAGGTCTGAATACGGACTTCGTGCCGGCTCTTCCGACAGCCCTGATGCGGCCCTTGTCCGGTTCCGGAGCTCGAGGATTAATGGTGGATGCTATGGTGCAGTATGGAGCCGACTCATTTGTAGGACGGCTGGTAAGTATCTTGCAAGGTTCGACGGATACGACGTTCTATATCCTGGCTGTATATTTCGGTAGCGTAAATATAAAGGATACGCGCTACGCGCTCGCGTGCGGGCTGCTGGCAGATTTCGCAGGCATCGTGGCGGCCATCCTTCTGGCGTACCTGTTCTTCCATTGATTCGTCATTACGTGATGACGTTATGACGACATTTCGATAGTTACAATGATTCACTTTATCTACGACAGTTCGTTAGGCGGTGAGCGCATTGCACTCATTGATGAGCAGAATGCACGTCTGCAACGCTGGCTGAGGCAGGTGGCTGCACACTACGGCTTTGCCGTGGGCGAACTGACGTACATCCTATGCTCCGATGAGAAAGAGCTGGCGGTTAACCGCGAGTTTCTGGGACATGACTTCTACACGGATGTTATAACATTCGACTATACTACACCGCGTTGCGTGAACGGAGACATATTCATCTCATGGCAGATGGTACAGGACAATGCCGCAGAGGTCGGCACGACAGCCGCGCATGAGCTACTGCGTATTCTGGCACACGGCTTGCTGCATCTCACCGGTCAGGCGGACAAAACGCCCGAGACCAAAACCGAGATGACACGCAAGGAAGAGGACGCTCTGTCGCTCTTCAATATATAATAAAGGAAAACATTAAGCTTGCTCGGCTAACGAATGTTCCATCTCAACGAGTTGGGACTGGCAGAAGTTCAGGAGTTCCTGAGCTTCTGCTGCTTTTTTCTTGTAGTCGGACACTGACAGCGCTTCGGTATGCTCAAGTTCGTGCACTATCTCTTCGACACGTTTGATGGCTTGATCGTAGGTCATGGGCAGTAAAAATGAAAAGTAATGGCGGGAACTGATAGGCGGAAGGCTATTGACCTTTGCCTTTCAGGATTACGCCTATGGTGTAGAACATAATTTTCAGGTCAAGCAGGAGAGACATATTCTCAACGTACACAATATCGCAATTCAGGCGCTCTATCATCTTTTCCATCGTATCGGTATAGCCTACACGGACAGGCCCCCAGCTGGTAAGCCCGGGACGCACCTTATACAACAGACAGTAATATGGTGCTTCATTCATAATCTTGGAAATGAAGAATGCACGTTCCGGACGCGGACCGACAACAGACATGTCACCACGCAGGATGTTCCACAACTGAGGCAGTTCGTCCAGACGGAACTTGCGCAACCAGCGTCCCGCCATCGTGATACGCGGGTCATTATCCAAAGTGAGCTGAGGATTACCGTCTTCCTCGGCATGGTCAATCATCGTGCGGAACTTATAGATGCGGAATGGCAAGCCGTACAAGCCGATACGCTCCTGCGAATAGAACACGGGACCTTTGGAGGTCAATCTGACCTGCAACGCGATGAGCAAGAACAACGGAGACAGTATGACCAATCCGCACGCTGAAGTCACTATATCAAACGCACGCTTGATACACAACTCGGCATCACTCATGTTGTATTCGGTAATGCGGATGAGCGAAGGCTTGTCGATATGCCCTATTCGTGCTGCACCGGTAAGCATGTCGTATACACGGGGCACCATACTTATCCCGCACGCGAGCGGATACAGGCACGCGATGATGGTATAAAGCTGACTGTCGGTATAGTTGCCAGGCAGGTCAATAATCACCTCGTCCTGTTCACCCACACGCAGGCTCTTCGCCTCCTCCAGCGAATGCACCACCCGCGTGCGCTGGATACCACGGCGGCGCGAAAGCAGCGTGATAGTCAGACGAGGTATATAACTAAGCGTGAACTGTAACCCGAACAATACCAGCAAGGACACGAAATACTGACGGTAGTTCTGCCTTGGGTCATCTATGATGATAATAAAATAGAAGAACAATGCGATGAATGCAGCGGCAAAGAATGTCCGCAGGAACTCGCGCCATAGAGGTTTTTGGAACGGGCGCAGGTAATATCCCGACAAGTAATATACCGCTACGCAGACCATCGGATATACTACCAGCGGACGCCAGAAACTAAATGCAGGCACTAGCACATCCTCCAGAAAGGCCACGCGTCCTTCATACACAATCCATCGGAATCCGAGAAAACACAGCCATACCAGTTCACTACTGATAATGTCTGCCACCAGATACGTAAGTTGCTGCTTGCGACGGAGATTGATCATGGGCGGAGGATTTTGAAGGCACCGTTGGTGTCCAGTTTGATGATGGTGCTGGGTTTGACCGGCGTTTTTTCACTACGGCGCGAATGGCATACGTAATCGACAGATTCCTGAAGCTTGGCATCTATCTCGCAGAAGGTTTTGGGAGTCGGCCGTCCGGAGAAGTTAGCGGAAGTGGAGACTATGGGCTTGCCCGATTGCTCGCATAGCAAGTGCGAAAACTTCTCATACGTCACACGGATGCCCAGACTGCCGTCCTCGGCAAGAATGGCTTTGGCTACATTCTTGGCATCGGGATAAATTATGGTCAGCGGCTTTGGAGCCTGTCCCTCTTCGGGTTTGGATACTTCAAGCAGTTGGCTTGCCGCTTCGGAAACGGACTGTGTATAGTCTGGGATTCGCTCGACGGAGTCCACTAAAACCAACATGGATTTCCCTTTGTCGCGCTGCTTTAGACGGAACAGTTTGTCAACGGCCTCCTCATTGGTAGCATCGCAGCCCAGTCCCCAGACCGTGTCGGTGGGATAAAGAATGACACCGCCGTTCTGCAACACCTCGACAGCACGGTCGATATCTTTGTGCATATTGATGTCCAGCTGATGCTGCACCTGCGCTTCACGTTCTGCGGACTTCAGGCGTTCGGCCTCCTTCTTGGGTAACGGTTCGGTTTCCAGCAGTGCTTTGTAAATAAGCAGTGTCGCCCATGCATCAGTGGCGGCATAGCGCGCCTGCTCTGGTGTGAGCGTATCCGCCTCCCAGTTGGTGAGCTGCTGAGACTTGGAAATCTTTTTGCCGAAAATGATAGCGAAAATCTTTTGGAGACTAAGGTCAAGTATTCCATACCTCCCTACCATGGATTGGAGTTCCACGCAGTTCTGCGGTTTGAAGTCATGCAGCCGTCTGAGACCGCTCAAGTCATCCTTGAACGCCAGCCCCACCTTGCAGATATTCTTGTTACTGAACAATTGTGCCAGAGAAACAGGCATACCTATCTTGTTGAGCCGGAACAGGTAGCAGCGATGCTCATCTGCAATCTGCACAAGGGCTGTAGGGTAATGCGTCCCACGCGTGAACGACGGACGCGCCTCCGTATCTATCCCCAGCACAGGACAGCCACGCAGGTATGCCACCGCCTCTTCAATCTGTCCGGGCTGGTCAACAATAACCGTCTCGCCTTCAAACTGCGCTATTGGCATCAGGTTGACCAGTTCTTTGGAAATATGGTGTATAAATTGCTTAGTGTGTTCCATCAAATTGATGACAATTTCAATAAAAGCATACAAAGTTACAATTTTTTTTGCAAATTACCAAATTTTTTTGTATCTTTGCATGCTCAAAATGAAAATTGTTATCAAACCTGCGAAATAAATNNATTTTTGCCTTTTTCATCATGCTGGCAGTTTCGTTGTCGGCACAACATGTCAGTCCGATATCTTTCAGCTTGACAGAGTTCAACCTTGATTCGCTTCGCACCCAGTACGATGGCGCATCGTATCTGTTGGAACTCCAGCGATTGGACAAATTGCTAAAGGATGACACCAAGACGCTCAAAGACGCTCAAAGTCAGTTCAAGGACGAAAAGGATTACTATAAACAGATGACTGTGTTCGTAGACAAGACAGAAGACAGCTTTAAGAATCTGCAGGCATTGGCACATAAGGAAAGCGACGAACTGAATTCACTTAAGGACATTATCGACAAGCAACTGCGCTCTTTGAATTCCATCGGGCAACTCAATGCCGACACCCGGAAAAAAGTTTCGGGCATACTGCAAGTTCAGCGCAACGGTGCGGACTCGGCTATTAACGCCACAACCATACGTCTGACGCAAATAGCCAACCATCTGGCACAACTCCGTCAGGCGCGCACCGACCTTATGGTATTCAACAGCGAACTGACTAACAAAGAGACTGACCTCAAGCAGATTGAGACTGCTCTCAAAATGCGCCGTGACATTATCAAGTCCGAGACAAAGGATGCAAAAGCAAAAAAATAAATACCATGCAAGTCATCAATTTATCAGAGAACAACAGTGTTCTCCAGCAGTTTCTGGCTGAAATCCGCGATGTGAATATCCAGAAAGACCCCTTGCGTTTCCGCCGCAACATTGAGCGTATTGGCGAGTATATGGCCATAGAGGTGAGCAAAGTGCTGGACTATCATCCTGTTGAAGTGCAGACCCCACTGGCAACTACGACCGTCAATACCATAAGTGACCAGTTGGTACTGGCAACTATCCTCCGTGCAGGTATGCCGCTGCATCAGGGGTTCCTGAACATCTTTGACAGGGCGGAGAACGCTTTTCTGTCGGCTTACCGCCGTGTAAACAAAGAGGGCAAACTGGAGATTGTGGCAGAATACATGGCTGCTCCGGCGATTGATGGCAAGATACTTGTTGTAGCCGACCCGATGCTGGCTACCGGCATGTCTATGGAGGTGGGATATCTCGCGCTGCTTCGTCACGGCACACCGAAACACACGCATTTATGCTGCACTATCGGTACACCGCAAGCGATTGAGTGTCTGCGTAAGTCGCTCAACGACAGCCCGGACGTAACCCTTTGGTGCGCAGCGATAGATCCCGTCTTGAACGAAAAGAAGTACATCGTTCCCGGGTTGGGTGATGCCGGCGACTTGTGCTATGGTACCAAGATACACCTATCCGACCGCAACTGACAACTCCTTATGCCTCACGTCTGTACATCCTTTTCCGGCCGGCGGTGGAGGCACTTTGTGCCTTCGCTGCTTGTACTGACAGGCATAACCTATCTTAGCCTCATCAAAGAAATGCCTGCTCCCGTTTTGGGCAACATTCCTCTTGCTGACAAGTGGGGGCATATGCTGGCATATATGGTGCTTTCCTTGTGCATGACAGCCGACAGCTATCGGGCACACATCTCTGTACGAGGCTTATATCTGACGGCCATCCTGCTGCCTATAGCCTACGGCGGACTGATTGAACTTATACAGCCGCATTTCCCTCCTCGTCAAGGCGAATGGATGGATTGGTTGGCAGATTGTATCGGCGTAAGTATCGGTATCCTGATTTTTACCGTCTGGTACTTCTTAATGAATCGTCGTAAGACACCATCCTCAACCAGTAATGCTTAACAACGACCGGCTCCCATATGTAATAGCACTGACCCGCCTGTATGAAAGCAGACCGCGTCTGGCACGCGAGATACTTCAGCACTACCCTGACCCGCAAGAAGCGTGGGAGCGAATATCTTTGGCCGGCAAATCCGATGCATGGCAACGGGCGCAACAGGAGTTGGAGTTTGTAACAAAACACCAGATAGGCACATACTATCTGCACGACGGCAATTATCCGGAGCGGCTCGCGCAATGTCCGGATGCGCCCGTGCTCCTTTATACAAAAGGAAATATCAATTTCAATGACGGACATTTTGTTTCCGTTGTCGGTACGCGTCAGGCAACCGAACGAGGAAAAATCATTACACATGATATAGTCTTGGGGCTGGCTGACCAACTGCCCGGGCTGACAATCATCTCCGGTCTTGCTTACGGCATTGATATAGCAGCGCATCGTGCGGCTATGGAAGCCGGTATCTCTACACTGATTATCCCCGGACATGGTCTGGACAGGATTTATCCTGCCTACCACCGTCCGGATGCCATACGTGCCCTGGAGAACGGTGGTATTGTCACCGAGTACATGTCGGGCAGCACACCCGAAAAGCAGCATTTCGTGGCACGCAATCGCATCATTGCCGGATTGTCCGATTGCACGGTTGTTATTGAATCTCATGCTCGCGGCGGATCGCTTATCACAGCCTCAATGGCATTTGACTATGACCGCCCGGTGTTTGCCGTACCCGGACGCATCAACGATGAATCATCAGCAGGATGCAACGAACTGATTCGTGACCAGCGGGCCACTCTTCTGCAGAAGCCCGAAGACCTTATTGATGCCATGCAATGGGCAACCGTCAAACATCCTTTACAGACCTCACTGTCGGGATTGGACAGTTCTGATGACAACGATTTGACTGCAGAAGAACATACGTTGCTACAAATGCTGCGCGAGTCGGAGGACGGTTTGCTTGTCAATGATATTGCCGAGGAGACAGGTATCACCTACTCGGAGATTATCACCTGTCTGATGACTCTGGAATTAAAAAAGCGTGTAAAATCATTTCCCGGAGGCAAGTTTAGGGCACTTTAGACAGTTTTTGCTACTTTAAAGTTGNNATTTTTTGAATCTTCTTAAATCTATCAGATATGAATTCTTTACTTAAAAATCTTGGACTGATCATCTTCCTCGTGGGAGTGATTTGCTTGTGTATTTATTACTTCGGTGTTCCCAGCAACGGTCTGCTCGTTACCAGTCTGGCGCTTGAGTTTGTTGGTATTCTCACTTATATCATTATCAACAAGCGTATTGACTGATACTATTCATGGCCGACTTCAGCGACGCAATCAAATATCACTTGACAGGCATGTACCAGGACTGGTTCCTGGACTATGCCTCGTATGTCATTCTTGAGCGTGCCGTCCCCGCGATTGAGGACGGTCTGAAGCCTGTGCAGCGCCGTATCCTTCATGCAATGAAGGCGGTGGATGACGGCAAGTACAACAAGGTGGCGAATATCGTCGGTCAGACAATGCAGTACCACCCGCACGGCGATGCGTCAATCGGCGACGCCTTGGTACAGCTCGGGCAGAAAGACCTGCTCATTGACTGTCAGGGTAACTGGGGCAATATACTCACCGGCGACGGTGCAGCTGCTCCGCGATATATTGAGGCACGTCTTTCGAAGTTTGCTCTTGAAACGGTCTTCAACCCGAAGACCACACGCTGGATGGCATCTTATGACGGACGCAAGAAAGAACCCGTACACCTGCCTGTAAAATTCCCCCTTCTGCTCGCACAAGGCGTTGAGGGTATAGCCGTAGGTCTGAACTCAAAGATCCTTCCGCACAACTTCAATGAACTGTGCGAAGCATCACTGGCATATCTTCGGGGGGAAGAGTTCACGCTCTACCCCGACTTCCCCACAGGAGGTGAGGTGGATGTCAGCCGATACAACGACGGCGAACGCGGAGGCGTAATCAAGATACGTTCGCGCATCAGCAAGGCGGATGACAACAAGACGCTCATCATCAGTCAGGTGCCGTTCGGTACCACCACGTCGAAAATTATCGACACCATTCTCAAAGCGCAGGAACGCGGTAAGATAAAGATCCGTAAGGTGGATGACTTTACCGCCGAGGAGGCAAAGATTGTCGTACAACTTGCTCCTGGTGCATCGTCCGACAAGACGATAGACGCCCTGTATGCGTTCACGGACTGCGAGGTTTCCATCTCGCCGAACTGCTGCGTCATACAGGACAAGAAGCCCATCTTCACCAATGTATCCACGCTGCTCAAACTCTCAACTGACAACACGAAGGACCTGCTGCGGCAGGAACTGGAGATACAGAAAGCCGAACTGGAGGAACAGTATTTTTACACATCGCTGGAGAAAATCTTCATTGAGAACCGCATCTACAAGGAGCAGGGCTATGAGCAGGCGCCTGACAAAGAGACACTCATCCGGTTCGTCGACGGTGCGCTGGAGCCCTTCAAGGCCAAACTTATCCGTGAGGTGCGCACCGAAGACATTGAGCGTCTGTTCGATATCCGCATGATCCGCATCACGAAGTTCGACGCCAAGAAGGCCGACGAACTGATGAAGGACCTCGACAAGAAGATCAAAGCCACCATCCACGACCTCAACCACCTGACCGAATACACCATCGCGTGGTTTGAGATGCTCAAGCTCAAGTACGGCGCACGCTATCCGCGCAAGACAGAGGTACGTAACTTCGCAAACATCAATGTCAAGACCGTAGTCGAGGCCAACGAGAAGCTGTACATCAACTACACCGACGGCTTCGTGGGAACAGGGCTGAAGAAAGACGAGTTCCTCTTCAACTGCTCGGATATCGATGATATAATCGTATTCCACAAGGACGGTAAGTACAAGATCCTGCGTGTCGCGGAGAAAGTATTTATCGGTACGGATATTCTGCACATCGCCATTTTCAAGAAGGATGACGTACGCACCATTTATAATGTAGTGTATCGAGACGGAAAGGGCGGCATATATTACATGAAGCGCTTCCACGTCACAGGTGTGGCGCGTGACAAGGAGTATGACCTCACGCAGGGCAAGCCCGGTTCAAAGGTGGTCTATTTCACCGCCAACCCCAATGGCGAAGCGGAAGTGATCCGCGTAGCTCTCAAGCCGCAGCTCCACCTCAAGAAGATTGAAGTACTTAAGGACCTCTCCGAACTGGCGGTCAAAAACCGTAACGCTATGGGCAACGTGCTCACCAAGTTCGAAGTCAAGTCCATCACCCTCAAGCAGAAAGGCCACTCCACACTGGGCGGACGCAAGGTGTGGTTCGATCCCGATGTGCTGCGTGTGAATTATGACGAACAGGGCACCTACCTCGGGGAGTTTGATGATGATGACCGCATACTCGTCATCACCACTGATGGTAATTATTACCTGAACAACTTTGACCCCACAGCACACTTCGACAACAATATACTGCGTATCGAGAAGTGGCAACCCGAGAAAGTATGGTCGCTCGCCATGTGGAACGACGAACTGCAGTTCTACTACGGCAAGCGTTTCACGCTGGCGGACGCTCTCGCCAAACCGCAGTCGATGCTCGGCGAAGCGCAGGGACACAGGATGATGGTGCTCTCCGATCGGGAGGAAGCGGTTTTCCAACTCCGGTTCACTGACGAGAACCGCCCGGCACTCGATGTCATCATGGCGGAGTTCATCGATGTCAAGTCAGCCAAGGCACGCGGCAAGCGCCTGAGCAACTACGATATAGCCGATATTACCGACATCACGCCTGAGCCGCCCGAACCGGAGCCTGAACCTGAACCGGAGGCCGAGCCCGAAACTCCGGATAATCAAGAGGCTCTGGGTAATCCTGAAAATCAAGAGACTTCTGAATCCTCGGAATCTCCGGCTAAGCCGTCCATTCCCTTCACCATCACCAATGGGGAGTCCGATGTGCAATTGTCATTAGATCTTTAATCGTATGAAGCGTTTATTCTTCTTGCTATCCCTGATAGCTGTATTTGCAGCATCACAACCAGCATATGCTGCTATGCCCTGCAGTAAGAATGTCGGTACCATAGAGCGTGACACCATACTCGGCATCCCTTGCCGCATTTATCTGCCATACCAGTATACAGAACGCATCAAACAGAATGTTGTCTTTCCCGTTTTATATTTGCAGCACGGCATGTATGGTTCGGAAGATGACTGGACAACTCAAGGCGAATTACTCAAATGGATGGGAATGCTGCTTTTAGCCAATCAGGTCAGGGAGATGGTAGTTGTCATGCCCGACAACTTTCTTGGGAGCATGCCACCCGACCAGCGCTATATCCTGATGTCTTCACCGGATATAACGCCTTCAGGTGAAGCCTTTGACACTTCCAATGGGTCTGCGCACTGGCGCAAATTAACGCGCGAACAGGAACAAGGATATGAGATGTCCGGATACTGGGAAGAACATTTTCACGAATTCATGGCAGAGGCAGAGAAACGATATAGCATCAGCACCGACCCTGCCCAACGGGCAATTGCAGGATTGTCCATGGGCGGATTTCACACCATGCACATCACCCATCTGTTATATGGCAAGTTTGCGTACGCTGGATTGTTTTCACCAGTTATCATTCCCCGTCATGGTCACGAAGAGGTCTCAGCGGAAGAAGATTCCCAGTTCCATACTATGGGATTTGACTACCAGTTTGAATACAAATCTCCCGCTTACAAGAACTGGATGGCAGAAATGCGCCGCATGGCATCTGCTCCGCCTATGTACTGGATGGCTATGGGACGAGATGACTTCCTGTATGCGCAAATGCAGGACTATCGTTTGTGGCTGGACATCAACAATTTTGAATATACCTATTACGAAAGCCTTGGCGGTCACACCTGGCAAAACTGGCAGGACTATCTCTGCCGCTTTCTCAAAAAGATTTTCTGGGACGAAAAGTTCTGATTCCACACGACCTGTATTGCGTTAAAATCATATATATGAAGAAGTTTCTACTACCTGTCCTCGCTTTATGGATTGCCTGCATATTGCATGCACAAGAGTATGAATATCCTATCCTGAAACAAGTACTGAAAGGCAACTACGAAGCTGCACAGAAGGATATTGACAAGCATCTGGCCAAAGATCCTGCTGACGTACCATATCTCTATTCGGCAGCTAAGTTATACTCTTTGGCGGAATATAGCGGTCGTGATATCCCTAAAGCATACAAATATATCAACGACTGCAAGGCTAAGTTCCTCCGTCTCGAACCGGCTGTGCAGGACAAGTTGATAGCCAAAGGACTAACAAAAGAGTTATTGAACAACTCCATCCACGAGGTTTGCGCTCTCGCTCTTAAAGATGCTGAAGCCATCGGCACCGAAGAAGCGTACAACGATTTCCTTAAGACGTATTCGCGAGCCGTCCCGTCGTTACAACGACAGGCCAAAGAGCACTTAAGCCATCTTGCATTTGAAGATGCAGCCGCTCGCAACACCATCGGCTCATATGAGTTTTTCATCGAGCAGCATCCTAACGGAATGGATGTCAAGGAGGCTACCCGCCGTCGCAATGCTTTGGCATATGAACAGGCAAAGAGCAAAAACAATCTGACCGCATACCGCACCTATATCGATCAATATCCCGAAGCTGAAAATATCCCCGAAGCATGGCAGCATATATACGCCCTTGCACTCCGCGATGCACAACGCATAGGTACCGAGGAGGCTCTGAACGAATACGTGGGAATCTATCCGGATAGCCCGTTCGGCCGGCAGCGGCTTGCAGAACAAGCCAATGACAAGTACGCATCGTTCATCAAGGACGGCGACTGGATATCGCTCAAGGACAAAGCAGCCAAACGCAAGGACTCCATGGAACAGCGACGGCTCTACTACGCAATTCTTCAGATTGCAAAGAACCGCCATAGCGCACCGGCATCGCTGTTTGCATGGCAGAACGCTCCATGCTCTGACATCAGGGACTCTGCGTGGATGCAACTGCATGACATCTATTGCAGCACCGGTATTCCTGCTGATATTACCAAGTTCCACGACCAATATCCCAATCCAGATTTTGCTGCGTTGGAGGCACATGACCGGAAGATTGTCTCACAATACAATACGGTACTGACTACCGATATGGGATGGCAGGCACTCATTAAACTTGCCGCTCCTTACCGCGTGGCGTATGAATGGATGCTATCACTTATCACCGACTATCTCATCCGTCAGGATATAGACATGGCGCTGCAGACAGTCACACCTTTTGCAGAAGCGTTTGGTGACAGTCATGACTACAAGACTTTCGTAGCCGCATTGGAACAAGGATTGCAGAAAGAGCTCACTCCTGTGGCTTTCTCCGACTCTATCAACACACCGCAGAAAGAGTACTCTCCCGTACTGACTGCAGATGGCAACACAGTGTATTTTGTACGCGTAGTGTATGACAAGACTGCCGGCAACAGCGAAGATATATTTACTTCGTCCCACAACTCACGCGGTTGGGACAGAGCTATGCCTGTTATTGAACTCAATTCACCGGCTTCCAACGAGGCAATGCAGTCAGTTTCTGCCGACGGCACTCAACTCATCTTCTTCCGGAACGGACTGCTCTATTCTACAACCAAGACCCAGAACGGATGGGAGAAACCGACCACACTGCCCGACAACATCAACATTGCAGCATGGCAGAGCGACGCTATGATTACCAGCGACGGACGGGCTATGCTTTTCTCTGCACAGAAACAGGTGGAGAACGAAGTAAACACCTCCGTCAACATCTTTGTCTCTGTCATGGACGAAAACGGCAATTGGGGCGAACCTATTGACCTCGGTCCGATGATCAACACACCGGGATTGGAGCGTAAGCCGTTCCTGCACCCTGATATGCGCACCATGTACTTCAGTTCTGACCGCCACGGCAACCTCGGTGATCTTGACGTTTTTAAGACGACAAGATTGAACGATAACTCATGGACGGAATGGTCAGAACCGGTGAACCTTAGTGCGCAAATCAACTCGCCGCGCCAGGAGTGGGGATACAAGATCAGTACTGACGGTAGCACCGCCTACTACTCCAATGGCGACGACTTGTATATGCTTGAACTGCCGTTGAACATGCGCCCGAACGCTGTTGCCACCATCTCAGGTACTGTACGCGACGAGACAGGAAGAACGGTAGGTGTTACTATCCGCTGGGAAGACCTCGACACCCATGAGAGTATCGGTCAGTCACAGACAGACCCGAGCAACGGCACATTCTACCTTGTGCTTCCTTTGGGCAAGAATTATGGCTATTATATTGATGACGAGCGATACTTCCCGCTATCGAACAATATTGATCTGCGTGAACAGAAAAAGACGGTCAATATAGAAAAAAACATCCAGTTGACATCCTATAAGCAGATGATTGAACAGGGTATGGCGGTACAGGTTAACAACTTGTTCTTCCCTGTCAACGAGTACGAATTGCTACCGCAATCGGAGAACGAACTCGTCCGAGTTGCAGAAATCATCAAATCGAAGAATCTCCGTGTGGAAATCAGCGGTCATACCGACTCAACCGGCGATACGAACAAGAATATGGTCCTCTCCAGACAGCGCGCTGAGAGCGTTCGTACTTTCCTTATCCAGCAGGGCTGCGATGCATCGCAACTTGTCGCCAAAGGTTATGGCGCTACTCGTCCGATTGCCGATAATGTAACCGAGGAAGGAAAGCAACTGAACAGACGCGTGGAGTTGCAGTTCATAAAGTAATGTAGGCAATACACTTTGGCAAGGCAAAAAAAAGAGTTATCTCTCGGGATAACTCTTCAATTTTGAACAAGCCGGATTAGAAAGCGAGCTTAGCACCAGCTTTGAACTTAACTGCCTTCTTTGCAGGGATGTTGATAGCTTGCTTGGTAGCAGGGTTGATACCCTTGCGAGCAGCCTTCTCAGCAACCTTCAGAGTTGCAAAACCGATAAGTTGTACAGCCTCACCCTTCTTCAGAGCGTCAGCAATTGCGTCCAGAGCAGCGTCAAGGCCCTTAGCGGCAGCTGCCTTCGAAATCTCAGCTTTTGCTGCGATTGCAGCAACGAGTTCACCTTTGTTCATAATAGTTAGATTAATTTAAACGTTTAAAAAATCGGAACTTTCTCCGAACTAACGGTACAAAGATAGTATATTTTATTGAAAATTGCAAATATTTCATAGAAAAAATGCAACAAATTGGTATTTTTTTTGCATTTTTCGCTCTTTAGCACGGATATTGTTACTATTTATGTAATGTTTTGACAGAATTTGACATGAGAAATTTACCTGTTGTAACGAAAAATCTTTTGCTTGCCAATATCATAGTTTGGCTTTTGGACTCGCTGCTGGAGAAATACGGCGTGCATCTGGTGGAGTGGTTCGGACTGATGAACTGGTCGTATGCGTCGTTCGCGAACAGTGGACCGTCGTTCCATATCTGGCAACCGTTCACATACATGTTCATGCACGCGGGTTTTGACCACCTGTTCTGCAACATGTTTGCCGTGCTGATGTTCGGACCGGCATTGGAGCGCGAATGGGGCGAACGCAAGTTCCTGTTCTATTATCTGGTGTGCGGTCTGGGAGCCGCTGTGATACAGGAGCTGGTATGGACTATGTTTATGCCTGGGCAACTGGCAGTTACCATAGGTGCCAGCGGGGCGGTATTCGGTATATTGTTTGCTTTCGGATGGCTGTTTCCTGACACACCGCTATTCCTTCTTTTTATCCCTGTGCCTATACGTGCGCGCATATTCGTTATTGTATATGCTGTAATCGAGTTGTTTGCCGGCTTTGCCCACGTGGCAGGCGACAACGTGGCGCACTTCGCACACTTGGGCGGAATGCTGTTCGGATGGCTGCTCATACTCTGCTGGCAGAGAGGCTGGTTCAAACGGGGCATACATCTTGCATCGGAGGAGCGCGAAAAAGGCGAACGGGATTTCTCGGAATACCATTACCACTCTTCGGTGGATAACGAGGATTAGATTTCAAATTTAATTTATACATATGATATATCATTTTGATCCGATAGACAGGCCTATGATCTGGGGTGCGGAGCAGTGGATACTGTCCGCTTATCCGGGACGCGACAGCATATGCGTAGAGACAGGACAAAACATCTGGCACATGCTCTGCGATCAGAAAGAACGCCTGGTAGGCAAACATGTGTTCGCGCGGTATGGTGACACGTTTCCGCTGCTTATCAAGTTTATTGACGCGCGCGATGACCTGAGCGTACAAGTGCATCCGTCGGACGAATTGGCGCACAAGTACGGCGAACCGTTTGGTAAGACCGAGATGTGGTATGCCTGTCCGTCAGAAGAAAATGCGCGTCTGTACTGCGGACTAAAAATGCAGCTCACGCCCGATGAATACAAGCGAATGGTGGAACAGAAGACCATCCTTGATGCTTTGGCGGAGTACAGTGTGAAAGACGGTGACAGCTTCTTTATCCCGGCAGGACGCATCCACGCCATCGGTTCGGGATGCCGGTTGTGTGAAATACAGCAGACTTCCGACACCACCTACCGCATTTACGATTACGACCGTCGTGACAAAAACGGCAATCCGCGCGAGTTGCACACCGAGCGTGCAGCGGAGAGCATCGACTATACAGTACAGGACGACTATCGTGCCCACTACATACCTGTAATGAACGAACCCGTGACGGTGGTCACATGCCCGTACTTCACAACGAACGTGCTGAACGTCAACAAGCCGATAGAGCGCAATTATTCGCTGTACGACAGCTTTGTCTGCCTCATATGTCTGGAGGGTGAAGGTACACTCACTGAACTTAACGACGGGCTGAACGCTACGTTCCGTAAAGACCAGTTGCTACTACTGCCTGCGGAAACGGCAGGCAAGGTGCAATTGAGCGGTACCTTCAGGGCGCTGGAGGTATATATCGACAAGTGAGCCGCAAAAAAAAATCGACAATTCTCTTGCAAATGTCGATTTTTTTTTGTAATTTTGCAGTCCGGATAGTTGCCGGATAACCAACAAATGCTACTCAAGGACATAATAGGCCAAAACGCCATCAAGCAGGAAATGTGCCGTATGGTGCAACAGGGACGCATACCTCATGCGATGCTGCTGTCGGGCCCTTCTGGGGTGGGCAAGCTGCCTATGGCCCTGGCATTTGCACAGTACGTGGCTTGCAAGCACAGGACGGAGACCGACGCCTGTGGCGTGTGTCCGACATGCCTGCAATACAGCAAGCTTCAGCACCCTGACATGCATTTCGCCTTTCCGATAGTGAAAGTGGATAAGGGCGCGGAGGTGTGTGATGACTACATCGGTGATTTCCGTCAGATGGTGCTCGACAACCCCTATTGCGATGCGGACGACTGGACGCTGACGATGGGAGCGGAGAAGAAACAGAGCCTCATATACGAGAAAGAGAGCAGCGAAATACAGCGCAAGCTATCGCTCAAGGCGTTCGGTGACGGCTACAAAGTGATGATTGTCTGGCAACCGGAGAAAATGCACATCGCCTGCGCAAACAAGCTGCTCAAACTTCTGGAAGAACCGCCGGAAATGACGCTTTTCCTGTTTGTGAGCGAACACCCCGAGCAACTGCTTCCAACTGTCATTTCGCGTCTCAGGCCGATGCCTGTACCACGGCTGACGGAGCAGGAGATTATGGATGCGGTCAGAGGTCGGAATACCTTAATCAGCGAACAACAGGTGCAGGACGCGGCACGGCTGGCTGGAGGCAGTTACCGGGAGGCAATGAGACTGCTGGATGCAGAGGATAGGGATAAAGAACTATTTGCAGAGTTTCAGGAACTGATGCGTAACGCATGGCTTGTGGGAGTAAAGAAGAATTACGAAGCCTTGCAGAAGCTCAACGACTGGTCGCTCACCATGGCTAAAGACTCCTCACGCGAACGGCAATGCGCGTTTCTTCAATTCGCGCAAAGGCTCATTCGGGAGAACTTCATATACAACTATGGCGAACCGGCTCTCAATTATGAGACCACCGGCGAACAGCAATTCTCTGTGAAGTTCGCGCCCTTCATCAACGAACGGAACATCGAAGAACTGACCGAACAGTTTGCACGCGCCGAGGCGCAAATCATGCAGAACGCCAATGCACGAATGGTGTTGTTTGACTTATGCCTGCAATGTATAGTGCTTATCAAGAAATAGAATAAAACCGCTTCGCTCAGAAGACAACGACCGCAGCCATGGCTGCTCAAAGAGAAAAACCTTATGAAAATGGATTACATAATGAATAACGAGACCGGACGCTATACGGAAAAGTCGTACCGCCGCAACTCCCGGCACATGCTGCCGGTGGTAGACTGGTTGGCCGACCTTCCTGAGGCTGCCGCGAAGACGAACATGGTGGAGGTGCAGTTCAAGAACACCCGCAAAGGATACTACCGCAACGTGAACAACCTGCCGCTTGAGAAAGGTGTATTGGTTGCAGTGGAGGGGAACCCCGGACACGATGTAGGCGAAGTGACACTGGTCGGACAACTGGTTATCATGCAGATGAAGAAGAACCGTATTGACGTCGACAACTTCGAGGCCCGAAGCATCTACCGCCTGGCTACCGAAGCCGACCTGCAGCGTGCCGAGGAGGCGCATGCGCTGGAGCACGAGACGATGATCAAGGCACGCAAGATAGCCAAGGATATGCAGCTGGAGATGAAGATAGGCGACGTGGAGTACCAGGGCGACGGAGGCAAAGCTATCTTCTATTACATCGCTGACGGCCGCGTGGATTTCCGACAACTGATCAAGGTGTATGCCGAGACGTTCCGAATCCGCATCGAGATGAAACAGATCGGTGCACGGCAGGAGGCCGGACGCATTGGAGGCACAGGCCCCTGCGGCCGCGAACTGTGCTGCTCGACCTGGATGACACGGTTCTCGTCAGTAGGCACAGGCGCAGCACGACTGCAGAACCTCTCACCCAACCCGCAGAAACTGGCCGGTCAGTGTGCAAAACTTAAGTGCTGTCTCAATTATGAGATACCTACCTACGAAGAAGCTGTCAGCAAACTGCCAGACCGCCGTACTCCGTTGGAAACACTCACATCCACTTATTACGTGTTTGCCACCGATCCGCTGCAGGGAACAGTCACCTACTCAACTGACCCACGTCAGGCAGTCAATCTGGAGATTATCACCGCCGAGCGTGCCAAGGCAATCATCGAAATGAACCGCCGTGGCGAGAAACCCGATGACCTGGGCGGCAAGCATACGACACTGGAGGGATCGGAAGTCGGATACGCCAATGTAGTCGGTCAGGACGCAGTCAACCGCTTTGATCGTCACCGCGGCAGAGACAGACAGGGCCACCGTCAGGACAGGCATGACAACCGTCAGGACAGACCACACAACCCATCGCGTGACCACCAGGGCGACAGACGGCCGAGACAAGACAACAATCGCAACAACGAGCACAAATAAGATGAACAGACTCCTGTATATTATCTTTTGTCTGCCGCTCTTGCTAACTGCCTGTCAGCGCGACATTGCAAGCAGTGCGCATCAAGACCTTCCAGAGCAAGGTTGGGCAATGACCGATACTGTTTATCTGGCGCTGGGTGTACAGGACACCACGCAGACATATGATTTGGCACTTATGTTGCGCCACACCGGGCAGTATACCTATCAAAACCTGTGGTTTTTCATTCATAGCTGCGACAGCCTGTCACCTGTCAGCTGCGACACGGTTCCCGCCTGCCTGGCTGATGACCGCGGACGCTGGCTCGGCACACGTGCAGGGCGCTACTATTCCGGCTACGTGTTCGTAAAGCGCGGATTAGTATTCCCGAAGGCAGGCACATACACATTTGCTCTTGTACACGGGATGCGCGACTCAGTCATATACGGCATAGCGGATGTTGGGTTGGAGTTAAGGAAAACAGATTGCGCCAAACAGTCTTTCGACTAAAAGTATGGGAAAAAACAAACTTCGCAAATTTGCCGAGATGGAGCAGATGTCGTGCGTCTTTCAGTGCGGAGCGCGAGAGATGCTGCCTGATAATCCGGTATGTGGCATGAAGGGGGGGTGGCGCAATCGTTTCTTTCACAACGACTATCCTCTGCTGCTTGAGCTCGGTTGCGGACACGGCGATTATACCGTCGGTCTGGCACGTGTATATTCTGACACGAATTTTATCGGTGTGGACATCAAGGGCGCACGCATGTGGGCGGGTGCAAGACAGGCAACCCAGGACGGACTGACGAACGTGGCTTTCCTTCGGACGAACATCGAGATGTTGCCGGCGTTCTTCGCCACTGACGAGGTGGACGGATTATGGATTACCTTTCCCGACCCGCAGATGAAGAAAGCCACCAAGCGACTCACATCGACCTATTTCATGGAGCGCTACCGCCAGCTGCTGCGCAACGGAGGCACCATCCATCTGAAGACTGACAGTCCATTTCTTTATACATACACGCGAGAAATGATCCGGCTGAACAACCTGCCGCTGCTATGCGACACCGATGATTTGTACAGTCCGGCATTGCAGTCGGAGCTGGTGGCGGATGCGCGTCGCTTGCAGACGCATTATGAGCACCAGTGGCTGGAGCGCGGACTGACCATCAAGTATCTGGCATGGCAGCTGCCCAAGCAAGGCGCTCTTGTCGAACCGGACATTGATATAGAAAAAGACACCTACCGTTCATACGGCCGTAATTACACGCCGCAGGCATAAACACTAACATAGTCAGATGTATCCCAAACAAATAATTGACGCCCTGCAGCACGTCCGTTACCCAGGAAACGGACTGAACCTCATTGAGGCAGGTATGCTTGAGGACGATATACGCATCTCCGGTCTGGAGGTGTCGTTCTCGCTTATTTTTGACAAGGACACTGATCCGTTCCAACGATCGGTAATCAAAGCTTCCGAAGTCGCCGTGCAGACCTATGCCGAACCGAACGCCGTGGTGCACATACATACCAAGTACCGAAAGCAGGTTCAGCCGGAAGCATCAACGGAAGATCGTTCACTCCGGGCGAAACATATTATTGCCATCCACTCCGGCAAGGGCGGTGTAGGCAAATCCACCGTGGCGGTCAACCTCGCTGTTGCACTGGCGCAGCAAGGCAAGCGCGTAGGACTGCTGGATGCGGACATTCACGGTCCGAGTATCCCGAAGATGTTCCATGTCGAAGACGCACGTCCTGTAGCTGACACCGTCAATGGACGTGACCTGATTGTTCCCATTGAACAGTACGGCGTTCAAATGCTGTCTATCGGCTTTTTTGTGGATGTACGGTCGGCCGTCGTATGGCGCGGAGGCATGGCTTCCAACGCTATCAAGCAGCTCATCAACGATGCCAAGTGGGGCGAGTTGGATTACTTCCTCATCGACCTGCCGCCCGGCACCTCGGATATCCATCTTACTCTCATCCAGACCCTTCAGCTTACTGGTGCTATCGTGGTCACCACGCCGCAGGACGTTGCACTCGTTGATGCACGCAAGGGGGTGGACATGTTCACCAACGACAAGGTCAATGTGCCTGTGCTCGGACTGATAGAGAACATGTCGTATTTCACTCCTGCCGAACTGCCCGAAAACAAGTATTACATTTTCGGCCATGGCGGAGGCAAGCGTCTGGCGGAAGAACTGCACATCCCGCTGCTGGGAGAAGTGCCGCTCGTACAGTCTATCCGTGAGGGAGGTGACGAAGGAACACCTGTCGTTCTGCAAGCAGGACATCCGGCTGCGCAAATCTTTCAGGAAATGGCAGCCCGATTGTAAACAATTAACCACCCGATAACAAATGTCCAAGCGGGGAGCACCACTCAAAGCAGACGAGTTAGGCACAGAACCCATCCGGAGCCTGCTTATCAAGTACGCGCTGCCGGGCATCATTGCGATGACCGCCAGTTCGCTGTACAACATGGTGGACTCCATCTTCATCGGTCATGGCTGCGGTCCGCTGGCGCTCTCCGGACTGACCGTTGCCAAGCCGTTCATGGACATTTGCGTGGCGTTCGGCACGCTGGTGGGCGTGGGCGCCAGCACGCTGGTGGCTATCAAGCTCGGCGAGAAGGATTACAATACCGCCGGACGCATACTCGGCAACGTCGTGCTGCTGAACCTTATCCTCGGCGTACTGGTGATGGCGGTCGGACTGATATGGATGGACCCTATCCTGTACGCCTTCGGCGCAAGTGAGGCGACCATCACTTATGCGCGCGAATATATGGAGATTATCCTTATCGGCAACGTGCTCACGCATATATACTTTGGCTTGAACAGCATGCTCCGTTCCATGGGACACCCGCGCATCTCGATGGTGGCGACAATAGTGGCGGTGTTCGTCAACATTGTGCTGGACCCTATCTTCATCTTCGGCTTGGACATGGGCGTGCGCGGTGCGGCCATCGCCACGCTCATCTCGCAAGCGCTCGCCACTCTGTGGCAGATGACCGTCTTCCTCAATCCGAAGGAGATCATCCATTTCCACAAGGGCATATGGCGTCTGGACACGGCTATCACCAAGCGTTCGCTGTCTATCGGCCTGTCACCGTTCCTGATGAACATCGCCCACTGCTTTGTCATCATCATCCTGAACAACCAGTTCAAGACATTCGGCGGCGATATGGCGCTGGCATCCTATGGCGTGATTAACCGATTCGTGTTCGTGTTTGCGATGATAGTCATGGGCCTGAACCAAGGCATGCAGCCCATCGCGGGCTACAACTACGGCGCACGGCAATACGACAGGATGCTCCGCGCTTTTGAGCTGACAGCCGTCTGCGCCACGATGGTCATGGGCTGTGTGTTCCTGCTCGGTGAGTTCGTGCCGCGGTGGATGGTACTGCTCTTCACCCACGACATGGACCTGCTCACGCAGACCATCAGTCCGATGCGTATTGTCGTATCGTCAATGCTTCTCGTGGGCTTCCAGATGGTGGCGGGAAACTTCTTCACCTCCATTGGTATGGCGGGCAAGTCCATCTTCCTGAGCTTGACCCGTCAGGTGCTGTTCCTCATCCCGCTGGCGCTGCTGCTGCCGGAATTGTTCAGCGACCCTATACAGGGCGTATGGTGGAGCATACCCGTCAGTGACACCCTGTCCGCACTCGTAGCTGCAACGATGATCTTCGTGCAGGTACGCAGGTTCCGCCTGCAAACTGAAAAAAAATAATCCGGAAATGCAGATTAAGGAATAAAATATTTGCATATGTCAAATATATTTCGTACCTTTGCATCCGGAAATAAACAATACACAATTACGGTTCTTTTGCCGGCCAGCCTTACGAGCCTGAGGCGCCGCCCGCAAAAGCCAAGAGGGAAACAGGTGCAAATCCTGTACAGACCCGCTGCTGTATGACGCCTTCGGCAAATTGTGCTAACAGATGTTGCTCAGCAACATAGAGCGCACAATTGCCTCGGTTTCTCCCAACTGCAAACAGCCTCCGGCTTGGTTTGCGTCGGGGATCCCGAAAAGAAGATCAGTTGCAACATGAGGTGCGTCGGTGCGCTATGGCCATTATCCATTTGGACGAGAAGGCGTTGCAATGAGCGTTAAGTCAGAAGACCTGCCGTAAAGATTGACTATATGTCCTCGAGGATCAGGACCGGTCAGAATGAAACGCAAGCTGTTTCTCATACTGTTTTTTGCCGTGTGCTCCCAGTTCCACCTGGGTGCTGTACCGCTTTTGTCCGACGAGCAGTTGGACAGTCTCACGCGTCAGTTCAATCTCGACGAGGTGGAGGTCACAGCCCGCAGGCGCGAAGAACCGGTCATTCCCGTGCAGAAACTCGAAGGCGCACGGCTGGAAGGCCTGTCCACGCAAAGTGTGGCGGATGCTGTGCGGTACTTCTCCGGCGTGCAGATCAAGGACTACGGCGGCGTAGGCGGCATGAAGACCATTGACGTCCGTTCAATGGGCACAAACCATCTGGGCGTGTTCTACGACGGCATAGAGATAGGCAACGCTCAGAACGGAACGGTCGATTTAGGCAAGTTCTCGATGGACAACATCGAGGAACTGGCGCTGTACAACGGTCAGAAGTCGGAAATCTTCCAGCCGGCAAAGGACTACGGCAGTGCCGGTACGCTATATATCCAGACGCGCCGTCCGAAGTTCACCGGCGGCAAACGCTTCAACCTCAGCGTCACCATGAAAGCCGGCACGTTCGGGCTGGCTAACCCATCCATCCTCTACGAGCAGAAACTGACGGACAACATCCACCTCTCCGCCAATGCCGAATATACGTATGCCCACGGGCGCTATCACTTCCGCTACCGCAAGGTACTGCCGGGCGGCACCGTAGCCTGGGACACGACAGCCGTCCGCCGGAACAGTGACGTACAGGCCGTACGTGCCGAACTCGGGCTGTTTGGCTACCTGCCCGAAGGCAAGTGGCATGTCAAGGGCTACTTCTATCAGAGCGAAAAAGGTATCCCGGGAGCAATTGTGAACAACGTGTGGACAAATGCCCAGCGCCAATGGGACAGGAACGCTTTTGTGCAAGGCAATTATACCCAGCGTATCACACGCGGCTACGACCTGCAGGTGAACGCAAAGTACTCCAACGACTGGATGAGATACCTCAATCCCGACACCACGCTGATGTATATCGACAACAGTTTCACCCAGCAGGAGGTCTATCTGTCAATGGCGCACCGTCTGGCGGTGGTAGGCGTCAAGGGCCTCGTGCCGCACAACGATGTGAACTGGGATGTCTCGCTCAGTGCCGACTGGCAGTGGAACTACCTGAAAGGCAACCTCGCCAACTTCGTCTTCCCCGAACGGAACACCGTGCTGGCGGCAGCAGCCACGCAGCTCTACTGGAAGTACCTGAAGGCGCAGGCGTCGGTACTCGGCACGTTCGTCTTCGACAAGATACACCAGCCTACAATCGCCACTCCGACCGCATACAAGCAAAAACCGCAATTCACACCGGCGGTATTCTTAAGCTATCAGCCTATACTCAGAGAGGAACTATTCTTCCGCGCATACTATAAACGCATCTTCCGGATGCCAACGTTCAACGACCTGTACTACACCGACGTCGGGAACATCTCTCTTCTGCCCGAATACACAACCCAGTACGACGGTGGTGTGCAGTACGACAAGCGTTGGCAGGAAGGTGCGTGTCGCGCGGTAAGTGTCAAGGCGGACGGATACTTCAATCAGGTCAGGAACAAGATTGTAGCCATCCCCAAGGGCAACGGCCAGTACCGCTGGCAGATGATGAACCTGGGCTACGTGGAGATACGCGGTTGCGATGTGAACGCCTCAGCGACATTTGACCTCACCCACGAAGTGCTGTTCACCGTTTGTGCCGCTTACACCTACCAGAAGGCGCAGGACTTCTCCGACCCCGGCGAGCTGACCTACGGCGGACAGATAGCCTATATCCCGTGGCACTCGGGATCGGCTACCGTCAACCTGATGTGGAAAGGATTATCGTTCAACTACGCGTTCATCTACGTGGGCGAACGCTACCACAACTCCGCCAACATCCCAGCCAACCACGAGCAGCCGTGGTACACACACGACGCCAGCATCTCGTATGATATGCCGATTAATCGAAAGTCGGATCGCAGTCCATGCTTGCATTTTGCCATTGAAATCAATAACATGCTCAACCAGCAATATGACGTTATTCTGAATTATCCGATGCCCGGTATCAACGGCAAAGGAATAGTGAGATTGACCATTTAGTTATTTGAACATACTATGAAAAAAATACTGACATTCATCACTTTGATGAGTATCCTGCTTGCAGGATGCCGGAGAGACGAGCCTGTCACGCCGCCGGAAGAGGAGCAGAAAGGCGATACCGTCCGCAACGAGATAACAGGTTTCTACCTGCTCAACGAAGGCAACATGGGGTCGAACAAATCCACGCTGGACTACTACGACTACACCACTGCCACCTACCGCCGTAATATCTACGCCGAGGCGAACCCCGACGTACCGAAGGAACTTGGCGACGTGGGCAATGACCTGAAGATATACGGCAACCGCCTGTATGCTGTTATCAACTGCTCGAACAAGGTCGAAGTCATGGACGCACGCACCTGCCGTCGCATCGGTCAGGTGGATATACCCAACTGCCGGTATATAACTTTTGACGGAAAATATGCTTATGTCACCTCATACGCCGGTCCCGTGTCGCTTGACGCCTCGCATGCGCAGACAGGCTACGTGGCACGTTTCGATACCGCCACGCTCACGATTGACGCCACCTGTCTGGTGGGCTATCAGCCGGATGAACCGGCGGTGGTGAACGGCAAACTTTATGTCGCCAACTCCGGCGGATACATGCAGCCGGACTACGATTCCACCGTTTCGGTCATTGACCTCGCCTCGTTCACCGAGACGAAACGTATCCCGGTGGCGAAGAACCTCTGGCGCGTTCGTCCGGACAGCCATGGGCAGCTCTGGGTCAGTTCGCGCGGCGACTACTACGACCAACACGCCAAACTCTATTGTCTGGACACGCGGACCGACCGGCTCATTGACTCGCTCGACGTTGCCGTATCGGCACTCGACATAGCGGGTGACTCGCTCTATGTCTGCGCCACAGCGTGGGACTATATTGCCATGGAAGACGTTGTGTCGTACTCGATTATAGATGTACGTTCGCGCAAGAAAGTGTGCTCTGGCTTCATCAGCGACGGTACGGACGCCGACATCCAGAAACCCTATGGGCTGAAGGTGCACCCCTTGACGCGCGACATATACGTCACGGATGCCAAGAACTACGTCAATCCGGGTATGCTGCACTGCTACTCGCATGAAGGCGTGCTGCGTTGGTCCGTCCGCACAGGCGACATACCGGCACAAATAGCGTTTTTGTATAAATAGAAACAAACCAAATATGAAACCACTTACTCGGCTTTTATCATTGAGCATGTACGTTCTGTGTCCACTGACCTTGGCTGCGCAGAACTCACCTTATATCAACCGTGTATATGAGTACCTTCCAGCCCCCGGACAGTTCGTCAACACGATGCCAGCCTATGAGGAAGGCGACGATGCCGAAGCCATGTGCCGCAAGGTCGAGGAGCAAATTGCCGGCAACGCCCGCGGGATGATTACCCTCGGCGGCTGGGGAGGGTATGTGGTGTTCGGGTTTGACCACCCGGTAGTGAACGTCGCAGGCGAGTATGACTTCATCGTAGAGGGCAACGCGTTCTACTCCAATCCGTCTGTCGGTGCGGAAAGCGGCGGTTCATGCGAACCCGGCATCATCATGGTCAGCGCAGATGCCAACGGCAACGGAAAACCTGACGACGAGTGGTACGAGATAGCAGGCTCGGAGTACAACAGCCCGGCTACCCTTCACGGTTACGAGGTAAACTACCAGCGTCCGGACGAAGGACACCAACCCACACCTGACCCTAACCACAAGTACCGCACGGATACCACCTATATCCGTTGGACCGACAATATGGGCGTAGCAGGCTATCTGGAGCAGTTGTCCTACCACAAGCAGGCGTACTACCCCGAGTGGATAGCCAGCAACACGCTGACCTTCACGGGTGCGCGCCTGGCGGACAACTACGCATATGTCAATAATCAGTACGTGCTCTATCCGTACGCCTACGGCTATGCCGACAATCACCCCGACAGTGCTTCTGATGCGCAGCTGAACATCGAGTGGGCAGTTCGTGCCGACGGTACGCCTGCCGAACTCAAGGCAATCGATTTTGTGAAGGTCTATACGGCCCTGCACCAGCAGTGCGGCAGCATAGGCGAGACATCCACCGAGGTGATGGGCGCACGCGACCTGCACCCCGATGCCGGAGAGCAGACAGCGGTGAGCACTCAGCGGTCAGCGGTCAGCAGCCGGCGGAAAGTGCTGCACGACGGGCAACTGCTGATTATTCGTAACAATCAAGCATACACCCCCTTAGGGCAAATATTAACCAAATACTAACAATTAACAACCAAAATTCACAAACAATGAAAAAGATTTTTCTTTTTTTAGGCGCAGTGGCATTTGCATGCACGCTGCACGCCAAAACGGTGACATTGGACGTAGCCAATCCAACCCATCCGGCAACCATCTCCTACGATGCAGCCGGAGTGTGGACTGAGACCTACAACGACGAGGACTACCTGACGATAGACTTCCCGTCGATGTCGTTCAGCCACCTGCCCAGCGGTGACAGCTGGGAGGGTTACTTCTGGGACGGCTTTACGTTCAGCAAGAGCACCAAAACAACGTATGAGACAATGTCTGACCAGTTCAACTGTGTAGCCGGTGGCGGTCTGGCAGGTGAGGGCACTCCGTTCCTGCTGGGCTATGCTCCCGAGGGCTGGGGTCCCGTATCTGACTGTCAGGCGTACTTCACCGACGGCAACGCATGGACCGCTCAGGAAGTGTATCTGTGCATCGGTTCGTGGGCACTGGAGAACGTGCTCCATGGCGGCGGTGCAGCACGCGCTTTTGCAGCCGGCGACAGCCTGGTGATTGTTATTGAGGGTCTGGATGCAGAACGAAAGGTCATCAAGGACAAGCAGGTTACATTCTTCCTGGCTGACTACCGCAGCGAGAACGCCGAGGACTGGAAGGTCAACAGCGGCTGGGAGAAGTGCGACCTCACGTCACTAGGCGAGGTGTACGGTCTGGTGTTCACCATGAAGTCCAGTGACAGCGGATCATACGGCGCCAACACCGCTCTGTATTTCGCACTGGACGGACTGAAGATCTCCCGTCCGGTCAAGGGCGCTACCTTCGAGAACGAGGAGGGAGGCATCAACGTAGCCAAGGCTGACACCTGCTGGCAGGGTGCTGACGCGCCTGTTGCAGGCTGGAACAACTGGAAGAGCGACGCATACACCTTCCAGACCTACAGCGACGGTTCGGGTTACTACTACTCCGCCTTCACCGTAACCAACGAGACGGCCAACACCTCTACGGGCTATCTTGAGCCGTACCGTAGTGCAAGCGGTGGCGCATACGAGGGTGAGAACTTCGCTGTGTGGAACATGAACTACTACGGTGCTGACACTGTTTCTTTCGCAGCACAGGTTGTTCCGGGCTTCTTCGTGAACAATACTGCCTATGCCGTGACTTCGATGCTCAACGGTAACGCCTTTGCCAAACGATTTGAAAAGGACGACTGGCTGAAGCTGACCATCACGGGTCTGAAGGACAAAGCAACCGGTCAGTCGGTTGACTTCTACCTGGCCAAGGACGGCAAGTATGTCAACCAGTGGACCTATGTTGACCTCTCCGAGCTCGGCGAGATTGACGGTGTCGTATTCAGCATGAGCAGCAGTGACTCGGGCGAAAGGGGCATGAACACACCGGCATACTTCGCTATGGACAACTTCGGCGCTGAGCTGCCGGAGGACTACATCGAGCCGGCACGTGCCGAGTTCCCGGTAGTAGTTGACATCAACATCACATCCGGTGTCATAATCACGAACGCTATTCAGGAGGAAGGCTGGTGGCAAATCATCGCCGCAAACGAGGAATACACCGTATATATCTGCACTCCTGAAGGATCGTCAACGCAGATTGCAGGCACCTACACGGTAGCCGACCTGGATGGAGACTATTCGGGTATCGAGTTCAATGCTACCGAAGAGGGAATTGGCTTCACAGAGGGCTCAATAACCGTGACCGTTAACGCCGAGACCGGCGATATAACTGCTAACGGCAAGCTCATCGGCGAAGACGGAGTTATCTACAACATCACCATCGTTTACACCGAGCCCAAGCCTGAGACCACCGTTGAGGTCAATATTGCCGACGGCGAACTCGATGACGAGATGAGTGGTTGGGGTTTGTACGTTGTGGCCGGTCAAGATGCCAACGGCGTGACTGTACAGCTGGGCATCTGGCTCGACGATGAAGAGCAGGCGTTTGCAGGTGACTTCACAGAAGAGGATCTTGACACGTACATGGCAGGCTCGTTCGTGGCTGTCGGCGAAGAGGAATATACTATCTTCTCCGCAACCATCAAGGTCGTTCCGGGTAACAAAGAAGGCGAGTACAAACTTACAGCCGACCTGCTCTGCTACAACAACACCCTGTACAAGGTTGAGATGCTTATCCCGGCTAAGGAATCGGGCTTGAGCGACATCAACGCTGCCACAACGGTGCAGAAGTTCATCCGTGACGGTCAGGTACTTATCCTCCGTGACGGCAAGACTATCAACATGCACGGCGTAGAGGTTCGCTAACGGATTAGGCTATTACCCTTCAATCTGTTTATTCAAGGAGATGTGTCAACCGGCACATCTCCTTTTTCTCCATCCGTTTCTTTACCTTTCTTGTAACCGGCACAAAAATATATTTTTGCACTCCTGAGAAAAAAAATCGTCAAAAACTTGCAAATGTCGATTTTTTTTTGTACCTTTGTGGGCGAATTAGTAATTCACCTACGAACAATATAAGACTAAAGATAATGCAAGAACAAGAAATGCAAGGACAAGCTGCCGATTTGCAGGCAGAGGAGCAGTATGACGGCTCAAGTATCCAAGTGCTTGAGGGACTGGAAGCGGTGCGCAAGCGCCCGGCTATGTACATTGGTGACATCTCACAGAAGGGTCTGCATCACCTCGTATATGAGGTGGTCGACAACTCTATCGACGAGGCATTGGCGGGCTTCTGCAACGAGATAGCCGTACACATCAACGAAGACAATTCTATCACCGTACAGGATAACGGCCGTGGTATCCCTGTCGATATGCACCCAAAGGAGCACCGCAGTGCCCTGGAGGTCGTGATGACCGTTCTACACGCCGGTGGTAAGTTCAACAAGGATAGTTACAAGGTTTCCGGCGGTCTGCACGGCGTGGGCGTGAGTTGCGTGAACGCACTCTCGACCAAGATGCACGTGGAGGTCTATCGCGGCGGAGCCATCCACTCACAGGACTATGCCAAGGGCAAGCCTCTTGCACCGGTGCACATCATCACCGAAGCCGAAGCTACAGGCAACTGGGAGCAGGGCAAGAACGGTACGTTCGTGCAGTTCTGGCCGGATGACACAATCTTCACCGAAACCGTCTACCAGTGGGACATCCTCGCCAACCGTATGCGCGAGCTGGCGTACCTGAACGCCGGCATCAAAATCGTACTCAAGGACAAACGTGTGCAGGTGGAGACCGTACATGAGGACGGCACAAAAGAGGTAGGCTGCAAGAAGGAGGAGTTCTACTCGGAGAAAGGCCTGTCGGAGTTCGTCCGCTACATTGACAACAACCGCACGCCACTCATCAGCGAAGTGATCCACCTCAATACCGACAAGTACGGCACGCCCGTTGAGGTCGCTATGATATACAACACCGACTTCAACGAGAACGTACACTCCTACGTCAACAATATCAACACTATAGAGGGCGGCACGCACGTAGCCGGCTTCCGTTCGGCGCTGACCCGCGTGATGAAGAAGTACGCTGAGGACAGCAAGATGCTGGAGAAAGCCAAACTTAAGGACAAGGATGGCAACTCAACCATCGACCCCAACGACTTCCGCGAAGGCCTGACGGCTGTCATCTCTGTCAAGGTGGCCGAACCGCAGTTCGAAGGACAGACCAAGACCAAGCTCGGCAACAGCGAGGTGGCCGGTATGGTCAACTCCGCTGTAGCCGAAGCACTGCAGAACTACCTTGAGGAGCATCCCGACGACGCCAAGCGCATCGTGGAGAAAGTGATCCTCGCCGCCCAGGCACGTATAGCCGCCCGCAACGCCCGTCAGTCCGTGCTCCGCAAGTCACCGCTCAGCGGTGGCGGACTGCCCGGCAAACTGGCTGACTGCGCATCCAAAGACCCCGCAGAGTGCGAGCTCTTCCTCGTCGAGGGTGACTCGGCAGGCGGAACAGCGAAGACGGGCCGCGACCGCGTTCATCAGGCTATTCTGCCGCTGCGCGGAAAGATTCTGAATGTAGAGAAAGCGATGGAGCACAAGGTGTTCGAGTCGGAAGAGGTGCGCAACATCTTCACCGCACTGGGCATCACCTTCGGCACGGAGGACGACCCCAAGGCGCTCAACCTGTCGAAGATACGCTACCACAAAGTAATCATCATGGCGGATGCCGACGTCGATGGTGCGCACATCGCCACGCTGATCATGACCCTGTTCTTCCGCCACATGAAGGAGGTGATCGAGCAAGGGCACCTCTATATAGCCATGGCGCCGCTCTACCTGTGCTCGAAGGGCGCAATGAAGGAGTACTGCTGGAACGACCAGCAGCGTCACGACTTCATCCAGCGCTACGGCAACGGCGACGAGAAGCAGATCAAGACGCAGCGCTACAAAGGTCTGGGTGAGATGTCCGACGAGCAGCTCTGGGAGACAACCATGGATCCCGAGCGCCGCATGCTCAAGCAAGTGACCATCGAGAACGCCGCCGAGGCTGACCGTATCATCTCCATGCTCATGGGTGACGAGGTAGGTCCGCGCCGCGAGTTCATCGAGCAGAACGCCACTTACGCAAAAATTGATGCTTAACCGATAAAACTATACCGCTATGTCTGATCCTTCTGTAACCGTTATTATCATCGTAGCCGTCGTGCTACTGGTGTTCATCATCCTGTCGTATGTCAAGACGTCTCCTAATCAGGCACTCGTCATCTCCGGATGGCCGCGTCGCCGCCCGAAGTTCCTCATCGGTACGGGTGGTCTGCGTATCCCGGGTTTACAGAAGGTGGACAGGCTCTATCTCGGGCAGCTCAGTGTGGATATCAAGACCGACTCATCCGTCCCCACCTCTGACTTCATCAACGTGGATGTGGACGCAGTAGCCAAGGTGCGCATCAACCCCGAACTCATCGAGACAGCGGCCGCCAACTTCCTCGGCAAGAGCCGTGAGGAGATAGCTGCCGAGATCCGCGACTCGCTGCAAGGTAACATGCGTGAGATAATCGGCACGCAGGATCTTCGTTCGCTGAACGTGGACCGCGACGGGTTCTCCAACCAAATTCAGGAGAAAGCCGCAGCCGACATGGCGAAGTTAGGTATAGAGATCCTCTCGTGTAACATCCAGTCCATCACCGACGGCGAGGGATTGATCCACGCATTGGGTGCCGACAACACTTGCAAGATTACCAAGGACGCCTCCATCAACAAGGCGAACGCCGAGCGGGACGTGGCTATCGCACGCGCAGAAGCAGCCAAGCAGGCCAACGATGCACGCGTGGCATCCGAGACGGAGATAGCCATCCGTAATACCGAACTCGCGGTCAAGCAGGCAGATCTCAAGAAGCAGGCGGATACACAATCAGCTATAGCCGATGCCGCTTACGAGATACAGAAGCAGGAGCAGGCCAAGGAGATAAACATCAAGACCGTTGAGGCAGATGCCGCACGCGCCATACGCCAGCAGGAACGTCAGAAGGAGATCAACCGTCTGACCATGGAAGCAGAGGTGGAGCGCGCCAAGCAGGAGCAACTGCTACGCGAGCAGGAGATAGCCATCCAGCAGAAACTCCTGGACGCTCAGGTCAACAAGCAGGCTGATGCCGACAAGTACCAGAAGGAGATTAACGCAGCCGCCGAACTGGAGCAGCGCAAGCGCAAAGCGGAAGCCGAACGTTACGAGGCTGAGCAGCAGGCTGCAGCCGTCAAGGCACAGGCCGAAGCAGCACTCTACGCCAAGCAGCAGGAGGCTGCGGGTATAAAAGCCGTCGGCGAAGCGGAAGCCGCAGCTATTCGCGCCAAAGGTGAGGCGGAAGCCGCAGCCATGGACAAGAAAGCCGAGGCGTACAAGAAGTACAACGGCGCAGCCATCGCCGAGATGATGGTGAAGATCCTGCCCGAGATAGCCGGCAAGGTCGCCGAACCGCTGACATCCATCAACGACATCCACGTCTATGGCACCACCGGTGCGGAGGCTGCAGGCATAAGCGGCAACGTACCCGTAGTGATGCGCCAGACCATGGAGGTCATCAAGGAGGCCACAGGCGTTGACATGGCTTCCATCATGCAGAACAACACGCAGGTCATCGCCGGCGAAGCGAAGATAAAGAAATAATCGGCAACAGTCATGAGGATAGCCGTCTACTGCAGCGCGAAAGACATCATCCCGGAGGAATATCTGCTCCTGGGAGATGAACTCGGCCGGTGGATTGCCGCCAACGGTCACACACTCGTCTATGGCGGTGCCACGGGCGGACTGATGACCCGCACGAGCAATGCCGCAGCGGCTGCCGGAGGCGAAGTGATAGGCGTTGTGCCGCAGCGTATAATCAGTGCCGGACGGCTCGCAAAGAACTGCACGACCCTCTACACCGTGAGTTCCATGGCTGAACGCAAACAGATGATGCGCGACATAGCCGACTGCTTTGTATGCCTGCCTGGCTCGTACGGCACACTTGACGAGATGTACGACGTGATAGCATCCGGCACGGTAGGTGAGCACCACAAGCCGATATACATCCTCAACTACCGCGGTTTCTACGAGGGCATACGCCGTGAAGCCGAGACGATGCGTGCGCTGAGTTTCCTGCCGCAGCAGGAGGCATACACGCCGGTGTATGCCGACACATTGGACGAACTGTATAATCTCCTCTCTGAGGATAAAAAATAAACAACCGTAAACACATACGATTTATGAATCTATTTTTCAAAAGGCTAACAGGCGGACTCGAGTCAACTGACAAGATGGAGCGCCGCATTCTGGCGGACGAACAGCGCATAGCACGCTACCGCCAAGTGGAGAAAACCGATGAGCTTAAAGAGTTTCTTGAACTGAAGAAAGTGGTGGAAAGCAAGGAGTTCCAGCAGAACAAGTACAACCTTACTCACACCGATTACAAGAGCACTCCGACGCACAATACCATCAGTACGTACAAAAAACTTCTGAACGACAAACAGCTGCAGATGTTCCTCGAGATGGAAAAGAGCCAGCGGCTCAAGGACTATCTCGCCTTCCGTAATTCGGAGAACTACATCAAGCTCAAGAGCCCGAACGAAGTGCGCAACTCGCTTGAGCTGAAACAGATGGCTGATTTTGAGAAATCGGACGAATACAAGTCCTATCTCAGCTACCGTGACTCCAAACTGCCAAAGCAGTTCAAGGAACTCAGCGCAGAGGTTGCAACGGACGAGTTCAAGAAACAGCACGCGTTCTGGAGCAATCCCAACCGCTGGAAGACTACCGACGAGTACCAGCAGGAGGTGCGCTACAAGCAGCTGGCGGCCAATTCCGACATCATCTTCTACATGCAGCAGGATGCCGCGGAGATTGAGCGTATGGAGAAACTCCACGCCACTTTCACCGACGAGTGCGACTGGCTCAAGCTCAGCGACTCGCAGTGGCGCGCAGGATTTGCATACAACAATCCCAAACTGCTCAAGCAGCACTCATTTGCCAACGAGAAGCAGGCTAACAACGGCGGCAAGAACGTGGGCGCTCTGGACGGAAAGATCCAGCTCTTCACCAAGCATGAGAAAGTGACTGCACCGGCATGGGATCCAAAGAAAGGCTTCATCAGCAAAGACTTTGAATATACCTCCGACATCATTCAGACAGCCGACAGTTTCCGTCAGAAAGAGGGCGTATTCATGGCCAAGATACGCGTGGAAGGCGATATCCACCACGCATTCTGGCTCGGCAGCGGCGAACGACTGCCTATCATCAGTATCTTCCACTACAACGGCAAGAACATCACTCTGGGCAATTACACCAAGAACGGCTTTGACGGCACAGTGGTACGAGGCATCTCTGCCCGCAAGTATTTTATCTACTCGCTCCGCTGGACTGACCGCGAACTGATCTGGTACGTCAACAATGTGGAAGTGCACCGCACCACGAAGAACATTCCTTCCGAGAAACTGTTCCTCGCCCTATCTTCATTCATCGACGAGAACCAGCGCGGTGCAGAAGGTCTGCTCAGCGTGGCTTGGGTACGCGTGTATGAACAGGGATAACGGATCCGGTATGCAACCCTTGTCTGATAAACGCCCGTTCTTCCTGATCGCAGGTCCCTGCGCTATAGAAAGCAGGGAGACGGTCATGCTCACGGCGGAGACACTCCGTAATGTATGTTCTGAACTGGGCATTGAACTTTGGTTCAAGTCCTCGTTCGACAAAGCCAACCGCACATCCTCATCCTCTCAACGAGGCGTGGGGATGGCGGAGGGCTTGCGCATCTTGGCCGAAGTAAAGGAGAAGTACGGTCTGCCCATCGTGACTGATGTGCACGAGAGTTATCAGTGCGCACCGGTAGCCGAGGTGGCGGACGTGCTGCAGATACCCGCTTTTCTCTCGCGCCAGACTGACCTGCTGCAGGCCGCTGCCGCCACCGGGCGTATAGTGAACATCAAGAAGGGCCAGTTCATGGCTCCCTGGGATATGCGCGGAGCTATCAGCAAGTGCCGCGAAGTGGCACCGACGGTCAAGGTATGGCTGACCGAACGCGGCTCGTCGTTCGGGTATGGCAACATAGTGGTGGATATGACCTCGCTGGTCAGGATGCGTGAGTACGGCTGCCCCGTAGTGTTCGATGCCACGCACTCCGTACAGCAGCCCTCGTCACAACAGGGTGTAACAGGAGGTAACCGCGAACTCGTACCGCCTTTGATGCGTGCAGCTCTGGCGGTTGGCGTGGACGGACTGTTCCTGGAGGTGCATCCCGACCCCGACAAAGCAATCAGTGATGCGGCCAACCAGGTCAGGCTCCAGGACATACGCACACTGCTTACACAGGCGAAAGCCTTTGACGCACTTGCAAGACAGTGCACTAAATGACAGAACAGATGACAGACAGTACACGTAGAGCAAAAGATATATTTCAGCAAGAGATAAGCGAACTGACGAAAGTCGCCGGACATATTGACGAACATTTCTCCGCTGTGGTGGACCTTCTATATTCATGCAGAGGCAAAGTGGTCATCATGGGTATCGGCAAGACCGGACTCATCGGACGCAAGATAGCCTCTTCCTTTGCTTCGACCGGCACACCGTCCATCTTCGTCAACGCCGCCGAGGCTGTGCATGGCGACTTGGGCATGGTGGCTGCCGACGATGTCGTGCTGCTTATCAGCAACAGCGGCGCCACCAACGAGATACTTGCTGTCATCGACCCCCTGCACCAGATGGGCTGCCGCCTGATTGCCATGACCGGCGATATGCAGTCACCGCTGGCACAACGCTGCGACATGGTGCTCTCCGTGCATGTGGACAAGGAGGTTTGCCCCTTGGGACTGGCTCCTACCACCTCCACCACCGCCACACTGCTTATGGGCGATGCGCTTATGGTTTGCCTCATGGAGAGACGGCACTTCCAGGCAGAGAACTTCGCGGTCTATCATCCGGGCGGTGCGCTCGGACGCAAACTTTTAGGCCGCGTGGAGAACCATATGTACAACGCCGTTCCGCACGTATATACCGATACGCCGTTCCGCGAACTCGCAAGCGAGATGACAAACCACCATCTGGGTATGACGATGGTGTACGAGCATACTGACAAATGCGTAGGCATCATCACCGACGGCGATCTCAGACGTGCCATCCAGAAATATGATGAGTTGAAACGTATCACCGCGGCTGATGTCATGACACCGAGTTACAAGCACCTGAGCAAGGATGCCTTGCTCTCTGAGGCGCTGGCTATCATGGACCGGTATAACATCACCACTCTCGCTGTAACAGAGACATCCGAAAGCGAGCGGATTATCGGTATCATCTCCATCCACCATATTATTGACTTTGCATAGCTCACGCTGGAGCCGTCATATAGGCAGACTATCGGCTGCCCGCTTGCATATTGGCGGATTTTTTCGTAACTTTGTGGCAAAAAACCATGAACTACGGATATATTCGTGTCAGCAGTGACAAGCAAACGGTAGAGAACCAGCGGTTTGAAATCATTAAATTCTGTCGGCAGGAGGGCGTGGTCATCGACGGCTGGATAGAGGAGACCGTCTCCGGCACCTGCCAGTATTCGCGACGGCGCTTAGGCACACTTCTCAAACGTGTGCAGGATGGTGACCTTATTGTGTGCAGCGAACTCAGCCGCCTCGGCAGAAGCCTGTACATGATTATGGAGATACTCAGCCTGTGTATGAAACGGGGGTGCAGAGTGTGGACCATCAAGGACGGCTACCGGCTGGGGGATGACATCCAGTCAAAAGTGCTGGCTTTTGCGTTCGGCCTGTCGGCAGAGATCGAACGTAACCTGATCAGTGAACGCACACGCGAGGCGCTGGCACGCCTGAAGGCGGAAGGTAAGCACGTCGGCCGCCCGATAGGCAAGAATACCTGCCAGCAGGCATTTGTCCTGTACCGCCACGACAGATATATTCGCCGCGCACTGCGTATGGGATGGTCACAGTGCACTATATGCCGCCGTCTGCGCTGCAACCGCAACACCCTGCGGCGGTACATTAACCGTCATATCAAATCGTCAGACATATTTGACACACCTGATAACAATGACCCGCACACAAGTTGCTAAAATAGCACGATGGCTCTTCCATCTGCATTACGCTATCCGCACCGACGGAGGCGAACTCCTTCGTGACGGCAAGGTACATCTGTTGCTCCCCAACCATCCGGCATACGTCGAGCCGCCGCTGCTCTGCGCCGAGTTCTGGGACGTTATCCTGCGTCCGATGGCTGACGAAGCATTCTTCCGCAAACCTATATCCGGTTGGGCGTTACGACTGGCAGGGGCTATCATGGTACCTGACCTACCAGCTACCTCTGCCGATAACCGTGAGCAGAACGCCGCCAAGGCACGCCGGCTGACAACTACCGCCCTGCAGGCTCTCGCCAACGGCGATGACCTGCTCATCTATCCGTCCGGACACATCCGTTTTTCTCCTGTTGAGCAAATCGGCAACCGAAGGCTGGCGTATGAAATTTGTCAAGAACTATTCGCGCCCGATAATAAGGATACGTATGCACACGTACGCGTGATACTGGCACGCACGACTGGTCTGGACGACAGCTTTACCAGCAAACAGCCTACACACTTCAAACTCCGCCGCAGTGTGCACATGCACTTTGAGTATATGACTGACAGCCTGCGGGAGTGGTCAGAACTGGACAGACGCTCCTTCAACCAACAGTTGGAGGAGTGGTATAACACACCTGAAATTAATTAATATTACAGCGTATAGACGAAGCTGACGTGCCACTGCCACTCCGACATGCGGTCCTTTGAATAGACCGGAGTGCGGATCAGGTTGTTCAGGCCGAAATCATAACCGGCTTCCAGACGATACCTGTCCCAGGTGAAACCTCCGCCCAGACCGTACATGATGTTCGTACGGAACAGTTCCTTGGATGTGTACTTGTCGTACGTCTCCAGATGTTTGCCCTGCGAACGCAGCCACTCGCCTGTTTCACTGCTGACATTAGCCTTGACATAATCCGTCTCTGCCAGACCGATCATCAGTTGAGGTCCGGTATAGAAGTGCATGCTCAGCTGCTTCCACAGCGGTATGGTATATTGTACGCGTATGGGAATGGTCAGCGCATGCTCCACTACATGGTTCTCCAGTACCTCTGCCTGAACATGCTCCGAACTGACCGAATGATAATGCTGTTTGCTTATACCGTACAGCACAGTATATAACGCACCTACGTTGACGGAGAAGTGCATCGGCAGGAACATCTCAAACTGTGCACCTATGCGTGCGCCGTGCAGATACAGGGCGCTGATTGTATCGCTGGTCATACGCTGATGGTCCTGCGCATAACCGGCCTCCAGATGATATGCTATGCCGAACGAGTACTTTTCCTGAACCTTCTCCTTGCGGGTTGGATCAAAGAAATCGTGCTGCTCCAGACCGGCATCCTTGATTGACTTCTCCTGCGCATTAAGTGTGCCTGCCATACATAACAGACATACAATACTGAATGCTATATGTTTACGTCTCATTATTGTTTTGTGCTACATTTTGACATGCAAAGATACTAAAAACAAATGGAAAGTGCAAATAATTGGGCAAAAAAGTGTTTTTTCTTTGCGAAAATTTGCATAATTCAAAATAAAGTTGTATCTTTGCATCCGCTTTTTTCGCGAAAGCGCCCCGACAAAGTGTCGCATTACACTTGATGGGGTCCCCGACAGACGCTAGCGCAAGTGCGTCTCGTGGGGAGAAGCGGAGGCAATCGTGCGCTTTATGTTGCAGTGCGACATCCGATAGCACGATTTGCCGAACGCTTTGGTCCATTCGTCTATCGGTTAGGACGAGAGATTTTCATTCTCTAAAGAGCAGTTCGACTCTGCTATGGACTACTAAATTATTATAAGTTTAACCATTAAAAAAACGGAGAGGGTTGGATACCCTCATTGAAAACAAATGGCAAATCACAAATCTTCTTTGAAGCGCATCCGCCAGACTGCGACCCGCAAGGCTCGCAACCACTATTATGCTAAAACCGCCCGTAACGCCGTACGTGACCTGCGCGCTACGACCGACAAAGCTGCTGCTGCAGCTATGTTGCCCAAGGTAAGCTCACTGCTTGACAAACTGGCTAAGCGCAATATCATCCACGATAACAAGGCAGCCAACTTGAAGTCCAAATTGGCTATCTACATCAATAAGCTCGCTTAATTGATGCATCCTTGATGGTATAGGGGCTGCCATATGTTGGTAGCCCTCTTTTGCGTAAATAAAAACAACAACATATTATGAACGATTTCTTGAAATACGCCACCGCGCAAGGCTTGAGCAGCATGCACGTCGAGCAGGTGATGCAGCAGTCGATGGCGGCTCAGCCCAGAGCGAACGCCTCGTATATCAGTCCGTCCATCCTCGAGGAGCGCCAGCTCAATGTGACGCAGATGGACGTGTTCTCGCGTCTGATGATGGACCGCATTATCTTCCTCGGTACGGAGATCAACGACTACACAGCCAACGTCATCCAGGCACAGCTGCTCTACCTCAACTCCAGTGACCCGGATCGTGATATCCACCTCTATCTGAACACTCCGGGCGGTTCGGTTTATGCCGGTCTGGGCATCTACGACACTATGCAGTTCGTTTCGTCCAAGGTCAGCACTATGTGTACGGGTATGGCTGCCTCGATGGGTGCCGTTCTGCTCGTGGCTGGCGAAAGCGGTATGCGCAGTGCATTGCCGCACAGCCGAGTGATGATACACCAGCCGATGGGAGGCATACAGGGTCAGGCAAGCGATATTGAGATTACCGCACGCGAGATACTCAAGCTCAAGGACGAACTCTATCAGATTATCGCCGACCACTCACGCCAGAATGTTGACAAGATCCGTCAGGATGCTGACCGCGACTACTGGATGACCGCCCAGGAGGCACTTGACTACGGGATGATCGACCGCGTCTATACCAAGTCGGAGAGATAATCTATAATCGGGATATTTGAGTTTGGATATATGAGTAAGAAAGACAAAGGTAGATGCGCATTCTGCGGTCGTGAGATGCCCTACGAGCAGCTGTTCCAAGGTGTGGACGGCAAGTTCATCTGCTTCGACTGCATCGAGGGTGCGCACAACATATTGGAGGAGCAGTACCAACTGGGCGGTGAGGATGCGGTATCCGAAGACCGCATGCGCCGTAAAGAGCAGGAGCGCAACGAGGGCAAGGCTGCCGGATTTGACAACACGGGCAAGCTGGACTTGAAAACCCTGCCGCGCCCGACACAGATTAAGGCGTTCCTTGACCAATACGTGATTGGTCAGGACGAGGCGAAGAAGAACCTGTCGGTAGCCGTTTATAACCACTACAAGCGTCTGTTGCAGCCCGCCTCTGACGACGGAGTGGAGATTGAGAAGTCCAACATCATCCTTGTCGGCTCCACCGGTACAGGCAAGACGCTCATGGCGCGCACGATAGCCAAGATGCTGGCTGTGCCGTTCACCATTGTGGACGCTACGGTGCTGACCGAAGCCGGATATGTAGGCGAGGATGTCGAGTCGCTGCTCGTGCGCCTGTTGCAGGAGGCGGATTATGACCTGGAGCAGACCGAACGCGGCATCGTGTTCATTGATGAGATTGACAAGATTGCCCGCAAGAGCGACAACCCGTCCATCACGCGTGACGTGTCGGGCGAAGGCGTGCAGCAGGGTCTGCTCAAGCTGCTGGAAGGCGCTATAGTCAACGTGCCGCCCAAGGGTGGACGAAAGCATCCCGAGCAGGAGTTCATACGCGTCAACACGCAGAACATCCTGTTCATCTGCGGCGGAGCGTTCGACGGTATAGAGAAGAAAATCGCCCAGCGTCTGAACACGCAGGTGGTTGGCTTTGAGTCGCAGAGCAAGACCAAGCGCATTGACAAGGACAATATGTTGCAATACATCGCGCCGCAAGACCTCAAAGCCTTCGGACTGATACCCGAGATTATCGGCCGTCTGCCTATCATCACCTATCTGGAGCCGCTGGACCGCGCAGCCCTCAAGCGCATCCTCACCGAGCCCAGGAACGCCATCACCAAGCAGTATGAGAAACTGATGAAGATGGACGGCATACAGCTCACGTTTGACCCGGACGCGCTGGATTATATAGTGGACAAGGCCATTGAGTTCAAGCTCGGTGCACGCGGACTGCGCAGCCTGACGGAAACCGTCATGATGGATATGATGTTCGATATCCCGAATGAGGACTTTGTAGTGACACGCGAACTGGCGGAGCAGAAACTCGCAAAGATTGATGCCAACCGTCTGGTAGCATAAATTGGATACCGACATGTACACAGTAATTGCCTGCCTGATAACCGGTCTTGTAGTAGGTGCCGCCATCGGCGCCGTAGTGGTGTGGCTGGTCACGCGCAAGCAACTGGCCGACACCAACGCCCTGCGCGACCGTATCACCTCACTTTCCATCGAACTGGCTGCCGCTGAAGCGGACAAACGTCACCAGCAGGAACTCCTGGACAAACAGCTCAAGGAGGCGCAGCAGATGCAGCAGCACCTGACCACGGAGTTTGAAAACATCGCCAACAAGGTGCTGCAGCAGCGCCAGGAGGACTTCAGCCGGCAGAGCAGCAAGCAGATAGGCGATATCCTTCTGCCCCTCAACGAGCGCATCAAGGACTTCCGTGAACAGGTCAGCAATGCTTTCAATCAGGAGACACGCGAGAAAGCCTCGCTGCAAGCCGAGCTCAAGCAGCTCATCGAACTCAACCAGACACTCTCAAAGGATGCCACTAATCTGACGCAGGCCCTCAAGGGCGACGTGAAGAAGCAGGGCAACTGGGGCGAGTTCATTCTGGAGAAGGTGCTCGAAGCCTCCGGCCTGCGCAAAGGCATTGAGTATGACCGCGAGGTAGTGGTACACGGTGTGGAGGGCGACACGCTGCGTCCGGATGTGATTATCCGTATGCCGGACAACAAGCAGATCATCGTCGATTCCAAAGTGTCACTGGTTGCCTACGAACAGCTGCAGCACGCCGAGACGGAAGAGCAGTACAGAAGCCTGCTGAAGGCTCACACGGACTCGCTCAAGCAGCACGTGAAGGAGCTCTACGACAAGCAGTACCAGCGCGCAACGGGACTGAACACGCCGGACTTCGTGCTGATGTTCGTGCCGATAGAGGCTTCCTACAGTGCGGCTATCCAGGCCGACAGCTCGCTGTACGATTATGCACTGGAGCGCAAGATTGTTATTGTCAGCCCCACCACCCTGCTCGCCACGCTGAACACGGTACGTTATGTCTGGCAGCAGGAGAACCAGAGCAAGAACGCACAGGAGATAGCACGTCTCGCCGGTGCGATGTACGACAAGCTATGCGGTATGACCGAGGACTTCCAGAAGGTGCAGAAGAGCCTCGATTCAGCACAGAAGGCGTACAACGACACCTACAAGAAGCTCTCCGAGGGCAACGGCAACGTGCTCCGCACAGCCGACCGCATCCGCGAACTCGGAGCCAAAGCCAGCAAGACCCTGCCCTCGTCCGACGAATAGGCAATCCGCGATTGGAAAATATACAGTACAAAAATAGCAGGACATCATCCTGCTATTTTTGCGTTTATTGCTGATAGTACTATTACTCTTCGTCCTTGAGACTCTCCTGGTAAGCTTTCAGCAGCTTGTCCTGTACATCGCCCGGAACGAGCTCGTAATCCTTGAACTTCATCGTGAACGTAGCACGACCGCCGGTGAGCGAGGACAGCGTCGTGGAGTACGAAGCCATCTCTGCCAGAGGAATCTGTGCGCTCAGGCGGGTGAAGTTCTTCTCGGTGTGCATACCCAGCACCATGCCACGGCGGCCGGTGATGTCGGACATAACATCACCCATCATATCGGACGGAACGAATACCTCAACGTCGTAGATCGGCTCCAGTACCTTCGGGTTGGCGTTGCGGAACGCCTCGGCAAAGGCGTTACGGCCTGCCAGACGGAAGGAGATTTCGTTGGAGTCAACCGGGTGCATCTTACCGTCATAAATAATGACGCGTACGTCACGCGCATACGAGCCCGTGAGCGGTCCCTGCTCCATACGGTCCATCAGACCCTTCAGGATAGCCGGGATGAAGCGTGCATCGATAGCACCGCCGACGATGGAGTTGATCAGCACGAGCTTGCCACCCCACTCCAGAGGTATCTCCTGGGTATCCTTTACGCTGATGCGGTACTCCTGGTTGCCGAACTTGTAAACCTCCTTTACAGGTACGCCTTCCTCGTACGGCTCTACAATCAGGTGAACCTCACCGAACTGACCCGAACCACCGGACTGTTTCTTATGACGGTAGTCGGCACGTGCAGCCTTGGTGATGGTCTCACGGTACGGGATCTTCGGCTCGTCGTAGGTCACCATCATCTTGTCGTTGTTCTCCAGACGCCACTTCAGTGTGCGCAGGTGGAACTCACCCTGACCGCTGACGATGGTCTGCTTGAGCTCCTTGCTCTGCTCGATGAGCCATGTCGGGTCTTCCTCGTGCATACGGGTCAGCAGGGCGGAGAGTTTCTCGGCCTCCTGTTCGTTGTTCGGACGGATAGCACGGCGGTACTTCGGGTCAGGATAGCTGACCGGCTCGTACTGCAGTTCGCACTCCTTGGCGTTCAGCGTGTTGCCCGTACGGGTATCTTTCAGTTTTACGGTAGCGGCAATGTCACCGGCGCAAACCTCGTCCACCGGCACACGGATACTACCGGCTACGGAGTACAGCTGCGATATGCGCTCCTTGGAGCCACGGTCCATGTTCACCAGATCGTCGGCAGCATGTACCGTACCTTGCATTACCTTGAAGTAGTTCACATCACCGATATGCGGCTCGACAGATGTCTTGAATATGAACATCGAAGTGGGTGCTGCGTCCACCGGGGCAACCTCTTCGCCTTCCTTGCTTACGGGTTTCGGAGCGTCAGCTACCGACGGAGCCATCTCACCGAGGAACTCCATCAGGCGGCGTACACCCATGTCGCGTGTGCCGGATGCGCAGATAACGGGCAGGATACCGCCGTCCTTGAATACGACGCGGATACCTTCCAGAGTCTCCTCCATGCTCAGCTCGCCCTGGTCGAAGAACTTCTCCATCAGTTCGTCGTTAGCCTCAGCTGCACGCTCCATCACCTCTGCAAGGAGCGTTTCGGCCTTTGACTGCTCCTCAGCGGGGATATCCTTCAGTTCGGGAGCACCGCCTTCGGCCTTCCATACGAGCATCTTGCGTTTCAGTACGTCGATAGCGGCATTGAAGCCTGCCCCCGGGTTTACGGGGTACTGGAGTACGACAACGTGGTTGCCGAAGTTCTCCTTCAGACCTTCGATTGTACGGTCGATGTTAGCGTTCTCGTGGTCGCACTTGTTCACGAGGAACACCACAGGTTTCTTGGCGTTCTCAGCCATGCGGAAGTTGTTCTGCGTACCTACCTCCACGCCGCCGTTGGCGGTCAGGGTGATGATAGCGGTGTCGCATACGTGCAGGGCGCTGATAGCGCCGCCGCAGAAGTCGTCCGAACCCGGGCAGTCGATGATGTTCAGTTTCTTGCCGGCATACTCAAGGTTACATACGGTGGAGAACACCGAGTAGCCGTACTCCTTTTCTACGGGGAAGTAGTCGCATACGGTGGATTGAGCCTCCACCGTGCCACGACGTTTGATCACTCCGCTCTCGAAGAGCATAGCCTCCATCAGAGTGGTCTTACCTGAGCCACTACCTCCCATCAAGGCAATGTTCTTGATCTCATTTGCATGATAAACTTTAGCCATAAGTCTTTTGGTATTTAATTAATGTTAATGTTCATTATTGCTCTTGCAGTATCTCCTTGCACTTCTGCCGGTTCATCCGTTCGGCGTACAGTTCCCACCGGGTGTTGCTGCTGTCCGGCTGTAGCATGAACAGGCTGTCGGCGCGATTGTACTCCTCCAGTGCCTTGCGCTTGTCGCCTCCCATCAGTCGCGGAGCGTAAAAGTGGATGTTTGCCTGTGCCACCCAGGTCATGGGTTCCGTCGGGTCTGCATCCAGCGACGCTTGTGCGTGCGAATATATCGCTTTGCTGTGTGCGAATACATTCATCGACTGCCTCATACTGAATGTATGATATGCAGACATATATACGTTGTACAGCGCTTCTGACAGGATCGGTCTGGCCTCGTTGGTGTGCTCGCCGAACCGCTGTATATATGCTTTGGCATTGGGCTTGTCTATGGTCAGCATGGCTGCTGCAAAGCCGTATTCGTAGCGCAATAGCCGCAACTGTTCCTCTGCTGTGAGCTCATGCCGGTCGCTTGCGTCGATGTAGGCTTTCCATACGGACATGTCCTCACGCAGATAGGCGTCCAGCAACTGTTGGTCGCTGTACTGCGCCGTGACCGGCGCAGCAGCGAGCACCAGCAGTGTCAGAGCAAGGAGTACGTATCTCATTTGCCTTCCTGCTCCAGCTTGAGGGTGTGGGTCGGCTGGTCGCAAACCTCCGTCGGACCGTAATACTGAATCGGTCCCGGATAGATGTAACTGGTGTTGGCGTCAGCCCACTCGGCACGGTGTGCGGCGAAGTACTTGAACGGTGCACCGTTCAGGTCAACCAGAGCTTTCTGGATAACGGGTTTCATCTTGCCGTTACGCTTCTCCATGTTCATCATCATCGTGATGGGCACACCGCCTGCAATCCACTCTGCAGCGGGTTTGGTCAGGTTACGCACGAGCGACATGTAACCCGTCTTGCCGGCAGCGATGAGCAGCGTAGCGGTTATACCGATTGAGTAGCAGTAGTCGGCGTCGAAGTTCGAAGGGATAGCGCAGCGGCCTTCGTAGCCGAAGAAGTGGTTCAGGGCGGAGAACTTGCCCTTGTAGGTGCCTGCGGCCTTGAGTTGGGCCAGACGCTTGCCTACCATCTCGATGAGCAGTTTCTCGGTCTCGATCTGGCTTACCATCACGTTACCGTGAGGATCGCGGTCGAGCGTCAACTGGCGTGCAATACCCTTCGGCAGCGAACGGTAGAGTTCGCATGATGCCGGCGACAGCATCGACTTGACATACTCGCGCTTGGCGTCGTCGCCCTCGAGCGGTGCAAACTCCTCGTTCTGAGCGAGCAGGTCGTTGAGTTCCTGGATCAGCACGCGCATAGCGGGGATGAACTCGATGAGGCCTTCGGGGATAAGGATCGTACCGAAGTTCAGACCGTGGTTGGCGCGGTCAACGATCACCTCTACAATCTGCTCCACGATATCGTTGAGCGTCATGTTCTTTGCCTCCACTTCCTCGCTGATGAGGCAGATGTTCGGCTGCGACTGCAGTGCGCACTCCAGTGCGATATGGCTGGCGCTACGGCCCATGAGGCGGATGAAGTGCCAGTATTTCTTTGCCGAGTTGGCGTCACGCTGGATGTTACCGATCAGCTCCGAGTAAACCTTGCAAGCGGTATCAAAACCGAAGGAGGTCTCGATCATCTCGTTCTTCAGGTCGCCGTCGATGGTCTTCGGGCAGCCGATAACCTGGATGCCGCATTGTTTCTGCAGGTAGTACTCGGCCAGCACGCATGCGTTGGTGTTCGAGTCGTCACCGCCGATGATTACTACGGCCTTGATGCCGAGCTTCTTGCATACCTCGATACCGTTGTCGAACTGCCAGGTCTCTTCCAGTTTGGTACGACCGGAACCGATGATGTCAAATCCGCCGGTGTTGCGGTACTCGTCGATGATATCCTTCGTCAGCTCCTGATACTTGCCTTCAATCAGACCCGAAGGACCGCCCAGGAAACCGTAGAGCTTGTTGTCGGGGTTGAGACGCTTGAGTCCGTCAAACAGACCGCTGATCACGTTGTGACCGCCGGGAGCCTGACCGCCGGACAGGATGACGCCCACGTTCATTGCGGGCAGCGCTTTCGGTGCCTCATTGCTGGGTTCCATGGTGATAACGGGCAGACCATAGGTGTTCGGGAACAGTTTCTTTATCTCTTCCTGGTCAGCCACACTCTGCGTGGCTTTTCCTTCTGCAAGACGAACGTTACCGGACAGAGCTACCGGCATCTTGGGTTGGTAATTGCCTCTGGCAATCTGTAATGGAGATTTTTGCATGGTTGTATGTTTTTAAGTTTGTTTTCTCTTTAGTGAAGCGGTCATTGCTCTTGCAGGCGTAGCCGGCCTGAACATCGTTCCGCATAATTGGCATACAAAGATAATAATAATTTTGCAAATATGCAAGTACAATTATTTTTTTTGTCGTTTTTTATTCAAAAATTTGCAAAATTCAATAAAATGTCGTATCTTTGCACCGTTTTTGATGCCGCGATGGTGGAATCGGTAGACACGAAGGACTTAAAATCCTTTGGCCAGTAACGGCTGTGTGGGTTCAAGTCCCACTCGCGGTACTGTAAAGCGGAAAAGAGTAAGACCGGTTGAGGTTTTACTCTTTTTTGATTTATGCAAGTGCCGCGACGGGACTCCCGTAGGAAGTCCCCGCGGTACCGAGCGGGACTTGGTTGATTCCAAGTCCTGCTTTTGTTTTTCCAACTCATTGTTACTTTGGAAGATAAGTGTCGCAACTTCGTTCATTTTTGAGGTTCGATATTTTTCACCGTCAAATTCGATTTTCTCGGGAAATATCGAACCTATCAGGTGACAACGCACCTCAACAGGAGCCTCGCGCCTGAAGGGTGTCACGTATTTCATAGAGAATTTTGGGCTTGCGTGCTAAACGAGACAACTCCCATACGTACACGCAACCAACCTCCTCGTTCTCAACGTATTTGAATAGTTCATTTAGCCCCTTACGCTCTTCCAATAGGAGTTTATATCCACTCTCATGGTTACCAATGACAATAATCTTATCATCGGTATAACCATCTTTGTGAGCCATTTCTAACAAAGAGATTCTCTGTCTCTCCCAATCCTGCTTAGATGTGGAAACACGGCATGAGGTTTTGATGTGGACGCAATTGTCATAAAACTCATTCCCTGATAGAGAACAACACCTATCAGAAACAAAATTTTAATAAACGCTATTTCCAGTTTCATTGCATGACATCAAAATTGACTACAAAGTTACAACCTTTTTTTGAAATAATCGTGCCCCTGCGGCTAAGAATTATGCAAGAAAGAACGTGATTTTTTGAGCCAAGGGCATAAAAAAGCAAGTCCACGCGTGTGCGTGAACTTGCAAAATGAGAGTCATACTAATTACTTAGTCATTTTTTTTTGTCGCATTGCTGCAACTGACTGCGATTCCTGCCGGCTGATGCTGGGTGATGCAATGGATGTTGCCGCCGCCGTAGATGAGTTCAATCGTGTTGACACCGACGACCTTGCGATCGGGGAACATCTCCTGGAGCTGTTTCAGCGCCAAGGCATCGTATTCGTCACCATACTGGGGAACAATCACACCGCCGTTGACAATCAGGAAGTTCATGTAGGAAGCATCGCAGAGTTCGCCGTTTTTACGGGGAATCGCACCATCTGTCTGGTCAATGGTCTCGGCACCCTGTATATAGACCGGCTTCTTGGTCATGGTCAGCTTCCATACCTTCAGCTTGCGACCTTTGGCATCCGTTGCCTCGCTGAGGGTCTTGTAGGCTTCCTGGCACTCCCTATAATAGGGGTGTTTGGGGTCGTCGGTCCAGCAGCAGGCCACCTCTCCCGGACGGACAAAGCAGGCGATGATATCCACATGGCCGTTTGTCTCATTAGGATCAAGTCCATCCTTAATCCAGATGACTTTCTCTGCATTCAGGTATTCCTTCAGCTTGTCCTCGATCTGCTGCTTGTTCATGTGGGGATTGCGTCCCTTGCTGAGCAGACACATCTCGGTGGTGAGCACCGTACCCTCGCCATCGACATGGATGGCACCGCCTTCGAGCACGAAGCCGTCCGTGCGGTAGCTGTCAACTCCTTCCAGCTCGCAGATCTTCTGAGCTACCTTATCGTCATCGTCCCAGGGGAAGTAGAGGCCGTCCACCAATCCGCCCCAGGCATTGAACTCCCAGTCGCAGGCACGCACGTCTCCTTTGTCGTTAACGAGGAAGGTGGGACCGGTGTCACGCACCCAGGCATCGTTATTGCTCATTTCCACCACGCGGATATACTCCGGCAGACGGGCACGGGCGTTAGCGTACTGAGCTCTAGAAACCAGCATCGTCACAGGCTCGAATTGAGAAATGGCGGTAGCCACATTGACGAAGGTCTGCTGCGCAGGCTTGGCACCATCGCGATAGTTGTCCGTCCGTTCGGGCCAGATCATCCAGACCTGTTTCTGCTTTTCAAATTCGCCGGGCATGCGGAAGCCGTCCTGTTTGGGGGTGGTACCCTTGACTCTCTTTGCCATGGCTGGTGAGGTGAGCAACAAGCACCCAATCGCCAGGAACAAGAAAGCTAACTTGTTCATTCTAAATGTTTTTGCCATAATTTTTAGTTTTTATTTAGGTTATAAAAATTGAAAAATAAATCGAACGCTTATTACCACTTGAAGTGATAGATGACTTCGTCGTTCTCCCAGAAGCGGATCTTCATCTCCTTCTGTGCACAGTTGACACCGACGTTCAGACTGGTGGTCCAGATGTCGGCAGCGTCGCGCAGGGGCTTCTCGTCCTTCTCAACACCCTTGCCGTAGAAGGCCAGCAGTTTCTCGTACTGGCTCATACTGTTTGGATCGAACTCACCCTGAGCATTGCGACGAATGTGGATTTTCGCATAGGCGAGGGCCTTGATGGCCTCGAAATGAGGATCGTTATGGCACCAGTGGTTGTTTTGGTTTTCAATGAGGAACCGGTACTCCTCGTAATACGGTTCCAGCTGGGCACGCTTGGCGGCATCGGTGCATGCCGTATATTCTTCGCTCTTGGTGCGCAGCTCGGTCAGGGTCAGACTCTTGCCATTGACATTGAACTTGATGGAGCCGTCGTCAATCACCATGACGCCCGTCTTGATGGCATCGTCGAAATACTGCTTGATCTTCGGGTCGTAGGTGCTCTTCTTGGCCTCTTCATACATCCAGGCTTCCACCAGCACGCGGCCGTCGTTCATCACGGGCCACAAGGTCACGTATTCACCACGCCAGTCAATTTGGCGCTGACCTTGGTCATCCTGGAAGACAATCTGGTTGAATGGATGCAGGGCAGTGCCGTCGGTCACACGCTGGGACTCACCAATCCAAAGGGTCTCGTTACGCCACATGATGTGTTTCATGGCATCCATCATCTCTTCCAAGGTCTGAGGAGTGTCAATCACTTCCAAAACCCTCTCCAAACGGCCTACGCCGGCTCCGATAGGATCGAGGGCATCCCATTTAGGATCGATATAGAAGTTGGCCTGGCCAAACTGATAAGGTATATAGTGGAC
>LXOW01386565.1_pt1 | contig 67441 bp, 64 predicted proteins | sample 1368591 | NCBI WGS metagenome assembly LXOW01 (sample SAMN04884650, study PRJNA319009) | bovine gut metagenome | isolation source: Cow rumen | host: Bos taurus | place: Italy: Legnaro (PD) | collected 2014-07-09
ACCGGCGTGATGTTCGAAGGAACGGCCGACGACCTCAAGCAGACCAAAGTGACCCAACCCGCTGTCTTCCTGCACTCCGTGGTGGCGCAACGTCTTATGACCATTGAGACGCCGCAGATGGTAGCAGGCCACAGCCTCGGTGAGTTCAGCGCGCTCGTAGCGTGCGGTGCCCTCCGTTTCGAAGACGCCTTATTATTAGTGAGCGCGCGCGCACAGGCGATGCAGGCTGCTTGCGAGGCCAATCCCGGAACAATGGCGGCCGTCCTCGGTCTGCCTGACGAGCAGGTCGATGCGATCTGCCAAAGTCAGAAGGATGGAGTAGTAGTTGCCGCTAACTTCAACTGCCCGGGACAAGTCGTTATTTCCGGTGAGATAGACGCAGTAGAGGCCGCTTGTGTGGCACTCAAAGAAGCAGGTGCACGCCGTGCACTCCGTCTCCCTGTAGGCGGTGCTTTCCACTCGCCGTTGATGGCTCCCGCTGCAGAAGAACTGAAGGCCGCGATCCTCAAAACGGAGTTCCGCAAGCCCTTCTGTCCGATCTATCAGAACGTCTCTGCGAAAGCGGAAGTAGAGCCGGAGATTATCCGCGAAAACCTCTTGAAACAACTCACAGCCCCCGTTCGCTGGACGCAATCCGTACAAAATATGATTGCAGATGGAGCTAACGAGTTCTATGAGTTTGGCCCCGGAGACGTCCTCAAAGGTCTCATTCGGAAGATTAATCCCGAAGTTACAGTTGGATAAAATATGGACATCGCGCTTATTGTCATAGCGTTTATCCTTATGCTCATAGGCATAATAGGTTGTATAGTGCCCGGCCTTCCGGGCACTCCGATAGCATATGCAGGCTTATGGATTGCGCAAGCGACGGACAAAATCGATTTCTCGTGGCAATTTCTCCTGATTTGGGGAATTGTCACGATTGTCATCTCTGTGCTCGATTATGTCGTTCCGGCTTGGGGAACGAAGCAGTTTGGCGGTACAAAATGGGGTGTATGGGGCAGTACGATAGGTGTCTTTGTAGGCCTTTTCTTCGGTCCCTTTGGCGTTATCTTCGGCCCTCTCGTAGGCGCTATCCTCTTTGAACTGATTCCTGTTGTGCTTAACGGCAGGATTTCCGACAAAGCCCTCTCCGCTGCCCTTCGGGCAGGCTGGGGTAGTTTCATCGGCATCCTCTTTGGCACAATCATCAAACTCGTTGCCTGCGGCCTTATGCTCACCGCCCTCATCCAAGCAATTTGGTAAGAAATTAATAGACGAATTATGATAAAAACAATTGGTGTACTTACTTCCGGCGGAGATGCCCCGGGAATGAACGCAGCGGTGCGTGCGGTCACACGTGCGGCTATCGGACAGGGATTAACGGTTAAAGCCATATTCCGCGGCTATAAAGGCATGATTGACGGCGAGGTACAAACCTTCCGCTCCCAAGATGTGTCGGGTATTATTCAGCGGGGAGGAACGATTCTCAAGTCCGCTCGTTGTATGGAGTTCCAGACGCCCGAAGGTCGTCAGCAGGCTTACGAAACCTTGCAACGCGAGCAGATTGATGCTTTGATTGTGATCGGTGGAGATGGTACGTTTACCGGTGGTCGCTTGTTTGCGCAGGAGTTTGACGTGCCTGTCATCGGTGTGCCGGGTACGATAGACAACGACCTCTGGGGCACAGACGCTACGATAGGTTATGATACCGCGCTTAACACGATCATGGAGTGTATTGATAAACTGCGTGATACCGCTACTTCGCACGAACGCGTGTTCCTTGTAGAGGTTATGGGCCGCGATGCAGGCTTCCTGACGCTCAACGCGGCTATTGCAGGCGGTTGCGAAGCCGCCATCATCCCGGAGCGCAAAGCGCTGAAAGAACAGATCGAAGAGGCCATCGGTAGCGGAAAGCGTAAGAGCAAGAGTTCGTCTATCATCTTAGTCCAGGAGCATGCCGTAGAAGGCGGTGCTGCGACGGTAGCTAAGATGATCGAGCAAGTGCACCCGGAATACTCCACGCGTGTTACCGTTCTCGGCCATTTACAGCGCGGCGGTAGCCCTTCGGCTTACGATCGTATTCTGGCTTCCCGCATGGGTGTTGCAGCCGTTCAGGCCTTGGTAGACGGCCAACGGAATATGATGGTCGGCATCCAAAACGACGACATCGTCCTTGTTCCGCTCAGCAAAGCCATCCACCAGAAAAAAGATATCAAGGAAGACTCCTGGCAGGCTATGATGGTTCTGAGTATCTAAAAACAAATGACCAAATAGTAAATGATTAAATAGTAAATGACTAAATAGTAAATAAATTTATGATTTCCAAACGTTTAGAGGACGCTATCAACGCCCAAATCAATGCCGAGATGTGGTCGGCATATTTGTACCTGAGTATGTCTGCTTATTGCCAAGACAAAGGTTATGCAGGCATGGCGAACTGGTTTGCTATCCAATTCAAGGAGGAGCAGGACCACGCGCAGATTTTCTATAACTATCTCATCAGCCGTGGTGGACGTGTGCTGCTCAAGGCGATTGATGCAGTAGAGACAGAGTGGGCTTCTCCTTTAGCTGCATTTGAGCACACGTATGAGCACGAGCAACATGTTACTTCGCTCATCAACAACCTCATGCACATCGCAGTTGAGGAGAAAGACTACGCTTCGCAGAGCCGTTTCCAGTGGTTTATTGACGAGCAGGTGGAGGAAGAAGAAAATGCAGTAGAGATTATCAATAAGCTCAAGATGTTGGACGGCAACAGCTATGGTCTGTATGTTTTGGATCAGGAGCTGGCTGCACGTGTTTATGCTACGCCGTCACCATTAGCGGCAAAAGCATAAGCATATACATCAATGAAAGATATTTTTGATTTGTCCGGCCGCGTAGCATTGGTAACCGGTTGTTCGGGCGGTCTTGGAGTGCAGATGGCGAATGCCTTGGCGGCTCGTGGGGCGAACTTGGTTATTATTGCCCGTCGTTACGAGAAATTAGTGGAAGTGCAGAAAGCCATCGAAGCGGCGCACGGTGTTCAAGTCATGCCGCTTCAATGCGACATCACTTCTACCGAAGCGGTGGATGCGATGGTCGATGAAGCGCTCAAACGAGTAGGGCACATTGACATCGTGGTCAATAACGCCGGAACAGGAGCAGTTGCTCCTGCAGAGGATATCACCGATGCGCAGTTTGAGAACGAGATGCAGATTGATCTCTTTGGTACTTTCCGCGTGGCACGCGCAGTAGCGAAGAAATCGATGATCCCGAATAACTATGGTCGTGTGATCAATATCGCGTCCATGTATGGTCTGGTGGGCAATAAGATTGCTCCCGCAGCCCCTTACCATGCTGCCAAAGGCGGTGTTGTCAACCTGACGCGTGCTTTGGCTGCAGAGTGGGGTAAACACGGCATCACGGTCAATACCATCTGCCCGGGTTATTTCATTACGCCGCTGACCAAAGAGACCTTGGAGTCTGAGTACTTTGCCAATTATGCGAAAACGGTTATCCCGATGGAGCGTTATGGTCATGAGGGCGAACTGGACAGCGCAGTGGTCTTCCTTGCTTCCGATGCGTCCACATATGTAACCGGTGTGGCATTGCCGGTGGATGGCGGTTACACATGCGTATAACTCTACCATTGTTCCGGCCGCAAGGTGGACTGTTATTCCGACGAATGTCCGTTTATGTTCTGGAACGGCTGTTTCCTCATCAAGCAAGGAAAGTACTGGCATGCAGTGGACAGCGATGGCGACAAACTCGATGGCGTCTATGGTGACGAAGTCACCCTCCTCAACAACGGCACGTGGAAATGTACCCGCGGCTCGTACGTGAGTTATATAGNNGGAGTTACGCTCCCCGCTACTCCTGCCGTTCGAAGAGCCAAGTCAAGGCACTTCTCCATCGCATAACGGGAACACCTAGTCTTTGCAGTCGCAAAGGTTTTATGAAAGAAATACCGACATATACACCCGATTTTGAGGAATATATCCGTCAAGGAGAGCCCGACAAGAAAGAACGTGCACAGCTATGGCGCACCGCTATCGGCTTGCAGCAAGTTGATGGATTGGAAGTTTCGGATTATTTGAAAGAACTTGCCAAGAAGAATATTGAGGGGGAGTTATCATTAGAAGATGTAAACAACTTGTTAAACGAGTATCATAAGAGCAAACGTGATACCTTAAAAACGAGTGTCTATACCTACGAACGTCAATATGATCTTATTCCAAGAACCACAAGAGAAAGGCTGCTAAACTTTCTTAAAGGGCGTCCTTGGGCTGATGATAAGCAATTGTCTTATGTACTACATATTTCAATAAGTACAGTAAAATATCATCTTCGCAAGTTGCAAAAGGAAGGAATTATAGTTCGCTGTTATAGCGAAGGATACCGAGGTGATACTTGGGAAATAATAAAAGAGTAGGGGTATTAGCTCATCTGGCTAGAGCGATCGGTGAGAGTTCTTATCTCGGATAAAATCCTCGAACGATTATTGCGTGTCCGTTATACTCCACAAAATTAATAAAAAACTTATTCACATAAAATTTTATAACTATGGCAAAGTACATTTGTGATGTCTGCGGGTACGAATATGACCCCAGCGAAACAGGAAAAGCGTTTAATGAACTCCCGGAAGATTGGACATGCCCGATTTGCGGTGTAGGCAAAGACCAGTTTTCTGAGTTATAATTAAATCATATAATTCACTAAATCTGCTTTAAACACAAAAAATCTGCATCAAAAGTGCAGATTTTTTAGTATCGCTGGGATTCGGGGCCGTTATCTCGGCCATAAGAATTGTATAGAGGATTCATCTCGTGCTGCAAGCGCACATTGATATTATGCTCGCGTTCTAACTCCTCACGCAATTGTTGCTGTTCCATGAGTGAGCGCTCTCTGTAGGCGTTATATTCGATGTCAATAGAATCTAATTTATCCCCAAGCAAAGCATTCTCCTTTTGTAATTCCTCAATCTGCGTTTGCTGCCCCGATAAGCCGACATTCTGCGACGTATAGGTGGTATAGGTTATATAAGCCGCTCCGCATAATAGCAACACACCGATTGTAGCGAGCACCCATCCCCACGGAAATCTCCGCAATAATGCTTTCTTCAGTTCAGGCGCTGATTGATACCGCTTTTGTGGATTTTCTTGCCTGCATTTGGCAGCATAACGAGCTAATTTCTTGTTTAAAGCCAAAATCCCGCCTATTCCGTAGATATCAATTGCCGGCGATAGTTCTCCCGTCCATTGTTCAGGAGCAGCATAGCCTGTTGTACCTGCGCCGCCTTTCAACACGCTAAAATCCACCTTATCGGCCAAGCCGAAATCAATCAGCACAATATGTCCATTGTCTTTACGGACAAGTACATTCTCCGGCTTAATGTCCCGGTGGATAATACCGGCGCGATGAATATAATCGACAGCCTCGCATAACTCAACAGCCTGTGCGCGTGTAATGGCTGAAACAGGTTCGCCGTCTATATACTCTTGAACGATACACGACCCTAATTCCGGAACATTCTCAATGCCTAATGTCCGGACTATATTAGGATGAGAAAGAGGGTAGGCAATCCTAAACTCTTTCTCTAATAAAGTCTGATATTGTACTTCTTTGGAACCCGCTTTTGTCAGGCATTTGAGGATGTGCCATTGCCCATAACGCTTGGCTTTGTACACTTCGGAGTAACCATTGCCGGATTTGTGCAGCAATGTGATCTCTGTGAAACGGTTGGATATATTGATATCTCCTCCGCTTGTAAAACCCGAATTGACTTCAGCCTCAAACATTCAAAAGCTCTATTTTGGTAAGCCCGGTCTTTGCTCCGGCAATATACGTATCTTGTTGTTCCGGCTCGCGGACACTCACTACCTCTGTCGCCGTGAGCGGTTGTCCGAGTATAAATTGTACGGCAGTAAACTGATCTCCGATTTGCAGTTTACTATTCTGCGCGTGTAGTACTACAAATCTTCCTTCACCCAAATATTCTATCAGACATTCCCGATTCGGATTCCAAGCAATGCACACCTTCTGCCCTTTGCTCAATTCCTTGGCTGCAACGCGCTGGGTAGCTATAAATCCGGACTCCACATGTTGTTTGTCCAGATAATCCTGCCATCCGTTATATCCCGCGTAGCGCGCGAGAATAGATAAGGTGGTAGGGCGTAGTTGCCCTTCGTAGGGTATATGTCCGAATACACGCTTGAGGGTGGTGGGACTAAGGTATTCGCCGGTTTTCTTTTGTATCTGCTCGCTGAGATACTCAAAGTCAGCCGGCGCTTCCAATGTCCGTCCGATTTGTTGGATGACTATTTGCTTAAGGTTTTCCATTAGTTCTTCTTATTGATCAGATTAACAACAACCTTAACCATCACGTCTTTCTCCTCAGTGCGACTCTCGGCAATCATCAACGTGAGGGCTACGAGGGTGTTGTCCGCGATGCGTTTATTTCCTTCCGGCGTGTAAAGAATGCCGTTTCGGTCCATGAACCACAAGAATAACGTAGCTGCGATACGCTTGTTACCGTCAGAGAAGGAGTGATTCTTCGTTACAAGATAGAGCAACATTGCTGCTTTCTCCTCAATACTCGGATAGAGTTCCTGTCCGCCGAAAGTCTGGTAGATTTGGCCAATACTGCTCTTGAACGAATCATCTTTTTCATTACCAAACAGCCAACTCTCGCCGAACTTTTCCTTCAGCGAGTGAATAGCCTCCATGGCATTCTCATACGTAGCATGGAAACGTTCCGTGCCTTCGGTATCGCTGATGGCTAAGCGCTGGTAGTCGTAATTATCTAAGGTATCGAGCGCGTACGTGTAATCAGTTACCACATTGACCAAATCGCGCGCCTCATTCGTCGTCAGTGCCTCCGTTTGCATGGTTTGCTGCAATACACCGACTAGTTGCCTCAATTCCTGATATTGTTGCAGTTGCATATTGGTGCGCACCGCATAGCCCTTGACAAGATACTCTTTGAGCACCTTATTCGCCCACTGACGGAAAGCAGTAGCATTTTTGCTATTCACACGATAACCCACAGACAATATTGCATCTAAGTTGTAAAACTTAGTATGGTATGCTTGTTTATCATTATTACCCATACGTTCCAAAATGGAACATGTGCTCTCAAAATCTAATTCTCCGCTTTTGTAAATATTATTTAGATGTTTTGTGATGGCTGGCCGCTGAGTGCCAAACAGCAAGGCTATTTGATCTTGTGTTAACCATACAGTGTCTTGCTCCAACTTGACTTGGAGTTGGATGCTATTGTCGGGGGCTACATAGATCTCAATGCCCGATTGCGGAACGTTATTTAAAGTCTCTTTCATGTGAGTTGTAATTTTGCTGCAAAGGTACTAAAAAAATATGACATCTGCAAATATTCTGCAAGAAAAATCGAGATAATTTGGCAAATTTTGGCATAAAATGGCACTTGGTTTGAAAAGGTTTGATTTGGCACGATTTGGCTCAGGAAATAGTTGTACCTTTGCACGCCGAAAAGCAAGAGCGGTCTAACCAATATAGCGGAGTAAGCCGAAAATCCGTAGAAGAGTAGGCAAAACTAAAATCACGTATTATGAAAAAGTTAATTTCTATTTGTATTGCGTTCTTATGCGCAATGACAGCATCTGCAGACCTTATTAAAGAAGGTTTTGTAGAGTACGTTCCGAATTTTGTAAAGCACACTGCTACCATTACCTTCATTGACTTTCTTGAAGTAAAGCAAGAAGTGTACACCATTCCTTCCTCAGTACAATATGAGGGAGAGAAATTTGTTGTTACTGCTATTGCACAGAATGCGCTTAAAAACGGTAGGAGAAATACTATTTGTAAAAAGATTATAGTTCCTCCTTCTATTACCGTTATTGGTAAAGGAGCCTTTACCGAATTTATGAACATACAAGAGTTTGTATTACAATCGAAATTGGAAGTAATTCCGAGTAATGCATTCTCACAATGTCAATCCTTGGAAACAATTACTCTTCCGGAGGGAGTTAAAGAAATCGGAAGCAAGGCTTTTTATGGTTGCAAGGCACTTAAATCTATTAAAATCCCGAATTCGGTAACAAACATCTATGATCAGGCATTTAGTCAGACATTGATTAAAGAAATCGTACTACCGGAAGGAATGACAATAATTAATGACGGAGCTTTTGAAAACATGAGAAAGTTGCAGAAAGTTACGATACCTTCTACCGTAACACAAATTGATAATTACGTGTTTAAATATTGTGATCGCTTGTCTGATATTGTTTTACCGCCTCATATACAATCCATAGGAAATAGTTTGTTTGAAGGATGTAAATCGCTGGTACAAATTACCATACCGGCGGAAGTAACTTCCATTGGCGCTTATGCCTTTCGTGAATGTTCTGAACTGACGCAGATTAGTTTGCCTGGCAGCCTTCGAGTTATTGGACTTGAGGCTTTTAAGGGATGTGAGAATTTTGAAACAATGACATTTACCGGAGCCATTCCTCCAAGGATCAGTTTCGGTGCATTTGAGTTTGCGAAATTGAGTACGGTATATGTGCCTCGTGGATGTGTTAAAAGTTACAAAGAAGAAGCAGGTGATAGTGGATATCGGCCTTTCCTGGATAATATGAATGTGGTAGAAATGGATCAAGATCCGGATATTACTCTTATGCTTGCAGTAGTGGAAGAGAAACACAAAATACTATCCAATCCCAACAATGGTGTATCTAATGAAGAAGCATTGATCTTTCGGAAGTATGTGGAATTATACAACGCTTTATCTCCTATTGCTGATTCTGTAGATAATTTAATGACCATCTATCGGATTCAGAAACTTTTCAACCGCAATCCGTTTGAGGCCATCAAGAAACCATTATCGAAAGAACTGAAAGGAGCAAAGACAACTGATGCTATTTATGATGTGTTTAAGAAATATCTCAAATGATGAGTAAACACTCAGCTGTTTTTTGAGTAACAAAACGCAAGTGCGGTCTATGCCATACGGCAAATTTACAAAAAATATGCGCTGTGATTTGCGTATATGAAATCTTTTTTGTAATTTTGCGCTGTCTTTTGAAAAGACAGACATATTTGAGACGTATCAACGTATCAACTTTGCGGGTAAATCTGGAAAAATCTATCTGTAACCAAAGGAGATAAGTTGAAGAGTCTACCGTATGGTGTAGACTGCTTTTACTTATTTGGTTACGGGCATTCCAGAGCCTTCCTGCAAGTAAGTGGAAGCGGTCTTTTTGAATGTGTAACCTTAAATATTAAATCATTATGTCGAAGAAAACCATCAAGCCTAGACGGCTCATGTTTTTTGCAACTTTCTTTTATGGATTGTTGTTTTGGTGTCTGTTGTTAGTAGCATTAGTTTGTTTCTTCTCGGCAGCTATTATAGATGAGAATGCTGGGTTTGCTTTTACTATTGGATGTATATTCCTAGCATTAGCCGTTGGCGTCGGATTTTTACGTAAAGTTCGCAGAAAGAGTCTTTCTCTCAAGCTCCCGATAGAGCCCAAAGATCTTCCTTATACCGCTGATGAGGTTAAGCATTATTTGGGTTTACAAGAAAATGATACTTTTGCCGAGGAGTATTATGCAATGTGTCAAGCATATCTGACGATGAAGAAGTCTAAGATGATCCAAATTATTACATCAATAGAAAAGAACACAGAACTGCGCAGCGCATCTAAAAATTGGATCTCAACCGCAGAAACAAAAATGGAAATGCTCAGTTGTCCTGTTTTGTATTTAAAACAAGCAGTACCAATATTGCTAGGTTGTGACAGAGCGACTTACTATCTTTACCCTCACTTTGTACTTCGTGTTGGCGGGAAGAAAGACATTTCGGCCGTTTCTTATGCAAATTTTGATTTGAGCGTGGATGAGAGTTCTTGCATATTAGACTACGATGAAAAAGTCCCACGCGACACACAAGAAATAGAAAGGGCTTATGACTACTCAAACAAAGATGGTTCACCTGATATGCGCGTCAAAAATAATCCATCTAGACCAATAATAAGGACGGCTGATATTGAATCAGACAACTATAATATTTTCTATCAATTAAGCAACTACAGAGCCGCCGAAGAGTTTTATAGTAAATATAGAGAATTTGCTAGCAAGGCTGTAGATGCCGGAAATTTGAAACGTGCACTTTTAGAGGCCGCGCGACAAGTTCAGCAAGGAGAAGTTAATGTTGACGAAAATGAGGAATAAGATGGATACATTCCTTTGGCTCATATCACATTTTTCTTGTAGAATTACGGTTGTATTACTCAGTGTTCTCGATTTCTTAGGTCTTAGTTGGCTCCACCAATCTGGTGGATTGAAGGCTTTGGTAAAAACTCATATTCCGCTGATTATCACAATCGGTATAATAATGCTATTATTTTCAATTACATTTGCTGTAATAGGAGGAAAAGCAGGCTATGAATACGTAGATATGGAAAGGAGTCGTCGTTGGCTATATAGAAGTACAGCTTTTTCTCGAGGAGATAACACCTTTATGAATGTACTGTATTGGGCTTGCAAGTTCGCTCTAATTCCAATTATCATAGCATTACTTGCCCTTCTTATATATATAATAGTTGATCTCGTACATTATTGTTGAACCTCTAATAAAATACTTACATGAAAACAAAAGAAGAAACAGTAGGAAAAAGTACTTTTATTGAACTCCATCTTACTCCAGAAATGTCAATTGAAGAATTTCAAGGCATTTGCAAAGAAAAAATTCACGCATATCCTAAGATATACAGAAATGGGGATATGTATTCAAGTGACATCACATTTAGTGAAATGGGGCTTACGAAAGAGCATCATATCTCTGTGAAGCCCACAGGTGATGTGGGGGATATTATTCAAGCTTTTGAAAAGATTACCAAAGACAAGAAAACTCACATGTTCTTTTACTACGTAGATCGTCCATGGGCAGTCATGCTTGGTGATGTCAAAATAAAGGAAACGAGTAAACTGCCATCGTTAGTAAAATCTTGGCTCTTAAGTGTAGCCATGAAATTTGCAATCAAATACGCTGATTAATAACATTCAAAATCATATTTTATGAAAGCAAAAATCATTTTATTATTTCTATTGGCTATCTCTAGTTGCGCAATAAACGCGTCTAATACTGATGTGCGTTCTGCTGAGCGTAATTTTCAAAATGCTCAAAACGAAATATCCCAATTAGCATCCAAGAAAAAAGCAACTGAAGCAAAACTGCAAAAAGCCGAAGCAAATCTTCAGGAGGCTACTGCAAAAATGGAAGAGACTAAAGATAAACCAAAGTCTCTCCCATACAAGAATGCAGTAAAGAAAGCAGAAACGTCTCAACAAAAAATCGCAGAATTAGAATTCTCTCTGCAATCTATTGAAGCTGACATAGAATCTAAGAGTGCAGAATTGCGTAATTACCAACAGATTATTCTATCAGCACAACAAGCGAAAGAAGATGATGCAGCAGCGAAAAAACAAGCCAAAGAAGATGCAAAACTCGCAAAACAACGCGAAAAGGATTCAATAAAATTGGTGAAACAACAAGCAAAGGAAGAAAGAATGGTAAAACAACAAGAACAAGAAACATCTAGCTATGAAGAAAAAGCCATTTCCTCCTGCCAAACTGTTGAATCTAATAAAGGAGATGCTTCTTCTCATCAATCTTCAAACGGAACATCCTCTAATGAAAATAAAGCAGCAGGATGGCTTTGGATATTTCTCATCGTAATATTTGTCTTCGGAATATGGGTTGGATTTAAGAAACGGCATCATTGTCCTGAATGCGGGAAGTGGTTTACTATGGAATCTATGGGAGATACAAGTGTTAGGCAACTAGATAGCAATGGAAAAACTATTCGTAGAGGCGCTCGACGAAGATATAGGTGCTCGCATTGTGGACACCGAGTAGAGTCTATTACATGGGCTTCCTTAGGTTCAAAATAATATAATTTTTAACGAATGAAAATATCATCAATTACGCAACTAGAAGATTAAGACCGGATGCATTTATTTTATGGCTACTGATTCAGTAAATCTTTGGAGCACACCNNGGATTTACCTCCGACGGGATTGTAAAGTTATCTTAATAACGCGACAAATGACAATATGGGAAATAATTTATTTAGAACTTGGTTAAATTCTATCACTCAGATTATTAAAAAGCAGCAAGAAATTGCTGCTATTCGGGGGGAGAATTATAATCTATTTAGGGTCATCCATATGACTTCTAATGAAACTAGTGTGCATTCTGCATTCATCGCCGACCTGTTAAATCCGAAAGGTCTGCATGGCATGGGATATGATTTTTTGCGTTTGTTTGTAGATACAATTAAAACGCATGGTATTACCTTTGACATGGAAGGTAGTGAGGTTAAAATTGAAGAAGCAATAGGTAAAAAGAATTTAGAAGATACATCAGGTGGCCGTTTAGATATAATAATTACTAATAATAAGGGATATGCAATAATCATTGAGAATAAAATATATGCCAAAGACCAAGAGGCACAGATAGCTCGATATCTCAATTATGCAAATAAAAAACATAAAGATAAATTTCTTCTTTTGTACTTGTCTCTTTATGGTCAAGTGCACAATGTGGATTATACGACAAAAGGAGTGGCAAAGATAGACGAGGATTTCTATACTATTTCTTATAAAGAGGATATTTTGAGTTGGCTTGAAAAATGCAGACAATTAGCGGCAGACAGGCCGCTCCTCCGTGAAGGTATATCACACTATATTAATCTTGTTAAATATTTAACTCATACGAATATGGATGCGCAAACAAAAAAAGAGATGACGGAAATAATTATGAAGGATCCGATATATATTAAAAATCTTAATGCCTATAAAGAAGCTATCGATTTAGCAAAGAAAGCTCTAACTGTTAATTTTTGGGAAGAGTTATATTCTAAGATGTATAGCGTTTATGGGGATAAATTACAAATCATCTCGCTCAAAGATAAGGAAGAATCTATATACGCTCCATCAAAAGAGCAAATATCATTACTTGCCAAAGATTTTAAACTTTCAGGAGAAAGAAGAAACTATAATTATAACTTTGGGTTAGCTATACCCCTTCTTTCGTGTAATAGTCAACAATTAATGGCGAGTATTATGATTGATGGCGCTATTTCGTATAGAGTTTTTGTAGTGGAAAACAATGACATTATACTTTATAAAGACGAAAATAACCATTTTCGAGTACTGAGAGAGAAATTATTTGAGATGGGAGGTAATATTGTCGTGGATAAGTGGAAAGGTCATAATCTATATATATGCGCGAAATATCCCAATGGTGAATTGGATTCATGGTGGTTTTCGGAGATGAAAGATCCTACATTGGAAAACTTATCTAATATGGAATCTTGTATTGAAACAGTTTTTGAAGAATTTAAGGCATATGTCGAATACATAAAAAAAATACAAAAAGAAGTGTAGTAGATAGTCATATTTTATTTCTCAATCTATTACGCAATTCCCGCCGGACGCAAATCCGACGGGATTGTTTTATGTGTATGTCGCTTACTTACTGAATAATCATCATTAAGATGGGAAGGGGCAGGGCGCCATCAAACGAGCACAGGATCATAATGGACGGAGACTATACAAAGTAGGGGAGGGTTTCCGTCCGAATATAATTCGGATATAATGGACGGAGATAAAAAGGGAATAAAATCGCACATATATTTGCATATGTCAAATATTTGATGTATCTTTGCAGTCGCAAAGGTTATTAGGATAAATTATGCGAGTAGTTGTTCAGCGTTGTAGTCGCGCAAAGGTGCGCATAGACGGAGAAATAAAAGTCATAGAAGGATGAGAAAATGAGCGGGTAATGGCACAACCCTCTATTATTGTCCAAATTCTATTTGGACGCAATGGACGCTGTAAAGGAGGCAATGGATGCTGAAAAGGACGCGAATGTATGCGCTCTATGGCCTCATAGATGAAGAAATAAAGATAATAGAAGGGTGATAAATGAGCGGGCAAGGGCACAACCCTCTATTATTGTCCAAATTCTATTTGGACGCAACAGACGCAGTAAAGGAGGCAATGGACGCTGTAAAGGAGGCAATGGACGCTGTAAAGGAGGCAATGGACGCTGAAAAGGAGGCAATGGACGCTGTAAAGGACGCGAATGGCATTCGGAATTAAAGACGACGTTTAGAAGACAAGAAGAGATTAAGATGAAAGACGAGAGTAAACAATGGCATTGGCAGGAATCAGGAACAGCATGGAAAGGGGTAGGGATATACCATGTGACTTTGACCGTGCCAAGTCGTGAGCCGTTATTAGGAAAACTTGTCATTCCGGAAAATGATCCGAAACAAGCGAAAGTGGAGAGGACAGAATTAGGAAACAGAATTAGAGATTGCGTTGAAGAGATCCCCTGCTTACATCCAGAGATTAAGATAATCCAACAAAGAATGATGCCTGATCATTTGCATGTCATCTTATATGTAACACGCCCAATGGATGTTAGCATAAAGATGGTAGTACGCGGTTTATGGCAAGGGGCGAAGAAACATGACCGAGAGTACACAGCGTCTGTTAGTCCGCATAATATGCGGGACAATGAACGCTCATCAGATTCCATCTTCACGGAGATGCCCTTTATACGCCCAATGTCCCATAAAGGGCAGTTACAGACGATGATCCGCTATGTCCAGATGAATCCCGAACGTCTTGCTACCAAGCGTCTTATGCCGGAGTATTTCCGCGTACAGGAGGGGATTGAGATAGCGGGAAGGATGTACTGCGGTGTTGGGAATGCGGAACTATTACAGCGAGCACAATACATGCCGGTTCATGTGCGTCGGACGATGGTAGAAGAAGCGGAACAAGGGGATAATAAACGGCTCCGTGATTATATGAACGTCTGTGTACTGGCTGCCAGACAGGGCACGGTGATGGTGTCGCCGTTTATTAGCAAGCAGGAACAGGCAGTAATGGAGGTGTTACTCAAAGAAGGATTGTCTTTTATCTATATAGCCGATAACGGATTTCGGGATTACTACAAACCACAGGACAGCCTGTTTGATGCCGTAGCGAGAAAGAAGGTGCTCATATTGAGCCCGTGGGAGTATGATCCGCAGAAAAAGCATGTCAGCCGTGCTGAATGTGTAGAAATGAACAAAATGGCGGAAGAGATAGCCTCTATGTCAATTGCCCCGAATGGCATTCATAGCCGCAAGGGCACGATTATTTCGGGATAACTAATGACGTTATATCCCATATAATTTGCATGTGTCAAAAAAATGTAGTATCTTTGCACCGCAAAGGTTAAATAAATAGATTATGCGAGTAGTAGTTCAGCGTTGCAGCCGCGCCGAGGTGCGCATTGATGATTATCCAGTAGGACGGATCGAGAAGGGATTCGTGCTGCTTGTCGGTATAACGGACACGGATTCTCAGGAGCAAGCAGATATCCTGGCGAAGAAAATAGCGCAACTGCGCGTCTTTGAGGATGCCGACGGTAAAATGAACTTGTCACTCAATGAGGTAGGGGGCGCCGTGCTGAGTATCTCGCAGTTTACGCTTTATGCCGATTGTCGCAAAGGCAACAGACCTTCCTTCATCCGTGCCGCACGACCGGAAACAGCTGCCCCGTTATATGATTATTTCAATGACACGATGCGGACTCAGTACAACCTCCGCGTCGAAACCGGCCGTTTTGGCGCAGATATGAAGGTCGATTTTATCAACGATGGTCCGGTGACTATCCTTCTGGATACCGACGACTTAATCGGTAAATAAACAAAATACATTGGTGTATGTCAGAGACTTACAGTTACATAGCTGCCGCAGAGCGGTATGACAACAAATCGTTCTACAACCGTTGTGGCAAGAGCGGCATCTTGCTACCGAAGGTCAGCCTGGGCTTTTGGCATAATTTCGGAGCTGACGCGCCATATGAACGCAGTCGTGCCATCACACGCTATGCCTTCGACCATGGTATCACGCATTTCGATTTTGCCAATAACTACGGTGTGCCCTATGGCAGTGCCGAACTCACCATGGGACGACTCATGACCGATGACTTTGCCCCGTATCGCGATGAGTTGTTCATCTCCACAAAAGCCGGCTATGACATGTGGCCCGGTGTGTACGGAGAGTGGGGGAGTCGGAAGTACCTGATGGCTAGTCTCGATCAATCCCTGCGGCGCATGAAACTGGACTATGTGGACTTGTTCTACTCCCATCGTTTTGATCCCAACACGCCCGTCGAAGAGACTCTGCAAGCCCTCGTGGATATCGTTCGCCAAGGTAAGGCGCTCTATGTCGGTATCTCTAATTGGCCGCTTGAACCCCTGCGTCAGGCGGTGTCATACTTGCGGGAAAGGGATGTGCCGCTGCTCATCTATCAGGGCAAACTGAACATGCTCAACCGGGAACCGATAGAGACAGGCATTCTGGATTTCTGTCGGGAACAAGGCATAGGTTTTATTGCCTATTCTCCGTTGGCGCAGGGATTGCTTACGGATCGATACCTCGATGGCATCCCCGCGGATAGCCGCATGGCCAAGGAGCATTTCCTTAAGTCCGAACGACGTACGCCGGAACTCTTGGACTTCTTGCATTCCCTTCAAGCACAAGCACAGACGCATGGACGCTCTATCGCCCAAGAAGCTCTCTCATGGGTGCTCGATCAACCCGGCGTCACATCCGTACTCGTCGGCGCAAGCAGCGTGAATCAGTTAGCAGATAATATGCAGTTTTGATTCGTTAGACAAATAAACAGAAACAATCATACACATGAAACATACCTTCTCAGCAAGTAGAGTGACAGGCGGAAATGCCGTATTTCCGGATCAACTCGTCATTGACGATACCGCCCAGAAAGTGACGTATCGTAAGAAAAAACTGATCGGATACGAGGAGACGACCATTCGTTTCTCCTCCATCGGCTCCGTGTCCCGCAGCGCAGGCCTTCTCTTCTGCGACGTGACCATCGAAACCAACGGCGGTGTCACCATCCTGGCCAACGGTTTCACTCGCGCCGACGCCAACGAGATAATCAGCCTCTTGAACCGCTAAGTTTATCCCGTTTTTTAGTCTTTCTGCAGTTTGGTGATCCCGACGTACGCCAACAAAATCAGATTCATCATTAGCGCGTAGATGATAGCCGGGATAGCAATAACTTCGTTATTGAAAATCAACGGACTGCAAGCGATCGTGATGGCCTGTGCCGCGTTTTGCATACCTATCTCGATGACCAAGGTGCGCCGTTCTTTGGCGCTCAGCCGTACCAACCAAGAGAGTAGGGCGCCGCATCCTGTACTTGCCAAAATAAGCGCACTCATCGTCAAACCCAAGGACGCGAACTCATCTACAATGGTCTGTTTATGCTGAAAGAAGAAAACCGTCACTAATAGCACTAAGGCCGGCATAGCGATCCGTTTCAGCACGTTATGAATCTTTTCTGCCGCTTTCTCGCGGAAGATATTGACTGTAAATCCCACCGCAATAGGAATCACCATCAGAACGATATTTTGAATCAGCAGTTTACCGATCGGTAAGTGGATATCCACGGATTCACCGGCACTTTTGGTTACCCACGCCATGATGAGCGGTAAAGTGAATAGGGTAATCAGACTGCTGAAGGCTGTCAACGTCACAGACAATGCCACATCGCCCTTGGCCAGCATCGAGAATACATTACTCGAACTTCCGCCGGGACTGCAAGCCACAAGCATGATGCCGATGATAAATAGGGGAGAGAGTTGGTAACAGAAATTGGACCATTGACCACCCCAAATCGTCAACTGTATAATTCCCCAGGCTATCAGTGGTAAAAGGATAATTTGACCGAAAAGTCCGATGAAAACGGGCTTCGGACGCTGTACAATGAGTTTGAAATCGGCCGGCTTGAGCGTCAAACCCAAGTCGAACATCAGCAGCGTCAATATCGGCAATACAATAAATATCGTATTCATAAACCCAAAATCAGCCACAAAATTACTACATTTTTTTCACATATGCAATTTTTCCGCCCATTTTTCATCTTTTCTTCATTTTTCCCGCCCCAAAATTTGCGTCAACCAATAGTTTCCAAAAAGGAAACAGTTGGCAAGCATGTTCCATAATGGAACACACTGCTATTGAATAATCTCGGTCTTTTTGGACCCAAAATCTCTACTTTGCGGCTAAAAAATCAAAATTAACCGCAAAATATGCGGCTAAAATTTGCATATATGCCGCAAAAGTTGTACCTTTGCACCCGACGGTAATATGGGGCGCGAACGCGTTTGTTATGAAGCTCCGGCTCCGGAACGAGTGCCGGCAGAAATGGAGCAGTTCATTGTATGGTATAATAATCCCGATATTCCCGCTACGCCGCTGAAAGCCGCTATCGCTCATTTTTGGTTCGTGTGTATTCACCCGTTTGACGATGGTAATGGCCGTCTCACTCGTGCGCTCTCTGATATGCTCTTAGCGCGAGCAGAGGATAGTAACTTGCGCTACTATAGTATGTCTAAGGCTATTTATGCCGACCGAAAAAACTACTACCTAGAATTGGAACGTGCCCAACGTGGAAGCGATATCACAAATTGGTTGTTATGGTTCCTTAATACCTTGCTGACAGCAATCAAAGAATCCGATACAGTCATAGGAAATGTCCTGAACAAAACCTATTTCTGGCATATCCACGAAGATATAACTTGTTCCGAACGGCAGAAGAGAATTCTCAACATCTATCTTAACGGCTATGATGGCAAATTGACTGCAAAGAATTGGGCTAAATTGGCAGAGGTGTCTTTGGATACCGCTAATCGTGATATAGCTGATTTGGTAGAAAAGAAGATGCTATGTCCGGTTCCTGGTAATGTGCGCAATGTGGCCTATTTGCCGTGTTACAATCAACATAGTTCACTGCCGTTTGATGATGTGCATGTCGATGAGCGAGCTGGACAGAAATATATCTGCATAACATTCAAGCAGCAATCATACAGCGAGCGACTCACAGAAGGAGACCTGCAATCTCTCGCCCAAGGAGAACGCACGATTGAAGATTTAGCGTACAAGTATTTTGCTTATTTAATGATGATATAGATTATGCGAGTAGTTGTCAACGATGGCCCGGTGACTATCCTTCTGGATACCGACGATTTATAGTGCGGCAATCTGTTCCGGGGAAAGGCGATAAGAAATCCGGATATGCCGATTGCCTTCGGCGTTGATACGCGCCATCTCAGCCCGAAACAGTTTCCCGTGCGCAGAGGTGTCGCGTATCTGCTTCACTGCAATAGAATAATGAATCATCTCGTGCAGAATGGTGTCTTGTACCACTTCTTCCGGCACATCGATTCGCACGTTGATACGCAGCACAAAATTCTCATTTCTGAACGGTCCGAACAACCACTGCCGCCGACGCACAAATGTCACCTTGCCCAGAAATCCCCTGGCATGACTCAGTTTAATCGGCAGAGTAGGTAATTGCCCGCCGAAAAACTGACGGTTATAGGCATCAAAATGCGCCTGGATGTATTCTAAAGTCGGTTTCACGCCGCAAAAGTACAAAAAAATTTGCATATATCAAAAAAAAAGTGTATCTTTGCAGTCGAATTAGTTGAATGAAGCCTCCGGGGACAATTCGAGGGGTGACCTTGGCTGAATATCGGGCTAATAACAAGGTAAGAACCAGCAAAGAACGCGCTAATAACGCGCTTTTTTATTCTCCAAACCATGGAAAAACCTGGTATAAACATGGGAAAAAGCCTTAAAAATGGGCCAGAAATACACAGCATGTACCAAATTTACATATAAAGAGAGGAACTTAGATGGCAAAAGTAGAATTAGCAAGTATCGCTGAAGGAATTCACGGCAAGATGGACAAGCATGGTCATGTCGTGATGCGTCAGAAAAAATACCGTGCGCCAAGCGGAAAAGTAATGAAACGCGGGCCTCAGGAGGCTTTTACGCGTGATCCGCGGGATTTTGACCGAACGCCGGCACAAGGCGCGGAGTTGGCAAATATGCGGTCGTTCGGCGACATCAGTTTGATGGTAAGCGAGATGATCCGTGCCGGAAAACTGACAGAGGAAGAGTTGGCTGCGATGAATGAGGAAGACCGTGCGCGTGCGCTGGAACTCCGTGCGGAATTAGAGGAATTTCGTGAGCGATTCTATGCACAGTTCAAGAAAGCGGATCCTGAGGCGCCGTTTGAGAAAAAGTTGCAGCCCAACGCGAGCGTGCTCAGACGGAAACAATATTCGAAGATAGATACATTTATACAAGCGATATTACGGGAAAGAATTAAACGGGAACAAAACTGACAAATTGGCAGAAACAAAAGCTTGGTATAATAATTGTATATACTATAGTGAAATAAATATGCATTTGCAACCTAATCGGCATTATGTAAAATAGTATATTTTGGGAAGACCCTACATAAGAAAAAAGTCCCTAATATAAGAATATGGAAGATAAGAATATGGAAGAATACAAAAATATAGAAGAACCTCAGAGTGAGACCTACTATGACGTGCTCCCTATTAAGAACACGGTGATGTTTCCGGGTGCGTTGTTGCCTATTGCGGTATCGAAGAAAAGCAGTTTAAAATTGATTAAGGCTGCCAACAAAGACAACCGCCGTTTAATCTTATTGACGCAGAAAGACGCTAAAGTAGCCGATCCCAAGGAAAACGATCTGTACACAACCGGTGTATTTGCGCAAGTGCTGCAGATCATCCCTGTTCCGGAGATGGGTAAAGACACCATGATGACCATCTTCGAGAGCTATCATCGTGTTCAAGCCCTAGGCTTTATAGAAGATGAGGGGCAATTGAAAGCACATGCTTTTGCGATGGAGGAACATATGCCGCAAGTAGCTGAGAAACAGGAGTTTAAGGCTACAGTGGTAACTATTCGCGAGACCGTTGAGAAAATCATGAAAGAGCGCGAAAATACCCCAGCCGGCTTGCAAACTGCGATACAGAGCATCAAAGAAGATGTGATGACCGTCAATTATGTATGCTCCGTTTACCCCATGCCGACCGAACAAAAGCAAGGCCTCTTGGAGATTCATTCCATGATGGAGCGTGCCGAGGCATTACTGACGATCCTTCAGAAAGATCTTCAGGAATTGACCATCAAGGCCGATATCCGTCGTCGTACGGCCGAGAAGATCGATCAGCGGCAACGCGAGTACTTCTTGCAGCAAGAGATGGAGACCATCAAGAAAGACTTGGGTACCAACGATGACAACGAGAAGACTGTTAAGGAACTGCGTGAACGAGCGAAGGCCAAACAATGGTCTGAGGCGGTTGGTGAGCAATTTGAGAAAGAGGTGAAACGGTTAGAACACATGCATATGTTCACCCCGGACTACTCTACCCAACTGGACTATTTGAACACGTTTTTGGAGCTACCTTGGGGCATTTATTCCGAGGATAACTATGACATGAAGCATGCCCAAGAGGTGCTCAACCGCGATCACTTCGGTTTGGACAAAGTGAAAGAGCGTGTGGTCGAATACTTGGCTGTACAACGCCAGCTCGATCTTCGCAGCAAGAAAGAGAAAGAACAAAATCCGGTGAAGTCCCCTATTCTGTGCCTCTTTGGCCCTCCGGGAGTCGGTAAGACGAGTCTCGGAAAGAGTGTGGCGGAAGCCCTCGGACGCAAGTACGCACGTATCTCGTTAGGTGGTCTGCACGACGAGGCGGAGATCCGCGGACACCGCAGAACATACATTGGGGCACTGCCCGGACGAATCATCGACGGTATCCGCAAATGCGGCACGTCGAATCCGGTGTTTGTGCTCGATGAAATCGATAAGATCGGCGCAGACTACAAGGGTGATCCGACCTCGGCGCTGCTCGAAGTGCTGGATCCGGAGCAGAACAGCACGTTCCATGACAACTATCTGGATGTCGATTATGACTTGAGCCATGTGCTCTTCATCGCGACCGCCAACAGCCTGGATACTGTTCCTCGTCCGCTGCTCGACCGAATGGAGCTGATCGAGATGACCGGATACCTGCAGGAAGAGAAAGAAGAGATCGCCAAACGGCACTTGATCCCGAAGGAACTGAAGAACCACGGTCTGAAGGCGAGTCAGCTGAAGTTCACCAAGGAGATTTTGGGACATATCATCGACGATTATACCCGTGAATCCGGTGTGCGCAGCCTCGAACGTCAGATCGCAACAATCTGCCGTAAGGTGGATACCAAACTGGCGCTCGGCGAGGAATATAATGTCTCTGTGACGCTCGACGACCTGCGCGCGTATCTGGGGCAAGCCCGTTTCAGCCGCGACAGTTGGGAAACGAACAAATACGTCGGTGTGGTGACAGGTTTAGCCTGGACCCAAGTGGGCGGCGAGATCTTGTTTATCGAGACCAGCCTCTCTGCGTCCAAGGCACCTACTCTTACCCTTACGGGTAACTTAGGCGACGTGATGAAGGAATCGGCGACGCTAGCTCTGGGCTACGTGAAAGCACATGCCAAGGAGTTGGGCATCAAGCCCGAAGTGTTCGAGAAAACCTCCGTGCATATCCATGTGCCGGAAGGTGCGATTCCGAAGGATGGTCCGAGTGCCGGCATCACGATGACTACAGCGCTTGTGAGTGCGTTCACGCATCGTCTCGTGAAGCCGAGAATTGCTATGACAGGCGAGATGACGCTCCGCGGAAAAGTATTGCCTATCGGCGGCGTCAAAGAAAAACTGCTCGCGGCAAAACGAGCAGGTATCACGGATATCATTCTCTGCGAGGACAACCGCAAGGATGTCATGGAGATCGCCGATATCTATCTGAAGGGCTTAAAACTGCACTATGTGCATGATATCAGCGAGGTGCTCGCTATCGCTTTAGTATAGAGGACGCTTTGCTACAGGACGGCTACGCCTACAGTTTAGAGGAAAATTCCTCGTAGGTGCCATCCGTGTAATACACAACGATATTCTTGATCGTTTTTTGAGGAGCTGCAATGATTTGCGGCTCTTCTTTTTGTGCTGCACGGGGTGCTTTCTCCTTTGGATCGGGCGCTTGGGCATCAAAAAGACCGGGTTCTTGACCCGGCACAGTACGCCACATCTCGCCTCGCCCTGCTATCAACCATTCCGGATTCAGCGTAGGATAGCGCTCCATAATACGCTTCATTACTTCAAGGCTGGGATTATTGCGTCCGGCCATCATATTACTGATTGTTCCGGGCTGCACACGAATCTCCGCAGCAAACTGCCGTGCCGTTAAGTTCATCGACTTAATGACTTGTTCTATACGTTCTTTCTCACTCATAAATCCATTTACCATTTAGTCATGTACCATGTACCATTAAAAAACGCTGCAAAGGTACAAAATAAATGTGAAATACACAAATATATGCAAACTTTTTTGCAAAATATTTTTGTAATTTGTGAACATTAATAATAAAGATTTGTGAATGCAGTCATTCTAAATAAGCGCGTGGAACAATTTCACCGGAAGACAGCCTCTATTGACAGCCTATACGCCCCTACACGCCCCAACATATTATTATTTTACTTTATATACAAGCCGTAAATATCTCATTTTGAGTACTTTACGTGTTTTATAAACCATAGACAAACGCTATAAGGCCATTTATAACGAATCAGCTTATAGTGTACTTTTATTTTACTTTAAGTAATTTCCATAAATGCTGATATTCAATAAGTTACAAAGTATACATCCATGTGTTTTTAACATTTTTACTGCCCTACTCCATTCCGGAAGGATCAGACATTTCTGTATAACTCATCTTTTGAAATTTTGCTATTCTGTTTTCAAAGCAAGAATCACATATATGCTTGTAATTGTGATTTGTGAACGATGAATTTGTGAATAAAGTTTGGCGTTACTATATTCACGTTTATTCTGCATAAATTTCTGAATATTTTCTTGCATAATTCACAAAAATGTATTACACTACTCCAGTTGTTTACAATTGGGAACCTATTCCAGAGTGCATCACTAAAAAAAACGGCCTTCGGGTCGTTTTTTCTTGTGTATTTCAAATATTTGTAGTATCTTTGCAGGCGTTATGCTACTCTATCCGAATTGTAAGATAAATTTAGGGCTGCGCATTGTGCGCAAGCGCCCGGACGGTTACCACGATCTGGAGACGATCTTCGTGCCCATCTATGGCCTGCATGATGAGTTGGAGGTGGTTAAAGGTGAAAGGTTAAAGGTGAAAGGTGAAAGGGATATCTCATTCGTTCAGGAAGGGATTGCGGTGGATTGCCCGGCGGAAGACAACTTGATTGTCAAGTGCTACCGCGCGATGGCTGCCAAATACCCGCAAATCGGGGCTGTTTCTGTCCGTTTCAAGAAGAATATTCCTTTTGGCGCAGGTCTCGGAGGCGGTAGCAGCGATGCTGCACATATGGCCTTGGCTCTTAACGAACTCTTCGGTTTGGGACTCAGTAAAGCGCAATTAGCGGAAGAAGTGCGGCCTTTAGGCGCCGATTGTCCGTTCTTTATCTATAACACGCCCTGTTATGCCGAAGGTATAGGCGATATCTTGACGCCGATAGACCTGGATCTCAAAGGCACGCGTATCGTGCTGATCAAGCCGGAGGAAAGCGTCAGCACGAAGGAAGCCTATAGCGGGATAAAACCGCTTAATGATACGAACAAACTTCGTCTAATGAGCGCAACAAAGTTGCTCAATGATGTTGCTTCGCAACTTAATGATGTATTTGTTAATGATTTCGAGGCAACGGTATTCCCGCATCATCCGATCATTGCGGACATAAAAAAGCGCCTACTGGACGCAGGCGCTTATTATGCTTCGATGTCTGGCAGCGGTTCAACGGTGTTCGGGCTTTTTAAGAACGATCCGGAAGGTCGTACCGACGCCAACCTGGCTCTGCTTAAGCAGCAGTTTGCCTCCATGGTACTGCTCGACGATACGTTTGGCGAGTGGAAGTCCTAAGCCCCACCCTCTATCTTTCGATGTGAATCCGGGTTCAAAGATGCGTCTTTGCACCGCGTTGTCGATGCCTTTGCCCGTATCAGAGATGTCGAGCATCACTTCGTGTTCGTTCTCATGAATATTGAAACTGATTGTTCCCTTGCCGGAAATCGCATCAACGGCATTCTTTAGCAGGTTCTCTATCACCCACTGCATGAGCGGTGCGTTCAGCGCCACAATACGCTCTACGCCATCCAAGCAACTGTCATCAATCGTGATGCGGTTGCTGACGCGCGCACGCATATAAGCTACCGCCTCTTTGACCACCGGAATAAGATTGCACTCCTGCAAGTCGGGTTCACTACCGATCTTCTGGAAACGGTCGGCAATCATCTGCAGACGCTCGATATCGCGCTTCATCTGCGGCACATACTCGTCTGTCGGATACTTGTCCGCCAGCAGTTGTTGCCACGCATTGAGCGACGAAATCGGTGTGCCTAACTGATGTGCAGTCTCTTTGGAGAGTCCCACCCAGAGTCGATTTTGCTCGCTGCGCTGCCCCGTAAGCATGACCACTACCGCAATCATGATGAAGATAAAAATCAGTGCGAATTGGGCATAAGGCACAATACGAAGGCTCGTTAGCAGACGACTGTCGTCCCAATAGATGTACTGGGTCGTTTGCTCGTCGATCTTCAACTCGATAGGTCCGTGCTTGCCGGAAGGTGAAAGGTGAAAATTGAAAGTTGAAAGGTCCTTTTCTTGCACATTACGGCTGGAGAGGATATTTCCCTCTTTATCGCAGATAAAGACAGGAATAGTTGTGTTCTTCTCGATGATGGACATGAAGAAATCGATGTCGGCATCGTCCTCGGCTACGATCAGTTGTTGGGTAGCGTCCGCCCAGACCGCCATGTTCTTCTGCTCCTCGACTTGCAGTTTATGCGCGAGATTATTGGTAAACAGTACGGAGATCACCACGATTAACATAGCGATCACCAGTACTATTGTTCCAATTTGTCGATTAGACATATAAATTGAAAGGTGAAAAGTGAAAAATGAAAGGACTTATCCTAACATTGTTAACAAGACACCTGCGGCCACTGCAGAACCGATCACGCCGGCTACGTTCGGACCCATAGCGTGCATGAGCAGGAAGTTCGACGGGTTCTCTTCTTGTCCTACCGTCTGGCTCACACGTGCAGCCATCGGCACAGCCGATACACCTGCAGAACCGATCAGCGGGTTGATCTTCTCCTTGAGGAAGAGGTTCATGAACTTAGCCAACAGCACACCTCCTGCGCTACCGAGACCAAAGGCTACGATACCCATCGAGAGGATCATCAGCGTCTGCCAGTTGAGGAAACTGCCGGCTGTGGCGGTAGCACCTACAGAGAGGCCAAGGAAGATAACGACGATATTCATCAGTTCGTTCTGCGCGGTCTTGGACAGGCGGTCCACTACTCCACACTCTTTCATCAGGTTACCGAGCATCAGACAGCCGATCAGCGGCGCTGCGTCCGGAAGGATGAGGGCTACGATAGCGGTAATGATGATCGGGAAGACGATCTTCTCGGTCTTGGAAACCGGACGAAGTTGACCCATCTTGATCGCGCGTTCCTTCTTGGTCGTGAGCGCGCGCATGATAGGCGGTTGGATCACCGGCACGAGCGCCATGTAGCTGTACGCAGCGATAGCAATCGGGCCCAAGAGATGCGGGGCCAGTTTGGATGTCAGGAAGATAGACGTAGGACCATCCGCTCCGCCGATAATACCGATGGAACCGGCCTCTGCAGGGGTGAAGCCCATCGCGTTCGCGCAGAGGAAGGTCACGAAGATACCTATCTGTGCGGCCGCTCCGAGCAACAGGGACTTGGGATTCGCGATCAGCGGTCCGAAATCGGTCATCGCACCCACGCCGATGAAGATCAGACACGGGTACACGCCGGCTTTGACGCCTATATAGAGCACGTCGAGCAGACCTCCTTCTTTGAGGATCGCGCCATAGGAATGGTAGGCGGGACTCTCCGGATCGAGGAAAGCCGACCATAACTCGCTATGGAACATCCCTGCGCCCGGTAAGTTGGTGAGCAACATACCGAAAGCGATCGGAAGCAGCAACAGCGGCTCGTATTTCTTATGAATGGCCAGGTACAGCAGGAAGAAACTGATCAGCAACATGATTCCTTGCTGCCAGCTCATCTGCATGAAACCCATGCCTGAAAAAAATTCCAAAATGTTCATAATTCTTTATTTTTCGGGATACCGAGATACCGGTATACCGGAATACCGAATCCTTTTATCCTAAAACGATCAGGAGATCATCTTGCATTACGTTCTGACCCGGAGTAACGGCGATTTGCTTTACCGTACCATCCTGCTCTGCCATGATAGCGTTCTCCATCTTCATGGACTCGAGGGTCAGAAGGGTGTCACCTTTCTTAACTGCCTGACCTTCGCTTACCAGCACTTTGATAACCGATCCGGGCAGCGGACTCTTCACTTGAAGTCCACCTGCAGCAGGAGCAGCCGGTTTCGGTGCCTCTGCCTTGGGCGCTGCGGGAGCTGCGGGCTTCGGAGCCGGTGCAGGAGCAGCCTTAGGCGCAGGAGCCTCTGCTTTCGGAGCTTCGGTCTCTACTGTATATACTTTGCCGTTAACGGTTACATTCGTCTTACCGGCTTCGATTTCTTCTACAGCGCACTTGTATTCAGCGCCGTTGATCTTAAATGTGAATTCTTTCATATGATTCAATTAATTTGAGGCTCAAAAGCCCTGATTATTCTTAGCCCCATGTGGGGCACGATTAATGTGGTCAAAAGCCCACATTGTTCATTCCGATTGATTTCTCATTCCACGCTGTCTCGTGTCTGCGGAGCGAGATCATGGCCGTAGGAATGTCATGTTTCCTGTTCTTCTGCGCGAGATAGAGCGCATAAGCGATTGCTGCTATATCCTCATCGCCTGCTTGGGCGATGGCCATGGCTATGGCTGCCTTCTCGTCCTCCGAGGGATTCGACGCACTGGCTTTTACGCTAGGCGTTTTTTTTTCCTCAGCGGGCTTTTCTACCTTCTCGGGTTTCGGTTCACGCGGTGCGGTTGCTTTCTGCATGATGAACCCGAATAATCGGAGTACATACACCAGGAAGAAAAGCAACAGCAACACGATACCGAAGCCCAGGCCGGTAATAATCCATGTATCAGTTGTAATTGCGAGTAACATAATTACAAGGGGATATTAGAGTGTTTCTTCAGCGGGTTCGTCAGACGCTTGGTCTGCAGCATCTCGAAGGCACGGATGATACGGCTACGGGTGTAGCGCGGCTCAATCACGTCGTCGATATATCCGCGGTTAGCAGCCTGATACGGACTAGCGAACAGGTCTTTGTACTCTGCCTCTTTCTCCGCGATGAAGGCTTTCTTCTCTGCGGGATCTTCGATGGCCTTGATAGCCTTGGCTTGGAGCACACCTACTGCTCCACTCGCTCCCATCACAGCGATCTCTGCGTTCGGCCAAGCATAGCACATATCGCCGCGGAGTTGCTTACAACTCATCACAATATGCGAGCCGCCATAACTCTTGCGAACGGTGATTGTAACTTTCGGCACAGTGGCTTCGCCGTAAGCAAACATCAGTTTTGCTCCGTGGTCGATGATACCTGCGTACTCTTGTCCGGTACCGCACAGGAAGCCCGGAACATCCACAAGCGTCAGGATCTGGATATTGAATGCATCGCAGAAACGAACGAAACGCGCAGCCTTACGGCTGGCATCGCAGTCAAGCACACCTGCCAGCCAAGAAGGTTGGTTGGCGATGATACCCGTCGAGCGACCGTTGAAACGAGCGAAACCGCAGATGACATTCTTGGCGTAGTCCTTATGGACCTCCATGAAGTCACCGTTATCCACGATCGTATTGATGATCTCGTGCATGTCGTAGGGTTTGTTCGGATCGTCCGGAACGATGTCGTTGAGGTTGTCGTCCACGCGGGTGATATCGTCGGTGCAAGCAAACACAGGCGCCTCCTCCATGTTGTTCTGCGGGATGAAGGAAACGAGACGACGTACTTCGGCAATCGCCTCTTCTTCGGTAGCCGCCACAAAATGGGTCACACCGGATTTGGTAGCATGAATCTTGGCGCCGCCGAGTTGCTCTACCGTCACATCTTCACCCGTAACGGACTTCACTACCTTCGGACCTGTGATGAACATGTAACTGTTCTGCTCGGTCATCATGATGAAGTCGGTCAAAGCCGGGCTATATACGGCGCCGCCTGCGCACGGACCGAAGATCACGGAGATCTGCGGCACTACACCGGAAGCGAGGATATTACGCTCGAAAATCTCTGCGTATCCCGCGAGCGCGCACGCTCCTTCTTGAATACGTGCTCCACCCGAGTCGTTCAGACCGATGATCGGCGCACCGAGTTTCATAGCCTGGTCCATGACGTTGCAAATCTTGAGCGCCATCGTCTCGCTCAACGAACCACCGATTACGGTAGCATCTTGTGCAAAGACGAACACCAGACGGCCGTCAATTGTACCCGAACCAACGGCTACGCCATCGCCCAGGAAGACTTTTTTCTCCATGCCGAAGTCATGGCAACGGTGCGTGAGGAACATGTTCACTTCCTCAAACGAGCCTTCGTCCAGAAGCATGTTAATACGCTCACGAGCGGTATAACTGCCTTTGGCATGATGTTTCTCTACAGCTGCTTCACCGCCTCCGGCTTGTGCTTTCGCGCGGCTGTCAATCAGCTTGTCTAATTTTGCTTGATCCATAAAGACATTTACGATTTAATCATTTACCATTTGGTCATTTCGGCTGCTGGCAAAGCTCAGTGAGAACGCCCTTGGTGGATTTCGGGTGCAGGAAAGCAATCATCAGGTTCTCCGCTCCTTTGCGCGGCGCTTTGTCGATGAGTTGGATACCTGCTGCCTCGCATTCAGCGAGTGCCTCTGCTACGTTCTCTACGTTGAAGGCAACGTGGTGTACACCACCGCGGCCGCCGTTCTTCTCGATGAACTTAGCAATCGTGGACTCCTCGCTGGTCGGCTCAAGGAGTTCGATCTTTACTTCACCTACCTTAAAGAAGGCGGTGCGTACTTTCTGATCAGCTACTTCCTCAATGCTGTAGCATTTATTGCCTGTGAGGAACTCAAAAAAGGGCGCAGCCTCCTCAATAGAGGTGACTGCAATGCCCAGATGTTCAATGTGTGTAGGTTTCATATGAAATGATAAATAATGATGTTCATTAATCTTCGTCGGTCTGCGTAGCAGCATAAGCAGCCAGCAGTTTCTCTTGTACGTCAGCCGGAACAAGTTGATAGCTGTTGAACGCCATCGTGAAGGTAGCGCGACCACCGGTCAACGACGACAAAGTCGTCGAGTAAGAAGCCAACTCTTTCAAAGGCACTTGCGCTTTGAGGCGGGTGAAGCTCTTCTCGGTCTCCATACCCATTACCATACCGCGGCGACCGTTGATGTCACTCATGACATCACCCATGATCTCCGACGGAACGAATACCTCGAGGTCATAAACCGGTTCCAATACCTTCGGGTTTGCCTCCTTGAAGGCCTGAGCGAAGGCGTTACGTCCTGCCAGACGGAAGGAGATTTCGTTCGAATCAACCGGGTGCATCTTACCGTCGTAAATAATCACGCGTACGTCGCGAGCGTAAGAACCGGTAAGCGGTCCCTGCTCCATACGGTCCATGATACCTTTTACGATAGCCGGGATGAAGCGTGCATCGATCGCACCGCCGACGATGGAGTTGATGATAATCAACTTACCACCCCACTCGAGGTTGATCTCTTGCTGGTCCTTCACGGAAATCTTGTACTCCTGGTTGCCGAACTTATAGGTCTCCTTAACCGGTTGACCCTCCTCGTACGGCTCTACGATCAGGTGTACCTCACCGAACTGGCCGGCACCACCGGATTGTTTCTTATGACGATAGTCGGCACGAGCAGCCTTGGTGATCGTCTCACGATACGGGATCTTCGGCTCGAGGAACTCGATCGGCATCTTATCGTTGTTCTCCAGACGCCATTTGAGGGTACGGAGGTGGAACTCACCCTGACCGGAAACGATCATCTGCTTCAACTCTTTACTCTGCTCTACTACCCACGTCGGGTCTTCCTCGTGCATACGCGTCAGGAGGGCTGCCAGTTTCTCTGCATCGCTCTCTGTGACAGGCTTGATAGCACGGCGGTAACGCGGTTGCGGATATTGAATCGGCGCATATTGCAGGTCGCAACCCTTGGCATTCAAGGTGTTGCCCGTACGGGTATCTTTCAGTTTTACGGTAGCACCGATATCACCTGCTGCCAGTTCGTCTACCGGCACGCGGATCGAACCGGCTACGCTATAGAGCTGCGAGATACGCTCTTTCGAGCCGCGCTCCATATTCTCGAGGTCGTCGCCGTTGTGAACCGTACCCTGCATTACGCGGAAGTAGTTCACCTCACCGATATGCGGTTCAACGGAAGTCTTGAAGACATAGAGGCTGGTCGGCGCCTTAGCGTCCGGGCTGATCTTCTTGCCATCTACGGTCGGATAGCTGAACTGAGCAGGACTCGGAGCCATACCGTTGAGGAAGTCCATCAGACGACGAACACCCATATCCTTCAGACCCGAGCAGCAGAGTACCGGATACATCGAACCGTCTGCATAAACGGATTTCAGACCCTGCATGATCTCTTCGTCGGTCAGACCTTCGCCCAGGAACTTATCGAGCAGCGTCTCATCTGCCTCGGCAGCGGCTTCGGACAGTTGCGAACGCATCTCTTCTACCTTATCTGCGTACTCAGCAGGAATATCCTTCAATTCAGGAGCACCGCCTTCTGCTTTCCAAACGAGCATTTTGCCCTTGAGCACATCGATAACGGCGTTGAAGCCTGCGCCTGCGTTTACCGGGAATTGGATAAGCGTGCACTTGTTACCGAAGTTCTCCTTCAGTTGGTTGAACGTGCGCTCGAAGTCTGCATTCTCATGGTCACATTTGTTGATTACGAAAGCCAGCGGTTTCTTTGCTTTCTCTACGAGACGGAAATTGTTCTGAGTACCTACCTCAACACCGCCGTTTGCACTGAGGACGATGAGGGCCGAGCCGCACATCTGGAGTGCCGATACCGTACCACCGCAGAAGTCATCCGATCCTGCGCAATCGATGATATTCAGTTTTTTACCCTCGAATTCTACGTTGCAGACCGTCGAGAATACCGAATAACCGTACTCTTTCTCTACCGGGAAATAGTCGCACACCGTGGACTGCGCCTCAATCGAACCGCGGCGCTTAATCACCCCGCACTCGAACAACATCGACTCCATCAGAGTCGTTTTACCGGATCCACTGCCGCCCAACATAGCGACATTCTTGATCTCATTTGCTTGATAAACTTTAGCCATAATTGTGTTAGTATTTAAGATTTTGTAAAGTCAAGTTTGCAAAAACGCTGCAAAGATACATAAAAAAAATAACATACGCAAGCGCGCACGTCATTTTTTCGAAAATAATTTTTCAAGACCGACCTAATGCAGCGGAATATGATGCTCAAATTTCCACTGTTTGAGCCGTATCTGCATCTCATTTCGCGTCTGCGGCGAGCAATAAACTTCCGTAAACCGCTCCCAGATATACTGAATCGCTACGGGCGATGGATGTACCAGATCTTCCGCATAAAAACGATAGTCCCGCAACTCATCCAGCATGATCTCATAAGACGGGAAATAACTGATTACTGACGGCTGACGGCTGATCGCTTCCACCGCTTGCAGCAAGGTGGCTTTACTCAGTTGGTTCTCATGCAATCCGTCTTTGATATGCCGAATCGGCGAAACGGTAAACAGCCATCGTTTATCGGGATAACGGGCAATAAGTGGAGACCACAAAGCCTCGATTTCATCGGCAGAAAGACGTCTGCGTGTGAACTGCTCTGCCGGTAATTTATGGCAATTGCCCACCACCGGAGAGGCTCCGGAGCCGGTTAACCATGCGGCATCTTTCATTTCATACACCCAGGCTGTACCAAAGGTCACAATAACGACGGTGGCTTCTTTGAGGACACGTTGCATCGTTTCAATGGATGCCCGCACGGCTTCGCGTGCTTCTGTTTCCGTTGTTCGGGAGAACGAACCATGGTGCGCCATCGAGTGCCATAAGCCCTCATGCTCCACCAAAGGTGGAATGTCGGTCATCTGCATCGCTTGCGCTATCGAAACGGGATTATAGAGCGTACCAATGGGATTGCAGGTCACTTGCAGGCCGCGTTGCTCCATCATTTGTCCGATGGAATCGGCAAAGCAAGAACCTACGAGCAGAATCTTGTCCTCGTATCCGATTTGCCACGTACTTGGCTTGATATCAACAATCGTCTGTAACTTCATACTACTCGAAATGCATCACTTTGGCAGGACTTATTTTGGTGATAATCATCGATGGTAACAACAAGATCAGCAACGAGATAGCTATGGTGACAATATTCAGAAGAACGAGCCAGCCCCAAGCAAACGAAATCGGCACATACTCCACGTAATAAGTGGTTGCGTCAAGCGGTATGAGGTGGGCAAAATACTGCAACGCCGCCAGCCCAAGACCGATGATATTTCCCCATATGACACCCTTCCCGATCAGCATCGCCGCTTGTCCAAGGAAGATGCGACGCACAAAGCGGTTGTCTGCGCCCAACGCTTTTAGCGTTCCGATGAGTGTGATACCATCGAGAATCAAGATGATAAGTCCCGAAACGATATTAAAACCGGCTACCAAAAGCATCAGCACGATAATCACTACCACATTCATGTCCAACAGGTCCAACCACGCAAAGATGGCAGGGTTCTGTTCGTGCAGGGTCTGTACATAATACACATGATAGCCGTCTTCGTCCATGACCCGTATTGTCGCAAAGTAAATATTATCTGCTACTTCGTCCAATACCCCGATTTCATCGATTAAAATCTCTACGCCGGAATAGGTGTTTGCACCCCACCCTTGCAGGCGTTGTGCGGTCTCTAAAGGTGCCAACACAAACAAGTCATCGAATTGCTCAAATCCCGTATCATAGATACCTGTTACGCGGAAACGGCGTGCACGGATATCGGTATCATCGACGAAGTATGCATTGACGGCATCGCCTACGGCAATCTGCATTGTTTGCGCTACCTTTTTAGACACCAACACTTCTTGCGGCGCGGCAGGTAAACTTCCCTCTACGATATTCCGGCTAAAGAAATCCCAGTAATCCGTACCCTTCAGCACGATGCCATGAAAGTCCGCGTCAGTCTTGAGCATACCCGGTTTGGTAATAAACGGCGCCGCAGAACTCACATGTTCAAAGCTCGCGAGAGCCGCCAACAACGAATCGGACACTTCGATGGGTTGTAAGTCATAGGTATTGTTATTGTCGAACGACACCAATTGGATATGTGCCCCAAAACCTGCGACCTTCTGTGTAACCGTCTGTTTGAAGCCTACCACGATACAAATCGTCAGGATCATTACCGCTACACCGACGATGATTCCGGCTAGTGCAACACGCACAGCAGGGCGAGAATGACGCTTTTTTCCTTCTTCCGAGAAATAAAGTCGCATCGCAAGTGCTATTTCAGGCGAAAACGGCATGATTTTTGTTGTATAATTTTCAGAATAATCCGAATAATCAGAACAATCTGAATAATGTTAAAAAAACTATTTTCTATTGTATGTGCTACTTTAGTAGCAGGTTTCATGTTGGCTCAGGAGCAAAATGTTCGTCCTCAACGTACGCCCGAAGAGGAAGCTTCTAAGCAAACAGAGCGCTTGGTGCGCGAGTTGGGAATCAGAGATTCCGTTCGTATCGATACCATCTATCGAATGCATCTCAAGTACGCGCAGATTCGTCAAAAAGGTCTGACGCGTGCGGAGAATATGGAGCGAATGCAGTCTATCTATAACGAACTCAAACTGCTCCTTACTCCCGATGAATTCGAGCGATTCATGAATCACCCGGCGGAGCAACCTCGCCGTCCACGTGGAGCGAATGTGGTTCAGCAGAAGGCAACACCCAGCGGTGAAGCCCCCAATAAACCAACACAGCGAGAAGAGTTCCAACCAGCAGACCGGCCATGATATCTGTGGGATAATGTACCCCGATATACATGCGGCTATAGCACGTAACAATCACCCAGGTCATCATACTTGCGGTGATTGTTTTATTATGCCAGATAAGACTGAACAGCAACGCACAAGCCATATTGTTTGCGGCATGAGAGCTGCAAAAACCATACTTTCCGCCGATGCAACCTCGTACCAGATGTAGCGGATCGAGAGCCGGTTCATGGGTGGGACGCAGGCGTGCTACCAAGGGTTTAAATACACCCGAAGCGATATAATCGCTTAGTCCCACAGCTATCACAAGACCCAATAGTATCAACAATACCATTCGCCAATTCTTATAACGCCATCCAATTGCGGCAATCAACAGTACATAGAGCGGAATCCAGGTTAAGGGATAACTCATCCACCACATCAACCAATCCAACCACTCCGCATGATGGCCGTTGATCCAAAGCAATATATCCGCATCCCAATTCATTCGTTAATAAGTACCGCTGTATGACAAGCCACTACCGCAGCAGTCTCCGTACGTAGGCGGGCTGCACCCAGGCTGACGGGTTGATATCCTTGCGCCAACGCCCACTCTACTTCTTCCGGCGAAAAATCGCCTTCTGCTCCGATGAGAACGGTGGTTTTATGGCCTCGAACCACTTGATCTTTCAAGGCTCCTTTGCCTTCTGTCGCTTTATATCCTTCGATACAATGCGCAATAAACAGGTCTCCGTCCACTTGCAAATCGGTCATCTTGATCAATGGGTTGAGTGTCGGGAACTTGGTTTTCAAGGATTGTTTGGCCGCTGAAACAAGAATCTTCTGCAAACGGTCAAAATTCACGGTCTTGCGTTCCGAATGCTCACAAAGAATGAGCGATATCTCGTCCACACCGATCTCCACACATTTCTCAATAGCCCACTCCAAACGATCGATGTTTTTTGTCGGAGCTACCGCGATATGTACATAGCCGTCATGCAGCGGTTCAGGTGTCTCAACGCGCTCTATCCGTACTTCACAATGCTTACGATGCGGGTTGGTTATCACAGAGTGATAAAGATTCCCCATTCCATCGGTAATTTGTATTTCATCCCCCGCCGAGCGACGAAGCACCTGGACACAATGATTACTCTCCTCTTCGGGGAGCGTCAGCGTCGTTTGTATGTCTGGGGCGTAGAAAAGATACATTATAATTCCGATTCTTTGAGTCGTTCGGCGTTCTCGGCTACTTGCAGCGCATCGATGACGCCTTGGATATCGCCGTCCATGAAGGCCGCAAGGTTATAGACGGTATAACCGATACGATGGTCGGTGATACGTCCCTGCGGGTAGTTATAGGTGCGGATCTTGGCACTACGGTCGCCCGTGGAGACCATGGTCTTACGTCTCGCCGCGATGTCATCGATATATTTCTGGTGTTCCTTATCGTAAATCTGCGTACGCAGACGACTCAGCGCGCGCTCTTTATTCTTCGGCTGATCGCGGGTTTCCGTACACTCGATCAATATCTCTTGCACCTCACCGGTGTTGGGATTTTTCCAATTATAGCGCAAACGCACACCTGACTCCACTTTATTCACGTTCTGACCACCTGCACCACCGGAGCGGAAGGTCTCCCATTTTATCTCACCTTCGTTGATATGCACCTCGAATTCATCGGCTTCCGGCAACACGGCAACGGTTGCAGCCGAAGTATGTACACGCCCTTGCGTCTCGGTCACAGGCACACGTTGCACGCGGTGCACGCCGCTCTCGTATTTGAGTGTTCCGTATACATTTTGCCCGGTCACATTGAAGATGATCTCCTTGTAACCACCTGCCGCACCTTCGGTGAAAGACGAGATCGTATATTTGAATCCTTTGATTTCAAAGTATTTGGTGTACATGCGGAATAGATCACCGGCAAAAATGGCCGCCTCGTCTCCTCCTGTACCGCCACGGATCTCCATCACTACGTTCTTGCCGTCTTCCGGATCCTGCGGCAAGAGCTGGAGCTTGAGTTCTTCCTCCAATTTCGGGATTTGCGGTTCGAGTTCCTCCACTTCAGCGCGCGCCATCTCCTTCAGATCCACATCGGTCTCATTGTACAGCAAATCTTTGGCCTCCTGAAGATTCTGCACGGCTTTCTTATAGCGATGGGCACATTCCAGCACGCGCTCCAAATCGTGATATTCACGATTCAGACGTACATAACGGGCTTGGTCGGCAATCACCGACGGGTCTGTGATGAGGAGCGATACCTCATGAAACTTGGCCTCCAGGCCTTCTATTTTCGAGAGGATATCCATTAATATACGAAGATGTCTTCGAGGGTGAGTCGTTTGATTTCACCGCGCGTCTGGAGATAGTTCATATCCAGCTCTTTCTCATTACCGAGGATGAGATAGCGGTAGGTACGGTTCGCTACGTGCTCTTTCTGGAAGGCTACCACGTCATCCAGCGTCAGTTTCTGTACCTCACGATAGATGTCCTCATTGTAGTCATGATCCCAACCGAGGTCACGATAGCGCACGAAATACGTGATCGGCGCCATACGGACGTAACGGCGTTGCTCGATGCTCTTGAGCAGCGAGGTCTTGGCGTTATCGAACGCAGGCTGCGACAGCGGCAGCACATTGCAGATCGAATCGAAGGTCTCGATACACTGCTGCAGTTTATCGTTCTGCGAGAGGATGAAGGTATAGAAGAAGTTCTTCTCGCCCTGATAAGACGGTGTAGCGTAGGTTGCTCCGGAAGCATAGCAGAGGGCACGTGCCTCACGCATCTCCTGGAAGACGATCGAACCCATCGAACCATCGAAATACTCGTTGAAGAGACGGATGATCGCCTCATCCTTCGGGCTATATACCTCACCCCAGTTGGCATAGCCAACGAGATAGATATTATTGGCGTCATACGGCGCAATGAGCACTTCTTTCTTGGTCACCTGCTCGTCCTCTATGCGTTTTGCCGGTTCACGTTTGCTTGCATCCGCTTTGGCGAGGATACGAGAGGATTGCAACATCTCTTTCACTTCTTTCTCGCTCAGCGGGCCGAAGTACTCTACTCGCTCTACAGCCGGCAGTAAGGCACGTAGGTTAGCCAGTACCCCCTCAGCATTGAGTTGGTTCATCAGTGCCGGTGTCATCGTACGTTGCTGCACCGCAGCAGCACCAAATCTACCATACTCCAAGAGGCGAGAGAAACAAGCGCGTTGCTCACTCTTAGCGTCATTATGCGACTTGATATTATCTTTTATGAGTTCCTTGAGGATTGCCTCGTCCGGCTTAGCCGTAAGCAGTTGGTTCTCCAGCAGCTGCAGTGCGTCCGCCAGGGTCTCCTGTAAACCGTACACACCCATCTCAATGTCATTCTCTCCGACATATGTCCACGCCTCTGCTGCGAGGTAGTAGAGTTGGGTCTTGTATTGCTCAGCCGTCAAGTCAGCAGTACCAAGGTAATCTAACATATTCCCCGCGAAATCCAGTTTCGCATCCTGGTCACTACCCTTACCGATGACGAAGTTCAGTTGGGCAAGTTCGTTCTCTTTGTTCTGACGATAGAGCAGTTCAACGCCGTTATCCAACGTGCTGACACTCAGGTCTTTATGGAAATCCAGGAACTGCGGTTTCTGGCGCTCCGCTTTCATCGCAAGCAGGTCGGTACAGAACTGCGACTGCGCGTCACGGTTCATCTCAATCGGCGTGATAGCCGGTTTCTCCACCTTCTCAGGGTTGGTGTCTTTATCGCTCTGTTCCTTATATACGCAAACATAGTTATCACGCAGATAAGCGTTAGCCACGCGGACGATATCCTCTTTAGTCAGGGCATCCAGGCGGTCAAGACGGCGAACGACATCCTCGTACGGGATCTGATAGATGAAGGAGTTCATCATCGTATACGTACGATTGCGGTTGTTCTGCTGACCGATGAGTTCGTTGCGCTTCATATTACGGATGATGGCTTTGAGCAGTTCATCAGAGAACTCGCCTTTCTTGAGTTTCTCTACTTCCGCGAGAAGCAGTTGGCGCACCTCGTCCAGGCTCTGCTGGTCTTTCGGCGAACCGATGATATAATAGGTAGAGAAGTCATTGCCGCCTTCGAGGTAGTCCTCAGCGCTCAGCAGTGCTTGTTTCTGCACGATATCGATATCCATCAGACCGCACTTACCATTCTGCATCACTGCGCTCATCAGATCCAGCGCATCTTTGTCTTCGTGACGCATGTTCGGCAATTTCCAAGCCATCCACAGTTGCGGGCTCTCTTTGCCTAATACGACTGTATCTTTCGGAGCAGTCAAGTCTGCTTGTTCCGGTTGCTCAAACGGCGGAATATCGCGGGCTTCCCAGTTACCGAAATACTTATCAATGATCTTAATAGCATGATCGTAATCGAAATCACCGGCCAGACAAATCGCTACGTTATTCGGACGATAATACGTCTGGTAGAACTGCTTGATATTCTTCAGGCTCGGGTTCTTGAGGTCCTCTTGCGTACCGAGAACGGTGTGCTGACGATACGGGATATTGGGATACAGCAGTTGGTTAATCGCCAGATCCACTTTCTCTACATCCATGGTGGAATACATGTTAAACTCCTCATAGACGGTCTCAAGCTCCGTATGGAAGCCGCGTACGACGAGATTCTGGAAGCGGTCGGACTCGATCATCGCCCAGCGCGTCAACTCTCCGGCAGGGATCACCTCGTGATAGCAGGTACGCTCATTGCCGGTGAAGGCATTAACACCTGTCGCACCGATAGCACCCATGAGTTTGTCGAACTCATTCGCTACCGCGATCTTGGAGTTCTCATAGGAGAAGGAGTCGATGAGATGATAGATCGCCTTGCGCTCAGCAGGATCGGTCGTTGCACCATAAAGCTCATAGAGCGAATCGATGGCATTGAGGTTCGGAACCTCTTTCTCGTAATCGGTAGTACCGTACGACTTCGTACCCTTGAACATGATGTGCTCCTGGTAGTGCGCCAGACCCGTGGACTCCAGCGGATCGTTCTGTCCACCGGCACGCACGGCGATAAACGTCTGGATCTCCGGTTTCTCTTTGTTCTGACTCAGATAAACGGTAAGTCCGTTATCCAATGTGTAGATACGCGTCTGCAGAGGATCACCTTCTACAGTACGATACGAATACTTCTGGCAGGAGCTCATCAGAGCCACTGCAGCCAAAAAGACAAATAGTTTTTTCATTATCTTAATCATTATGTTGATTATACGCTTGTAGCGTATTCTGCAAAAGGCTGGCAATCGTCATGGGTCCTACTCCGCCCGGCACAGGTGTGATGAATCCTGCGATAGGAGCCACATGTTCGAAATCCACATCTCCCACCAGGCGATAGCCGCGCGGAGAAGAAGGGTCGTTAACGCGGTTAATACCTACGTCTATGACGGTTGCGCCGGGTTTAACCATGCTGGCTGTTACCAGATTCGGACTTCCTGCCGCCACAATGATGATATCGGCCGTGCGACAGATTGCCGTAAGGTCTTGGGTCTTCGAGTGACAAACCGTAACGGTAGCATCGCCCAATGAAGCGGCACTCATGCCCGGCAAAGACAAGTAAGGACGCTGCATGAGCAGCATCGCGATAGGTTTGCCGACGATGTTCGAGCGACCGATCACCACCACATGTTTGCCTTCCGTAGCGATACCGTAGCGCGCCAGCAGTTCTCGTATACCGCGCGGCGTAGCACTCACAATAGACGGCAGCCCTTGTACCGTACGGCCGATATTCTCCGGCGTCAAACCGTCCACATCTTTGCGATAATCGATCGCCGAAAGAATGGTCAGTTCGTTGATATGCGCCGGAAGTGGCAGTTGCACGATAAAACCATCGATGGAATCGTCGTTATTGAGGCGATGTATCTCGTTTAGTAGCGTCTGCTCGGTAACATACTCATCGTACGCGATTTTCTCCGCTTCGATACCCACCTCTGCGCAGGCTTTCAGTTTATTGGCCACATAGGTCTCCGAGGCAGGATTATGTCCTACCAATACAACCGCCAATTTGGGTGCACGCTTACCTTCTGCTCGAAGAGCAGCTATCTGTTCGCGTAACTCGCCACGAATCGTCTGTGCTATTTGTTTTCCGTCAATTATCATTCGTTATTATCTTGGTCTTTGGTTCTTCTCCAGATCTTAAACGTCTTCCAGATATCTTTCCACTCACGTTGGGTGATATACCACGCGTCCTCCTTGCGCGGCGGACGGTAAACGGGACGTGTCTCTATTTGCACGTTGCGCTTGAGCGAATCGAGGTTATAAGCCTGCGTCAGACTGTCGGAATAGAGCAACGCATCCCGTTCGTCGGCCTTACGAATACGCAGTTCATCCACTTTCCATTCCGCAGCCGGGTCATCATGCGGCATGGCGCGCCATTCATCCACATACATCTTGATGATGGTATAGGCACCCCAACCCAGCACAGCAATCACGATAAGCATCAAGCCATAATAGGCCTGCCTGTCTTTCATCTTCATCCACCCGCCCCAACTACTGGTGTATTGGTCATCGTGGCGGTGATGATGGTGATGGTGATGGTTGCGTTCTTTATGCCTTTCCCACCCCGGTTGATATGTTTTTTCTTCTGCCATTAACGTCTTTTAAAGTTCATCTGTTGCACTTTGCGCATCATCTTGCTGGTCTGCTCGAATTGTTTGAGGAAGCGGTTGAGCGCTACGATATCCACACCTGCGCCCTTAGCAATACGGTTCTTGCGGCTACCGTTGAGCAGACTCGGATTAGCGCGCTCAGCCGGCGTCATAGAATTGATCATCGCCTCGATCGGTTTGAAGGCATCGTCACTCACTTCCACGCCCTTCAGCGCTTTGTCCATACCCGGAATCATACCCATCAGGTCTTTCATCGAACCCATTTTCTTGATTTGGTTCAATTGTCCGATGAAATCGTTGAAATCGAACTGGTTCTTGGCTATTTTCTTCGAGATACGGCGTGCTTCGGCCTCGTCATACTGCTCTTGTGCGCGCTCCACGAGCGAAACCACATCACCCATACCGAGGATTCGGTCGGCCATACGACTCGGATGGAACACATCCAGCGCCTCCATCTTCTCGCCCGTACCGATGAACTTGATCGGCTTGTTGACCACCGAGCGGATACTCAGCGCCGCACCGCCGCGGGCATCACCGTCCAGTTTGGTCAGTACCACGCCGTCAAAATCGAGACGGTCGTTGAACTCCTTGGCGGTATTGACGGCATCCTGACCGGTCATAGCGTCCACCACGAACAGGGTCTCGGACGGCTGGATAGCCTCCTTGATAGCCGCTATCTCGGTCATCATCTGCTCGTCTACAGCCAAACGGCCGGCGGTATCGACAATCACGACGTCATAACCGAATTTGCGAGCCTCGGCAATCGCGTCTTGCGCCTTTTTAACGGGATTAGACTCCTCTTCGGCGGTATATACTTTCGCGTTGATCTGCTCGCCGAGCACGCGCAACTGCTCGATAGCCGCAGGACGATAGACGTCGCAAGCCACGAGCATCACTTTCTTGTTCTTCTTCGTCTGCAGGAAATTCGCCAGTTTGGAAGCAAAAGTGGTCTTACCGCTACCCTGCAGACCGGCCATCAGGATGACTGCCGGCGAACCTTTGAGGTTAATCTCTTGCGCTTCACCGCCCATCAATTCCGCCAACTCGTCATGAGTGATCTTCACCATCAGTTGTCCGGGACGAACGGCGGTGATGACGTTCTGACCGAGCGCTTTCTCCTTGACCTGGTCGGTGAACTGCTTGGCGGTCTTGTAGTTCACATCGGCCTCCAGCAACGCTTTACGGATATCTTTGACGGTCTCCGCAATATTGATTTCGGTGATACGTCCTTCACCTTTGAGAATCTTAAATGAGCGTTCTAATCTTTCTGATAAATTATCGAACATAATACTCCAAATTAAATTGCGGGTGCAAAGGTAGTAAAAAATTTGCATATATGCAAATAAAAGCGAAAAAATGTCATATTATTTGCACAATTCAAAAAAAAGCAGTACTTTTGCAACCGCAAAAGTTTTGATTATGGAAAGAAGAGTAAGAGTTCGTTTTGCGCCAAGCCCTACCGGCGCGTTGCATATCGGCGGTGTACGTACCGCCTTGTATAACTATCTTTTTGCCCGTCAGCACGGCGGTGACATGTTGCTTCGTATCGAAGATACGGACTCCACGCGCTTCGTGCCCGGCGCAGAAGAATATATCCTTGAAGCCCTCGATTGGCTCGGCATCGGTATTGACGAAGGTCTTCGTATGCACGACGGCAAGATTGAAGCCGTTGGTGAGCACGGACCGTATCGTCAGTCGGAGCGTCGCGAGATATACCATCAGTATGTGAAGCAACTGCTGGACAGCGGCCATGCGTATATCGCGTTTGATACGCCCGAAGAGTTGGAGGCCAAGCGTGCGGAGATACCTAATTTTCAGTACGATGCCCGTACGCGTATGCAGATGCGTAACTCGCTGACCATGCCGGCAGAAGAGGTACAAGCCTTGATCGATAAAGGAGAGAAATACGTCGTTCGCTTCAAAGTAGAACCCAACGAGGACGTGCATGTACATGATCTCATCCGCGGAGAAGTGGTGATCAACTCGAATATTCTCGATGACAAGGTGCTTTATAAGTCCGCAGACGACCTGCCTACTTATCACCTCGCCAATATCGTAGACGACCACCTGATGGAGATTTCGCACGTCATCCGCGGCGAGGAGTGGTTACCTTCCGCTCCGCTACACGTGCTGCTCTACCGCGCGTTCGGTTGGCAAGATACCATGCCCGAGTTTGCGCACCTGCCTTTGCTGCTCAAGCCCGACGGAAACGGCAAACTCAGCAAGCGTGACGGCGACCGTCTCGGTTTCCCCGTCTTCCCGCTGGAGTTCCACAACCAGAAAGATGGCACGGTTTCATCCGGCTATCGCGAGAGCGGCTATCTGCCCGAAGCAGTCATCAACTTCCTGGCCTTGCTCGGCTGGCACGGAACAGGCGATCAGGAGATGTACACGATGGACGAACTGATCAAGGAGTTCTCGCTCGACCGCGTTTCCAAGTCCGGTGCGAAATTCGACTACGAAAAGGGCAAATGGTTCAACCATCAATACCTGCAATTGCGTAGTAATGAGGAATTGGCTCAGATGTTCCTGCCTACCCTCGCCGCGCATGGCATCGAGCACCCGGATATGCAGCTCGTAGCCCAAGTCATCGGACTTACCAAGGACCGCGTAAACTTTGTTCCGGAACTCTGGGAGCAAACCAATTTCTTCTTTGTGGCTCCGACCGAGTACGACGAGAAATCGCTGGCAAAGCGCTGGAAAGAGGACTCGCCGCGTCATATGACCGAGTTGCTTGAGGTGCTCGAAGGTGTTCCTTCTTGGGACGCAGAGACCTTGGACGGCATCGTGATGGGTTGGATTGCTGCGAAAGAGTACGGCGTAGGTATCGTGATGAACGCCTTCCGTATCTGCCTCGTCGGCGCAGCCCGCGGTCCGCATATCTGGGCCATCACCGACGTCCTCGGCAAAGAAGAGACGCTAGCGCGTGTGCGTGCCGCACTGACGCGCATTTGAGATTTGAAATTTTAGATTTTAAATTTGATGACCCCGAAAGAGGCATTACATAAATATTTCGGATACGATGATTTTCGGCCCTTACAGGCGGAAATCATCGCTTCTGTTTTAGCGGATCGTGATACCTTAGCCTTGATGCCTACGGGCGGCGGCAAGAGTATCTGTTTTCAGATTCCGGCGCTCGTGATGGGTAACGAGAACCCTGAGAAACGCTTATGTCTCGTCATCACGCCGCTTATCGCCCTCATGCGCGACCAGGTGGCGAACCTTCAGGCACGCGGTATCCACTCCGAAGCTATCTACACGGGGCAGAGTTTCGATAAACAGCGTGCGGCCTTGGATAACTGTCTTTTCGGCCCGTACCATTTTCTCTATTGTTCACCCGAACGACTTGAGAGCGAGGAGTTTCGCAAGCGTCTCGCAGACCTGCCGATAGGCCTGATAGCCGTCGATGAGGCACATTGTATCTCGCAATGGGGTTATGATTTCCGACCTTCGTATCTGAATATTGCTGCCGTAAGGGAACTGCTGCCGGATGTACCTGTCTTGGCGCTTACCGCAACGGCCACACCGACCGTGGTCGAAGATATCCAGCGGCGCTTGGGATTTCAGGAACCGAATGTGCTGAAGATGTCCTTCCGCCGCGAGAACCTCCAGTATATCGTGCGTCGCACGGAGAATAAACCCGATCAAATCGCGCATATTCTATCGAAAGTGCCCGGTTCAGCCATCGTCTATGTGCGCAACCGCAAGCGCGCGCAAGAACTATCCGAATGGCTCAATCAGCAATCATCCATTAGCAATCAGCAATCATTTTGTGATTATTACCATGCCGGTCTTACTACCCGTGAGCGGAATGAGCGCCAGGAGGCATGGAAAGAAGGACGTACGCGCGTGATTGTGGCGACCAATGCCTTTGGCATGGGTATCGATAAACCCGACGTGCGGCTGGTCATTCATCATGACTTGCCGTCTCATCTGGAGAGTTATTACCAGGAGGCAGGGCGCGCCGGACGAGACGGGCTGACCGCTTATGCCGTGTTGCTATACAACGACGAAGACAAAGCCAAGGCCCGCAAGCGCGTGGTAGACACTTACCCGCCCAAAGAATTCGTTGAGCAGGTCTATCATAAGACCATGGATTTTCTGCAGATAGGCGAAGGAAGCGGCCTCGGACATCGTTTTGCGCTCCATATGGACCAGTTATGCCACGTGATGCACCTGCCCGTCATACAGGCCTACTCCGCCCTGCATCTCTTGACCCAAGCGGGATACATTGATTTTCAAGAGGAATATGAGACGCAACCGCGTGTCTGCCTGCGTGTGCCTCGTGCGCAATTAGGCGAATACGACCTCTCGTCCGCGCAGATCGAGCTGCTCGACCGCCTGATGCGCAAATATTCGGGCATTTTTACCGACCTGCAGTATGTACGCGAAGCCGATAAACCCGAGGATCATGAGATTCTCGTCTCTTTGGCGCAACGTAGCATCATCACCTATATCCCGCGGAGCGTCGGTTGCTGCCTGACGATGACAAAAGAAAGAGAGGCAGAAATCTACCTCTCTCCCGCTATTTTCGACGATCGTCAGAAACTGTTTGCCGAGCAACTCAAAGCGATGGTGGAGTACGCCGAGCAAAATCAGTTCTGCCGCGAACAGGTGCTACTCGCTTACTTCGGTGAGACCGGTGCTTTCCCCTGCGGTCATTGTGACGTCTGTCGCGAGCTCACTCATCGTATCATTGCTGAGTGAGATAGAGTCCTCGCCTAACAACTCCTGCAATTCCCGCATTTCTGCTTCATTTACCGATTTATTACGGTCATTCACACCCATCAGCGGGCCGAAGAACACCTTCAGCAACGCGCGACCGATGACTTTCGACAGTTTGAATTTCGGATTCGTCACGTCGCCTTTTACCGGCACATCTACCAAGATGATATCTTGCGCCGACGTCAGCATCTTAAAGCCCAGACGCACAGGGATATTCTTATACGGCGCTTTGGTTAACAGATCTTTCCGGCCTACGCGCGGATGGTCGATCTCGAGGCGATTGGTTCCGTTCAGTTGGGCGGAAACCACATCCAGATGGCTGTCGATGGTCAGCAGACCGCCGTCCAGCGGATAACCCGTATAATTGCGGCATAGGGCGCTGAAATCCTCGATATGCACGCCGCGCACCTTCAGATCCGCCTGCGTATCTTGGTTCTTGAGATCCAGACCGCCTTTGAAATCCAGATTCAGCGTACCCTCGTTCGGCAACGTAGCCTGCAGCTTGATGGCATTTCGGCCGTTGCTGGCGACATTCTGTCCGTCCACGCGTAGCGTCTGAATGGCATAATCCCAATCATGCTTCATGGAGTAGTCGTGATAACTGATATCATGACCGGTAAGGGTCACACGTTTGGCCATCCAAACCAAAGGTTTGGTCGATCTCGGTTTCTCCACTTCGACAGGTGTCTCGATCGAGTCTGTAGCTGCGCTGTCGGCCGTCTCAGCCTGCACTTCCTGCTTCGATTTCATCAGCCGCGTCATGGTCGTCCATCCTTCGTGCACCTCGTAATTGGCCGTCAGACCGCTGATGGTCAGGCTGTCGAGGATGAAGGTGTTGTTTGCTATGTCGCCTTTGCTGATGGCGACGCGCAGTTCGTCGAGTGCAGCCACTTCGTCCTTATGCGAGTCGCGCAGACTCAAACCGGTCAAAGAGAGGTTTCCGGTAAGCAGGATATTGCTGATCACATCCAGACTTCCGTCCACATGCACCGATCCGTTCATTTTGGCGCCCAAACCCGTGACGTCCAGATAGTCCTGAACAAGCGGCAGCACAACATCGGTATGCACGTCATGCAGATTCAAGTTCACCGCATAGCGGTTGGATTGCAACTTCATACCGGCCACGATACCTACCCGGCCGCCTGTCGGCAGACCGAATTCGAGACCGGCGTTCGTCTGCGTATTATCGAAATACAGACCCGGGATACGAAGCGTCAGATCCTCCAGTTTCCATTGTTTGTCGCTCACCACGTCGCGGTAACGGATATTACTGTTGTTGATTCGAATGTCCTTCAGACTAACCGTCCACTCGCTCTTCGCAGTATCCGCAGGCACAGAATCATTCTTCGAGAAGCGCTCGATGATATCCGAGAAATTGACTTTATCGTTGTTCTTGAGCACTTGTCCGTTGAAGCCGTCCAGGTGGATCGCACGCAGTTTGACGGTCTTGCCAAGCAGTTGCGGATAAGCGATATGCACGTACAGACGATCGAAGGAGACGAAGTTCGTCTCGCCGTTTTGTTCCTTACATTCGAAGCCCTTGATGGACACTCCACCCCAATAGGGATTGATGATGACGCGGTCCGCATGCATTTGCCTGCCGATAAGCTGCTCGCCGTAGTTATTGACGACGTATTTGGCTACCGGCGAAGCGACGGCCAGTATCAATGCAAAGAGGAGCACTATTACTAGCGCTCCCCATCCACATATCTTCCAGAATGTTTTCATTATTCAGCGGATAATGTGATGCGGCGGAAATCTTTGATTTCAACACCTTTTGCTTTGAGGATGTCCTTCACGAGCTCTTTGTTCTCGCTCATGATGTAAGCTTGCTCCACGAGCGTGTTCTCTTTGAGGAACTTATTCAGACGACCTTGAGCGATCATCTCAATCTTCTTAGCCTGAGCAGCGAGGTTAGCCTCTGCCTCTGCGGGCACTTTGGCACGGATGTCGCGAGCTACTTGAGCCTGCTCCTCGGTCAACCAACCCTTAGCGGTGTTGGAAGCGATGTGATCGTCGCTGTCTGCGTGAGCCGGGTTCATACCAGCCTTGCGCAGCGCGTTCTCAACAGCCTTGTTGATCTCGTCCTGTTTGGTCTTGTCGATAGCTACCTCCAGCTCGTGCTTCTTAACATCTTCAGCTACGTGATCAGCGTCGAGAGCGATCGGGCTCATTGCAGCAACCTGCATCGAGATACCGTGAACGGTCTCGTGATCAGCACCTTCGTTAGCAGCTACGAGCGAGCTGAGTTTGTTACCCAGGTGGTTGTAAGCGTCAACTACCGGTGCCTCCAGGCAAGCGTAGTCAGCCAACTCCATCTTCTCACCCGTAACGCCGGAGCGCTCCGTGATGATCTCAGCAACGGTGAAGTTACCGATCTTGAGGTTCTTGAGCTCCTCTTGGCTCTGTACTTTGTTATCCAAAGCAGCGTCGAGGATCAGTTTAACCATACCTACGAAGTCCTCGTTCTTAGCTACGAAGTCGGTCTCGCACTTCACGCCAACGATAGCGCCGAAGTTGTCTTTTACCTTTGCGAGCACGCAACCTTCCGAAGCCTCACGGTCGCTACGCTTTGCTGCGATAGCCTGTCCGCGCTTGCGGAGCAGGTCTTTCGCAACCTCGAAATCGCCGTTAGCCTCTTCGAGAGCCTTCTTTACGTCCATCATACCGGCACCGGTGATGTCACGCAGTTTCTTGATATCAGCTAATGTAACTGCCATGATTATGCCTCCTCTGCTTTAGGTTCTTCTTTAGCTTCAGCTACTTTCTCAGCCTCTGCTTTCGGAGCAGCTTTGCGGATACGCTGACGACGCTCTTTGGGTGCCGGAGCCTCGGTGGCAGCCTGCTCCTCAGCAGCATCTTCGTCAGCTTTCTCTACCTTGCGCTCCTCGAGACCCTCTTTGATAGCCTCGCAAACAGCGGTCAGGATGACGTCGATAGCCTTGGTTGCATCGTCGTTAGCAGGGATTACGAAATCGATGTTGTTGGGGTTCGAGTTGGTATCTACGATACCGAATACAGGGATACCCAGACGGTTAGCCTCTGCCACAGCGATTTTCTCTTTGATCACGTCTACTACGAATACAGCGCTCGGCAGACGAGTCATGTCGGCGATAGAACCGAGGTTCTTCTCCAGTTTCTCGCGCTGACGTGCGATCTGCAGTTTCTCGCGCTTCGAAACGTTATCCAGCGTACCATCGGTCGTCATCTTGTCGATCTGGCTCATTTTCTTCACAGCCTTACGGATGGTCGGGAAGTTGGTGAGCATACCACCTGCCCAACGCTCGGTGATGTACGGCATGCCTACTTCCTGTGCGTGAGCAGCTACTACTTCCTGAGCCTGTTTCTTCGTACCAACGAACAGCACCTTACGGCCGCTGCGAGCGAGGTTCTTCAGAGCCTCTGCAGCCTCGTCGATCTTAACGACGGTCTTGTTCAGGTCGATGATGTGAATACCGTTGCGCTCCATGTAGATGTACGGAGCCATTGCCGGGTTCCATTTGCGTTTGAGGTGGCCGAAATGTGCGCCAGCCTCGAGCAATTGATCAAAATTTGTTCTCATTTTGTTTTTGTTTTGGGCTTTCAGCTATCAGCATTCAGCTATCAGTTTTCTGACGGCCGACGGCTGACGGCTGATGGCCAATTAATTGTTAATTATTTAATTTCCGTTCATTTTGGAATTCCCGTTCACGCGCATAATACATTATGAAATAGTGCGCGCACGCACACATGCGTTTGAGACTCCAAAACAATCGTGTGGTAATCCCGAAGGAGTCCACACGATTTGGAGTTGTTCGTATTAACGCTTACTGAACTGGAAGTGCTTACGAGCCTTCGGCTGACCCGGTTTCTTACGCTCAACCTCACGAGCGTCACGAGTCATGAAGCCTTCTGCCTTCAACGCAGCCTTGTCTTCCGGATTGATCTTCACCAGCGCACGTGCGATAGCCAAACGCAGAGCCTCTGCCTGACCTTTGAAACCACCGCCGTCAAGGTTTACCTTGATATCGTATTTCTCAGCTACGCCGAGTTTGTTCAGCGGCTGGAGAACGATATAGCGCAGAATAGAAGACGGGAAATATGTCTCGATGTCGCGGCCGTTGATCACGATCTTGCCGGCACCTTCATTTACGTAAACGCGGGCTACTGCCTCTTTACGACGTCCTAATGCATTAACTGTTTCCATGTACTTCTATTATTTGAGGGTGTTAATATCAATTTCTTTCGGTTGCTGAGCCTGCATGTTGTGCTCTGCACCTGCGAAAATGTACAGGTTCGTGATCTGACGAGCACCGAGACGATTCTTCGGCAGCATACCTTTTACTACTTTGCGAACGAGCTTGTCAGCGCCCTTAGCCATCAGGTCAGCCGGAGTGAACTCACGTTGGCCACCCGGGAAACCGGTGTAGCGAACATAAACGCGATCGTTCCATTTGTTACCTGTCAGCTGCACTTTGTCAGCGTTCACGATGATTACGTTGTCACCACAGTCCACGTTCGGAGTGTAGGACGGTTTGTACTTACCACGCAGCAGTTTAGCTACTTTGGAGCACATACGGCCAAGAATCTGGCCCTCAGCGTCAACCACTACCCACTCTTTCTTAGCGGTAGCTTTGTTTACAGACACTGTCTTGTAAGAATTGTATTCCATTAATTTTGTTGTTTTTAGGTAAAATCGACGGACATCCTTTACGACTTTCGATTTACGGGATTTCTTTGTTAACTTTCGTTTTTACTGGATTTCCCTACGTTATCCACCGCCCAATTTTACGATTTATAATTATTGTTTTTACGCGCCTTTCCGCACGTGCATTACGCACGTTCACGCAAAAAAGCGTGCAAAGGTACTACTTTTTTTTGACATGACCAAAAAAATCGTACTTTTTTTTCAAAAAAAGTGCATTTTATTCGTTTGAGCCTGCGAAATAAGACTTTTTCGGCTTACCAATTGCTCAAATCGTACGTGATGACGTTGAGGAGGAAGTATGCTGCGGAGCCCAGGTGCGTCCCGGTCAGCGAACTTGTATCCAGCACGGCGTTCTGTACCCCTTTGCTCACCAGCCACTGGTACATCATCTGCGAGTTCTCCGGCGCTACGATATCGTCGTTGAGCGAGTGATAGAGCTTTATCTCGCTATCGGCATCCGGTGTCCAATCATCGGTGAACCGCATCTTATCCACATAGCTGAGCACGCGCTGCATTTCCGATGTGGTAGAATCGCAGTAGTTGGGTGTCATAAACTTAGCTACGCTGTCTGTTCCCAGCAGCTCTGTGACCTCTTGCAAACTGAATTTCTTAGATACGATCCAGCTCTTCACGTTCGACGCCAGCGGCTCGAGGAACGCCTCTTTGTCTTTAATCCCAAGTTGGTACAGGTCGTTGAGGGTCAGCATCGTCATCGGCAGCACAGCCGGCATGCCTATCTTCTTCCACTCAAGGAACTTGCAGAACGTGATTCGTAGGTCGTACGGCCCGGCTCCGGCGATGGTCTTCGTAAAATGCACACGTCCGCGGTACTCGGTCTGCGAGAGTTTGAGGGCCGCAACGGCAGTCTGACCGCCTTGCGAGTAGCCGTAGTTCAGGATAGAGTCGCCTATCGTATAGCCTTGCTTGGTCAGCCACTCGCGGGCCGCCAACAGCGCGTCAATAGAGGCACGTGCGTTCGCTTCGGCATAGCCGTAAGCCTGATTGCGGTCACCCGTCGCACCAAAACCCTCGTAGTCGGCAGCTACCACCGCCATTCCTTTGCCCAGGCCTATGGTCTGCAAGTCGAACACCTTGCCCGCACTCGGCGCTTCATCCGATTGCAGAATGGTATAATGGTTATATAGCGCCATCTTGCCTATTTGCTTGCCGGCTTTCTTAGCCAGGGGCAGAGACAATACGGCCGACATCACGCAAGGCTTACCGGCATGGTCGGTGGTCGGGTACGTAAAGAAATAGTCGAAATGCGTCCCGTTATCCGCGCTGTCAACCAGTTGCAAACCCGTCTCCGGCTTGACGAACGTGATGCTGTCCGGATCCTCTATCAGCGCATGCCCGTTCTTCCACACGTAGGTCTGCGCACTCGCGCTCATCGCTGCACACAGCAGCACTATGCTAAAAATCTTTTTCATAATCTTCAATCTTCAATCTTCAATCCTAAAATATTATACACCTGTTCCCCAAGTCGTATATACAGTTGTCCGTCCTTAATAAACTTCTCTCCCTTCCCTCTTAACTCTTCACTCTTCACTTCCTCTACTCCTTCCGGCGAAGTCCTTTCTTCAAACATGACATTCCTATATTCGTACTTATATAGAGGCATAGTCTCTCCGCTCTCGGCTGCGATGAGCACGACGCTGTCGCGGGTAAATACCACTTTCTGCAGGCTGCTCTGCTCCACTTCACTCTCTGACCCGTCTACCGCCACAAACCGCAACACACGGATCGTCTCCGCCTGCATCCCCATCGCCAGGATGCAACTCACAATCCCTATAAGTAATTTTCTGCTCATTCTTTTTCAAATTCTGCGCAAAGGTACAACAAAAATTGCATATATGCAAGTAATTTGCATTTTTGTGCTCATTTATTTGTTTATGTAAAAAAAAAGTTGTAATTTTGCGCCGCAAAATGAAAAGGAGGTCATTATGAGCACCATGACATTACATATTCCTACGGAGCAAATCGCTTGGTTTGAGCAAATGATTCGAACGATGGGCTGGTCGTTTACCCGCGAGGATAAGGCTGATACGCCGCAAGAGGTAATCACTCCTGCGATGCGTCGTCGTATCAGTAAGGCGCGCAAGGAGTCGGCTCTTGGAGAAACCACACGTTGTAACAACAAGGCAGAAATGCAACAATTCTTCGATAGCTTATGATGTACGCAGTTGAGTTTTCCAAAGCTGCAGGTAAAACGCTAAAGAAGTGGAAGAAGTCCAACCCGGTGCTTTTTAAGAAGGCATCGGCTATTTTGTTGGATATCATGGAGCATCCGCGTACAGGTTTAGGACATCCGGAACCCTTAGTTGGTGGAAAGGACATCACCTATTCTCGTCATATTACTGCGCATGATCGAATCATCTATGATATATATGATGAACACGTCTATGTTCTTGTTATTCAATTAGAGGAACATTACGACGACAAATAATTGATATACCGCTGGCCTTGACAGCGTGAAAAAGCAAGGACATATTGAATTTCGCGTTTGCGATTTATTGGACATCTTGAAATGTGAGAAGTTTTACAGATACACCAATAATAAGTCTGCAATCGTCCATATTATGGACGTGACTTATCGGTGTATGGGCATATCTCACAGCCTCAAGATGGATAAGGAGCGTCCATTTTTTTTGTTTAACAATTTAAATATGTACTTATGAAAAAACTATTTACACTCTTCTTTGCGCTTGCAGCAAGCGTCGGAACAATGTTCGCCGAAAGCGGCACATGTGGTGACAACTTAACTTGGGATTTAACTAATGGAGTGTTGACAATTTCCGGTACTGGAGCAATGTATGATTATGGTAGGAATAATCCTCCTTTTTGGAATTCTCCTGAATATCACTCAAGTATTACATCCATAGTGATAAACAATGGCGCTACAAGCATTGGAAGTTCTGCTTTCATTGGCTGTGATAATTTGACGACTGTAACTATTCCTAATAGCGTCACAAGTATTGGAGAGAGTGCTTTCGGGGGTTGCTATAGTTTGACCTCTATTCAAATTCCCAATGGAGTCACAAGCATTGGAGATTATACTTTCCAAATGTGCACTAGTTTAACCGCTGTGACTATTCCTAATAACGTCACTAGTATTGGAGATGGCACTTTCTCTTATTGCCGCGCTTTAACCTCTGTAACAATTCCAAATAGTGTCACGTACATTGGGAATGACGCTTTCTATGAATGCACCGGTTTAACCTCTCCGGTTTATAATGAACATGTGTTTGCTTATATGCCCCGTACTTATACAGAGGCATATTCCATTCCTGAAGGAATTAAATCAATTGCAGGCGGCGCTTTTAAGTATTGCACCGGTTTGACCTCTGTGACGATTCCTAATAGCGTTACAATCATCGGGGATGCTGCTTTCGAAGAGTGCAGGGGTCTTCTTTCTGTTGACATCCCAAACAGTGTCACAAGTATTGGTGAAAAGGCTTTCCATATGTGCGGATATTTGACCACTTTGACTATTCCTAATAGCGTCACTAGTATTGGAATGGGTGCATTCACTGAATGCAGAAGTTTGACCTCTATGACTTGTTATGCGGTAACTCCACCAACATTAGGTCAATATGTATTTTTTAGTGTTGACAACTCTATCCCTCTTTATGTTCCTGCCGGTAGCATTAATCTATATAAATCTTCAGACCAATGGAACGAGTTTACTAACATTTTGCCTATCTCTGCAGAAGAAACTGAAACAACAGACGTAAAAACCGTTACAACGAAGAACTCGGTGTATGTAACTTGGCCTGCGGTTGATGGCGCATATACCTATGAACTCGTCATTCGCGATAAGAGTGGCAATGTAGTTTGTACACTCGTCTTCAATGCACAGGGACAATTGATGTCTATTGTTTTCAACGCTCCTTCTCGTGATGGCGCGCCGCAGCAAACGCAAACTGCTGGTTTTGCTTTCACTATTACTGGACTTGAAGAAGGCACGGAATATAATCTAACTATCACGGCAAAAGACAAAAATGGACAAGAGATAGATCAGAAGAATATGTCCTTCTATACCGATAGTCCCCAAGCCATTGAGGACATCCAAACCGATGCTCCTCAAGCTACCAAAGTCCTCATGGACGGCCACATCTACATCCTCCGCGGAGAACATGTATATGACACGGAAGGAAAGATGGTAAAGTAAGAAATTCCTGAAATTCAAAAAAATGGCATACAAATTTGCGTATGTCATTTTTTTGTTGTATCTTTGTGGTCCTGTTTGGAAAATAGAACATTTTAGCGTCGGGATATGAACGGGGTTATTACGTGGTCATTACCTGGTCATTACCTATGCAGAATAAATTGAACATTTCTGGCTTTTTTTCATCTTTTCATACCTAACTCTTGCACATGTCGTAAAAAAGTTGTACCTTTGCACCGCATGAACATTCATTTGGATTGTAATAATTTCTTTGTGAGTTGCGAGTTGGTGTCGCGGCCGGAGCTGCGGGGAACGCCTGTGGTGGTAGCCAACGACAACGGCAACAACGGCGGAATCATCCTGGCGCTCAACCAGGAGGCGAAGGCCATAGGCCTTAAGCGCGGCAATCCGCTGTTCCAAGTGAATAAACTGATCGAGAAGCAGCACGTGACCGTCATCGACGTGCATCATCATCTTTACCACGAGGTATCCCACCACATCATGGACGAAGTGAAGCAGACGGAGATGGTGTTGGACTTTGTCCAATACAGCGTGGATGAGTTCTTCGGCACGATGCCGGACGATGACCCTACCCGACTGCGCGGTTACCTGCAACAGCTCAAAGACCTCATCCTCGAAAAAACCGGCATACCCGTCAGTTGCGGCGCAGGGACGAGTTATACGCTCGCCAAGACCGCGACCTGGTTCGCCAAGCACTATCCTGCCTACAAAGGGATATGCATCATGCCGGCCGACAAACGCGAACAAGCCCTGGCAAAAGTGCCGATAGCGGATGTATGGGGTATCGGCCGACGCAGCATCAAGAAGTTGACGCAGGAAGGTATCGAGACCGCACTCGATTATACCCGCAAATCCGAGACCTGGGTGCACCGACTTTTCAACGTCACAGGGGTACGAACCTGGAAAGAACTGCGAGGTGAACCGGCTATCACCTTAGCCAGCCGCGAACGGCAGAAGAGCATTATGTACAGCCGTACCTTCGCACATATGACCGATAGCCAAACAATTCTTTTAAAAGAATTGAGTAACTACGCAACCGCTGCCACAAGACGTTTGCGGGAACAAGGCTCGTTATGCGGTGCGGTCACGGTCTTTTTGGCCACCAACCGACACCGGACAGACCTCGCGCAATACCACATCGACGACACCGTCAAACTGACCACCGCGACCGACGACACACGTATGATTATCGAAGCCGTGCGGATGCTCCTCGAGCGCATCTACAAGCCGCGTTACCAGTACAAACAGGCGGGCGTGATACTATCCCAACTACAGAGCAATTCCGGCATGCAACTCGATCTCTTTGCGCCGCAAGCCGCCGAAGATACCTCGCGGCAAAAACGGCTCATGAAGGCCATCGACACCATCAACGAGCGATTCGGCAAGAACCAGATCCACTTTGCCGTACAAGGTACCGAAAACGACACGGAAGACGATCCGGCGGGCTTCATGCGTCCCCATTCCATCGAATAATTGCAAAAAAATACGCGCGCGCTTGCACATGTCAAAAAAAAGTCGTACCTTTGCACGCAATTTTCGCAATAAAAGAAACAGACAATGAATATTTCGTACAATTGGTTGAAGCGCTATATCGCCCTGCAGGACGACGCGGAGACCGTAGCAAAAATCCTGACCTCTATCGGTCTCGAGGTAGGTACAGTAGAAACAGTAGAGACCATTCGCGGCGGGTTGAAAGGCCTCGTAGTAGGCGAAGTATTGACCTGCATTCCCCACCCCAATTCCGACCACTTGCACCTGACGACCGTCAATATCGGCGAGGCTGAACCCTTGCAGATCGTGTGCGGTGCGCCGAACGTGGCGGCGGGACAGAAGGTGATAGTTGCGACTATCGGTACCGTGCTCTATGACGGCGACCAGAGTTTTACCATCAAGAAAGGTAAGTTGCGCGGCGAGGACTCCTGCGGCATGATCTGTGCCGAGGACGAGATCGGCGTTGGCACCGACCACGCCGGTATCATCGTGCTGCCGGCCGACACGCCGGTGGGTATGACCGCTCGCGAGTATTATAAGGTGCAGGACGACACGATCATCGAAGTCGATATCACTCCGAACCGCTCGGATGCCGCAAGTCATTATGGCGTAGCACGCGACCTCTATGCTTATTATAAGAGCCATCAGCATTCAGAAGTCAGCCTTCAGAAGCCCTCCGTCGAGGCCTTCGAGATCGACAATCACGAGTTGCCGATCAAAGTGACCATTGAGGCGCCGGACGCATGCCCGCGTTATACGGGCGTGAGCATCAAGGGCGTGGAGATCAAAGAGTCGCCGGAATGGCTCAAGAACAGCCTGCTGGCTATCGGTCTGCGACCGATCAATAACATCGTGGACGTGACGAACTTCGTGCTGCACGAGTGCGGTCAGGCCCTGCACGCTTTCGATGCCGACAAGATTAAGGGCAACGAGATTCATGTGCGTTATGCCAAGGCCGGCGAGAAATTCGTTACCTTGGACGGCGTAGAGCGCGAGATGAACGAACGCGACCTGATGATCGCCAATGCCGAGGAGGCGATGTGTATCGCCGGTGTGTTCGGTGGTCTGGAGAGCGGCGTGACAGAGCATACGAAGAATGTGTTCCTCGAGTCCGCGTACTTCGATCCTGTGACGATTCGTAAGACCAGCCGTCGTCACCAACTTCAGACCGACGCTTCCTTCCGCTACGAGCGCGGTTGCGATCCGAACAACACCCTGTACGTGCTCAAACGTGCGGCCCTGCTCATCCAAGAGGTAGCAGGCGGACAGATCGCGATGGAAGTAACCGACAACGGTCAGACCGTTTGGGAACCCTTCCCTGTAACCATTGATATCCATCGCGTGAACAGCCTCATCGGTAAAGCCATCGGAGAGGACACCATAAAGACGATTTTGAATGCTTTGGAGATCAAAATCGTCAAGACATTGGACAATGGACAATGGACATTGGAAGTGCCGCGTTACCGCGTGGACGTACAGCGCGAGTGCGATGTGGTGGAAGATATACTTCGTATATACGGCTACGACAACGTGGAGTTCCCTGAGAAACTGAACACCAGTCTGGCATACGGCATCAAACCGAATCCGGAGCAACTGCGTCGCCGTATCGCCGAACAACTGACCGCACAGGGTTTCAACGAGATTCTCAATAACTCGCTGACGAAAGTAGCGTACTACGAGCCGCTCGAGCAGATGCCGCTCGCACAATGCGTGAAGATCATGAATCCGCTCAGTTCGGACCTCGGCGTGATGCGTCAGACCCTACTCTTCGGCGGACTCGAGTCCATCGCCCGCAACGCGAACCGCAAGAACAGCGACCTGCGTCTGTATGAGTTCGGTAATTGCTATCACTACGATAAGTTGAAAGTTGAAAGTTTAAAGTTGAAAGGACTCGACGCAGATCCCCTCTCTGCTTATTCGGAGGAGCCGCATTTCGGTCTCTGGCTGACGGGTAACAAGACCGCGCAGAGTTGGGTGCGCCGCGAGGAGAAGAGTTCGTTCTACGAGCTCCGCGCGTACGTGAACAATATCCTGGTTCGCCTGGGTGTAGACCTCGCGAAAGTGACCGTAGAGCGCCTCGAGAACGAGTTGTTCCAAGACGGACTGGTTCTCAAGGCCGCTAACGGTAAAGCTTTAGGCTTTATCGGCATCGTAGGGCGCAAGGTGCTCAAGGCATTCGATATCGACCAGGAAGTATTCTACGCCGACCTCGATTGGAACCAACTGCTCAAGCAGAACAAGCAATACAAAGCGGTTATTACCGACCTGCCGAAGTATCCGGAGGTAAAACGTGACTTCGCGCTGCTCGTGGACAAGTCCGTAGAGTTCGCGGACCTCGCGCGTGCAGCCTTTGCAACCGAGAAGAAACTGCTGAAGAATGTGTTCCTGTTCGACGTTTACGAGGGCAAGAACCTCGAAGAAGGCAAGAAATCCTATGCGCTCTCGTTCATTCTCCAAGACGCCGACAACACGCTCAAAGATACGCAGATAGAAAACATCATGAACCGCTTGAAGACCACCTTCGAAGAGAAATTCCATGCTACCCTCCGCTGATCAAAACGAGATATTACGCCGCCGGACCTTTGCGATCATCTCGCACCCGGATGCCGGTAAGACCACGCTGACAGAGAAACTGCTTCTCTACGGCGGTGCGATTCACGTAGCCGGTGCGGTCAAATCCAACAAGATCCGCAAGACAGCCACCTCCGATTGGATGGAGATCGAGAAGCAACGTGGTATTTCCGTAGCGACTTCCGTCATGGGCTTCGACTACCGGAGAGGCTCCGGACCCGGACATACGCAGCAGGATGACACCATTTATCATATCAATATCCTCGACACACCGGGTCACCAGGACTTTGCGGAAGACACCTTCCGTACCTTGACAGCCGTGGACTCCGCGATCGTGGTCATCGACTCCGCGAAAGGTGTCGAGACGCAGACGCGCCGCCTGATGGAGGTCTGCCGCATGCGCAAGACACCCGTCATGGTGTTCATGAACAAGATGGACCGTGAAGGCAAAGACCCGTTCGATCTGATGGACGAAGTGGAGCGCGAGTTACAGATAAAAGTAACACCCGTATCGTGGGCGAACGGACAAGGCCTGAAATTCGAATCCGTCTTCGCACTCAATCAACGTCCAAAGGACGTTAGCGGCAAGTTGGCCGATGACCTCGAGATGGTCGATGGCGTATACCCGGAATTTGATAAAGAAGCGTACCTCCGCGGCGAGTTGGCGCCGGTATTCTTCGGTTCGGCATACAAGACAGTCGGCGTGCAGGAGTTGTTGGATTTCTTTGTACAGAATGCACCCTCCCCTCGTCCCGTGACAGCCGAAGAACGTACGGTAGAACCGATGGAAGACAAGTTCACGGCTTTCTGCTTTAAGATCCACGCGAACATGGATCCGAACCACCGCTCGTGTATCGCGTTCTTCAAGATATGCTCGGGCAAGTTCCTGCGCAACACCTATTACTACCACGTGCGCAAGGACCAGCAGATGCGTTTTGCCGCGCCGACCTGCTTCATGGCGCAGAAGAAAGAGACCGTCGATGAAGCCTTTGCAGGCGATATAGTGGGTCTGCCGGACACCGGAAACTTCAAGATCGGCGACACCCTCACCGCAGGTGAGAAACTGCATTTCAAGGGTCTGCCGTCCTTCTCTCCGGAGATGTTCAAATATATCGACAACGCCGATCCGATGAAGCAGAAACAACTCGACAAAGGTGTGAACCAACTCATGGACGAAGGTGTGGCGCAGCTCTTTGTGAGCCAACTCAACGGCCGTAAGATCATCGGTACGGTAGGACAACTGCAGTTTGAGGTCATCCAATACCGTCTCGAGCACGAGTACCAAGCTAAATGCAAATGGCAACCGCTGCAGATGTACAAAGCCTGCTGGATAGAGTCCGACGACGATGCCGAACTGGACACGTTCAAGAAACGCAAGGCGCAGTATATGGCGTACGACAAAGAAGGCCGCGACGTGTTCATGGCCGACAGCGCGTACGTACTCAGTATGGCGCAGCAGGATTACAAACATATCACGTTCCACTTTACGAGTGAATTTTAGTCGGGATCCCGGTATAACGGTATAACGGCATAACGAAAAATACTTAATAATATGAAAAACAGATCTCTTCAAATCCGCCTCATCGTGATGAACTTCCTGGAGTTCGCCGTTTGGGGTGCGTACTTAACCTCGATGGGTACGTACTTGTTCAAGCAAGGTATGGGCCAACATATCGGTTGGTTCTACTCCATCCAAGGTGTAGTTAGTCTTTTTATGCCGGCCCTGATGGGTATTGTGGCTGACCGTTGGATTCAAGCCCAGAAGACCTTGAGTCTTTGTCATGCCTTAGCCGGACTCTTCATGTGCGCCGCAGGTGTTTATGCGTACACGGCAGCTGACGTGCAATTCGGTACGTTGTTTACCTTGTACACCTTCTCTGTTGCGTTCTTTATGCCGACGATCGCGTTGACGAACTCCGTGGCCTTTAACGCGTTGATCAAAGCCGGTATGGATACGGTCAAAGACTTCCCGCCGATTCGTGTATTCGGTACGGTAGGATTCATCGCCACGATGTGGTGTGTTGACCTGCTCGGTTTCCAATCCACGCCTTGGCAATTCGTAGTCAGCGGCAGTCTGAGTCTGCTCTTAGCGGTATATTCGTTGACCCTTCCGGCATGCGAAATCAAGCCGGCGGAAGGCAATGTAGACTTGGTAGAAGCATTGGGTCTGAAGGCCTTTACGCTCTTCAAACAGAAGAAGATGGCGCTGTTCTTCATCTTCTCCATGATGCTCGGTATGTGTCTGCAAGTGACCAACTCGTACGCCAATCCGTTTATCACCTCCTTCGGCGCGATCGAAGAGTTCGCGAATACCTTCGGCGTACAGCACGCCAACATCCTGATCTCTATCAGCCAGATTTGCGAGGCCCTGTGTATCCTTGCTATCCCGTTCTTCCTGAAACGTTTCGGTATCAAGAATGTGATGCTGATGGCGATGTTCGCATGGGTATTCCGCTTCGGTTTCTTCGGAGCCGGTAACCCCGGTTTCCCGGGCGTACTGCTGTTCGTGCTCAGTTGCATCGTTTACGGCTTTGCCTTTGACTTCTTCAATATCTCCGGTGCGCTGTACGTGGATCAGGAGACCGAACCCGCACAGCGTTCGTCCGCACAAGGTCTGTTTATGATGATGACCAACGGTCTGGGTGCTACCATCGGTACCCTCTCCGCGCAGGCGATTGTCAATAAACTCGTCATGGCGGAAAGCGTAACGGCTCAAGGTCCGTTAGCTATTTGGGACGGTTGGAAAGAAGCATGGTATATTTTCGCAGGCTTTGCCCTTGTCGTTGCAGTAGCCTTCTGGATATTCTTCCCGAAGACCCCGGTGAAAAATAGTTGAAAGTTGAAAGTTGAGAGTTGAAAGTGTACCGCAAGGAACTAGCATATTATTTCTCGACGCCGATAGCGTATATCGTCATCGGACTATACCTCTTGGCGATCAGTCTATTCCTTTGGGTAATCCCGGGTCAATGGAACATCATTGACTCGGGATACGCCCAAGTGGACGGACTGTTTCAACTGAGTCCCTGGCTCTTTATGCTGCTCTGCCCTGCCCTGACCATGCGTCTGTTCTCGGAAGAGCGGCAAAGCGGCATTTGGGATTTGATTCGAACCAAACCCGTCTCTCTTACCCGCATCGTACTCGGTAAGTATCTCGCAGCATGGACGCTTGTGCTCATTGGCCTGCTTCCCTGCTTCATCCACTACTTCGTGGTGGCCTATATGGCCGAACCCATGGGAAACCTCGATAGCGGGGCGTTTATGGGTTCCTTCCTCGGTCTTATTCTGTTGAGCGGCACATTCATGGCCATCGGCCTGCTCTGCGCGACCTTCAGCAAGAGTCAGATCGTTTGTTTCATCTGCGGCGCACTCGCCTGTTTTGTGCTTTATTGGGTGTTGCTGCAAGATCATTACTCTTCCCTCTCGCGCGGCGTGCTGGACCTGCGCGATTGGATGTTCTTCGCTTCTATCGCCATCATAGCGATCGTAGCATCTATCTTTACCTTGGATAAACTGACGCGCAAATGACTCGTATCGGCCTGCTAAGCGACACGCATGGACTGTTGGACAAACGCATCTATGAGCATTTCAAGGATGTGGACGAGATCTGGCATGCGGGCGATATAGGCAGCGACGAGGTATTACGTAAGTTGCGGGAATTCAAACCTACCCGCGCCGTGTTCGGTAACATGGACGGCGGAGACGTGCGCTATACTTTGGATGAGTTCTACCGTTTCCGTGTAGAAGACGTCAACGTCCTGATGACGCATATCGGCGGTTATCCCGGTCATTATAATCCTTGGCTAATCCCTATGTTCCGCAAAGCGCTCGATAACTACGATGACCCGAATCATCGTATAGACTTGTTCGTATGCGGACACAGCCATATATTGAAGGTACAATACGACTCGCAGTTCAAATTCCTGACAATGAATCCCGGAGCAGCGGGAAAACAAGGTTGGCAACCCTGCCAGACCTTACTGCGATTTACCATCGATGGCAGCAAAATAGACAATCTGGAAGTCATCGAATTGGAGTGGAAATAGTGCTTTTTGCACAAATAACCCCATTTTGTAAAGTCAAGTTTGCAAAATATGCTGAAAAACATATAAAAATATTTGCACATATCAAAAAAAAGCAGTACCTTTGCAGCCGCCTTTGCACCGGATTTAAGAAAGTTGAATCCGATTTTAAACAAGCCAATCTTTTTTGTACCTTAAATAAACAGACTAATACCTTAGAAAAACAGACGTCGCGATGACGACTGTTTTCGCTTTTATAGGGACCTTTCTTTACTTGATCTCCTGCGCTTTGATACCGTCGCGCTCTAACAACGCGTTGATGGTCGGTTCGCCGCCACGGAAACGTTTGTACAGATCCATTGCTTTCTCCGTACCACCCTTCTCCAGAATATTCTCGCGGAAACGCTTAGCGGCTTTCTTGTCGAAGATAGAACCGTTCTTAGCCTTTGCCTCTTTGAATACCGAGAAAGCGTCTGCATCCAGCAACTCGGACCACTTATAGCTGTAATAGCCTGCTGCGTAGCCGCCGGAGAAGATATGCGTGAAGGACGTAGCCATCTGCGTACCCGGCACATTCGGCAGAACTTGCACCTGCTCCATCGCCTTGTCGCTGAAACGGATGACCGACTCGGTAGTACCCAGACTCTCGTTGATCGCAAACGGTTGCTCCAAGGTATGCCAACTCATGTCGAGATAGCCAAAGCTCAGCTGGCGCACGCACGCATAAGCAGCGTGGAAAGTCTGCGAAGCATGCATCTTATCCAACAACTCCTGCGGCAGTTTCTCGCCGGTCTCATAATGTTTCGCGAACGTATCCAGGAACTCTTTCTCGTCAATAAAGTTCTCGTTGAACTGCGAGGGCAACTCCACAAAGTCACGCGGTACATTCGTTCCGCTCTGCGATGCATACTGGCAACGCGTCAGCATACCGTGCAGGCCGTGACCGAACTCATGCAGGAAAGTACGTACCTCGTCATAGGTGAAGAGCGCCGGTTTGTCTTGTCCTGAGAAATTCTCGCCTGCGGCTTCGGACTTCACAGGCCTAGTGAAGTTCATCACATTCACGATATGCGGACGATGGTCTTTCTTCTTGCGGATAAACTGCGGTTGGAAATCATTCATCCATGCGCCGCCGCGCTTGCCGTCCCGCGGATGGAAGTCTGCGTAATAAACGGCCAGGAACTTACCCTTCTCGTCAAATACCTCATAAGCCGTAACCTCGGGGTGATACACCTGAATCTTCTTGTTCTCTTTGAATTTGATGCCGTACAGGCGCTCTGCAAGCCCGAACACACCCTTCTTCACGTTCTCCAACTCGAAGTACGGACGCAGGTCATCATCCGAAATATCGTATTTCTCTTTCTTGAGTTTCTTGCTGTAATAGCCGAAATCCCAAGGCTGGAGATGCGCCGCATAGAATCCGTGCGCATGCGCATAATCCTCTACTTCCTTCACTTCCGCCAAAGCTGCCGGCATATACGCGTCGCGCAACTGATCCAGCAGTTTATAGACATTCTCCGGGGTCTCCGCCATACGTTTATCCAGAGCCTTTACCGCATAGTTTTTCTTGCCGAATAGTTTCGCAATCGCCAGACGGGTGTTTACGATCTCCACGATCAGCTCCGTATTGTCGAACTCGCCGCCTACGCACTTGGATGCATTCGCCATGTATAACTCACGACGGATATCGCGGTTGTCCAGATCTTGCATCACAGGGCGTGTGGTCGTCGGCTTGAGGTTCAGCAACCAGCCCTCCAGACCTTTCTTCTCGGCATTAGCGCGCAGCATAGCCTTCGTGTCGTCATTCAAGCCTGCCAGCAGCGACTCATCCGTGAGAAGCATCGACCATGCGTTCGTAGCCTTCAGCACGTTCTGACCGTACTGCAGGGTCAGTTTGCTCAGTTTTGCGCTTAACTCGCGGTATACCTCTTTCTCTTCCGGACTCAGGTTCGCGCCGTTGTTGGCAAAACCGTCGTAGATATCCTCGAGCAACTTATACTGCGCCTTGTTCAGTTTGAGTTTGTCGCGCTGGTCATACACGGCCTTGATACGCTTGAACAGTCCTTCGTTCAGACGAATCGTCGAAGAATACTCCGACATTTTCGGACTCAACTCCATCTCGATCTGCTGCAGGGTGTCATTGGTCTCTGCGCTCGTGAGGTTATAGAAACAGCCGGCAACGATACCTAACATCTCGCCGGAAGCCTCATATGCCTCGATCGTGTTGGCGAAAGTCGGCGCAGCGGGATTGTTGACGATGTCGTCAATCTCCTTGAGTCCTTGCTTCATCGCCTCTTCAAAGGCCGGCATGTAATGCTCTGCGTGGATCTCATTGAACGGATACGTGCCGTGCGGCGTTTTCCAGTTCTTGTAGTCAAAGAACGGATTCGTAGCCGCAGTTGCGGCCAATACGGTGGTGGCAAGAGCCATAGTCAATAGGGATTTTTTCATTTGTCGTGTAAATTTGAATTATTTTCTGCAGCGAATAAGGTTGATATCGCCGGATAACTGGTACACACCGATTACCGACTCATCGCCATTCAGTTTCTTCTTTTGATACGAAGCCTTGATGCTGTAGCCCGCATTCTTCGGAGCATCCGTACCCAACGCACGTACCACATAGTAATACGCGCCATCAGCAGCTAAGCGACCGTTGATCGTTCCATCCCAACCTTTGGCGGGATCGGTCCACTCGTACACCAGTTTGCCCCAACGGTTATAGACCCAGCAATGGAACTCCCGCAACGAGCGATAGGCTACGCGGAACTCGGCATTCGGACACGAACCGCCGGGCGTGAAGAAATTCGGCACGCGCAGATACGACTCGGAGATATTGACTTTCATCGTCATCGAGTCGACCGTGCACTCGCGGTTGCTTACCGAGCAAGACACCAGATAACTGCCCGGCTCGGAGAAGATATAGCGTATATCTTTGTCGTTTCGCGTAGCGATGACTTCCGAAGCCTTGTATATTCTCCAGTTGTAGTACAGCACGGCTGGCGTCGGATTGGCGTAGAAAGCCACCTCCAGCGCACCGCTATAGTCCTCTGCGGTCGTCGCCGTGATGATATCCTGCCGCGTCGGGCGGTTCAATTCATTACTCTTCTCGCCTTCCGTACCACGTGCCACAGCCAATGAAGTCAACTGCATATTGACGGCCTTCACGTCGTCTTCCACCAATTCCCCTTCGATACATGCAGGCGCAAGTCCCAGGGCCTCGCGGATATCCGAATCGTAGCATAACTTAATCGGCGTCGCGGCGTACATCGCATCCAGGCGCACAGCTTCGGATAGCGTTACCGTCTTCTGTACGGCCGAATCGGCCCATTGCTCGCCCTCCCATGCCAGCGCATTGTATTCCACCGAGCAGGTACGTCTGTACGTTCCTTGCGTGCCATTGCGGCGGGTATAGGTGTACGTATTCACGTCGCCCGTGAAACGTAGGATGGTGTTGTCACAATTGGCTTCAACCGTCATCTGCAAAGCAGATGTCTGGCAGCGGAAAACATAGAACGGACTGTATTCTACCCCGTCTTTGACGATATAATATCCGCCATCGTCGGGATAGAAATCTTCCGATCCGGTCTGTACTGCCGCGCCGGTAGCCGTTGCATGCCAGTCTACCGCGCCGATCTTTGAGTGAACATGGATCTCATCGGCAAAGAAGAACAGCGTGTCCGTACCATCCACCTCATGCGCGCCCGTACACTCGATATTCATAGGGAGCGCATAGGAAGGTGAAAAATGAAGAATGAAAAATGAAAGGATGAGTAATCCCAACCATTCATTATATGTCCTTTTTCCTTCCATTTTTCAGCTTTCAATTTATTTGTTTACCTGGAAGCGTGTGTTACCGTTTTGGATGAAGTCCACGATCTGTTTGGCAGCCGCAATGCCGGCATTGATATTGGCCTCTGCGGTCTGTGCACCCATCTTCTTCGGGGTTGCGAAGTAGCGTCCCTCGAAAAGCGTGCGGAACTTCGCATCAGCAACNNTCCTCATCGATCACCTCTTTGCGCGCGGTGTTAACGAGCACACCACCCTTCGGCATCAGGTTCACGAGATCATGGTTGATGCTGTTCTTCGTCTCTGCCGTTGCAGGGATATGCAGACTCACGATGTCGCAAGTCTTGTACAACTCCTCTGCGCTGTGAACCGGTTTGACGTTCGCCGCAACCATCGCCTCGTCCGGGCAATAGGCATCATACGCATAGACCTCCATTCCGAAGCCCTGCGC
>LXOW01203068.1_pt1 | contig 66794 bp, 57 predicted proteins | sample 1368591 | NCBI WGS metagenome assembly LXOW01 (sample SAMN04884650, study PRJNA319009) | bovine gut metagenome | isolation source: Cow rumen | host: Bos taurus | place: Italy: Legnaro (PD) | collected 2014-07-09
CCCATCTAAAATGGGAGAACGATGGGAAAACGATGGGAGAACGATGGGAGAAATGAGCCAGCAGACACCTGGCGGATGGCTCCCCAAATGGAATTTTTTTTCGAAAATGACACAAACAATCCGAATTTTTTCGTATCTTTNNAAGAGACAGATATATAGCACCGCTTATTAGCATCACTATGAAGAACATTTATAAGCTTTTCCGCAAGAGTGTACGCGAAATCACCGACTATTATATGCTGCTGGTCGAGGAAACCCGCAGCCAGCGGCTCGTGGGCAGCACCAACGAGTGGGTCCTGGACAACTACTACATGATCAGCGAGCAGGAAAAAGTGATGAGAGGCGAACTTCGCACCCTGGAACACGGAAAGAGCAAACTCGACCCCCAAAGAATAGATACCCTATGGAAACTGCTTGAAAACTACCTCAAGAAATGCCACCACGAGGTAGACAAAGGACTGCTTTTCCGCTATCTGCGCGGAGCGCAAATGAAAGGTAAAGACTACCTGAGCTATCCCGAGGTGTGGGCCCTGTTGCCGTTGATGAAAGCCATCCTGATTGGCGAGTTGGCGCACCTTTGCCTCGAGCTGAAGGAACAGAAGGCCTACCATTACAAGCCCACCGACAAGAACATGGCCGAAATGGACTACCTGAATGCTGTCGCCAAGCAGAACTTGATGATGATGAACATCTTCAACTCGTTGAAGAAGCTATCGAAACTGCCGTTGGCCGAGCTCATCGACGCGGTGAGTTTCTCGGAAAAGGCATTGAAGGGCGAGCGTGTCGGGATGTACGACGAGATGCAGGACAAGACCAAAGAGGACTACCGTGCAATGATAGTGCGATTGAGTAAAAGGAAAACGAAAGACAGGAAACGGGGGACAGAGTACGATTTGGTGAAGGCACTGGTGGCCAAGGCTAACGAGAAAAACGAGCATGTGGGTTGGGAACTCTTCCCGCCGAAACGGTGGAATGCCCGCGCTTATTGGTATGTTTGCATTGTGATGTTTGCAAGTCTGGGGTTGGCCTTTGGTTTCGCCCTATGGGCGGTGAAGGATGCTGTGGATAGCACATCGGCCTACTGGACCATGGTGGCGCTGTTGACAGTAATTATGGCGGTACCGATGAGCCAGGTGGTGATAGACCTCTTTAATCAGCTACTCTACCGTTTGCACAAGCCTGTGGGAACCTTCAAACTCAAGTTCAAGGACGGGATTATCCCCGAGGAGTATGCCACCATGGTCATTATGCCTACTATCCTGAAGAACCGCGCCAGGACTGTCGAGCTGTTGGAGCAGCTGGAGGTGTATTATCTTTCCAATATCGACAGGGGTGAAAGACTTACCTCTCATCTCTCGCCGCTCACCTCCCGCCACCCGTCTCGCCAGAACCTCTACTATACGTTGGTCGGCGATGCAGCTTCCTATGACAAGGCCGACGCGCCGTGGGACGATGAGGTGGTACAGGCCGGCCGGGAGAAGGTCAAGGAACTCAATGAAAAATACGGAGCCCCCATTTTTAACTTCGTCTATAGAAAACGAGCCTGGAGTGAAGGTGAGCGGACATGGCTCGGCTACGAGCGCAAGCGCGGTGCCATCCTCCATTTCAACGACCTGTTGCTCGGCCAGACCAGCGACGAGGAGAAGGAACGATGTTTCCGCTGTGAGACAATAACCGATTGGAAAGCAGAAAGTGGAAAATGGGAAAAGGAATGCCCGATACAGTTCATCATCACCCTCGATACCGACACCGAGTTGGTGCTCTATTCGGCACAGAAACTCATCGGTGCCATGGCGCATCCCATGAATCGAGCCCGGCTCTCGTCAGACGGTCGCCGTGTGGACCGCGGCTACGGCATCATGCAGCCGCGCGTGAACGTCGACGTCGAAGTGACCAACAAGAGCCGCTATGCGCAACTCTTTGCCGGGTTGGGCGGTCTGGATGTCTACACCACCGCCAGCTTCGAGCTCTACCAGGACATCTTCAACGAGGGCTCGTTCTGCGGCAAGGGTATCTACGACCTGCGGGTATTCCAGCAGGTGCTGAAGGGCACTTTCCCCGAGAACCTCATCCTCAGCCACGACTTGTTGGAAGGCTGTCATATCCGCTGCGGCCTCATCAACGATGTGGAACTTTTTGACGACAACCCCTCGAACTGGATAGATGACGCCAAGCGACACCACCGATGGACCCGCGGCGACTGGCAAATCATCTCCTGGATGAAAGGGAAGGTCAGAAACGAACGCGGCGAGAAGGTGAAGAATCAAGTCAACACCATTGGCCGTTGGAAGATTTTCGACAATCTGCGCCGCAGTGTCCTTAGTTTGAGTATGGTAGTGGCAATATTGGCGGGCTTCTGGCTCGATGCCGTCAATGGTTTCGGCGGGTTCAGCGGAGGATGCTTCGTGGCGGTGGCGCTTGTGGCCGTGGCCAGCCCTATAGTGTTCTTTATCCTGGGTCAGTTGACGAAGATGCCTAACTTTGGACGCCGGTACAAATACTACATGACCCTGATGCGTGGTTTTAAGGTCATCATCTATCGCTCGCTGGTGCAATTTGCGCTGTTGCCCCAAGAGGCATGGATGTATACCGACGCGCTGGTTCGCGCCTGCTATCGCATGTGGCTCAGCCACAGGAACCTGCTCAACTGGGTGACCAGTGACGAGGCCTCCAAGAGCACCAAGGGAACTTTCGACGACTATGTGAAGAGGTTCTGGTTCAACTATGTTTGTGCCGCCGCGCTGTGCGCAATGGTTTTGCTGGGCGAGGTGGGACTGGCCGGCAGGATGGGTGTGGCGTTCTGTGCGGTGATGTGGGTGGGTGCACCGGTGCTGATGTACTGGCTGGGTAAGAAATTCCCGCAGGACAAGAAGCATCTCAGCGAGAAGGAGACCGCCGAGGTGCGTCAACTGGCCCGGGACACCTGGCACTTTTTCGACAGTCTGCTCTCGGAAGAAAACCATTGGCTCATTCCCGACAACTACCAGCGGGGGCGCGAGCCGTTGACCGACTACAAGACCTCGCCGACCAATATTGGTTTTTCGCTTACCGCCATTGTTTCGGCTGCCGAGTTGGGATTCATTGAAAAAAGGGAGGCTGTGACCCGCCTCGAACATGTCATCGACACCGTTTGCCGTCTGGAGAAATGGAACGGACACCTCTACAACTGGTACAGCCTCAGCACCCTGAAGGCACTCCCCAACTTCTTTATCAGTACCTGCGACTCGGGCAATTTCGTTGCCTGCCTCTATGTGGTGAAAGGGTGGCTGGAGAAGGGAGAAGTGAAAAGTGAGAACGAGGAGTTAAGTAGAAAGGTTGAACGCCTGATAGACCAAACCGACTTTCGCAAGCTATATAATCCCGAGCTCGACGTGTTCAGCATCGGCTATGACACCACCAATTACACGCTTCTTCCCTATCACTACAACAACTTTGCTTCGGAGGCACGCCTGACATCGTTTCTCACTATTGCCCAAGGCGATGCCCCTTACAAGCATTGGTTCTGCCTCGACAAGACGCTGGTGCAATACAAGGGCTATAAGGGTGTGGCGTCGTGGTACGGCACACTCTTCGAGTACTTTATGCCGCTTATCTTCCTGCCCACCTACAAGCATACGCTGATGGACGAGACCTACAGTTTTGCCATCCGGGCCCAGCGCGCTTTCATAAAGAACACGGTGAAGAATATGCCTTGGGGCATCTCGGAGACCGCCTACAACGAACTTGACGATGCCCAGAACTACAAGTATCATGCCTTTGGTGTGCCTTATCTCAAGTTCCAAAACACGACACCCGACCGCATTGTCATCTCGCCCTACAGCTCGCTGATGACCATGGGTGTCGATGACCGTGCTGTGTATGACAATATGCAGCGTTTCAGGTCTTTGGAGATGTATGACGACTATGGGTTCTATGAGAGCTACGACGAGGAGGATCATGTGCCGGTCAAGGCCCACTACGCCCATCACCAGGGCATGATTCTTGCCTCGCTGGCCAATTATCTTGGCGACCACTGCCTACAGCGATACTTCATGCAGGACCCGGCTTTCCGTTCGATGGAGACTTTGCTCAAGGAGAAAGCCCAGGTGAAGCCCTTTATAGACCTCAAGGTGACGCAGTATAAACGTTATCGCTACAGCAAGGTGCAGACCGAGAGCGATGCCCGCAGTTTCGACACCATTGCCAATGTGCCCGAGATAGGAGTCATCAGCAACGGCCAGTACACTGTGCTGATGAACGACCGTGGCAGTGGCTTCTCGCGCTACCGCAACATTCTGCTTAACCGCTACCGAAAAATCTCTGCCGACCACTATGGCATTTACCTCTACATCCGCAATCTGCAAAACGACCACCTGTGGAGCAACACCTATGCGCCACTCGACGTGATGCCCGAGAGCTACCATGTGAGCTTTGCCAGCGACAAAATAAGCTATCTGCGCGTTGACGACGGCATTGAGACCAAGACCGAGATCACCGTACTCAAAGACCGTAGTGCCGAGATTAGAAGACTGACCTTCACCAACAACACCAATCATGGTGTGGACCTTGAGATTACTACCTATGGCGAAGTGGTGCTGGCTCCCGCTGCCGAGGATGAGAACCACCGCGTTTTCAACGGTATGAAGATATTCTCCGAGTATGACGTTGAACATCAGGCGCTGATATTCAGTCGTCCGGGCAATGTGGGTAACCGACACTATTTGCTGCATCGCCTATGGGTGGAGAATTCAGAACTCGCAACTTCTCCGACCTCCGACCTTGTGGAGTATGAAACCTCGCGTTTGAAATTTATAGGCAGGGGCAACAGTCTGCGTCACGCAGACATCATCGACTCCCACCGTACCTTGACCGGAACCGTGGGCACCACGCTCGATCCTGTAATGAGTATGCGCCGTCGTATTCACATTGACTCAGGTGAGAGCGTTGAGGCTTTCATTCTCACGGGTTTCGCCAAGGCAAAGGAACAGCTGCTGCAACTCACCGAGCAATACCAAGGCTCTGTGGACGTGGAACATGCCTTCAAGACAGCCTCGGTGTTCAACAATATGCGTACCAGCCTCTCGCTTCTCAAGGGCAGCCAGATGCGCCTCTACAACAGTATTACGAAATACATGGTCCAGACAGCCACCCTCGGTAACGACCGACAGGATGTACTGGCCAAGAATACCCTGTCGCAGAGTGGTTTGTGGCGTTTCGGCATTAGTGGCGATTTGGCTATCATGCTCATGGAAATCGACAGCATGGAGCGTTCGGGCTATGCCAAGGAGATGCTCCGTGCTTTTGAGTACTTCAAGGTGCATGGATTGCGACTCGACCTCGTCTTCATTAATGACGCTCCTGAACGCGACCGTGAAGGCCTTACCCATTTTATCCGCAATATGGCCAATACAGAACATCTGTGGGCCGAACACAGCGATGCCGGAAAAGTGTATGTGCTTGACGGTCGTGACATCAGCCAGGCCGAGCGGACACTGCTTCAAACTGTTTCCCATCTTGCCTTCAGCACCCACAAGGGCATCACCATTGCCGAGCAGTTGCACCAGTTTGAAATGGCCAACCAGCATTACCAAGACATGGTGGAATACCCCGTACTCAAGCCTAAAAAAGAGTTCCGTGTGTGGAGCGGCCTGGACTTCTACAACCAGTATGGAGGATTCGACAACGAGGGTCGAGACTATGTGGTGACCAATACCAATACCCCCATGCCCTGGGTCAACGTCATTGCCAACGAACATCATTTTGGCTGCATTGTCAGCAGTACCATGGCTGGCTTCACCTTCGCTCACAATGCACAACAGTTCAAACTCACGGGTTGGAGCAACGATATTGTGCGCGACAATGCCAGTGAGATGCTTCTCATCAACAAGCAACAGTTTGTTCCCGCTACGGCCCGTCATGGACAAGGCTGGTCGGCCTTTGACGCCGAGTATGGCGACTTGAAGGTAGCTGTACGCCTTTTTGTGGCGTGCGAAAAGCCCGAAAAGTATTACCAGATTAAGGTTAGCAACTGTACCGATGCTCCGATGGAGGTACAACTTGATATGGTTTACAAGCTCGTTCTTGGCATGAGTGAGGAACAAACTGCCCGTTACCTTTATTCAAGATGGGACGAACAGAGCAATAGTTTGCTGGTTCGTAATGTTTACCATCCTATCTACCATGACCAAGTTTTGCGGCTCACCGCCACTGAGCCTCTTACCGACATCTCGCTGAATTACCCCAACCGCAAGCGTCTTGGCCTTACCGTAACTCTTCCTGCCAACGGCGAGAAGGAACTGGCATTTGTCATAAGTGTCGAAAGTGAGGGACGGGACCCCAAAAGAGAGGTACTTCCTGAAATCAATGCTGAATTTGCCCAAGTCGTCAAGTTCTGGGACGATAAGCTCGGTTACATTCAGGTGGAGACCCCTGACCGTAGTTTTAACTATATGCTTAACCGTTGGTATCTTTACCAGGTCTGCACCTCGCGTCTTTTTGCACGTGCCGGATTCTATCAGGTGGGAGGGGCCACAGGCTTTCGCGACCAGCTGCAGGATATCATGTCTGTCCTTTACTCCGACCCCGACTATGCGCGCCGACAGATTCTCGACCACGCATCGCACCAGTTTGTCGAGGGAGACGTGTTGCACTGGTGGCATGAGAGTATGAAGATAGGAGCGCGGACGACGTTCAGCGACGATTATTTGTGGCTTGTTTTTGTCACTTATCAGTATGTCAGTGTGACAGGTGATGCTTCTATCCTCACCGAGCAGGTGCCTTTTTCTTTGGCTGACGGGCTAGGAGCCAACGAGGGTGAGCGATGCGTCAACTATGCAGTTGGCACAGAGCGGGCCTCGCTTTATGAGCACCTGCGACGCTCGATGAACCGTGCAATGTCGCGCATGGGCATCCACGGCTTGCCATTGATGGGCTGTGGGGATTGGAACGACGGTATGTCTACCGTGGGAGTCGAGGGTAAGGGAGAGAGTGTATGGGTGGCTTTCTTTATGGCCGACCTGCTGCCAAAGATGGAGTGGCTGACGCAGAGGGCACCCGATGTGGATCTGGGCTATTGCGGCGAGCTTGCGGCGTTCAGAAAGAAACTTGTGGAGGCTATTCAGCGCTCAGCATGGGACGGGGCATGGTTTCTCCGTGCTTTTTATGACAACGGCAATTCTATGGGTAGCCGCAACAATACTGAGTGTCAGATTGACCTCATTTCCCAGGCATGGGCAATACTTACCGATGTGGCCTCTGAGGTGCAGAAGAAAAGCATTATGCGCGAAACCGACCGCCGTCTGGTGAATCGCGAGCAGGAGATTATCCAGCTACTTACTCCCGCTTTCCAACAGTCGAATCCCTCGCCGGGCTATATCATGAACTATCCTGTGGGGGTACGCGAGAACGGCGGCCAGTATACCCACGGCGCTATGTGGTATATCATGGCCAAGCTAAAAGAAAGTCAGAGTGACGAGGCCTATTATCTCTACTCGCTTATCAACCCCATCCACCGAACGGGGTCGCTGGCCGATGTGCTGAAGTATAAAGTGGAGCCTTTTTGCATTGCGGCTGATATCTACAGCAATCCGCAGCATCCGGGGCGTGGTGGCTGGACTTGGTATACGGGTTCCGCCTCATGGGCTTACAAGACGGGTGTTGAATGTTTCCTCGGTCTGCGCAAGGAAGGCAATGTGCTTACGCTCAAGCCCCAGGTGCCTTCTGGTTGGAGGAGTTTCACCCTTCGATATAGGTACGGCTCGTCGCTGTATGTCATCCGCTGGCGGCGGGCGGCTGACGGCGGGCCGGCGGCGGCCATCACGCTGGTCGACGACGGCGAGACGCACGAGTGTGAGGTTGAGAATTGAGAAGGAAGACTTTACGACCTTTAAACATTAACCTTTAAGCTAAAAATCTTTAACCTTTATGACAATTAAGGACTTTTCCCGCAGAATACTTGTTGCGCTGCACCTTGACCTGACGAAGAATCTGCACTATGACCGTTTGACGGAGAGGATTATGGCGCTGCATCTGCGGCGCGATTCAAACTGTGTCGATGTGGGGTGCCACAAGGGGGAGATTTTGGAGCGCATGCTGCACTACAGTCCCGAGGGGCGCCATTATGCTTTCGAGCCGCTGCCCGGGATGTACCGCTCGTTGCAGGAACGCTACGGCACGCGGGCGTGCATTTTCCCCTATGCCCTTGCCGAGGTGTCGGGCAGCAGGGTGACGTTTAATGTGGTTGCCAATGCTCCGGCTTATAGCGGTCTCCGCCAGCGTGCCTACGACGACCTGCCCGAGGCGAGAGTGGAGCAAATCGAGGTGGAGGTGCGCCGGCTGGACGAGGTGGTGCCCGAGGGGGTTCGTGTGGATTTTATCAAAATCGACGTCGAGGGGGGCGACTATAATGTCCTCAAGGGTGCGAGCCGCATTATCCTGGAGTGCCGTCCTTTGGTTGTTTTTGAGTTCGGTCTCGGCGGCGCCGACCGTTATGGCGTCTCCCCACACGACCTCTACGATCTCGTGGTGGGCCGGTACGGCTACGGTCTCTATACCCTTGACGATTATGTACGTCGCCGCCCTCCGCTCACCGAGGAACGCCTGACGCGCCTCTACGGCGAGGGTCGGGAGTACTATTTTGTCGCCACGCCAAAGTAAGACCTTTAACTTTTTTTCACATTTGGGCTTCGGTTTTTTGTTGTATCTTTGCATTTTGAAATAGTGTATATACATGGATACAATAATTGTCTTGGACTTTGGCTCTCAATACACTCAGTTGATTGCGCGCAAGATTCGCGAGGCTAATGTCTATTGTGAGATTCACCCGTTCGATAAGGTTCCAGCCCTCACTGGGGAAGTGAAGGGTGTCGTTTTTTCGGGCAGCCCCTATAGCTGCAACGCCGCCGACGCACCGGTGCCCGACATGAGCAATATCAAAGGCAAACTGCCGCTGTTGGCGGTCTGCTATGGTGCCCAGTATCTGGCGAAATGGGGTGGCGGACGTGTTCAGCAGAGCAAGATTCGCGAGTATGGTCGTGCCAACCTGAGTTTCATTGACAATAGCAACCCGTTGATGAATGGCGTGCCTATGGGCAGCCAGGTGTGGATGAGCCACGGCGACACTATTGAGGTGCTGCCTGAGGGCTACAAGACCATCTGCTCGACGGAGAATGTGCGCTATGCGGGCTACCAGATTGAGGGCGAGCCTACCTACGCCATCCAGTTCCATCCTGAGGTGCACCACTCGACCGACGGTGTGCAGCTGCTGCGCAATTTCGTGGTGGACATCTGCGGCTGCCGCCAAGAGTGGACGCCCGAGAGCTTTATCGAGACCACTGTGCGCGAGCTGCGCGAGAAGGTGGGCGGCGACAAGGTGGTGCTGGGCCTCAGTGGAGGCGTGGACTCCACGGTGGCCGCCGTGCTGCTGAACCGCGCCATCGGACACCAGCTGCACTGCATCTTCGTGGACAACGGTCTGCTGCGTAAGAACGAGTTCGAGAGCGTGCTTGAGAGCTACAAGGACATGGGGTTGAACGTGAAAGGTGTCGACGCCAAGCAGCGTTTCTACGATGTGCTGGCGGGCGTGAAGGATCCCGAGAAGAAGCGCAAGGGTATAGGCAAGACCTTCATTGATGTTTTCGATGCCGAGGCCAAGCTTATCACCGACGCCAAATGGCTCGGCCAGGGCACCATCTACCCCGATGTCATCGAGAGTTCGAGTGTCAAGGGACCCAGCCAGACCATCAAGAGCCACCACAATGTGGGTGGCTTGCCCGACTATATGAAGCTAAAGCTGGTCGAGCCGCTGCGCAGCCTGTTCAAGGACGAGGTGCGTCGCGTGGGGCGCCAGTTGAGTATCAAAGAGGAACTCATCGGTCGCCACCCCTTCCCGGGTCCCGGTCTGGCCATCCGTATCCTGAGTGACGTGACCCCCGAGAAGGTGCGCATCCTGCAGGAGGTGGACCATATCTTCGTTCAGGGCTTGCGCGACGCGGGTCTTTACGACAAGGTGTGGCAAGCCGGCGCTATGCTGTTGCCGGTGCAGAGCGTGGGGGTGATGGGTGATGAAAGGACCTATGAGAGTGTGGTGGCGTTGCGCGCCGTGGAGAGCGTCGACGGCATGACTGCCGACTGGAGCCACCTGCCCTATGATTTTATGGCCCGCATCTCTAACGAGATAATCAACCGTGTGAAGGGTGTGAACCGCGTCTGCTACGATATCAGCTCGAAACCCCCGGCAACAATCGAATGGGAATAGTGGAAATTAAGAATTAAGAATTAAGAATATGGAAATGGCCTCGAAAAGGAGAAGATATTGTGTGGGCAAGCGGATTAGGGGTTTTGCGCGCATGTTGTTTTGCGTCAGCTTGATTCTTAATTCACAATTCTTAATTCTTAATTCAGCCTTGGCACAGGCTCCGGGTACGGCACCGGTAAAGCTCTCGTCGAAGACGCAGATGCTGCACGGGAAAAAATACTATGTGCACATCGTGGAAAAGGGCCAGACGGTCTATTCTATCGCAAGGGCATATAAGGTGGAAAGCTATGACGCGGTGACTCATGTGGACATCCACTTCCTTCACCCGGGCGACACCGTGTGGCTGCCCTACAGGGGACAGGTTGGCGAGCAGGAGCAAGCCGAAAGCCCGATCACTCCGCAAAGCGTGGTGGCACCACCCGAGGTGCGGCGCACCGGGAAGGTGCTTAGGATGGGACTTATGATGCCCCTGCATCTCAACCAGATAGATGAAATATCGACCTCAAAGTTTGACATTGAGCAGCGTGGCAAGAAGAGCTACCGCCAGTTTGAGTTCATCGAGTTTTATGAGGGTATCCGCATGGCCCTCGACGAGTTGGCGTCACAGGGCATAAGCGTGGAACTCAATGTGGCAGATGTGTCGGAACATACCACCGAGGCTGTGGAGCGAGCCTTCGAGAGCCACGGGATGGCGCAGAGCGATTTCATCGTGGCGCTGCTGTTCCGCGATGCCTTCGACCGCGCCGCCGAGCTGGCGAAGCGCGCCGGCGTCTATATCGTCAACCCTATGTCGACCCGCGGTGAAATCTGTGCCGAGAACAGCTATATGGTGAAGATACAGCCTTCGATGGAGAGCCAAGTCAGGGCCATGCTCGACAACATGAAGGCCGAACGCCCCGAGGCCCATTTGTATATCCTCCATGGCGGTACACCGGCAACGGAGAAGCCTCTCGTCACCGAGCTCAAACGACAGCTCACCGAGCGTAAGGACATCAAATACACCCTCTTCAACTGGAACCAGAGCTCGAAGCTCGCCACTACCCTCAAAGGTACCCCTCAATGCCATGTGCTGAGTATTTATGACCAAAAGAACGACCAGATGCGCACCTATGTGAGCAACCTTCTCAACCGTCTAGCCGCTTTCAAAAACAACACCCCGACACTCTACACCTTCGCCGACTGGTCGCGCGATTACAGCGATATCGACTTTGCCCAGTTACAGCTTCTGGGCTATCACACTTTCTCTACATCTTGGGACATGACGAATCTGGTGCATGTGGAGTTCCTCAAGGCTTTCCGTGAACGCTACGGCTCCGAACCCACCTCGCCGCTGGCCGCCACAGGCTATGACTTGACCATCTATATCGTCACCGGATTAAGCCTCCATAACAGTGACTTCTGGAACGAACCCACGGCCAGTCCCTTGACGCTTATCTACCCGTTGCACCTGAGCCGTCAACAGGCCGGCCTCGAGAATGACCATCCGCAGTTGTTCCGCATGGAAGCGCTGAGGTTTATGCCGGTGGGGAAGGGAGAAGTGAGAAGGGAGAAGTGAGACGGTATTACGACTTTACGACTTTATGACAATAGAATATCAAAATACAATCAATAAAGAGTTTCGCATGACTGGTCCGGGTCTCCACACGGGGCGCACGGTGACGGTTACGGTGAAACCCGCTTTTGAAGACTTCGGCATCGCCTTCCGCCGCACCGACCGCACCAACATCATCACCCAGCAGGCCTTGGCCTGTAATGTCGGCGCCACCTCGCGCGGCACCACCCTCGGCAGCGGTCGCCACACCATCGCCACCATCGAGCACCTCATGTCAGCCCTCCATGGTATGCGGGTCGACAATGCCCTGATAGAACTCGACGGCGGCGAGGTGCCCATCATCGACGGCTCCTCGCGCCCCTGGATGCTCGAACTTGTGCGCGTGGGCACCCGTACCACCAACGCACCACGCCATAGCTACACCTTCACCGAGCCGCTGCATTTCGAATTCAAGCCCACTGGGTCGGTCTTCGACCTTGAGCCTTGCGACCATTTCGCCGTGCACTGTGAGATAGATTTCCCAAATAGCGTTATCGGCCGCCAGGTAGCCGACATGGAGAACCTTTCGGAATATGCCTCCGGCATCGCCCCCTGCCGCACCTTCGTTTTCCTGCACGAGATTGAGCCTCTGCTGCGCTTCAACCTAATCAAGGGCGGCAGCCTCGACAACGCCCTGGTCTATGTCAACGAGGAGCTAAAGCCTCGCCAGTTGAAACGCCTGTGCAAGATATTTAACAAGGACCCCAATAACTTCAAGGTCCACGACGGTGTGCTCAACACCACCAACCCCTACTATCCCAACGAGCCGGCACGCCACAAGTTGCTTGATTTCGTGGGTGATGTGCGTCTAGCCGGTCCCATGCTCAACGCACGTTTCTCTATCTACAAACCCGGCCACAAGGCCAACGCCGCCTTCTCCGCTTTCCTGATGGACTATATCAAAAATAATCCCGTTAAAGAAAATATAAACTAAATCGTAATAAATGACTTTATACGACCTACACCCTGACGCCAAGATTGGCCAAAATGTAAAAATCTCGAACTTCACCACCATCTACGAGGATGTGGAGATTGGCGACGGCACCTGGATAGGTCCCAATGTGACCATTTTCCCCGGAGCCCGCATCGGCAAGAACTGCAAGATTTTCCCTGGCGCCGTCATTGCCGCCGTGCCACAGGACTTGAAGTTCGCCGGAGAATACACCACCGTCGAGATTGGAGACAACAACGTCATCCGTGAATGTTGCACCATCAACCGCGGCACCGCAGCCAGTGGCAAGACCGTCATCGGCAACAACAACCTGCTCATGGCCTATGTCCATGTGGCTCACGACTGCGTGGTAGGTGACAACTGCGTGCTGGCCAATAACGCCACGCTCGCTGGCCATATCATCATGGGCGACTATGTCATCCTCGGCGGCAAGACCGCCTGTCTGCAGTTCATCCATATCGGCTCGCATGTCATCACCCAGGGCGGTGCCCTCATCGACAAGGACATCCCGCCCTTTGTCAAAGCCGCCCGCTACCCCATCCAGTACTGCGGCGTCAACAGCCTCGGCCTCCAGCGCCGTGGATTCACGCAGGAGAGCATCAACCGCATCAGCGACATCTATCGCTACATCTTCGTCAAAGGCCTGACAGTCACCGAGGCTGTTGAGCAGGTGAAGGAGAAATTCGGCAACACCGACGAGGGCAAGCAAATCCTCGCCTTCATCGGCAGTGCCAACACCGGCTTGATGAGCGGCTACCGCAGTGCAAAAAAAGAAAGATAAATAACTCTAGACGTAAATCATCGTAGTCTCGACAACGGCAACGCGTTTGCCGCTGTCGGGACATTCTATTATTATCTGGTAGAGTGCCGTGCTGCGCCCATGCTTCAACGCCGTGCAGGTGGCCACTAGCTGCTGCCTCTCGACAGCAGGGCTGAGGTAATGAACCGAGCTGTCGAGTGATATCCACGGGAGAGGTGACCCGTCCAAATAATTCCTGTTAGCTGCCACGGCAGAGGCAAAGTCTGCCAAAGTATATATTGCACCGCCCATGGCTACACCACGGGCATTGCAGTGACGGACATCGAGAGTCAGCGAACAGACAGCCTTCTGGTCGTCAAGAAAATCAATAACAATCCCTGTGGCCTCGGTGGCAAACCGGTCGTTGCAAAAAATCTTGCGGGCTTTGTCGGTAAAGTCCATCACTTAAAAAGAATAAGTCAGCGCAAAGGAGACAAGGTTATGGAAGCTTCCTTTGTTGCTGCGAAATAGGAAATAGGTACCCGAGGAGTTCTTGTTGGCAACAGTGAGGGTTGAATATTGGTAGCGGGCTTCAAAACCGAAATGGTCGGTGATGAGATAGCGGACACTGAAGGTCAACGGTAACCAGTCGATAGAGGCAAAGTCGTTGTCGATAAAACCAATTTCGGCATTACTACCCATTGTTATTTTTTCTTTTACCTTCACGGCAGGGGCTACTCCTGCGGCCAGTCGAAGGCGGTTCTCCATGGCGTTGTACGAAATCATTACGGGTAGTTCGATGTAGCTGAGGGAAATGGTACGGTCGAATTGTTTGATATGGGAACCCTTGTTGGTGAACGCCAGTTCCACAACCATACGCCAGGGACTGCTCAGGTCTTTGCCTAGGGCAAAACTGGTGCCCACACCGGCCCGAAGACCTAGGTGCCCGTAGCCATCTGACTGGTCTCCATCAATTTGGCACATGTTCAATCCAGCAAAAACCGTGGCGTCAAAACGGTTCTGAGCCTGAGAGGTGAAAACTGAGAAGTGAAAGGTGAATAATAATACCAGTGCCAGCTTCCCAACCATAGACCGCTGACCACAAATAACATGTTTCATAAGGCAAGTCTTTTTATTAATGTTTCGGTGTTTGTGAAGACAATGCCATGCAGACCAAGTTTCTCTGCTGCGGCAACATTGTCGGTGTTGTCGTCAATGAAGAGGCATTCTTCGGCTTTCAAGTGGTAGCGGTCTAAAAGTATCTGAAAGAGTTTCGGGTCGGGTTTTACATAGCCTTCGGCACCGCTAACCACATAGTCTTCAATCATCTGTAAGATAGGAAAACGCCGACGGGCTTCAGGGAAAGTCTCCATGCTCCAATTGGTGAGGCCATAAAGAGAATACCCTTTTCCCTTTAATCTCTCCAGCATTTCCCTCATTCCTGGCACCTCGCCGGTGAGCATCTCGCACCAATGGGAATGATAGAGTTTTATAGCCTCTTTATAGTCAGGATGTTGCACCTGTAATTCACAGATGCACTTGTCTATGCTTTCTCCGGCGTCGATTCGCTGACGGAAATCAAAATCGGCCACATGCCGCAGAAACCACCACGCCTTGGCTTCGTCGCCGAAATACTCGCCATAGACCAGCTCGGGGTGCCATTGCACCAGCACATTGCCAAAGTCGAAGATGATGTTTTTCATAAAAATGATAACGTCATCTTCGGCTTCTTATTGTACCCCACGCTTCTATTATTGCAGTTTGAAAACGAATGGGATATTGTATTGCACGCGAACGGGTTTGCCGAAAAGCGTGCCGGGAGTCCAGCGAGGCATCGACTTGACCACGCGCACAGCCTCCTCGTCGCATCCGTGTCCTATGCCACGCAAGACCTTCACGTCGGTGACGCTACCGTCTTTTTCCACGACAAACGAGACAAACACCCTGCCAGCGATGCCGTCGGTCTTGGCTTGCTCGGGATAATGCATATTCTTGGAAATGAACTTATACATGGCTTCCTCGCCACCTCTATACACTGGTAGGGTGGATACGCTCTCGCCATCAATCTCTCTGGCCACTTGGCAGGTGCTGTCGTTGCTATAGCAGAGCTCATAATAGTCGGTCAGTATTTCAGGACCCTCATCAATATTCTTAAGTCTTGATACGTGGACATATTTGTATTCTTTGTGCTTCTCCGCTGCCTTGTCGACGATGGCTAATGAATTTGTGTCGTAGAGAATGTCCATTTCACCAATTCTGTCGAGGGGTATCTCCACCATCCCATACAAGTGACGGCTCACCAAATGGCCATTCTTGAAGACATCGACATAGCTTACATTGTTGCCATCTGAAACCAGGTAGGTTCCGTCTGGAATGTCGTATTGGGGCGTGTCGAGAGTATCACTCGCCAGCGGTGCATTCTGACATCCCACCATCATTAGCAGTGCTGCCACGGGCAGCACCGTCAACAGTTTCCATGCGCCGTAGCGCGATTTCTTTTGTTTCATCATTGTGATGCGGTTTTTAAGGTTGATACTTTGGAAATTATGGGTGATATGGCCATATCCGAATCCTGTGGTCTGCTTATAAAGCAGGCTGAGATATTCTTTCCCCGTCCGCACTGCCGCGTCGGCTTGGTACTCGTGTACGGCACGCAACTCGTGCAGCATCAGCCACGTGAAGGGATTGAACCATGCAAAGCAGCATAGCAATCGCATCAGCAGTAGGTCGAGGGTATGGCGCTGACGCACATGCTCGCCCTCGTGCGCCAATACCATTTGCAACTCCTCGGTGCTCAGCGCGCGCGTACCTATTATAATATGGTTAAAGAAAGAATAGGAATCCGTTTCGTTGTCGAGGTACAGTACCGAGGGTTTTCGGTGCAGTTTTGCCATCTGTATTCCGAACTGCACAACTAGCACGAGGAGTAGGATTCCGCACCCAATCAGCCACACTGCCAGTGGCATCCATGACCAATCCAATCCGGATGCTGCTGCCGTTGGTTGCTCTCCAAGGTTAAGGGTAGCCTCTTGTGGGCTAACCTCAGCGTGAGTCTGGAGTAAAAAGCCAGGACGAGACCACTCTGCCTCCATCATCTCGGGCATTTGTACCAGAGGGTAGATGAGACTGAATGCCAACGCGCCCATCAGGTACCAGCGGCGCAGCTGCAAATGGGTATCGCGGCGGAAGAGCAACAGGTAAAGTCCATAGAAGACCCCTGTAGCCAATGTTGAGAAAAACATCCAGTGTATCATGACTCAAGTTCTTTTGTGATAGCTTCAAGGTCTTCAAGCGACACCGCCTTGCGGTCGACAAGGAAACTTACCAGTGCCCGTGCCGACGAGCCGAAATAGCTGCGTGTCAGTCGACCCAGCTGCTGCTGCATATATTCCTCGCGGCTGATGAGCGGGTAGTAGCGGTTAGAGCGGTTGAAGGTCTCGTGCGCCACGAATCCCTTCTGCTCCAGGATGCGCACCACGGTGAGCACCGTGTTGTATGCCACATCGGCTTCCACCGCCGCAACAATCTCATTGGCAAATCCTTTCCCAATCTTCCAAACAGCCTGCATCACCTGCTCCTCAGCCTTGGTAAGCTCTTTTGTGTTAACTTTATCCATAGTTGTATAATTAATTTCTTAGTTAAGAAACGATGAATTAAAATTAATATTGTGTTTGGGTGTGTTTTTTTTGATTTTTTTTTGAAAGATGAAGGTGATAAAAGGAGTATTAGGTTCATATGTTGTCCGCTATTTGTCCGCTATATGTCCGCTATATGTCCGCTTTTAAAGCGGACATATAGCGGACATATAGCGGACAAATAGCGGACAAATGAGCAATGTGATAAACACAGGGCACCTGGTCCAACAGCTAAACTAATGTAAACGGCAGCCGTCCATAAGGATGACTGCCGTTTTTATACAAATGAAATTTCTTTGGAAGAGGGACTAACGTCCCGCGTACATATCTTCGTAGTACTTCAAGTAATCGCCCGAAGTTACATTATCCATCCATTCCTGGTTGTCGAGGTACCAGCGGACGGTCTTTTCGATGCCCTCCTCGAACTGGAGGCTGGGTTCCCAGCCGAGCTCGCGCTGCAACTTGCTGCTGTCGATGGCGTAGCGCATATCGTGTCCGGCGCGGTCGGTGACGTAGGTGATGAGGTCCATGTCGGCACCTTCGGGACGGCCCAGCAGACGGTCGACGGTGTTGATGACCACCTTGATGATGTCGATGTTCTTCCACTCGTTGAAGCCGCCGATGTTGTAGGTCTCGGCCACCTTGCCCTTGTGGAAGATGAGGTCGATGGCGCGGGCGTGGTCCTCGACATAGAGCCAGTCGCGCACATTCTCGCCCTTGCCGTAGACGGGCAGCGGCTTGCGGTGACGAATATTGTTGATGAACAGCGGGATGAGCTTCTCCGGGAACTGGTAGGGGCCGTAGTTGTTGGAGCAGTTGGTGACGATGGTGGGCAGACCATAGGTGTCGTGGAAGGCACGGACGAAGTGGTCGCTCGAGGCCTTGGCGGCACTGTAAGGGCTGTGCGGCTGATATTTCAGGTCTTCGGTGAAGAACTTCTCACCGTAGGCCAGGTGGTGCTCACCGCTGGAGGCCTTGGTGGTGAACGGAGGCTTGATGCCTTCGGGATGTGTCATTTCCAAGGCGCCATAGACCTCGTCGGTGGAGATATGGTAGAAGCGTTTGCCCTCGAACTTTTCCGGCAGGCTCTCCCAGTAGAGCTTGGCGGCTTGAAGCATCGACAGGGTACCCATCACGTTGGTCTGAGCGAAGGTGAAGGGATCCTTGATGGAGCGGTCCACATGGCTCTCGGCGGCCAGGTGGATGATGCCGTCGATATGCTCGTCCTGCATCAACTTGTAGACACCGTCGAAGTCGCAGATGTCCATGCGGACGAACTTGTAGTTGGGCTTGTCCTCGATATCCTTGAGGTTGGCCAAGTTACCGGCATAGGTCAACTTGTCAAGGTTGATAATCTTATACTGCGGGTACTTGTTGACAAACAACCGTACCACATGGCTTCCGATGAATCCGGCACCGCCGGTGATGATGATGTTCATGGTTATAAGTTTAAAGTTTCACTTCTCACTTTTCACTTTTCTAGAGTGGCCAAGAGTATTTTGTGCTGTCTTTGCCTTGGTCATCGATGATCGCGCCGGCGCTGACAATATCCTCGCTATATTTTTCCAGCCATTTTATCAGATTATGTTTGGGAATACTTAAACTTTTCGGATGTCTTACTTCTTTTGCCCGGATTTGGACTTGGTTGGAGTCGAGGAGGATATAATCACAGAAAACGGCGCAATTGACATTTAAATGGGTGCCTGGGATGTCGGTGGTGTCGATGTCATCCTTGAGTTGGCCTCTGAGGCGTATGCCAAGGGTTGCGGGCAGTGGGGAGCTCATGGTAGCCTTCCAGGTGAGCACCGTGTCGTGCATGACATTGGCAAGGGGCAGGTTGCTCACTTCGCCGTCGTGACCAATGTAGTCGAGAGTCAGGTCGAGATAGGCCAGCATTTCGGGGTTCACCTTTGCAAAGTAGGACACATTGACAGATGCAGGGGCTGTGTGAGGTTGTTCGGTTGGATAGGTAACCACTGTCTTGGCGTCTTCATCCTTACTGCATGCGACAGTCAGCACGGTCATGGCGAATACCATCGCCATCATAAATAAATTTTTTGTTTTCATAATAATAAGTATTTAATACTTATTAATAACAGAAAAGGCGGCATAATATTGTATGCCGCCTGTAAAAAATGTCCGGTGCACTTCTAGTCGATTGTCAAGAAGAGACCAAACTTGATGGGGTAGAGGTCCTGAGCGGAGGAGCGGAGAGTGCTCATGGTGGGCACCTGGAAGTAGAGTCCAAAGCTCTCATAGCTGAGGGTGGCGCGGAGGTCGAGCTTGTAGGGGTTGATATATTTGTTGACGCTCTGGTCGTAGTCGGTGCGCTCCTCGAGGTCGGTCGTATACTCGCGGCGGAGGCCTGTGTGGCTACCACCCCAATGGATGCCGGGGATGGCGGCGAAGGTGAGGCTCCAATCGTGCCAAAGGTCGAAGCGGAAAGTCAACGGCAGAATAACGTAGCGCGTGTTGAGCCATGAAGTGCAGGTGGGGTCTCCTCCATCGACGAAAGTATAGGGGTTGGTGGTGGTGTTGAATGTGATGTCCTTACCCTCGAACTTGTACTTATCCCATTCGAGGCCGAGACCGATGTAGAATCCGAAGTGGCGGGTGCCGACAAGGGGATAGTTGACAGAGAGATGGATGTTGTTGAAGCTGGTGCGGATAGAGGCATCGCCGTCAACACCCTCGAAGCCGTTGAACATGTCGGTGCCCCAGTTGTGGAAGCCCCAGGCAAAATTCAGGGCTACATCGCGGTAGCGCCAGATGGATTTCTTTTTTTTGCTTTCGGCAGGGCGCTCGCCAGCCTTCACTTCGTCCAATTTCTCTTGGGTAAGTCGCACAATCTCTTGGTTTTCGTGCTTGAATGGAGCCACTGAATCTCCATGACAGTAAACATAGTCGATGTGGGCGTTGTCGTCAATGGAGATGCTCTGCACTCGGGATTCGAAACCTTCTTCGTATTTCTCCTGTTGACAGGCTAGGTTGATGCGGGCATAGTCGTTGGAGACGAAATAGAAGTGAAAGCAGCACTGGCGGATTTCGGAGTTGATTTGAGAATGGTCTTCTGCGCGGAGACTGAGGGTGACAGCCCACATCGAATCGGCCAGAGAGCCGCTGAAATTGGCCGAGGCATAGTCCTCGGTATTGATGGTGAGCTGCTGGCGCTTGCCGAAGCTGCCCTTGAAGAGGAGGTAGGCATGGTCCTCGACATTGAAGGTCATGGAGCGCCCCTCGGGAAGGAGGAGGGTGACATCGAAGCGGCTGTCGGGGATGGTCAGGCGGCCGTTCTTTACCGAGGCCACCCGCTCGCGACTCATGGTCTGGAGCGCCATGTCGCCGGTGGTGGATTTCACGATGAGGCGAACGCTGCCCTCAAGGCGTATCTCGTTCACATTGTAGGGCACTTCCTGGGTGTAGGTCTGCTGGGCCTGGGAAAGTGAAAAGTGAGAAGTGAGAAGTGAGACTATCACTATTGCAAATATCTTTTTCATAAGGCTATATCTTTTAAGGACTTTAAGGACTCTAGGAACTTTAAGGTCATTATAATATTAAACCGAATTTGACCGGGAACAGTTCATCGCAGCTGCCTTTGAAGGCCGAGAGCATGGAGGCTTGGAAGTAGAGGCCGATGGAATGGTACTGCACGGCGATGCGGGCGTCAAGTTTGTAAGGGTTAATATAAGGGTTGACGGAGAAGTCCTTGATGTTGGTCTCGTCGTCGCCGCTGGTAATGTCGCGGCGTAGGCCGGTGTGGCTACCGCTCCAGTGGATGCCGGGAATGGCAGCAATGCCCAGTTTCCAATGGTGGCCGAGGTCGAACTTCACTTCGATAGGAAGAATGACATAGCGTGTCAACAGACGACTCTCGCTATTGGCCACGGTACCGTTATAGAGATGGTAAGGCTCGGCGGTAAGATCAAAGTGGACATCGCCGCGGTGGAACTTGTATTTATCCCACTCCAGACCCAGGCCGCCATAGAGGGCCACACGCTTGGAGGTAAGTACAGGGTAATTGAAAGTCAGCAGGATATGATTGAAGGAGGTGCGAACGGCGGCATCGTCGTCGGTGCCGGCGAGGCCGTTGAAACGCTCCTTGCCCCAGTTGTGGAAGCCCCAGGCAAAGTCGAGATTGGGACCCCAAGCACGGCCTCTATTTATTTTCTCCTTGATTTTCTGTACAAGCTCGGCCACCTCGTCGGGATTGGAAAAGTCATAGTCGTCGAAGTCTTTGTCATCATCTCCTTCGACGTCAATGTCATCAATATCCTCAGAGACATTCTTTTCTTTTTTGGCAACAGCATAATCCATCATCTTCTTACGGTCGATGAAGTCGTCATCTTCGGCAAAGAAAGCCTCCATTTCCTTGCGGTCGAAGATGATCGGTTTGCCCGCAAAGCGGTTGGAGTCGACTCCCGTGCCCCCATCCTTGGTGAAGGTCATCATGTGTTCATCGGAAACGATGAAGTAGGGAATATCAACAATGGCATTGACGTTATTTCTGACATTAGACGGGTCACGATCCTCGCGGGTGCCCATACACTCGACGAGAAAAGCCTTCAAGTGAGAAAAATCTTCAAGGTTGAAGTCGTAGGTATGCGGCTGCAATCTGCTTTTTGCAGTGACATGGGCGACCCCTTTGAGGGTAAGGTACATGCGTTGGGCGCTGACCGTGTCGCCAATGTCGGAAAGAGTCACCTTGGAGACATCGTGGACAACAAGTTCCATTTCACCGGGGAAATGGAAAGAGCCTTCGAAGGCCACTTCGGACTTATTACTCACATCGAAAGAGGACACCGTTTCGGGACGCAAGTGGATGCGGACAGGGTGTTCCCACTTGTAGAAGACCATCTTCCCGTCGTTGACGCGGGTTCCGGCGCCATTGTTCATCACAGCGTCCTCATAGCCATTGATGGTATCGGGGACAATGACAGCCTTGCTATACCTGAAGACGAGGTTCTTAACCCCCTTGGGCAATGGATTAAGTTGTGCCTGCATTGATGTGGCGGCAAGCAGCATGGCTAGTGCCAATAGAATTCGGTTGTGTCTCATAACAATAATTATTTGATTATTCTTTTTACATTGTTAATCTTTTCGCGAAGAGGTTCGACTACTTTTTCCTTCAGTCGTTGACTGTTGGGCAACTGACGGCTGACAAAACGGCCCAAAGGTCTGGCATTCAAATCCTCATGAAAAGCGTCGTTTGCGGCTAGCAGGGCATCGCTCCAGTCGGTCGAACCCTCATATATGATAAGTGCGGTGGTATAGAGGGTGTCCCCAGAAACCTCATCTGGTTCAAAAGCTATTAGGGAGTTGACTTTAATGAGGATAGACTGCATGGGAGCAGATTCGGTGGTTAATGTGTCGGGAAGAGCAGCTACAGTCTCAAGAGTTTCCTCTTCCGTAAGAGATTTAAGGTCTTTATTTTCCTCAATATTCTTAGTGTTTTTAAGGGCCTTAGAGACCTTAAGGACCTTAGGATCTTTAGAATCTTTAAGAGCCACAGGTTTTGCGTTGGCCACAAGTGGAGCAGTGGTGGTTGCCTTGATATGGTCCATGGTTTCCATGCGCAGGGCTGGCACCATCAAGGCAATCACCACAGCGGCAGCAGCACTCCAACGGAGGATAGGTGAAAGTGGAAAGTGTAAAGATGAAAGTGTCTTTCCGCTATCCACTTGATTCGCCTCGAGGTGCGGCGCCTCGTTGTAGAGCGTCAACTCCTCGGCAGCTACGGGATGCTCGGCGAGCCAAGCCTCCACAACCTCACACTCGGCGACGGTTAGTTCACCCTCAGCGTAGTGCAACAGCCACAGCTCATAATTATTATCAGTGATTCTCTCCATAATTCTTGATTCTTAACTCTTAATTCTTAACTCACACCATATCCCATCTGTTTCAGTTGTTTTCTCATAGTAACACGGGCGCGGAAAAGATAGACTTGCACTTGGGAGTCGCTGAGCGAGAGAGTCTCTCCAATCTCGGCATAACTATAACCCTCGACATCGCGCAACTGAAGAATGGCTCTTTGCACCTCGGGAAGTGTCTGGAGGCTATGTTCGATAGCCTCGCGCATGTCGAAGCGCTCGTCGGGACCGTGGGAGGTCTCCTGAAGGGCTCCAAAGATTTCGGCGTGGCGTTCTACCACTTGGCGGTGGCGGAGGGTCATCATCAGACTGCGGTAGGCGGCGCCAAGGAGGTAGGCCTTGCCTTTGGCTTCGGTCACCTCGTCATGGTGGCTCCATAGGGAGGCCAGGGCCTCCTGTACGGCATCCTCGCAGTCGGGTCGGCAGGAATGGCATCGCATTGCGAAGCGCATTGCATCGTCGGCCCAAAGGCGCACACCTTTATTATATTCTTTGGCGGTCAATTCTTACCCGTTTACAATCTATAGTTGCGCATGAGGGATGAAATATTACACTGAAAACGGAAGAAATTTCAAAAAAGTATATAGAAAAGGTGGGCCGCGCGGTGATTAACCACGCGGCCCACAAATCAAACGACAGATGCCAGCTTATTTAAACTGTACAATGTCGGCGGTGCCGTAGACGGTCTTGTTGATAATAATACCGAACACAACCATCTGCTCCTCAGTGGTGATACGAATGTTGGTTAAGCACTGACCGGGTTTCAGGTCGGCTTTCTTGCGGAGTTCGTCCATTACTTGTTTTTCGATGTTGGAGCCACCGAAGAGGTAGAGATAGTAACTGGTTTCGGCCTGGGCCGTGACCGTGTTCACATAGGTGAAATTGGCAGCGCTGATGGCGGTGCCGTCGCTCATGGCGGTTATGTTGCCAGAGGTGATGCAGCTGGTCATGGAGAAGGCCATAGCTACTACAGCGATGAGAGAAAGAATGGTTTTCTTCATTTTTTTATCCCTGATACGTGTCGGGCGCAACTGTTATTTAATAAAAACTATTTTAACTTTTTGAGGATTTCGATGGTTTGGTTCCAGAACATCTCAACGGTTTTAATCTCGATTCGCTCGTCGGGACTATGGACACCGCGTAGTGTGGGGCCATAGCTAATCATGTCCATTTTGGGGTATTTCTCGCCAATGAGACCGCACTCCAATCCAGCATGTATTGCCCTTACTATCGGCTCCTTTCCATACATTTTCTTATACACCTCAACGCCCACTTTGAGTACACGGCTGTCGGGGTTGGGGGTCCAGCCTGGGTAGCCATCGCTGTGCTTCACGCGGGCTCCTGCAAGACGGAAGGTGCTCTCAATCTTGGCAGCGGCGGCCATCTTGGCACTCTCCACGCTGCTACGCTGGCTGGTGGTGATGTGTATCACATTGTCCTTCATCTTGATGGAGGCTAGATTGGTACTTGTCTCGACGAAGTTCTCAATTTCGCGGCTCATGGCCAGCACCCCGTGGGCGCAGGCGTAGATGACATTGACAAGTTTCTGTTGTGTTTCGCCATCGATAAGCTTCTTGGGCATGTCGACAGACTTAAGCTCAAACTTAAGGCTGGGCTCGGTGGAGCGAAACTCGAACTGCATTGCTTTGCCCATTTTGGTGACCAAAGTCTTAAACGAGCGGACGCAGTCTTCGGGTACGGTGACAATAGCCTCGGCCTCGCGGGCGATGGCGTTGCGTAGATTGCCGCCGTCGATGGTGGCTATACGCATCCCATATTTGAAGGTTCCTTCCCAGAGAATGCGGTTTATCAGCTTGTTGGCACAACCAAGGCCGCGATTGATGTCGTCGCCACTATGGCCTCCTTTGAGTCCGTAGACCTTCAGGCGAAAAGCTTTGTGTCCTTTGGAGGGAGCAACCTGTTTGTAGTCCAGCTCGACAACAGTGTCGATACCGCCGGCGCAGCCGATGCAGTATTCGCCTTCGTCTTCATCGTCGAAATTGAGGAGTATCTCGCTCTTGAGCCAGTTTTTGCTGAGGCCTGAAGCGCCAGTGAGGCCAGTCTCTTCGTCGACGGTAATGAGGGCTTCCAGAGCGGGATGGACTATCTTCTTGTCTTCGAGGATGGCAAGAATGGTGGCTACGCCAATGCCGTCATCAGCGCCGAGGGTGGTGCCGTCGGCGGTAAGCCACTCACCGTCCAGCACAGGCTGGATAGCATCCTTCATGAAATCGAACTTCTTATTTGAATTTTTCTCGCAAACCATGTCCATGTGGGCCTGAAGGCAGACCATGGGACTCTTTTCGTAGCCTCTGGTGGCAGGCTTGCGGATGAGTACGTTGCCAAGCTTGTCACACTTGGTTTCGAGGCCGTGGTCGTTGCCCCATTTCACAAGATAGGCCGAGATGCGTTCTTCGTGTTTCGACGGGCGCGGAATCTGTGTTATCTCGCCGAACCAGTACCATAAGCGAGCGGGCTTAAGATTGCTGAATATATCTTGTTTCATATATGTCTTTTGATAAATTAAGGTAATTTTTCAAAATGCAAAGATACGACTTTTATTGTATTCTGCCAAATTTTTTTTCAACAGACCATGTAGTCTGCTTTATTTTTCCACTGTAAATTGCTGATTTATATCATTTTTATCTAGTNNTTGGTCATCGGTCATTAGGTTTCCGTCCCCCCCCCAACTGGCCGATAACTGCTTTATGTTTGTATGATTTTTATATTGATTATTCATTTTTTTTCTTATCTTTGCAACTGATTTATAATGCAGCGTAGACTATGTTTGAGAACCTTAGTAGTAAGATAGAGAAAGCGTTACATACCCTTCGTGGCAAGGGATCGATTACCGATATTAATGTAGCGGAGACCGTCAAAGAGGTGCGTAAGGCTCTTTTGGACGCCGACGTGAGCTATCCTATCGCCAAGGAGTTCACTGACAAGGTGAAGGCAGAAGCCCTGGGACGCAATGTTATCCAGAGCATCGAGCCTGGTCAGTTGATGGTAAAGATTGTCCATGAAGAGTTGACCAAGCTCATGGGTTCCGAGGCCGTGGACATCAATGTCAAGGGGCAACCCGCTATTGTTCTCATTGCTGGTCTTCAGGGTTCAGGTAAGACGACTTTCAGTGCCAAGTTGGCCAATATGTTGAAGACTAAGCGCGGCAAGGGCGTGATGCTTGTGGCTGGCGACGTCTACCGTCCTGCCGCTATCAGTCAGTTGCAGACCCTTGGCGAGCAGATTGGCGTTCCGGTCTATACCGAAGAGGGTAACCGTAACCCTGTGGAGATTGCCAAGCATGCCGTCAATGAGGCAAAGGGGCGCGGATATAACGTCGTCGTCGTCGATACAGCTGGTCGTCTGGCTGTCGACGAGGAGATGATGGACGAGATTGCCACCCTAAAGCGCGAGTTGCAGCCTCAGGAGACTCTTTTTGTGGTCGATTCAATGACTGGTCAGGATGCTGTGAACACCGCCAAGGCTTTCAACGACCGCCTTGACTTTGATGGCGTTGTACTTACCAAGCTCGATGGCGACACCCGAGGCGGTGCTGCCCTCACCATCCGCTATACAGTGCAGAAGCCTATAAAATTTGTTGGTATTGGTGAGAAGATGGATGCACTCGATGTGTTCCACCCCGACCGTATGGCCAATCGTATCCTTGGTATGGGCGACGTGGTTTCTCTCGTTGAACGCGCTCAGGAGCAGTTTGACGAGATGGAGGCTCGCAAGATTTCAAAGAAGTTGATACACAACGAGTACAACTTTGACGACTTTCTTACACAAATAGGCCAAATCAAGAAGATGGGGTCGATGAAAGACCTCATAGGTATGATTCCCGGCATGGGCAAGCTCACAAAGGATGTGGAAATCAGCGACGATGCTTTCAAACCCATCGAAGCAATGATAGGCTCGATGACGCCTTATGAGCGGCAAAACCCCTCGTGTCTTAACGGTAGTCGCAAGCAACGCATTGCTACTGGCAGCGGACACAATATTCAGGAGCTCAATCGTTTCCTGAAGCAATTTGAGGACACGCGCAAGATGATGAAGATGGTGAGCAAAAACGGCGGCAAATTGCCAGTGAGAAAAAGACGATAAAAATAAGATATATGCAACAGTTGTTAGATGGTAAGGCGATGGCCTTGCAAATCAAGGAGGAAATAGCCAACGAGGTGCGTGCATTGACCCAACAAGGCCACCGTGCTCCTCATTTGGCCGCAGTAATAGTGGGCGAGGACGGGGCCAGCATGACCTACGTCGCCAATAAGGAGAAGTCAAGCCATGAGGTGGGTTTTACCTCGAGCGTCTACCGTATGAACGATAAGACCACGGAGAAGCAGTTGCTTGAGTCTATTGATTTCCTCAACGGCGACCCCGATATTGACGGATTTATCGTGCAGCTACCGTTGCCCAAACACATCAACGAGCAGAAGGTCATCAATGCCATTTCGGCTGATAAGGATGTCGATGGCTTTACGCCTATCAACATTGGTCGCATGGTACTTGGTGAGGAATGCTTTGTGCCCGCCACACCCATGGGCATCTGCACCCTTCTCAAACGCTATGGCATCGAAACTACTGGCAAGCATTGCGTGGTGCTCGGTCGCTCGAATATAGTGGGTACCCCTGCTGCCAATCTGTTGAGTCGTAAGGGATTTGATTGTACTGTTACCATGTGCCATAGCAAAACGCAGAACCTAAAGGAACTCTGTCTACAGGCCGATATTCTGGTGGTGGCTATCGGCAAGCCCGAATTTGTCACCGCCGACATGGTAAAACCCGGCGCCGTGGTAGTCGATGTGGGTATTCACCGTGTGCCCGATACCACGAAAAAGAATGGCTACCGTGTCATTGGCGATGTGAAGCACGACGAGGTCGATGCTAAATGCAGCTGGGTGACTCCTGTACCTGGCGGGGTGGGACCACTGACCATTGTCTCCTTGTTGGAAAACACAATGAAAGCCTACAAACGGCATATTAATGGTTAATGGTTAACGGTTAAAGTTTAAAGGGGCTGACGCATTTGTTTGCATCAGCCCCTTTTTCTATAACCAATAATCTTTATATAGGTAGGTAGATAACCTTCTTGGTTTCGAAGAATTCTTCGCTGAACCATTCACGGATGTCCCAAGTTTTCACCTTGTGACGGAAGGGGAAGAGTTCGTTCTTCAGGTCTCCTCCCTTAAGGTAGAGAATACCGTTGCGGAGGGTATTGTATTGGCCTTTTGAGACTTTCTTCTTCACCCAGGGGACGAACTCGTCGAGGGTGGTGACGGCACGGGAAACCACAAAATCGTATTCGCCTTCGAGTTGTTCGGCGCGAATCTGTTGAGCTTTGGTGTTGGCAAGGCTCAGGTGATCGATGATATCCGTGACGACTTTTATTTTCTTTCCTATGGAGTCGATAAGGGTGAAACGGGCGTCGGGGAAGAGAATGGCCAGCGGTACTCCGGGGAAACCGCCGCCGGTGCCTACGTCAAGCACCTCGGTCATCGGGGCAAAGGATATGACCTTGGCAATGGCGAGGCTGTGAAGCACGTGATGTTCGTAAAAATGCGTCATGTCTTTGCGCGAGATGACATTGATTTGCGCGTTCCATTCTTCATATAATGGCAACAGGGCGGCAAATTGTTCTCGCTGCCGGTCGGTGAGTGTGGGGAAGTATTTGATTATCGTATCCATAAGTGTCGCCCCTTGGGGGCTCATTTAATTATAGATACGCTTTCAAGTGCTTACTCTTACTGCTGGTTTTGAGACGCTTGATACCCTTCTCCTTGATTTGGCGTACACGTTCACGGGTGAGGTTGAACTTCATGGCAATTTCGTCAAGGCTTAAGGGGTGGGGGAGGCCGATACCAAAGTACATCTTGATGACTTCACGCTCGTATTCAGTCAGTGTGGAGAGACTGCGTTCAATCTCTTGTGAGAGTGATTCCTGCATTAGTTTGCTGTCGGTGGGGGGAGTATCCTCGTTGGGGAGCACGTCAACGAAGTTGACATCCTCATCGCTGGCCAAGGGGGCGTCAATGGAGACGTGGCGGCCACTAATGCCAAGGATGGCTTTGATTTTGTCCTCAGGGATATCGAGCATTTCAGCCAGTTCTTCCTCTGATGGCGGACGTTCCAACTGCTGTTCCAGTTTGGAGATTTCCTTTTTGAGTTTGTTGAGAGCGCCGAGCTGGTTGCTGGGCAGTCGCACGATACGGCTGTTTTCGGCAATGGCTTGAAGGATGCTCTGGCGAATCCACCACACGGCATAGGAGATGAACTTGAAGCCACGGGTCTCGTCGAAACGCTTGGCGGCCTTGATAAGACCTACATTGCCCTCGTTGATGAGGTCGGGCAGCGAGAGACCTTGGTTCTGGTACTGTTTGGCGACAGATACGACAAAGCGTAGGTTGGCCTTGGTGAGACGCTCCAACGCTGCTTGGTCACCCTGCTTAATGCGTTGCGCCAGTTGCACCTCCTGCTCGGGGGTCAGCAGTTCTTCGCTGCATATGTCTTGTAAGTATTTGTCGAGCGACTTGATGTCGCGGTTGGTAATCGAATGGGTAATCTTCAGTTGTCTCATAGCACGCCTTTATATTATTACCTTTTTTCCCAAGTAACGCAGAAATTGCCAATTTGTTACGTGCCATATTATTTTTTTTTCAAAAAGGGTGACTTTTAACATTTTTGTCTTCTTTGCCGTGTGTTGTAATGTACTGTGAATCAATAGTTAATTGAGTGGAGGGAAAAATACTTTGGCCCAAAGGGTTTTTCCTTCCGCTTTTTTGTGTATTTTTGCAGCGAAAACAAGAACAAACAACAAATTAAAAAGAACATGAATAAACTCTTTTTTTCTGTCGTCGTCGCCCTGTTCTTCGGGCTGACTGTCACCTCCTGTTCCAAGGATGAACTCATTGAAAGTTCTAACACTGTATGGATGGAGGTTACCATACATAGTGACGAATGGGATCTTGACACAGTAACGCAGGATTTGACGGTTTCATTAAAATGGCCGATTATTGACCAGGATGTCTTGGCTTGTGGAAATGTGATGGCCTATTATTATGAAGGGGGGCGTCAAGTGCCGCTTCCTTACGTAAGACGCTGGGAATATATTAATCCTTTTACTGGTTTGGTCGATCAGGTACCGATTAATATCAGGTTTGATATTGAACCAAATGTGATTACTTTTGTGGTTTCAGATTTGAGCCAATACCGTATAGATCGGTCCGATCTTGGTGAGATATTAGGACCAATGACATTCCGCGCCGTCTGCACCTACCCTGTGCTTTACAAAATTTGAGAATCCCATTTACAGAATAGCGAAGACGCTTCCAATTATTTGGAAGCGTCTTCGCTATTGCTCTTCCGCTCAAGGGTTTTCTCTAGTAGCCCCATTGCGTCGCTGCCGAGAGGAAGGCTGTTGTATTGCCCCGCTGGCTGTCGGCTGGCTCATTTCTCCCATCGTTCTCCCATTGTTCTCCCATCGTTCTCCCATTTTAGATGGGAGAACGATGGGAGAACAATGGGAGAACGATGGGAAAACTACCCTAGCAGACCCTAAGGGGATGGGGAATTTGAGGGTAAGTTCCAATATTCAGGTACTATTTTTTGTATAATTCGTTGAGGGTCCGGATGCTGATTTTTATCTGCAACACGTCGGCTTTTGGGTCAACGGGTATGAAGACGGTGGTAATACTCTCGCCGGCTTTGAGGTCGAAGAAGTTGTGGGTGAAGTGGCCGTTGATATGGGGAACGGTCTCTATATAGACATCATAGAGGTTGCTTTGGGCCGCGATGGTTACCTGTGTGCCAGAGGTAGATATGGTGTATTTGGGCTCGGGGTAAACGCGGTTCTTGGGATAGATGCGGTAATACTGTTCCCACTTCTTTAGGTCAACGTCGTCGGCGTAGAGCGCCTGTGCTCTGTAGTGGAGCGCTTTCCAGTTACCATAATAGTCGATGCTGCTCCATGAAGCCACGGGCCAACAGTCGTTCAGCTGCCAGTAGAGGGTGCCCATGCAGTGGGGCTGTTGCTTGATATGCTGGAAGATACCATATCCGGTGCCCCATGCCTGGAGGAGCTGGCTGATGTAGCTGTAATCCTCTAGGTTGAGACTCTTGCTGTCGAAACCATAGTACTGCCGCATGGCCTTGTCGATAATCTCGCGGCCGCGGGGATGCTTCTGGTGGCTCTTCAACGTCGGCGAGTCGATATAGAGTTGGTCTTCGGGGCAGAATTGACGGATGGTGCTAATCATGGGGTAGCTCTGGAAGCCGTATTCGCTCATGAAGCGGCCGGTCTTCTCGGCGTATTTCTCGAAGGGCTCCTCGCCCCACCAGACGCCCCAGTAGTGGCTGTCGCCGTGGGTGACGCACTCGGGGTGGCCCCAGCCGTAGAGCGGCGAAGTGGTGATGTAGGGACGGTGCAGCGGGTCGCAGTCTCTTACCGCTTGCGCTAAAATGCTAGTAGAACTAGTGTTACTAGTCGTACTGGTATAGCCGAAGATGGTGTCCATGGCATGTTGCAGGCGTGCACGCTGTTCGGGGGTCCAATTATACACCCTTTGCCAGCCCCAGTCTTCCCAGCCGTTCTTCACCTCGTTATTGCCGCACCAGAGGACGACGCAGGGGTGCTTGGCGATACGGGTAATATTCTGGTAGGCTTCCTCTTTGATGCTCTCCAGCATCTCGGGGTTGTCGGGGTAGAGCATGGTGGAGAAGTTGAAGTCCATCCATACCATGAGGTCCAGCGAGTCGCAGAGGTCGAAGAAATAGTCGTGCTCGTAGATGCCGCCGCCCCACACGCGCAGCATGTTGAAGCCCGCCTCCTTGGCCGAGGAGAGCAGCAGGCGGTAGCGGTCTCGGTTGGCCTTGTTGTCCACGGGAAAGCTGTGGACGGGAATCCAGTTGGCCCCTTTGATGAAGATGGGCTTGCCATCGCGGTAGAAGGTGAAACTCTGACCGATGGAGTCTTTCTCCTGTCGGAAGGTTATCTGGTTTCCCGGATACTCCGGACATTCCGGATTTTCCGGTTTCCGGCTGGTGATATACACCGGCTTCCAAATGCCGCAGGTGGGCAGCTTGGGACCCCAATCCCACCCCTGCTGGTAAGGGGAAATGCGGGTGAAGGCTCGGCGGTCGGGGAGAGGAATGCCGTAGTGGCTTTCGGCTACCGAGTCGCGGTAGGGTAGTTCTAGGAAGAAAAGGTGTATTGTCTTGCTTTCGGGTGGCAGGTAATAGCGCCGCTCACAGAACATGTTTTCAGAGTAATATGAGTTGCTGCAAAAAAAAGTGTCTTCTTCACGTTCCAATCCTTCGATAACCACGTTTCCGGCAAGTCCTTCGAAGACTACCCATAGTGAGTCGCCTTCGGGTAGTTCTGTCCGGTCAATGTCTATCTTGTAGTGCCATTCTCGTTGACCGACCCACCGCACGGAGTCTTCGTTGGTGGCGAGAAAGGGATCGGGGATAATGCCGTTGGCCATCAGGTCGGTATGGATGAATCCAGGCACGGTGGCGGGGTACCACTGCCCGTTGTATTCGAACTGCCAATCGGTCAGCTCCACCCGGTCGGGCTTCGTGGCGCAAGATGCCAGCAGCACTGTCGCCAAAAACCAGAGGACTCTTTTCATAGTGCTATCGTTTTAAAAATGCGAAGAATACCGCTAATATTATGCAGCCGAAGCTGACGAGGTGGTTCCAGCGGATGGGTTCGCCCTTGAAGACGGTGGCCACGATGACCGTGAAGACCGTCAGCGAGATGCATTCCTGGATAATCTTCAGTTCCATGAGGGAGAAGGGACCGCCGGTAATCTGGCTACCAATGCGGTTGGCGGGAATCATAACGAAATACTCCAGCAACGCCACACCCCACGAGAGCAGGATGATGGCTATAAGCGGCCAGTCCTTGGTGACGTTCATCTGCTCGAGCTTGAGGTTGCCGTACCAGGCCAGCGTCATGAAGACATTGCTGACCACGAGCAGAAGAATAGAGATTAATCCTTTTGACATAGTAGTTTCATTAACATTGAGAATGCTTGGTTGGTGGTGCGGTCGATGGTCTGTTGGCGGCGGTCGCCGTAGTGCATCAGTTGGGTCACCGTATGTGTGGCGTCAGCCACAGCTACCCAGACGGTACCCACGGGCTTCTCGGGAGTGCCGCCCCCGGGGCCGGCGATGCCGGTGGTGGCGATGGCGTAGTCGGCTCCCAGCCGCTCGCGCACGCCCTCCACCATCTCGCGGACGGTCTCCTCGCTCACGGCGCCATGGGCTTCCAGGGTGCTATGCCGCACTCCAAGAGCACTCTCCTTCACCTCGTTGCTGTAGGCTACTACGCCACCCTTGAAATAGGTCGAAGCGCCGGCTTGTGCCGTCAGCAGCCGCGCGATGTTGCCTCCAGTGCAGCTCTCGGCGGTGGCGAGCGTCTTCCCTTTGGCAAGGAGTGTCTTATGCACCAGCTCGTCCAGCGTCTCGCAGTCCTCGCCGACAATGTACTGGCTGGCCAAGGCATATAGGCCTTTTATGAGTTCCGGTATATCCGGATACTCCTGACATTCCGGAGTAATCCTGGCTGTCAATCGCAGCTTTACCATGCCTGCTACAGGCAGATAGGCCAGCTTGATGTATTCTGGCAAGGCCAATTCCCAGGGTTCAATCAAATCGGAAAGGAACGACTCACCGATGCCCTGCACCAATATATTCTTATTTATTATAGTCTCTGTTTTGAAGGTGTCCTGTAGCTTGGGAATGACGCGGTTGCGCATCAGCCATTCCATCTCGAAGGGGACACCTGGCAAGGAGACAAGCACGGCGGACGAGCCGTCCGCGCTCCTGGGGAAGCACATACATGGTGCCGTCCCCAAATCGTTATTCAGCACCTCGCAGCACTTGGGCACCAGCGCTTGTGCGCGGTTGACAGGTGTGAGTTCATAGCCGCGAGCCGCAAAAATGCGCTTCACATTCTCCAGCGCCACCTTGTTCTCCACCAGTTTGCTGTTGAAATACTCGCACAGCAGTTTCTTGGTGATGTCGTCTTTGGTGGGACCGAGACCACCGGTGACCAGCACCGCATTGCTCTCGTGCATGGCCTCATCAACGACGTTCCATATGTCCTGATACACATCGCCCACCACCACTATGTTCTTCACCTCCATACCTGCCTCGGTGAGTAGGCGGCTCATTGTCGAAGCGTTGGTATTGACAACTTGTCCAATAAGCAGTTCGTCGCCTATGTTGATTATTGTCACGTTCATAATCTAAACTTTCTATCGTATTCTGCGTAGCTGAATTCCAGGCCGCTCTTTTCGTCAGTCATAATCTCTGTCTCATTGACCTTGGTGAACTCCGAGAGGTCGATTGTGGGGAAGAAGGTGTCGGCCTCGTGGAACTCCTTGTGCACCCAGGTGACATAGAGACGGTTCACCCAAGGCATCAGCATGTTGTAGATGCGTCCGCCGCCGATGATGAAGACTTCGTCGTCGCTGTCGCGCAGCAGTTCGAAGAGGCCGTTCACCGAGTGTACCACTTCGGCGCCCTCGGGAGCAAATTCCTCGCTCTGCGAGAAGACAATGTTACGGCGACCGACCAATGGGCGTTTGGGCAGACTCTCCCAAGTGCGGCGACCCATCACCACCGGGTGTCCCATCGTCAAGGCCTTGAAGCGCTTGAGGTCGCCCGAGAGGTGCCACGGCATATCGCCGTTGAGGCCAATGGCGCGATTCGTAGCCTGCGCTACTATGATGCTTAGATTGGGTTTCTTGTTGGTATCTATCATTGTCTGAAAATCTTTGTTGCTCTGTCGAATATGCCGTTGCACCAAGCGAGGGCGAGACCGTAGTTACTTACGGGCACACCGGCTTCCAACGCTGGAAGCAAACGGGCTTTCACCTGTTGGGCGGTGATGACACAGCCACCACATTGGATTACTAAAGCGTACTGATTTAGGTCGGAAGGCAGTGGCGACTGGCCGCCAATAACCTCGCACTGTAGCCGTATGCCCGTGGCTTTTTGTAACAGTGCGGGCAACTTCACTCGGCCTATGTCCTCGCAGGTGACGTTGTGCGTGCAGCTTTCGAGCAGCAACACTCGGTCGCCGTCCTTCAGGCTGCCAATGGTTTGTGTGCCGCGCAGGTACTCGTCGAAAAGCCCCTTCTGCCGCGCCAGCACCACGCTGAAGCTCGTCAGCGGAATCTCTTCCGGCACCACCGCCGCCACTTTGGCAAACACCTGGCTGTCGGTGATAACGAGTTGTGGATTGGATTTCTGGATTACGCCGCAGGCGGGGGATATCAACTCCTCCGGCTGGCAGAATACGGCGATGGCGTGGAGGTCCATCAGGTCGCGTAGCACCTGTACCTGCGGCAATATCATCCTCCCTTCGGGGGCCGAAGAGTCGATGGGCGTGACCAGTACCACTGTATCGCCCTGTGTAATAATGTCTCCCAATAATGATTTCCCGCGGTAGGCACTCTCGGGCAGTGCCTTTTTGATTTGTTCTATCAGAGCTTCCTTGTCGATAGGTTCGGCCTTTGTGAGCACCCTCAGCACCGGTGTACCGTGTTCCAAGCACCATGTTTCCACCTTCTCCTCGGGTTCGCCCCAGGCCCTTTCTGTATAGAGCAGCAGCGCCAGGTCGACCTCGGCCAGGGCTGCCATGCTTTTCTCCACGCGCTGACGCCCCAGTTTCCCCTCGTCGTCGATTCCGGCGGTGTCGATGAGCACCACGGGCCCTATACCGCCTATTTCCATGCTCTTGCGCACGGGGTCGGTAGTGGTGCCGGCGGTGTCGCTGACAATGGCTATCTGCTGGCCTGTCAGGAAGTTGATGAGCGTGCTCTTCCCCACATTCCGTCTGCCAAACAGGCCGATACGCGGCTTCAGTTCATTGTTTTTCATGCTGCAAAAATACACAAAAAATATGAGTCGTGAACAATTTATTCTCCCTCTCTCCGTTAATTGCACAGAATGAAAAAGTTGCTATTGACACTGGTTTTGACAGCGGTTGGCCTCACCGGAGCCCGTGCCCAACTCGATGCGAAGGTGGGGGTAGGGGGCTCGTTTCCCGTTGTCGGCAGCGCCAATGCACCCGACGTGAATCCCTGTTTCACGGGCAGTTTGGAGGTGGGATGGCGCATGGCAGCGGATAGTCCGTGGCGGATAGCGGTCGGCCTTGAGGGTCTCCATTGGATTTCAAAAACTTCTCCCGACGACGGCGGAATGTATAATAGACGCTACCTCTTCTTCCCGTTGACAATGGGTCTGGGTTTTGATTTCAGCCTCTCGGAAAGCCTGTCGCTGAGGGCACTCGCTGCTGTGGGCGGATATTACCGCTACCAGAACTGCATGCGCGAGGAACACCCCGGAACACAAGGCTTCCTCAAGGACAACGGGGTAGGCTTTGCCCTCAAGGCCGCTGTCGAACTGCTTATGCTGGACAAACGGTTGAGTGTGGGAATGAATGTTTTGGCTCTGGGAAATCCTTTCGAGACCACCCAGACCGCGTTCCCCGACAGAGATCCTGCCGCTCCAGGTTCTGTACGCTACCTTAACACCACCCTGCAGGGCTTCGGCCGCTGCTTCGTCGGCGTCTCCCTTGGCTACAGATTCTTATGAATACTAATCTTAAAACTGACAACCTTTGAACACCATCCACATCGACACCCTCGATCTCCCCGGGTTGGCTCCTTATGCGCGGCTCACCGAGGCGCAGCTCCTCAATCGTCTGCACCCCGGAGAGGGCCTGTTTATCTGCGAAAGCGAGAAGGTTATCCGTGTGGCTTTGGAGCATGGCGTGGAACCCGTCTCGTTCCTCTGCGAAGAAAAACATCTTGAGTGTGTGAATGCACTGGTGTGTAAATATGCTAACGAAGTCCCTGTCTACACAGGAGAACGGTCGCTATTGGCCTCGCTCACCGGCTACGAGCTCTCACGCGGCATCCTTTGTGCCATGCATCGCCCGAAACTGCCGACGGTTTCGGATGTTTTATCTCTCCGCCCTTCGGGCGAAATATATAAATCCAGATTATCATCGGATCTTTGGATTACGCCGCAGGCGGGAGAAAAGAAAGTAAGAGTGGCGGTGATGGATTCGGTGGTTAACAGTACCAATACGGGCGCCATCTTCCGTGCCGCAGCCGCCATGGGCGTTGATGCACTGTTGCTTACGCGCACCTGCTGCGACCCGCTCAACCGCCGTGCCTGTCGCGTCAGCATGGGGACAGTGTTCCAGATTCCCTGGACTTGGCTTGATGGAATTAAGAATGAAGAATTAAGAGTTAAGAATTATCCTTTGGTATTGAAAGAGTTAGGCTTCAAGACCGTCGCCTTGGCTTTGACCGATCACTCTGTCGCCATCGACGACCCCGTACTGAAGACTCCCGAGCGGCTCGCCATCATCATGGGTACCGAAGGCGATGGCCTCAGCGACAGCGTCTTGAACCAGTGTGACTATGTCGCCCGCATCCCCATGCACCGTGGCGTCGACTCTCTCAACGTCGCCGCTGCCGCCTCGGTCGCCTTCTACGAACTCCTCAGGGTGAAATAACGCCCTCCCATCAAAGTTTAATTGCTGTTCTATTACTCATTTGTCCGCTACTTGTCCGCTATATGTCCGCTATATGTCCGCTTTTAAAGCGGACATATAGCGGACATATAGCGGACAAGTAGCGGACAAATGAGCCAGCGAACCCCTATCGAATAGGTTGCTTTTTCGCCTGACAACAAAATATATTTTGCCAGTTCAAATTTTTTTTGTGTTTTTGCACCCGATAATGAACGGAAATATTAACGAATATTTTGCCAATGAAGCATTTAGTATGCACATCATAGAATAGGAAAAAGCGAAGTAGCTAAACTCTGGAATCTTTGAAACTTCGACAACTTCAAATTCCACCCGGAGCAAAGCAACGGCGTTCCCGCTGTTAAGCGTGGGCTTTATCCGTTGTAATTGGGTGGTGTAGGTAGTCCAAGACCTCAAAGTACCGATGAAGACAAAAAGGTTCCACGCTCTTTTTATGTGCATACAAAAAATAGGAACAACAATGATTTCAGAAACTAAAAATGAAATGAAAATGAAAAAATTAGTCTACATCTCTCTTTTGTTGCTGCTTCCTTTTTTTACTTCTTGCGCAACAATTTTGTCTGGCACTACAGCAAAGGTAACTGTGTCAACTTCAACAGGCGAACCTGCTCGAGCTTACGTTGATGGCGATCCATATTACATAAATGGTCCTACCACTGTAAAAGTTAGACGCGGTTATAAAAAATCTACCATCGAGGCCGAAAATGAGAATAGCAAGGGCTCGGTTGATGTTTCAAAGACCTTTAATCCTGTGACATTATGGAATCTTCTTTTAGGAGGTATTCCGGGATTTGTTGTTGATGGAGTAACAGGTGCACTTACAAAACCCAGCCAGTCGGCGTACGTGGTTTATATGCAACCCCGATTTGCTAAGAACGAACCAACCGAAAAAGTGGATGGGTTAGGGACAACAGTACTTGAACAGATGATTGTCCGCTGGGACATTCAGTCTCGCCCACAGGGTGCTGATATTTTCTGGCGTGTCGTCTCAAAAACACCTGAGGTGAAGAGTACCAACAACAAGTATCTGATGACAACACCCTATGAAGCAACGAAGGCTATCGACATAAAAGGTCTGACATATCAGACATCCAGCAATGTCCGTATTATACTTCGCTGCGAGAAGGACGGCTATATGCCACAAGAGAAGGAATATGACGTACGCATGATTCTCGACCAAGAGGAAATATCTGCTTTCTTCCGGCTTGTCAAGGCAGAGTAGCAGTATTTCCTATTAGTTTTCTTCATTTTTCGGGTGTCTCATCTATTTGGGGCACCCTATTTTTATGAATCAAGATAAACTTAATTGTTGATGAGTTGATACAGATGTCCGGGGAGGGTGCGGATTACCTTGTTCATTTCGAGGTTGAAGAGGATGGAGGCGGCTTTGGGGAGGGAGAAGGAGGTGGCGGAGGCTATCTCGTCGAGGGTGAGATGGTCGCTTGTTTTCAAAGCGTTGACAATCTTTTGCTCGTCGGCGGTGAGTTTCGGAGTGTCTTTCATCTCAGCCATGGCTACCTGTTTGCCCAAGAGGGGCCAGCCGAGCTGGAAGGCTATGTCGTCGGCGTTGCGGACGAGGAGGGCGCGGTTGGTGGCGATGAGGTTGTTGGTGCCGCGGGAGTAGGTGTCGGTGAGGCGACCGGGGACGGCGAAGACTTCGCGCTGGTAGCTGGCGGCGATGGCGGCGGTGATGAGGGCGCCGCCTTTCTCGGAGGCTTCGACGACGACGGTGGCGTCGGCCAGGGCGGCGATGATGCGGTTGCGGGCGGGGAAGTAGCGGGGGTTGATGGCGGTGCCCGAAGGGTATTCGGTGACGAGGGCGCCGCCGGCTTCGAGGATACGTTTGGCCAGCGGGCGGTTCTGTGCAGGATATATCTGGTCGAGTCCGTGCCCGAGGACGGCGACGGTGGGCAGATTATGGTCGAGGGCGGCACAGTGGGCTGCGGTGTCAATACCGTAGGCCAGTCCGCTGACTATCGGTGTGTTGTAAGGTTTGAGCTCGCACACCAGACGGTCGGTGTTGTCGCGTCCGTAAGGGGTGGAGCGTCGGGTGCCCACGACGGCAATGGCGCGTTCAGGGTTGAGGTCGGCTTTGCCAAGGACATAGAGCAGGGCAGGGCAGTCGTCGGTCTCGGGACAATTGAGACGCACGGGGTAGTCGGGAGAGGTGAAGAAGAGGGGGTGGATATTGTTTTGCTCACAGAATCGCAGTTCCTCTTCGGCACGGGTGAAGGCGCTCTTGTTGAGGATGTTGTCTACGATATTTTCGTGGCTACCGAAAGCGGATTTCAACTCTGATTTGGGCAGTGTGAAGATATCTTCGTCGGGGTAGAGGTCGACAAGGCGGCGGATGGAGGTGTTTCCGAGGCCAGGGGTGAAGGTGAGGGCTATCTGGCTAAGAATATTCATTTTTAGGAGATAAGGAGACTGTAGATAAGGAGTTGAGACAAATGCGTTATTTATACTTGTTGTGACAGGGTGCGGAGGGTGCCGTAGGAGGACTGGAGGCGACGGTGCCACTCACCGGCGTTGACCCATTCGCCGCCGGTGATGCCCTCCTCTTGTTGTGGCACAATGGTTTGCTTCTCGGCAGTCATGGGGAACCAGGAGGTCTGCTTGAGGTGCCAACCTCCGTAGAGATTGAAAATGTGATACGTTTTGATTGCGTGATTGTGTGATTGTGTTACACAATGTATCCCTGTTTCTTCCTCGACTTCGCGGAGGGCGGCCTGGAGGAGGGTCTCGCCGGGTTCGACCTTGCCTTTGGGGAGGTCCCACCGGCCATTGCGCTGGATGAGGAGCATGGAACCATCGGGGGCTGTGACGATGCCGCCGGCGGCGCGTACCCACCGCATGCGGTGCTTCAACAGGCGTAGCAACCACAGCGGGACGTTGAATGTATGGTATTTATAACTTAGTCTCATTGCAGTTCACTCATCAAGTTCGTGTTCTTCTATCGAAGTTCGAAATGGAGAATCTCTTTGTCTTTCTGGAAAAGGGTGAGGTTTGTGGCGTTGAGACGTAGACGTGTGGCTTTAGAGAGGAGCGACAGGTAGCGTGTTTCAGCATTCTTTTCGGTCTCGGGACAGCCGAGTGAGCCACTCCCCCAAAGGGAAAGTTCGAGGTCGTAGTAGTCGCCGTCGAGTTGTTGGTCAGGATGCTGTAGGGTACAGCGGAAGGTGTAGGTATTGCAATAGGCATGTCCTGTGGCGGTTCCGGCTTCGGGGTTGATGACAATGGTGGGGACCTTGTCGCCGGGGTCGATGTTGCGTCCTTGGATGGCGGCAAGTTGCCATGTCTGCACCTTCGAGAGTGGCAGCTGGTCGGCATGGAAGGTCTCTCTGGAGGTGCCACATGAGGTTAGTGTCAGCGGTAGAATTAGCAGCAGGAGGCGTGTCGATTTCATTGGATTTGCACAATATGTTGATAAAAAATCGGGTGCAAAGATACGAAATGTTTTTTAATTACGTTACAATATTTGTTTTGAAAAGGGAAAAAAAGATAAAGATAGCGATGGCGGTGACCAACGATTTGGTTACCGACCGACGAGTGGATCGCCATTGTCACACGCTGGCAGAGGCGAGCTATGACGTTGTGCTGATTGGACGCGAATTGTCAGAGAGTATCCCTGTGGAACGCCCGTACCCCACTATTCGCATGAAGTTGCGTCACCGCCGAGGATGGCGTTTCTATGCAGAATACAATCTAAGATTGGCGGCTTTGTTTAGGAGGATGGAATTTGATGCGGTGTGGGCCAACGATCTCGATACTTTGCCGGGGTGTTGGATGGCAGCACGTAGAAAACGTTGTCCTCTGGTATTGGACTGCCACGAGATTTTCCCTGAGGTACCGGAAATAAGGCACAAGTCTTTAGTAAAAGCGGTGTGGCGCACGGTAGAAAAACTGATGCCCCGCTGCGATGCCCTGCTGACGGTGTGCAACAGCCTTGCCGACTACTACCACACCAAGTATGGCGTAAAGATGACGGTAGTAAGAAACATAAGTGAAAAGAGGATAGATGAAAGAGGAAAGACGACAGATGCGAAATGCGTAGCAAAACTTTCAACTTCCAACTTTCAACTTTCAACTTTATTGTACCAGGGAGCTGTCAACGTGGGACGTGGAGTGGATTGGGCTATCGACGCATTGGAGTGGCTGCCTGAGTGCCGGCTGGTAGTGGCTGGCGGGGGCGACTTGCTGGAGGAGATGAAAACTTACGCAGCCTCAAAGCCGTGGGCCAATCGTATACGGTTTCTTGGACAGGTGTCGCCCTCCGAACTGACTTCGCTGACTTGTACGGCCGACGTAGGGCTTGTGATGCTTGAAGAAATGGGGCTAAACTATCATTTCGCGCTGCCCAACCGCATCGGCGACTTTGTTGCCGCGGGAGTGCCGATGGTGGTGAGTGATATGCCGGAGATGACCGCCGTTGTCAAGCGGTATGGTGTGGGGGAGGTGATTGACAAGCTTCACGGTGCTGACGGCAGAGCGAAAGCGAAGGCGTTGGCGGAGGCGGTGGAGCGGGTGCTGGCACGAGAGTGGAGCGATGCTGACTTTGCCGCTGCCCGCGCGGATATGGATTGGAACAATGAAAAACAAAAATTACTAGAAGTATGCTATACGATATTGCATTGATACTCTATTTTATAGGCACAATTGTCGGACTATGGTTCGTGTTCAAGAAGGCTGGCTTGGTACCATGGAAAGCGCTGGTGCCGGTATACAATCTGGTGGTATGGGTACAGATTTGTATCGCCAAGCGCCGTGCGGCATGGTATGTGGGACTGCTGATTCCCGGCATCAATATCTTCGCCTTTCTGCTGATGGTGCAGGAAACGGCCAAATGCTTCCATCGTACCAATTTCTGGGAGCAGTTGGGCGCTATCCTGCTGCCTTTCCTCTACCTGCCCCTCGTCGGTTTGGGGAAGTGGCAGTATCACGACCCTGCTACCGACGAGCACAAGAAGGTGGGTGCAGTACGCGACTGGACTGAGTCAATAGTCTTTGCCTTGGTGACGGCAGTGCTTATCCGTGGGTTTGTTTTCGAATTGTTCTCCATTCCTTCGTCGAGTATGGAGAAGAGTCTTATGGTGGGCGACCATCTGATAGTGAGTAAGCTGGCCTATGGGCCTCGTGTTATCCAGACCCCCTTGGCGCTGCCTTTGATGCACAACACCATCATTGGCACTGCACTGAACTCTTATCTTGACTGGCCTCATCTTCCTTACCACCGTTTCCCGGGCTACACCCATGTGAAGCGTTTCGATGCTGTGGTGTTCAACTTTCCTGCGGGAGACACTATCCTCAGCAATTTCCCTGACGGAAAGTACACCTATTACGACGCCATACATGACTTTGGACGTGAGGCTGTCCTCTCAGGTACGGCCATACACAAATACCTTGGTCCAGTGGGTCATATTAAAGTGCGTCCGGTTGACAAACGTGAGAATTACATCAAGCGTTGTATTGGGTTGCCTGGTGAGACAGTGCAGATTGTAGACCAGCAGGTATTGATTGACGGTAACCCCATTGAACTGCCCACCGATGCCCAGTTTAAACACACCGTAGTCTTTGCCCAGGGTGTCGATCCTGTCAATATTCTTAGGGAGTGTGGCGTGAGCGAGGACGACATTAATACTGCTGAGGTTAACTATGACGCCTTTGGCAATCTTCGGGCCACAGTGCCTCTGTCGCAGAAAACTTGCGACGCCCTGTCGGCCAAGGCCAGTATCCTTGGCGTGGAGCGCTACATCCACCCATACGATTCCGCGTACAATCTCTTCCCCTCGGCTTCGGGCTTTGAATGGTCGGTGGACAACTTTGGTCCGGTCCATATTCCTGCCAAGGGAGAAACTTTGCATCTTACTTTGGAAAATCTCCCGTTTTACCGACGTGTCATCACTGCTTACGAGGGTAATACCCTCGAAGTGCGCAATGGACAGATATTCATCAATGGCCAGGCCACTACCACTTATACCTGCTGTCAGGACTACTACTGGATGATGGGTGACAACCGTCACTGCAGCCAGGATAGCCGCTTCTGGGGCTTTGTGCCCGAGGATCATATTGTTGGCAAGGCCAAACGAGTGCTATGGTCAACCGACAAGGACCATGGAACCAAACGTTGGGACCGCATCATGAGAAACGCTAACGCTAGATGAATGAAGAATTAAGAATGAAGAATTAAGAATGGAAGAAGAAAACAACAATATCGAAGAACAAGGTACAACCATGTCGCTTGGCGGCATGTTCAAGGACTATTGGATAGACTACGCTTCCGACGTTATCCTCGACCGTTCGGTGCCCGATATCGACGACGGACTGAAACCTGTGCAGCGCCGTATCCTCCATGCTATGAACGAGACCGATGACGGTCGCTTCACCAAGGTGGCCAACATTGTGGGTAACACCATGCAATACCATCCCCACGGCGACATGTCCATCAAGGATGCCCTCGTCAATATGGGACAAAAGGAGCTCCTTATCGACTGTCAGGGTAATTGGGGCAACATCCTCACTGGTGACGATGCCGCTGCTGGACGATACATCGAGGCTCGCCTCTCCAAGTTTGCCAAAGAGGTGGTATTCAACCCCAAGACTACACAATGGAAACCCTCCTACGATGGACGCAAGCAGGAACCAGTCTCATTGCCCATCAAGTTTCCCCTCCTGCTGGCACAAGGCACCAAGGGCATCGCCGTTACGTTGACCTCAGTCATTCTGCCTTATAACTTCTGCGAACTCTTGGAAAGCAGTATCAAAATACTGAAAGAAGAGGAGTTTGAGATTTACCCCGACTTCCCCACGGGAGGCCTTATCGACGTGAGTCGTTACAACGATGCCGCCCTTGGTGGGCGACTTCGTATCCGCGCTAAGATGCACTACGACGAGAAGCGCAAGGCTATCGTTATCACCGAATTGCCATACACTGTCACTACCGACATCCTTATTGACAGCATTCTCAAGGCAAACGAGAAAGGTAAGATAAAGATTAAGAAAGTCGATGACAACACCGCTGCCGAGGTCGAGATAGTGGTCTACCTCCCTGCCGGCGTATCTCCCGACCAGACCATCGATGCCCTTTACGCTTTCACCTCCTGCCAAATCTCATTCTCGCCACAGACCTGTGTTATCGTAAACGATAAGCCCGTCTTCATGACCGCCAGCGACATCCTGCGCCATAATACGCTCCGCACCAAAGACCTCTTGCGGCAGGAACTGGAGATACAGTTGGCTGAACTTGAGGACCGTTGGCACTGGGTCTCGCTTGAAAAGATATTCTTCGAGAAGCGCATCTACAAAATCATGGAGAACGACCGCTCCAAAACTTGGGACGACCAAGTGGAACAGATGGAACGCGCCTTCGACCCCTATCGCAAGCAGTTCAAAAAGGAGATTACCCGCGACGATATCCTCAAACTCTGCGAGAAGCCCGTCCGCAAGATTAGCAAGTTCGATATCAAGAAGGCCATCGAAGAGTTGGCCTCCATCGAGATGACCATGGAGGAGGTGCAGAACCACCTCGCCCACCTCACCGACTATGCCATCCGCTACTTCCGTCACATCCTTGAAAAGTTCGGCAAGGGCCGTGAGCGTCGTACTGAGATTCGCAACTTCGAGGATATCGAGTCCACCACCGTGGCCCTCGCCAATGAGAAGCTCTACATCAACTATTCAACAGGCTTCGCCGGATGGGGTCTTAAGCGCGAGGAGGGTGTCGAGGTGGCATGCGAATGCTCCAAGATGGACGATATCATCGTTTTCCGCCGCGACGGCACTTTCATGGTTACCAAGATACAGGAGAAAGGATTTGTCGGCTCACAGGAGTGCCCCGAAATCCTCTTCATCTCGGTCTTCCGCAAACGTGACGAGCGCACGGTATATAATATGATTTACCGTGACGGCGGTCCTGATGGGTATGTAATGGTCAAGCGCTTCAGTGTCACTGCTGTCACCCGCGACCGCGACTACCCCCTCACCAAGGGAACCAAGGGTAGCAAGGTGCTCTACTTCACCGCCAACCCCAACGGCGAGGCCGAGGTCGTCACCGTCCACCACGTCTCCAAACCCAAACTCAAAAAGACCTCCTTCGACTTCGACTTCAACACCCTCGCCATCAAAGGCCGCCAGTCCATGGGTAACATACTCACCCGCAACGCTGTCCGCTCCATCAACCTCAAGGACGAGGGTGTCTCCACACTCTCTGCCCGCAAGATATGGTTTGACGAGAGTGTCAAGCGACTCAATGTGACCGAGGCAGGAAGGTATCTCGGCGAATATCATGGAAGCGACAAACTCCTCGCCCTCATGCAGTCCGCCACCTACCGCACCACCAACTTCGACCTCTCCAACCACTATGACGACGACCTTGTCGAGCTCCGCAAATTCAACCCCGCCGCCATCCTCACTATCCTCTACCTCTCGCCCGACGGCTACCCCTACCTCAAGCGTTTCCTGCCCGAAGCCACTGACCGTAAGACCCTTTTCCTTGACGATGACGGCTCTCGGATGCTCTCCTACTCCTTCGACTACTACCCCCGCCTCGAGGTCGTCTACAACCCCGACAGCGGCAAGAAAATATCCTCTGAAATCATTGAAGTCGAGGAGTTCATCGGAGTCAAGGGTATCAAGGCCCGCGGCAAGCGCATCACCACCTTCGCTGTTGATAGTTTCAACTGGCTGGCCCCACTGAAACCCGATCCCGAACCGACAGAAACGTCAGGTGAGTCTGACCAGCCCGATATGTCCGACCTTCCCGATGACCGTATGGGCTACGCGGAAGGTACTCAGACACAATTGTTTTAGTAAAAGAGAGACGGTGAAAAACGTAATAACGCAATAACGCATTAACACAATAACGCATTAATAACCATGAAGATATTAGTAGCACTCCCTCGGTTCCCCTACCCTCTAGAGAAAGGTGACAAGCTCCGCGCCTATCACCAGATAGTGGAACTCTCCAAACGTCACGATATCTACCTTTTCTGTGTCAGCCACCGTCGCGTCGACCCTGCACATCTCAAAGCCCTCGAACCCTACTGCCGCGAGATACGTGTCGTGCGCCTCAACCGGTGGGTCTGTGCATTCAATATCCTCCGCAACTGGGTTTCCTCCAAATCTTTGCAGATGGGGTACTGGAACACCAAACGCTCCAAGCGCGCCTGCCGCGCCTTTGCCCGCGAAGTGCAGCCTGACGTCATCTACAACCAGATGGTACGCACCATGCCTCTTGTCGCCCGTTTGCCCTACCCGAAGGTCATGGACTTCCAGGACGCCCTCTCCCTCAACACCGAACGCCGCATGGAGCAAACCCGTGGCCTTTGGCACTACCTGCTCCACTTCGAATTCAAAATGCTGCGCTCTTCAGAATACAAAGCCTTCTCCATTTTCGACGCACTTACCATCATCTCCGAAGTAGACTCCGAAGCCATCCCCCACAAAAAGAACGGCGAAATACACATCGTCCCCAACGGTGTAGACTTCGACTACTTTAATGTGGATAGTGTAAAGTGTAAATCGGAAAGCGACGCCGCCCCACAGAGTCTTCCCGCTTATCACATCCTTTTCACCGGCAATATGTCCTACGCCCCCAACATCGATGCCGCGCGCTACCTGGTGCGCGATGTCATGCCTCTGGTGTGGGAAAAGGAGCCCAAGGCCACGCTCCTCCTCGCTGGTGCCGACCCCAAGGGATCAGTCTGCGCTCTCGCCTCCCCGCGTGTCGAACTCCACGGCTCTCTGCCCGATATCCGCACCGCCTACGCCTCGGCCCGCATCTTTGTCGCCCCCATGCGCATTGGCAGCGGACTGCAGAACAAACTCCTTGAAGCAATGTCCATGAACCTCCCCTGTGTCACCACACCCCTCGCCAACGCAGCCCTCGGCGCCACCCCCGGCACACACCTCCTCCTTGGCGACACCCCTCAGGCGTTGGCCGACAATATCCTCCGCCTCCTCGCCGACAAGTCACTCGCCGACCAAATCGCACACCAAGGACACTCCTTCGTCCTCGAGCGCTACTCTTGGGAAAACGCCGTTCAACCCCTCGAAAAAATCCTCAATGACCTCGTCTCAACGCCCCACTCCCCAAGAACGTAACACCATAGTCAACGAGGAAGTCCCCGAGCGGGCTATCCTTGTCAGTGTCTGTCCCAACGGTCAGACCATGGAACGCACCGAGGAATATCTTGCCGAGCTGGCCTTCCTGCTTGAGACTGCCGGTGGCCTGACGGTCAAGAAGGTCATCCAGCGACTCGACCGCCCCGACACCCGTACCTATGTTGGAAGTGGTAAGCTGGAGGAAATACGCGAATACAGGCAAGCCCTTGATGCCGACATCATTGTCGTCGACGACGAACTCTCACCCGCCCAGCTGCGCAACCTCGAAAAAGAGCTCGACTGCCGCATCCTTGACCGCACCACACTCATCCTCGACATCTTCGCCCGTCATGCACGTACCGCCACCGCCCGCACACAGGTCGAGCTGGCCCAGTTGCAGTACATGCTTCCGCGCCTCACCCGACTTTGGACCCACCTCGAGCGTCAGCGCGGCGGCATCGGAATGCGTGGCCCCGGCGAGACACAGATAGAGACCGACCGCCGACTCATCAAGGAAAAGATATCCGCTCTCAAGATACAGCTGTCCAAGCTTGACACACAGAAACGTCTCCAGCGAAAGAATCGCGAGAGTCTCGTCCGTGTGGCCCTCGTGGGTTACACCAACGTAGGCAAATCCACCCTACTCAACCTCCTTGCCAAGAGCGACGTGCTGGCCGAAAACAAGCTCTTCGCCACGCTGGATACTACTGTCCGCAAGGTGGTTATCGGCAATCTTCCCTTCCTCCTCACCGATACCGTGGGCTTCATCCGCAAGCTTCCCACCCAGCTAGTGGAGAGCTTCAAAAGCACCCTCGACGAGGTTGCCGAGGCCGACCTCCTTCTCCATGTTGTCGACATCTCGCATCCCGACCATGAGGCGCAGATAGAGGCTGTCAACAAAACCCTCGTTGACATCCATGCCAGCGACAAGCCTGTCATCATGGTCTACAACAAGATAGATTGCGTTGATGATTGCGTTAATGCGTCAATGCGTGATTGCGTTAGTGCCGACGCGCCAGACAATAACGCAATTTTTGTCTCCGCCGCGAAGAAACTAAATGTCGACGCCCTCCGTGACCTCCTCTATCAGGAAATCTCCCGCATCCACGCCATCCGTTATCCGTACAACAACTTCCTGTACTAAACCGCCACCACCTACCCGATTAGCTTCGTCAGTTGCTTTTCCGTCGCCTGGGGTACCAAGGTGCTGAGGTGCGACAGTATCCGCTTGTGGCTCTCCTCGGGGGTGAGGGGGCAGTGGCAGCGTTCGCGGCCGAAGAGGCGCTCGGGGGTGGTCAGCAGGGCCCAGCCCCAACCGTAGCGGTTGCCGTGGCGGTCGGTGGGGTAGACGAAGTCCTCGGTGACCACGCGGCAGGCCATCTGGAGGCGGGTGACATAGCCATCGAAACGGCTGCGCATCTTGGACCCATCGAAGCCGCAGGCGGAGCGCAACTCGCGGGTAATCATACTGCCGTTGACGCGAAGGATTTCCAATATGGTTCCCTCGATGCTATCCTCTGCGGGCTCGGGGTACTTGGCGCGACGGTAGTTGCAGAGGTCGGGCCACCACTCCATGGTGACGAAACCCGCCTTGCCGCCGAAGAACTTGCCATAGGCGAAATGCCCCTCGGTGACCATTGGCCCTTTCCACTGCCACAGAGGCCACTCCCAGCCGTCGTCGGTCATCACATAGCGGCACGAAGGGTCCACCAGTTCGTCGGCCGAGAAGCCGGGGATGCCGCTATCGAGGAGCGGCACAAGGCCTATCCTCTGTATGGCCTCCATCAGCTCGGGGCACGAGGTAATCATCATCTTTTTCATGCTGCAAAAATACAAAAAAAATGAGAAATGGATCTTACGACATACTTTTTTATAACTACTGGCGTTACTGAAATATGCTTTTACTAGACGACAAGACGCCCGCCATTCTGGCGGCGGCAATGACACAAGGAGGTGCACCGGCGCCGCTCCCCAAGGATGAGTTTGCCCAAACCGCCATGGCGGCCGACAGCATCAAGCACACGATGGTGGACAGCGTGAAGAATATGAACCTGAGCGACCTGAAGGATGTGGTGACTGGCGACAACACCATTGTCCGCGACGGCCTCAAGGCCCTCACCGAGCTCACGGTGCAGTTTGTGCCCAAGCTTCTGGTGGCCATCCTCATCCTGTGGATAGGCATGAAGTTGGCCAAGATGCTGAAGCGCCTCATCATCCGCGCCCTCGACAAGAAGGACGCCGAGCCGTCGCTGAAGACTTTCCTCGGCTCGCTGAGCGACCTGCTGCTCAAGGCGATGATTATCATCATGGCCATGGATGTGGTGGGCATCAAGGCCACCTCGTTCATCGCCCTGCTGGGCGCCTTGGGTCTGGCCATCGGCATGGCCCTTCAGGGCACGCTGCAGAACTTCGCCGGCGGCGTGATTATCCTGCTGATGAAGCCTTTCAAGGTGGACGACTATATAGAGTGTGGCCAGTACAAGGGCTACATCAAGGAGATACGAATTTTCCACACCATCATGCGCCCCTTCAACGGCCGCACCATCATTATCCCCAACAGCGAACTGGCCACCAAGAGCCTCATCAACCACACCAAGGAGCCGCTCATCCGTCTCGACGTGGTGGTGAGCGTGGCCTATGGCAGCGACCTGGCCAAGGTGAAGGAGGTGCTGTGGGAGGTCATTAAGGACGAGTCACTCATCCAGTGGGAGCCCAAGCCGCCGGTGATTGCCGTGAGCGAGCTGGGCAACTCGTCGGTGGACCTCACAATGTGGCTGTGGGTCACGGTGGAGGACTATTGGGAGGTGTGGAAGCATATCCGCGAGGATGTCTATATCGCCTTCAACAATGCCGGCGTGGAGATTCCGTTCCCGCAGGTCACGGTGCACGAGGGCAAGCACGGCGAGCCCATCCACATGGAACACCGTACCGCTGTAGACCGCCCCGCCGCCGTGGAGGGCGAGAGGATAGGAACGGGAGACTGATGATGAAGAAACTGCTTGTTTTAGGCCTGATAGGTCTCATGAGTTTAATGGGCCGGATCGAGGCACAGACGCTGCCGCTGAGTGAGACGGCGGTGGCCAGTGTGCTCACCTGCGGGCCTGGGGACGACTTCTATACAACCTTCGGCCACAGCGCCATCCGCATCTGCGACACCGCGCAGAGGATTGATTTGGTGTATAACTACGGCACCTTCGATTTCAACACGCCGCATTTCTACTGGAAGTTCATGCGCGGACAGCTCGACTATATGTTGGGGCGTTCGTCGTTTCGGGACTTTATGGTGGAGTATATGCATGAGGGACGCGAGGTGCGCGAGCAGCGGCTGACCATGGAACCGCAGCAGGTGTCGAACCTCTTCGTGCTGCTTGAGACCAACTATTTGCCTGAATACCGCCACTATCGTTATGACTTTTTCCGTGACAACTGCGCCACCCGCATCCGCGACATGGTCTATAGCGCTTGGGGTGGCGACACTCTTTTGACGCGCCATACCGAGCCTATGAGCTACCGGCAGCTGGTTACGGAGCCACTCCGGGGGACGCTTGAATGGTGGCGTCTGGGTATCGACCTGCTGTTCGGTCTGCCTGCCGACCATGTGTGTGACGCCAACGAGCGAATGTTCTGGCCTCTGGAGCTGGAAGCCGAGCTTGCCGCCTGTTGTCCTGACGGCGTTTGGACGGCGCCCTATATTGTCGAGCCCTCAAAGCAGTTGATTCCCGAGAGGCGCAGTCCGCTGAGTCGCAGTTTTCCGCCGGTAGTGGTCTTTGCGATGCTTTTTGCTGTCGTGGCAGTGTTGACATGGCGTTGCCGCTGGCCGCGTTGGGCCGACAGGCTGTTGTTTGTTTTGGCCGGAGTGGTGGGATTGTTCTTGCTATTCATGTGGTTCGGCACCGACCACTACTGCACGGAATGGAACCTAAATATTCTTTGGACTTCGCCGCTATTGATACTGATTGGTATTAGATTGGATTGCAGCCCGAAGTGGGCCTTGTGGCTTCAAGAGGCTTGTTTCCTTGCCGCCGCCGTCTGGGTTCTCTGGTGCGGCCTCTCGCCCGCCTTGCTCCCCCTCATCCTCACCCTCGCCCTCCGTGTGGGAATTGGATTAAAAGGAATTTAATATCTGTTGGATTCGGTCGAAGACCATCTGGGGTGTGATGGCCGTGAGGCAACGGTAGTCGCCGTAGCGGCAGGGCTTGCTGCCGAAGGCCGAGCAGGGCTGACAGGGGAGGTTGGCGCAGAGGGCGTTGGCTCGGGGCTGCTGCTGGGGGTAGAAGCCGAAGTCGGGGTGTGTGGCCCCCCAGACGCTGACCACGGGAACACCAAGGACAGAGGCAAAGTGCATGTTGGAGGAATCCATGGAGACCATGAGGCTCAGGTTCTTCATAATGTCCAGTTCCTCGGCGAAAGATTGCTTTCCCGCAAGTGATTTCACCTGTTTGGACTCAAGAGTCTCCAGTAGTGGGGCTTCTTCCTTGCTACCGAAGAGGAGCACACGGTAGCCGGCGGTGGCGAGCATCTCGACAAGGCGACAGGTGTTCTCCCACGGCCATATCTTGCCCTTGTGCTGCGAAAAAGGCGCAATACCGATTTGGAGTGGAGAGTGGGAAGAGGAAAGTTGAGAACCTTTTTGACGCGGCAGCTCGCTTTCCACTCTCTTCAGTCCGGCGCGTTGAAAGACTTCGTCGTAACGCTGGTACTGGGGTTTGCGGGGAGCTGTGCGCCAGTGATGGAGGTAGAGCCAACGGGTGAACTTGCCTTTGCGCAGGGCACAGAGGCGGAAATTGAAGTCGAAGAGGTGGCGCAGACGTAGCAAGGTGAGGGCGAAACCTACGCGGTTGACTTTGTGGAGGTCGACGACAGTGTCGGCTCCCACAGCGTTAAGCACTTTGTATATCTTGATGAAACTCTGCTTTTTCTTGAGTCCCAAGTACGCCACGTTCTCCATGCCAGAGAAGAGGGGCTGCAGTAGCGGCGGACCAACGACGGTGAAGCGGAGGTCGGGGTTGGTTTGGGCATAGTCGTGAACCAGCGGCGCCATCAAGGTGACATCGCCGAGAGCGGAGAGACGTATGACCAAGACGTGGTTCATCTTCTTTAGGAGATAAGGAGACAGGAGATAAGGAGGCAAGACAATATTGTATTGTCTATTTTTTGTAAAGAGAGGGATTCAATGAGGGGTCGTTGTACATCTTCATCTGGCGGTAGAGCTTCATCTGGCGGCGTCCGGCGGCGAGGTCGTCGAGGAGCTGGTCGATGGCGGTGGTGAGGTCGGCCCGCTGGGTGAGCAGGGTGTCGAGTTTGGCCTGGCATTTGGCGCGGTGGGCATCGTCGCCACGGTTGGCCTCAATTTGGAAGTGGTAGATTTTGAGAGCCAGGATGGAGAGGCGGTCGATGGCCCAGGCGGGGGTCTCGGTGTTGAGACGTGCGTCGGGCAGCAGGGTCACCTCCTTGAACTGCATGTAGTAGTGGTCGTCGATACGTTCCACAAGGTCGGTGCGGTGCTGATTGCTGCGGTCGATGCGGCGCTTGAGCTGGAGGGCGTAGACGGGCTCCACATCGTCGGGACGCACGAGGTCCTCGAGGTGCCACTGGACGGTGTCTACCCACGATTTTTCCCAAAGAACGGCCTCAAAGGTACCGTCTTTATAAGGATTGTGTTGAGGAGCGTCGACGTTATCAGTCTTGTGGTATTCAATAACTTGTTGCTCGAAGAGCGTGTAAAGGTCGTTTGCTTTCATGGTGCAAAGATACGTTTTTTTTTAGAATCGGTGTCCGATGCTTAGGTAGAGGTTAATGCCCGAGGCGTCGGAACTATGGCCGATGTCGGCTTCGATGGGGCCCAGGAAGGACTTGAAGCAGTAGCCGATGGAGATGCCATAGAGGTTGGGCCAGTCTTGTAGGAACAGGTCCAGTTGGTCTTTGTGACGGGCGGCTGCTATGCGTGTAATGATATATTGGTTTTGGGTGATGGCGAACTGTAGTTTGAGTTGTGCGGCAACGAGGAGTTGGTCGACACGGGTGACGCTGTAAACGCCGGGAAAGGGGAACTGCTGTTCCACAATCTCCTGATGGCTACCAAGGGCGTTGTTGAAGATGAGAGGAGTCTCGCTTTCACTGAATACGGCGCGGCCATAGAGCGAGGTTTGGAAGGCGAAGATACGGTGGGGGGAGAAGGTTTGACGCCAATGGATGCGGAAGTCTTTGATGCCGGGACCTCCCTGGTAGCGGAAGAAGTTGTCGGTATGGTATTGGTAAGTGGTGAGAAGGTACATGCCCGAAGTGGGGACATCCCAGTCATCCTCGGTGTTGAGGAAGGATTCGAGATAATAGGAGAAGAAGTGCTGGTTGTCGAGAACGATGACACTGGAACCGGAGGAAAGGATGGGGTCGTAGAAATCGAAATAGTCGTACCGGATGCCAGCATGAACTTTATATTTTCGGAAGATGGAATTGATGGGTCTGAAGGTGACGATGTGTTGGTTGTATTTGACATTATGGGAACGGACTCCTTCGGTAAAGATGTCGATATCGTTACGACGATAAGTATAGGCGATTGTGGGAGAGGTGATACCGCGTGGATAGAGTGCCTGTTCGATATAGAATTGGAACCGTTTTCCAAGACGGAGTGAGAGACTGATCTCTTGAGGCAGTATCCAACGGATTGGAATACGGGCACCTATCTGGAGGGCACCGGTTTCTTCATTGTCGAAGCGGAAGGCGACGCCGACGATGGGATGGTAGAGGAGCTGTTTTGAGGGAGAGGATAGGGAGAGCGAGGTGCTCTGTTGGAGGGCAAGAGCATCTCTTTTTTCAGCACGTCGTCGTTGGATGGCGTCGCGTCGCTGTTCGCTTTCGGTGAGGGGACGAAGGGTTGGGTCGCCTTTGGGAGTGATGCGGCGAGCGATGGCGGCGAGTTCGTCGCTGTGGCGGAGGGCTTCTTCGCTGCCACGGCGTAGAAGAGTGTCGATGGAGGCAGTGGTAAAGGAGGCGGCGGAGTAGCCGCTGACATCGACATGCATGACAAGGTCGCTCATCTCAATGTTGTTGCGGTAGCGTTCTTTGCTTCCATTGTCGATGATTTGAAGGATGACGTCGAGGGCGTTGGTAATATCGTCGGCAGAGAGTGTATCGCCTTGGACCGTGACACCGATAATAATGTCGGCTCCCATGCATCGGGCAAGGTCGGCAGGATAGTTGTTGGCGACACCTCCGTCGACTAGGAGACGGTCGTCCATGCGGACGGGTGTGAACACTCCAGGGATGGACATGGAGGCTCGCATGGCCTTTTTGAGATGGCCAGAGCGGAAGTCAATCTCATCGCCTGTCACGATATCTGTGGCTACACAAGCGAAGGGAATAGGAAGTGTGTCGAAATTGATGGAGTCGAGGTAGCCTTCAAGGAGGCGGTCGAAAAGACGGTCGAGGTTGACGCCACGGATGACGCCGGCACCCTGATTGCGCTCGCCACCCATGGAGAAAGCATGCCAGAGGGCGTAGGTGTTCTGTATACGACGGGTGTCGATATCAAGAGCCTCGGGGTTGGCACGGTCGGTGAGCAGGAAGAGCCAGTCTTGGGTGCGGACAAGGGAGTCGAGTTCGTCGGTGGACCAACCTATGGCATAGAGGCCGCCGATGAGGGAGCCCATGGAGGTGCCACAGACGATATCGATAGGAATACCAGCCTCTTCAATGGCACGGAGGGCACTGATATGAGCCACCCCTTTGGCTCCGCCGCCGCTGAGAACTACGGCCACCTTGGGTCGTTTGCGTTTGGCATCCATGGCGTGGAGCGGTAGGGTGAATGCGGCCAGTAATAATATGATTAATAGTCGTTTCATCGGGCTTGGGAGTAGATGTCTTTACGGACGCGGAGTGCCTGAAGGAGTCCGCGAAGGGTAAGGAAGAGCATGAAGGAGAGCCAGAGGATGTTGTTCCAGGTGTGGGTGTCAAGTTGACTACTGTACAAGTGTTTTAGGCCATAATAGGTGGCAAAAAAGGCAATGGTGGCGACGAACATGGCGTTGCGCATGGTATGGGTGGCGGTGGCACCGATGAAGATGCCGTCGAAGAGGAAGGCCGCGAATCCGCAAAGCGGAATGGCAAGCACCCAGGTCATGTAGTTGGCAGCGGCGGCGATGACATCCTGCTTGTCGGTGAAGATGTGGAGAAACTGGTTGCCAAAGGCAGCATAGAGGCCGGTGAAGACCACTGTCAGTGCGAGTCCCCAGATGATGAGCAGTCGCACGGCGAGCTTCAGGTGACGCAACTGGCGGGCACCGATATGGCGTCCCACCAGGCTCTCGCCGGCATAGGCGAAGCCATCCATGATGTAACTGAAAAGGGTAAAGAACTGGAGGAGGAGTGCGTCAACGGCCAGTATCTGGTCGCTGATATGCGACGAGGCGGCAGTGATGAAAGTGAATACACCTGAAAGACAGAGGGTGCGGAGGAAAATGTCGGAGTTTATCTTGAAGAAACGCCGCATATCAGTCCAATGAAGAGCGTCTTGAACAAGGACTTTAAGGTCGTTAATGTCCGTGATAACCTTGAGGTTTTTATTGTTTTTAAACGCTTTTCTTAAGAAAAGGATGCTAAGGACAAGACCTGTATAATTGGCGATGACAGTGCCAAGGGCGACACCGAACATGTCCCAGTGGAAGACGATGACAAAGAGGAGGGATGCGAGAATGTTGACGATGTTGAGGGCAATGGCTATCCACATGGGCGTTCTGGAATCCTGCATGCCTATGAACCATCCCTTGATGGCGTAAAGTCCAAGGGTGGCAGGGGCTGCCCAAATACGAACGAAGAAGTAGGTGAGTGCGAGGCTGATGACATGATTGCTTCCTTCGAAGATATGGGGTACTGCCAGAGAGATAGGCCATTGTAGGAGAATGAGCAACAAGGCTATCGAAAGCGCAATGGTACATGCCCGGATGAGGATTTTGATGGCCTCATTCCATCGCTCGGCACCGAAAGCTTGTGCAGTGAAACCGCTGGTACCCATACGGAGAAATCCGAAGTTCCAGTAGATGAGGTTGAAAAGTTGTGTGCCGATGGCTATGGCTCCAATATGATCCCCAGAGAGGTGCCCCACAATGGCCATATCAACCATGCCCAGGAGGGGCACGGTGATGTTTGTCACAATGTTGGGCAAGGCGAGCCCGAGGATGCGTTTGTTCATTGGGTGATGTTACACTGGGCGCTGTTTATAATCTGTCGTGTATCAAGGTTGCTGATAAAGGCTACAATGTGGCAGTTCTCTAGTTTGATGTCGGGATTGGTGACGGTATAGGAGAAATGTCCTATCTTATGTTCACTAGCATGACCTTGCATGGGGATAATGTCGCCCCACGTATTTGTGATGACGTCACGTAGCATGTGGTTGTGCACGTAGTCGTCCTGTTCGCCACCGTTGGGGAGCGACTGCTTGTATATTAGCGAGTCTTCGGTAAGGGCGATAGTGAGTGTCATCTGATTGGATATTTCGGAAAGCAACTCGAGATCAACATTGATGTCGATGCTGTCGCCGACCTTGGCAGCCGTGACCTTGATGTTGCATGTGGGCGTGGCTTTTAAGCCTTCGCCGATGGCGGCAATAATATTGCCCATACTGCCCGTGTAGAGTGTGGATACATCACGGTTGATATAAGCGCAGGGAATGCCGTTGATGCCAAAATAGGTGTCCCATGCAGTTCCATCTTCCGTGCGCATATCGGGCTGGCCTTCAAACGGTTTTCCTTGTCCAGTGGGGTGATTGATGGAAATGACGATGAGTTTGTCTCCGTATTGCTCGTGAGCAGCGTCGAGGGTGACATCGGCAGTGGGGCAGTTGGGACATTGTGGACCCGTGTATTTCTCAACCAGAACACGCTGAACGTTTACATCACTCCAGTTGTCGGAACCGTGGGTATTGTTGGTGCCCGTTGTATAGGCGTCATGGTCTATTTTGTCGCAAGCGGCAAAAAGCAATGCCGCAGCAGAGAGTATTGTCAAAATTTTATTCATGGTTTAAAAACTTGTTGTGAGACTGAATGTTAGGCCGTTGCTGGCGGGTACCTGGCGGCAAACACCGCCAATGCAGAGGAGACCTTCGCGCTGTTTACCGTATCCAATCTGGAGGCGCGTGGCACCTTGGGTGTAGCCGATGGCGATGCTGTAGTAGTTGCCGATGCCGTCGTTGTAGGGATATTGGTCACTGGCAGAGAGAAACCAGTGGGATCCAACGTTCCACTCGACGAGCCCCATAATCCAATCGCCGGCACGGCGGTCGTCATGGTGTTCTTCGCTGGCATTATAATAGCTGTCGCTTCCCATCCATTCAGCTTCGAAACGCAAAGAGTGTTTCTTGTTTACTTTCCATGAAAGGTCGGCAACGGCTACATTGTTGTGTATCAAGGGCTGTCCTTTGTGACCGGGGCCCTCGACTACGGGATTGAAGACTTGATAGGCGTAGGTTACGGCCAACTTAACACTCTTGGAGAGTTTCTTGGCCACTTCAACCGAGACATCACCGTAGAGCGTTTCGCCGATGCTGCTACCAGTGCTGTATCCATCGGAACCACTGCCACCTGTGACGGTGGTGTCAAGTCCACATACGATAGAACTGTTCAGGTGGATGTCGGTGCCGTACTCACCTCCTATAAGGGATCCCTTCTTGAATTTGTATATCACGTCGGCTTGTAACCCCTGTTCCCCATTGACCTGTGTGGCGTAGGGATAAACGGAGAGAAGGGCATAAGTGTGGTTCTTAGTAATAGCGGGTAGATAGTTGATGAAAAGCATCTCACCACTCTGAGTGCGTATGGACTTGAAACCCATGTTGTCAATACGTTTGGCTTGAATTCCAGCACTGAATCCGCGCTGGGAATAGTTGAGGTTGAGCAGAATCGCGTTGCCCTCATGATAGACGTAATTGTTTATCTCGCAGGGATCCTGTCCTTTGTGGGCATACTCGGCCTGAAGACTCCATCCTCCGTAGCCAAGGTCGACTCTCACGGAGCCAGCACCGACGTTGAGAGGCAGGTTGAGGGTGTAGTTGGGGTTGTCCGACAAGGTGATTAACTCGTCGTTCTCGTATTTACTGACAAAACCAGCACCCAGCGTGGCACGGAACTGGCTTTCCCCTAAGGTTTTGATGAGGCTTCCAAGATTTACCTCGCCATCGATTCCACGCACAAGGGCATCGGCGTAATCCCAATAGAAGCGCTGTTTACCAGCCAGCGCCTTGATGGTTACACCCTCGATGGGACGAAGGGCTACATTGAGTCCAAAAAGTGAGTTGTCAATTCCCAAGTAGCGATCTTCATAGGTCCGCAGTATCATGCCGGAACCAAATTGTTCGTAGAAGTTACCAGCGGTGACAGTGAGTAGATTGCTGTTGTAGGAAACAAAGTAGTTGGCCAGACCCTGCCCGTTCCATTGGGAGTCAAAACCCAGCAGGGAATTCTGGTACATCTCGAAACGGAGACCAGCACTGAAGTCGCCGTTAGTGTAGAGTATGTCAGCACGGGCGTTCATCAGCATCTTCTCTGGTACATCTTCGGCGCCGATAGTGCTGTCAGCGCGAGACATCTGGCCGTCGATTTGAATGTTTCCGGTGACATGCCCCCCCATGATGCCCTGAGCTTTCATAGTTGAAAGTTGAAAGTTGAAAGTTGAAAGTTGCAGGGCTGCAATAAGAACTATCTTTTTCATATTTATTACTACTTCAGCAGTTCACGGACTTTCTTGATGACTTCCTCTTCGCCGCCATCCTGGTAGCCAGTGTGTTGCCACACTATCTCGCCCTCGCCGTTGAGAATAAATGTGTGGGGCACATTGGCCACTCCCATGGCCCGCTTGAGGTCTGAGTTTTGGTCGAGGTATACCTCATAAGGCCAGTCGTTGCCTTCAACATGGGGTTTGACACGGGCAGAACTGCGAGCGTCATCGATGGAGATGGCAACAAGTTTGACGCCAGTCTCTTCCTGCCACTCTTCATACACATCCTTAATTGTGTTCAATTCACGATTACAAGGTTTGCACCACGTGGCCCAGAAACTGATAATAATGGGTTTGCCGTTGTTTTGGATGATAGAGGATTGTACGCTTTGGCCATCAATGTTTTTTAAAGTGATGCTCTGAGGCATCTTGGCATTCTGAGCCATAAGACTGCCAACAAGCATTACGCCGCATAGGGCAAAAAGAATCTTTTTCATGGTATGAGATAATATTATGTTACATTATTGGTATCGGTAGGGTGTGTTTTATTGTATTGAGTGTATCCACTTCCTTTTGGATGAGATCTTTGGTAAAAGGTGTAGCTTCACCGTCGGACAAATCGTCTCGTAGTTGGAAAAGTCGTCCGTAATGGAGACCAAATTCCTCATATAGTGGGTTCCCGAGGGCGCAGGCAGTGGCAAAGAGATGGGCGGTTTTCCCATCAATTATTTTTAGGTAGGTCGATGAGCTTTCTTGATTTATCTGACTTGTTGACTTGTTGACTTGTTGACTCTCCTGTTGAAGCAGTTCAGCTTCGACCATTGCTTTGACTGTATTGTTGATGCGGCGGGTGACGTTGTTGTCGTTGATTTCGCATAGCAGATCCATGATGGAGGTGAGGTGGTAGTCGCCTACGAGGACGGCTATGGCATTGTTCCAGTGAGCATTGACAGAAGGTTTCCCTCGACGATTTTCGGAATGGTCGATGACATCGTCGTGGAGGAGGGAGGCATTGTGTAGCATCTCAACGGCTGTGGCAAGGAGTAGGGTTCGTCGGTTGTTAGCCTGGCCAAGGGTATCGGCAGCGAGGAGGGTGAGTTGAGGACGCAGCATTTTGCCCAGCCGCTCGGTGATGTAGAATTCCACCTGTTGCAGCAGTTGTCCGTTTCCACCAGTCATGCGGCGAAGATATTCCTGACGGACAAGTTCTAAATTAGCCTTTAAATTCATTATATAGTGTTGAAAGCTTGTTGTAGAGTGCTTTGGAGGATTTTACGAGGGGAAGGCGAAGGGTATTGCTGATTTGTCCTTGTATTTCGAGGAGTGCTTTGATTCCAGTAGGGTTGCCTTCATCAAAGATGGCGTTTATAAGAGGGAGAAGGCGGTAATGGAGCGGGAGAGCTTTCTTGAAGTCACCCTTGAGGGCAAGGCGCACCATATCTGACATCTCTTTTGGAAGGGCGTTAGCCATAACGCTAATTACCCCGTCGGCGCCAAGAGTAATCATGGGATAGGTGAGGGAGTCGTCGCCTGAAATGACACGGAATCCGTCGGGACGGTTTCGAAGAATCTCCATGATTTGCTGGAAATTGCCTGAGGCTTCTTTGATACCGATAATATTGGGACATTCTGAGGCAAGGGTGAGGGTGGTCTCGGCTGTGAGATTGACGCTAGTACGTCCGGGAACGTTGTACATAATGACAGGCACGGGTGACACTTCGGCAATATTTCGATAGTGCTGAAGGAGGCCACGTTGGTTAGGTTTGTTGTAGTAGGGTGTGACAGAGAGAATTCCACTGATGCCTTCGAAGGAAGTATGGGCAATGCTGTCGGTAATATTCAAGGTGTTGTTTCCGCCGAGGCCAAGCATGATGGGACAGCGGTCGGCAACAGTTTCAACGATAAACTCTTGAACAGCTGATCGTTCACTGGGAGTCATGGTGGCGGATTCGGAGGTGGTTCCGAGTGCGACAATATAGTCAATGCCAGAAGCAATGAGGTGCTCAATGAGGTGCTCTAGCTTGGTGAAGTCGACGGTCTCCTGTTGGCGGCGAAAAGGGGTGACGAGTGCGACTCCTGTGCCGGTGAAAATTGGTTGCTTCATATTAGTTATTTCTTTATCATTCCTAAATACTCTATAATATTGTTGAAGTAATCCTTTAGTTCTATGTTTCCCTCTCCACGGATGATGAGGTCATAGATATCGGAGGGATCCTCGGTAGGGGAGGCATAGGCCACTTTAAGACTGGCGGTGGTGCGGAGAGCGATGTATTGGGAGAAGAAGTAGTCGCTACCAATAGTATCAATGAGAAGATCGTATTGTCGATCTGCAAAGGACTTGATGGAGTCCCATGAAGGGAGTCCCCAGAAGTTCAGGTCGGTTTTAGAGCGGCAGATTGTGGTGCCTTGGTGGGTGACAACAAAGTTAATTTCATTATCCTGCATGGCAATAAGGTGTATTGTTTTGCCCTGGTTCTCCATCACCTTAGCAAAATGATAGAGGATGTTCCAACTTTGCTCGTCGGTCAGGTGGCATATAATGCCGATGGATTGCACCTCTTGGATATTGTCGATGCGTTTTTCACGTGGGGCGGCTTTTAGGTCGCGGATGATTTGCTTGCGTCGTATGTTTTTAATGAATTCCAGCATATATATTGAATGTTTCTAATTTCTATAAATTCAAGTATTAGTCTTCAAAGAGTGAATGTTGCCGGTAGAGGATAAAAGAGCGGCGGTGAAGGGGAGTGATGCCGTGTTGCTCTATGGCTTGGTAATGGTCACGAGTGGGGTATCCTTTGTTTCGGTCCCATCCATAGCATGGATATTGTTGGTGGAGGCGGTTCATGGTCTCATCACGATGAGTTTTGGCTAGGATGCTTGCTGCGGCAATGGACATATACTGAGCGTCGCCTTTGACAATACACTCATAGGGAATGTCAGTTTCATTGTAGAAGCGGTTGCCATCAATGAGGAGAAATTCGGGCTGTGGGTTGAGTTGCTGTACGGCGAGGCACATGGCGTGGGTTGATGCATGAAGTATGTTGAGACGGTCTATTTCCTCAGGTTCTACATAGGCTACAGCCCAAGCGAGGGCGGTAGTTTCTATTTCAATTCGGAGGGTGTTGCGCTGGTGTTCAGTAAGCTGTTTAGAGTCGTTGAGGAGTGGATTGGTATAGCCGTCGGGAAGGATGACGGCAGCGGCGACAACGGGTCCGGCAAGGGGACCGCGTCCGGCCTCATCGCATCCAGCCTCTCGGCGACCGGGTTTTTTATAAGGGGCTAGCATAACAGGGCGGCAATGAGGATTACAACGAGAATAAGGTCATAGAGATGTGTGCTCCACTTGCGATGCGAGTTGGAACGACGGCGATTGGCTGATGCAAGCCATAGGCTGGTGCAGAGTGCATCAGGGATGGCAATGAAATGAAGGTTGAATGGTAGAAGACTGGAATAAGGGAGCATGGCAAGGGCGGCGACAGTGATGAGCATTACCGTGGAGGCGTTCTTTTTCCATACGATAATGCATTCACTCAATCGGCTCCAGAGGACAAACAGACTTATGAAAAACAAGAAAAGTAATGTGATGTTAGCGATAGACTGTAGTGTGCCTGTTTCGCCGATATGAATACTGACGGCGGAAAATGTATTAGCCATCGAATCAAAGCTATTTGTAATCCCATCGGTGAAAAAAAGTACAGCCCATACGGGTATGTAGGGGGCGAGTAGACCCAATAGAAACACTATCCAATCGCGCCAGCTGTATAACCGGTAGCTGATAGCAACAAGAATATAGGTGAAAATCAGTGCAATCGAGGGTAGGTAGAAAAGCGTGCAGATGCCGATGATGGCAGCGGCACCAAATATTTTGTTTGAAGGAATGGTTAAGTGGGTGCTGCGGAGCATTAACAGGTTGACCATAACTATTGCCAATGTACTCACTATCATTGTCGGATAGAGAGTGTCGGCTCCAGCGCTCATTAAAAGGATGTAAAGGAAGGTGGGAAGGAGGCTGTTCTGCGAGACCAGACCAACGTTTACGAGTAAGAGGTTGAGAAACACTCCCCCAAGCAGAATGAGGATGATGGCAATTATCAGGGAGACCCAGGGAGAGAGACCGATGGAATAAACCAAACTGTAAAGCGGTGCAAATCCATCGGGTGGTGTCATGGGTATGGGGGAGCCGAAAGCCGGTACCCATAATATAGCCATGACAGCGAGGATAATCACTACCTGCAGCAGGGTGTTCTTCTCAAAAAGTCTCAGCATGGGTCTTTATTTGACGATGAGTTTTCCTGTTCGGCTACCCACACGCAATAGGTAGATACCTGGGTGCCAGCCGCTCAAGTCGAGAATTGTTTCAAAGTGAGCCGTGGAGCGGAACACAAGTCGTCCGTCGGTAGAATAGACAGAGAGGGTCTGGGGTTCGCCACAGCCGGTGTTGATGGTGACCTGCGACGAGGCAGGGGTTGGGTAGAGGCGCAGAGGAGTACGAAGATGCTCTACCTGCTTGATGTCAAGAAGCGAGAGTGCTTTGTTTACAGCCTTCATGGCATCAATCTTACCCCAGCCCCAGCGGACATCCATGCTGTCGCGTTCCACTAGAGGGCCTGTCTTTTCGTCGTTTCGGGCGGTAGTGAAGATGATGTCGCGTATCTGGTCGACAGTCAGGTAGGGGTTGGCTTCAAGTATCAGGGCTACAATGCCTGTGACGGCAGGCGATGACATGGAGGTTCCACTCATTCTTGACCAGATGTATTTCGTGTTCAGGATATACTTGCTCATCTCAGCCGGATAGGCACCGTCGGTGCGATGATTGATGGAGGAGACCACATCGTATCCAGGAGCGGAAATCTCAGGCTTTCGTGTACCATCGATGAGGGGACCGAAACTGCTGAAATAGGCTAAGGTGCCAGGATTGCAGGATGTGCGGTCATCGCGCCAATGGTCGGCATGATGGGCGGCGACGCTGATGCACTTGTGGGCGCAGGCGGGTTCGCCAACGCCATAGTAGTCGTCACCAGCGGTGAATCCTGGATGTCCGGCAGTGCTGAAGGCACAGCCCTCGTTGCCGGCATGGTTTATTTTATTGGCTACATTCCAAGCATGTACGGTGCCGCTGTTGGCGGTGATATAGAGTTGCAACTCGAGGTTTTGTGCCAATGAGACCTCCAGTTGTATGTGAGGCCTGTGGTCGTTGGGATTCTCATGCTCGACGAGAGCACGGTAATCCACTGCCGTCTCGCCGACATAGAGTGTGTCGTAGATAATAGTGTCGCCGTCGGCGGTGTTAATATAATCAATGGCGGTAACGCCCGTGCCATCTTTCATACCGAAGGCTGTGGAGAAGTCGTGGCCGGGTTCCCCCCAAAGGATAAGCACTTGGCCAGTGGCTTGGGAGGAGCGGAACCATGTCGCCACGGTGCGGAGGGTATCGGTACTGTCGGTCGTAAAGGTACGGCTGTTGTGAAACTTGTCATCACCATTGTTGCCGGCACTGGAGCAGAATACAATGCCTTCGGCAGACCAAGCATCAATGGCTTGGCCCAGCAACGAGGTGCCGTCAAGATTGCTGAAGGAATACATGCCCCAACTGCTATTGATTACCAGACGCTTGGCACTATCTTGGGCCACTTGGCGCATCCAGCCCACAGCGTCCATCCACTCTTTTTCCCCGAGGCCAAAGGAGCAGAAAAGCAGATTGGCATTGGGAGCCTGACCAGTATTATTGCCGTTAAGGCCCCGGCCGGCAGCAATACCTGCCACATGGGTGCCATGGGTACCATAGCCGTAGAGGTTGGAGGTATCGCCCAGTGAATCCAGTAGGGCGCGACGACCCACGATGAGAGTGCCGTAGTCGAGTCCGTTATCGTAGCCTTGGGTTGCAGGGGCGGGTCCCGAAAGGCGGAAATGATCCCACGCCATCAAAAGGCGGTAGTTGTCTTTCTTCAAGTGGTTATAGTTGGGATGAGTATAGTCGAATCCCCAGTCGGTGATGCCAATATACACCCCACGACCAGTGATGGCGGTGTCGCCAGTCACACCCCAACCGTTTTGCACGCTGTCGGTACGGGTGTCGGCACGTGTTTCGTTGCACTCGGGGTGGGCAATAAGGTGCGAGATACTGTACAGCATGACCTCTTTGTTCTCCTCTAGTAATGGCAACGCCTCTACTGGGACCCGCATGGTGATGATTTGACCTGCCTGTGTACCAATGACTATGCCCGCTTTTTCGAGCACTCCACGGTCGAATCCTTGAACCATCTTGGCAAGCATATTAACATGTGTGGCACCCTTGGCTAGTTCTTCGGCTACCAATGCCTTGGTGTCGATACCGCACTTGTGACTTTGCGCCGACACACCTAGTAATATGCTCATAGCTAAAATGGTAAGCAATATTTTCCTCATAATAATTATATTATATCCAATTTGCAAATATACGAAATATATTTTAATTGAGAAATGAAAAATGAAAATTGTGAAACCAAAAAGGGACTGCCATAAGGCAGCCCCTCAATTTATGGTTTCAGTTTTAAAGTTTTAACTGGTTTTACACCTCCCAGGTGTCGCCACTGTTGAGCAGGTCGTCCATGCATTTGTATTTGGCAGTGGCCATTTGCTCCTCCATCTGCTCTTCGTAGAGCTGGGTGTAGCTGACTTTCTTGACGTTGCGGATGACGCCGAGAGCCACGGGAAGATCCGACGCAGGACCCATGTGGGCCAGCATCATGTGGATACCGGTATCCTCGGTGGTCTCGTCGTGCACCATGATGTCGTCGATGGTGATGCCGTTCTCGCCAAGGGTGACAACCTCAAGCTGGCGGCCGTTAAAGCGCAGTCCTTTCTCCTTGTTTTTGCCGAAGAGCATGGGCTTGCCGTGCTCCAGCACAATGGTGCGGTCGTCACGGACAGCGCGGTCAGTGATGGCGGCATGGGTCTTGTCGTTGAAGATGACGCAGTTCTGCAGCACCTCGACTACAGAGCAACCGTCATGTTTGGCAGCGCGGGTCATGCAGTCGGTACTCAGCTGCGGCACGCAGTCGAGGGTGCGGGCAAAGAAGGTGCCCTGGGCGCCCATCACCAACTCACCTGGGTTGAAGGGGTAGTCGATGGTGCCGTAGGGCGAGGTCTTGGTCACCTGGCCGAACTTCGTCGTGGGGCTGTACTGACCCTTGGTCAAGCCGTAGATCTCGTTGTTGAAGATGGTGATGTTGAGGTCCTGGTTGCGGCGCACAGCATGGATGAGGTGGTTGCCGCCGATGGCCATCGAGTCACCGTCGCCCATGTTCACCCACACGCTGAGGGCGGGGTTGGCGAGCTTCACACCCGTGGCGATGGCGCAGGCACGGCCGTGGATGCTGTGGAAACCATAGGTGTCCACATAGTAGGGGATACGGCTC
>LXOW01101202.1_pt1 | contig 66726 bp, 55 predicted proteins | sample 1368591 | NCBI WGS metagenome assembly LXOW01 (sample SAMN04884650, study PRJNA319009) | bovine gut metagenome | isolation source: Cow rumen | host: Bos taurus | place: Italy: Legnaro (PD) | collected 2014-07-09
CACATGGGCCACATGCTCAACAACACCATCCAGGATGTGCTGGTGCGCCGCGCCCGCATGCAGGGCAAGAACGCCTGCTGGGTGCCCGGCACCGACCACGCCAGCATCGCCACCGAAGCCAAGGTGGTGAAGCATCTCGCTGAACATGGAATCAAGAAGCACGACCTCAACCGCGAGCAGTTCCTTGAGCACGCTTGGGAGTGGACTCACAAGCACGGTGGTATCATCCTGCAGCAGCTCCGTAAACTCGGCGCCAGCTGCGACTGGGACCGCACGGCCTTCACCATGGACGATACACGCAGCGAGAGCGTCACCAAGGTCTTCGTCGACCTCTACAACAAAGGCCTCATCTACCGCGGCCTGCGCATGATCAACTGGGATCCCAAAGCCCTCACCGCCCTCTCGACCGAGGAGGTGGAATACAAAGAAGAGCGCTCCAAGCTCTATTACCTGAAATACTACCTTAAGGATCTTAAAGACCTTAAAGACGTTAAGGTCCTTGAAGAATCCGGCAACATCATCCACAAGGATGAGAAGGGTTACTATGCCGTGGTTGCCACCACGCGTCCCGAGACCATCATGGGCGACACCGCCATGTGTATCAACCCCAAAGACCCGAAGAACCAATGGCTCCGTGGCCACCGCGTCATCGTGCCTCTCGTGGGCCGCGAGGTGCCGGTCATCGAAGACCGCTATGTCGACATCGAGTTCGGCACCGGCTGCCTGAAGGTGACCCCCGCCCACGACGTCAACGACTACAACCTCGGCAAGACCCACAACCTCGAGACCATCGACATCTTCAACGACAACGGCACCATCTCGGAGCAGTCGCCCCTCTATGTCGGCATGGACCGCTTCGCCTGCCGCAAGCAGATTGCCAAAGACCTCGAGGCCGCAGGCCTCATGGAGAAGGTCGAGGACTACACCAACAAGGTGGGCTACTCGCAGCGCAACCCCGACACCGCCATCGAGCCGCGTCTCTCGCTGCAGTGGTTCCTCAAGATGCAGCACTTCGCCGACATCGCCCTGCCGCCCGTCATGAACGACGAGATTAAGTTCTACCCCGAGAAATACAAGAACACCTACCGTCAGTGGCTGGAGAACATCCAGGATTGGTGCATCTCGCGCCAGCTCTGGTGGGGTCACCGCATCCCGGCTTGGTACCTCGAGGTGAACGGCAAGGAGGAGATTGTCGTGGCTGTCAACGAAGAGGAAGCCCGCAAGATTGCCAAAGAGAAATACAACTACACCGGCGAGATGCGCCAGGACGAGGACGCCCTCGACACATGGTTCAGCTCCTGGCTGTGGCCAATCAGTCTCTTCGACGGCATCAACAACCCCGGCAACAAAGAGATTGAATACTACTACCCTACCGTCGACCTCATCACCGCCCCCGACATTATCTTCTTCTGGGTGGCTCGCATGATTATGGCTGGCGAGGAATACCTGCACAAAGTGCCATTCCGCAGCGTCTATTTCACCGGTGTGGTGCGCGACAAGCTGGGCCGCAAGATGAGCAAGAGCCTCGGCAACAGCCCCGACCCCATCAAGCTGATGGAAGAGTACGGTGCCGACGGCGTCCGTATGGGCATGCTGCTCACTGCTCCTGCCGGCAACGACATCCTCTTCGACGAGAAGATATGCGAACAGGGTCGTAACTTCAGTAACAAGATGTGGAACGCCCTGCGACTGGTATCCGGCTGGCAAGTCTCCGGAGAATCCGGAAATTCTGGAGATTCCGGAAACAACGAAGTTGCCGTCCAGTGGATGGAGCAACGCATGGCACAGGTCATGGAGGAGATTGAGAAGGACTTCGACCAGTACCGCCTCAGCGAGGCCCTCATGGCCACCTACAAGCTCATCTGGGACGACTTCTGCTCGTGGTACCTCGAGATGGTGAAGCCCGCCTACGGCACCCCCATCGACCGCGAGACCTACGACGCCACCATCAACATCTTCAGCCGCCTGATGCTCCTGCTGCACCCCTTCATGCCCTTCGTCACCGAAGAGATATGGCACACCCTGCAGGGCATCGGCAAGAGCGAGGAGCAGCAGCAGTTCATCAATGCCAACTACAGCATCATGAACCAGCACATGCCCACCAGCGTCTTCTTCGACCAGCGGATGCTCGACGAGTTCGACACCGCCCGCGAGGTCATCGCCGGCGTGCGCAACATCCGCAACACCCGCAACCTCTCGCCCAAGGAGGCACTGGAGGTGAGTTTCATCGCCGCCGACGAGCGCTACCGCTTCGACCATTTCAATGGCATCGTGCGCAAACTGGCCAACGTCAGTGCCATCAACGAAATCAAGGAGAAACCCGCAGGTGCCCTTTCCTTCATGGTGGGTACCATGGAGTGCTTCGTGCCGATGCCTGAGAACGTCAACAAAGACGAGGAGCTCAAGAAACTGCAGGAAGACCTAAAGTATGCCGAAGGCTTCCTCAACAGCGTGCTGAAGAAACTCTCCAACGAGAAATTCGTCAACGGCGCCCCCGCCGCCGTCATCGAGAAGGAGCGCAACAAACAGCGCGACGCAGAGACCAAAATCGCCGCCCTCAAGGCGCAGATTGCCTCTCTCGACTAAACCGCGTCATACAAAAAAAAGACCTAGAATTGTTTTCCAGGTCTTTTTTTTATTTTTCCTGCTCTCGATGATGTATGACCACGATGCATGAATATGCTTCTTTGATCCAGCGGGCCACCTGTTCGGCACAATAGACAGAACGGTGCTGGCCACCAGTACAGCCAAATGCCACCTGGAGACTGGTGAACTGGCGCTCCATGTACTTCTCTATGCTTTGCCCCACAAGGGCCTTGACGTGCTCAAGGAACCTTCCGACAGCTTCTTCGTGCTGAAGAAAATTAACGACGGGCCTGTCCTTGCCGGTATAGCACTTGTATTCGGGATAGCGTCCTGGGTTGGGCAGTGCACGGCAATCGAAAACATAACCTCCGCCATTGCCCGATGTGTCCTCGGGTAAACCTTGCTTGAAACTGAAACTCATCACAGTCACGGTAAGCATCTGGGGAGCGGAAGGGAGTGAGAGGGATTGGAGAGGTGTGACAGGGAGTTTGCCGACTATCTCTCGCAGGTGCTGCAGGTTGGCAAATATGTCGGGATGATTCCCGTAAAGGTTGCGGAGATTATTGAGGGCCAAAGGTATACTCTCGACAAAATAGGGCTTGCGCTCAAAGAGACCACGGAAACCATAGGCGCCGAGCGTCTGTAAAATCCTCACCAGGACAAAGCCCCAGAAAAATTCCAGCCATCGTTGACGGTCCTTTCCGTAAATGCCACGGACAGCAAGGTAATGAGACAGCAATTCCTGACGGTAGACTTCCGGCAAGTCGCTTTTAGCGCTGTAAAGTAGCGAGGCAACATCGTACTGCGACGCACCTCTCCTGCCCCCCTGGTAGTCGATGTAATACAGCCTGTCTTCCTTCACCATAATATTCCTTCCTTGAAAGTCGCGGTAAAGGAAATAGTTGCTGTCGGCCTCGAGGAGGAAGGCGGCGAGGCGGCCAAAATCGTCCTCAAGGAGCTGTTCGTCAAAAGGAGTGGCAGTCAACTTGAGATAGAAATACTTGAAATAGTTGAGATCCCAAAAAATCGACTGGCGGTCGAAGGATGCACGGGGATAAGCCATCGAGAATTCAAGATCTGCCCCAGCCAACTGAATGGCTGCAAGGTCGGCAAGCGCTTGTCGGTATAGCCCGAGCATCTCGGTATCGAATCCTCCACCCTTGCAGCGCTTGTCATGAAGCAGACCGTAGAGTGTCTGGTCGCCTAGATCCTCCTGAAGATAGTGCATACGGTCGCTTGACACGGCGAAGAGTTCCGGCACAGGCATCCCCTTGGCAAAGAAATGACGGCTGAAAGAAAAAAAAGCCTCATTCTCACGGATATCAGTGGCCACAGCACCAATACAACGGTGCGTGGCGCCAATCATACGGTAGTAGTGCCGATTAGAGCCATTGGCACCCAGAGCAAAACACTCGGTGCATTCCTCGCCCGCCCAATCGGCAAAAAGCGCTTTTAATTGTTCCACATGTACTTATTATTGCTCTTCGGACGATTCGGCCTCCTCTGCAGACTGCTGACGCACCTCATCAAGCATGCGGCATTTACCCGTAAACACCGCACCGGGCTCAATGCTGAGCTTATTGATAAGAATATCACCCTTTACGCGGGCCGAGGAATGCAGCGAGAGAAGCTCCTTGACCGAGAGGTTCCCATTGACAGTGCCGATAATATTGGCATTCTGACAAAGGATATTGCCGTTGACAACCCCGGTGTCTCCTACAACCAGTTTCCCTCCTAATTGGATATTGCCCTCAAGCGTGCCGTCAAGACGGAAATCGCCACTGGCGTTGATGTCACCCTTGATTAGGGTACCGTTGTTGATAATGTTGATTGAGCTTGTGTTTTCAACTTCCATTGTTCTAGCCATAATATTAATTATAATTGCGTTATTGTGTTATTGCGTTATTGTTTTTTCAAATAATACTTCTTGAAGAACGGATCATAGGCCTTAGCGTCCTTTCGGTTGTAGAAAGTGGCATAGTTCTGGGTAGAGATGACATACTCCAAATGGTCACTCTCGGCATACTGACGCAGGGGGCTCTCTTGTTGCTGGAGGTGATGCCAATAGCCCATAGCCTCGTCAGCCGTGAGAAACCTGTGAATGGTGAGCAACTGGGTAGTATCGGTGAAGAGAGCTGCATTGACCTTGTAGCCCGAGTTGGAATAATAGGTGTTGTTGAACTCGCCAATTTTAAATTGAAGCTCTGTCGCTTTGATGGTACGGTCGTTAACGATAATAATGACGTAGTATTGCTGGTTTTCACGGAAACGGTAGATTTGCGATTCAACTGGCAATGCCTCTTCCTCGCTTTTCACCTCTAGGGTTTCAGTTTTCCTGACACGTTGTTCGTCGGCCTCGGTGATGGTCTCCTCGTCGTCAACGCCAGAGACGAACGAGCTGTCAGCCAAAAATTCCAACTGTGCTTCTGCCAAAGGCTGAATACTGTCGGTGGACGGCAAAGCGGCCAGCTGGGTTAAAAGCCCCACGGCATCGCTACGGTTACCCTTCCTGGCGAGAGCCAGCCCCTTCCAGTACCGGAACTTCGAGAGAGACGCATTGCCGGCATAGTTTTTTTCGGCCTCGTCGGCTTGACTTATCACTGTGGTATAGTGCCCATCGGCATAGTGGGTGTAGAGCTCCTCATAGTCATTCTCGATGCGACGGTCGCGGCGGATGAGTTCCTTGTAGTACTCGTTGTCGCGGATCAAGTTGGCAAAATCGCTGTCGGGAAATCCCATGAGCACCATGTCGCGATAGTAGTTGGCCTGTGGCGTATTACCCTGACGGTCGTAGATGCGATAAAGCATATAGAAGGTCTGCACTATCTCGTCGAACGAGGTATATTGGTCGGCCAGACGGTGATAGCACTCCAACGAACGGGGGACATTGTGGATGCCATCGTAGAAAATATAGCCGGCATTGAGGAGACTGATCGAGGTTAACGAATCGATCGAATCATAGGCATGCGGGGTGGCAGGTAAGTCCTTGAGGTAATAGGCCGCATCGTGCGGGTCGTCGGGGTTGCCGGCCTTTGAAAGGGTCAGCGTGGCCGAGTCGCCCGGAGAGGGGTTGCTTTCCCCGTCACCGTCGTCGTCCATCAAGGCCAGCCCCATAGTGTTCTTGTTGGAGAGGAACCATAAATCCTCCAGCGTGCGCAACCCCCAGCGCTGGCGGAATGTCTCCTTGCCTTGCTGGACGGTCTTTGGAGTATAGAAATACCAGTCGCCGCTGAGGGTGTTCTGCTGTTCGCGGGCGTCGGCGCGCAGTTCCTCCAGCTTCTCACGCTCGCGGGCCTCCTTTTCCTGTCGGCGCAGGGTGTCTATCTTGGCGTTGATGAGCGTCATGCGTTCACCTTCCGACATGGCCGCGACCGCCAAGAGACTGTCGCAACGCTCATAGACACTTGTATAGGAGACCAACTCGTCAAGCATGTCGTGGCGGCGCTTGATACCTTCATAACCCGGGTAATCGCGGGTTATGTTCTGCATCACCGTGTCGTAGTAACGCTGGGCAAGACTGTAGTTTTCAAACACTTCGTATTGCAACTCGCCCATCCTCAGGGCCGACTGTGCCTTCTGGGATTTGTTGACCGTGGCGGCAGCCACACTGAGGCGATAGCTCTCGCTGGCCTTCGCTGGCTCTTTCATTCCCAGATACATCTCCCCTTTGGCAAAATAGATTTGGTCGCGGTACTCCTCGTTCTTCTTGTCGCGCAGCATCTCGTCGAGCTGCCTCTCCAGCCTTTGCACGTCGGTATGCTCTAGGTCTGCACACGAAGCCTCGCCCAGTTTGGCATTGAACTCCAAGACATAGGGGGGGCGGAACTTCGAAACCATACCATAGTATTTTGCCGCCACCGACCGTTTTTCCAGCTTGCGGTAGATTTGTGCCATGAGGAAGGTGAGGCGCGCCTTGACATAACGGTCGCCCGTGGCGTCGATCGCCTCATGGATAAATTCCACAGCCTTTTTGTACTTCCCTTGTGGTACCGTAGCCTCCACCATGGCCATGTAAAGCTTGTCGCACTGATTGCGCGAAAAATTGCCGTTGGCAAGCCTGTGCACCAGCTGGTCAAGGGCTGCCTCGGCCTCGGCATAACGTTTCTCCATGGTCATACACCGTGCCAACAGCACCGACCCTTCGTCGCCGGCACGCGTACCCTTGAACTGCTCAACAAGTATATTGCAAGTGTTGACGGTCGAGATGAAATCATGCTTATAGAAAGTGGCATAGGCTGTCAGCAAGTAACACTCCTTAATATATGGGACATGCTCCTCCCCTTTCACATAGATACTGTGCTTCGTAACGCCCTTGATACCCTTCTCGACAGCACGGTCGAACTCGGGATTGAGACTCCGTGCAACCTCGTCCGTGCCGAGGTTCTCCACGGGGATAAACTGCGTGAAATCGTCGACGGCAGAGCTGCGCAACTTCTTCTTACCCGCCTTTAAGCTCTCGTTGCCGTTCCACCAGACGTTATAATGACATGTGGTGTTGTGATACTGGATATGGGTCCACTTGGCCTTTTCAGTGGAACAGGAGACAATTAGAATTAAGAATAAAGAATTAAGAATTAAGAATCGGCTGACGCGTCGCAGTCGTCTCTTAGTACTTAATTTTTCATTCTTAATTCTAAATTCAAACATAATTTCCTCATTCTTAATTCACACGTTGAACCTGAAGTGCATAATGTCACCATCCTGAACCACATAGTCCTTGCCCTCGACGGCAATCTTGCCGGCCTCTCGACATTTGGCCTCGGAACCCAGAGCCACATAGTCATCATATTTGATCACTTCGGCGCGGATAAAACCGCGCTCGAAATCAGAATGGATAATACCCGCCGTCTGGGGGGCCTTCATACCCTTTCTGAACGTCCAGGCACGGCACTCCTTCGGTCCGGCAGTGAGAAACGTCTGGAGGTTGAGGAGACTGTAAGCCGCCTTGACGAGGCGGTTGACGCCACTCTCTTTGAGGCCCAAGTCCTCAAGGAACATCTGCTTCTCCTCATAAGACTCCAGTTCGGCAATATCGGCTTCAATACCGGCGCCAATGACCAACACCTCGGCCTGTTCGTCCTTCACGGCCTCGCGTACAGCATCAACATACCTGTTACCCTCAACCACAGCGCCCTCGTCGACATTGCAGACATACAAAACTGGCTTGGAGGTCAAGAGCATTAGGTCTTTGGCCACCTCAGATTGGTGCTCGTCCAACGCCACCGTCCGGGCACTCCTGCCGCCGAGCAGGGCATCGCGGTAGAGATCCATCACCTCCACCAGCCTTTTGGCATGGGCGTCGCCCCCGGCCTTGCTCTTTTTCACCTCCTTGTCATAACGGTTCTCGATAGTCTCGAGGTCCTTGAACTGCAATTCGGTATCGATAGTGAGTTTGTCTCGCACAGGATCCACCGTCCCGTCAACATGTGTAATATTGTCGTCGTCGAAACAGCGCAACACATGGATGATGGCGTCGCAGTTGCGAATATCGGCCAGAAACTTATTCCCAAGACCCTCGCCCTTGGAGGCACCCTTCACCAAACCGGCAATGTCCACAATCTCCACCGTGGCGGGGACCACCGAGGCCGGACGCTCAATCTCAACCAGCTTGGACAGTCGCTCGTCGGGCACAGTGATGACTCCCACATTAGGCTCAATGGTGCAGAAAGGAAAATTGGCCGCCTGGGCCTTGGCGTTGCTCAGACAGTTGAAAAGAGTCGACTTGCCCACATTGGGCAGTCCCACTATACCGCATTGTAAACTCATAACTCTTTCTCTATTAGGTATTGGTTTCGGGTAGTGGAGTTGCGGCAGATGAGCTCTCCGAGGAATCCGGCCAAGAAAAGCATCACCCCGAGCACCAAGAAAAGCATCGAGAGGTAGAACCACACACTGTGAGTGAGCGAGATACGGCCACCCAACCGGAGAATGATTACCACCATCAACGAAACAAAACCGAACAAGCCCGACACACTGCCCACGGCACCGAAAAAGTGCATGGGCTGCTTGCCAAACTTGGACATGAACATAATACTCATCAGATCAAGGTAACCATTGATGAAGCGGTTCATGCCAAACTTGGTGACGCCGAACTCACGCTTGCGGTGCTGCACTACTTTCTCTCCTATCTTGTTGAATCCAGACCACTTGGCAATCACGGGAACAAAACGGTGCATCTCTCCATAAACCTCTATACTCTTCACCACGTCGCGACGATAGGCCTTGAGGCCACAGTTGAAGTCGTGGAGATAGATACCGCTCATGCGGCGTGTTGTCCAGTTAAAGAATTTCGATGGGATGTTCTTTGCCAACTTGGAGTCGTACCGTTTCTTTTTCCAGCCCGACACTAGGTCGTAGCCCTCCTCTTTAATCATGCGGAAAAGTTCGGGTATTTCGTCGGGACTGTCCTGAAGGTCAGCATCCATGGTAATGACCACATCGCCTTCGGCAGCATTGAATCCAGTATTGAGCGCTGCCGACTTCCCATAGTTACGACGGAACTTGATGCCACGGTAACACTGGTTTGCCTCGTGGAGCTTTTCTATCACCTGCCACGATCCATCCTTGCTACCATCATCCACCATCACCACCTCATAGCTAAAGCCATGTTCTTTCATCACACGGTCGATCCATTCCGCCAAATGGGGCAGCGATTCCGCCTCATTGAATAAAGGTACTATTATTGAAATATCCATATCGTTGTTTATTAGTTTTTTCAATATCAATTCAATATCTATCTCTTAATTCTTAATTCTAAATTCTAAATCCCTAATTCTCACTTCTCATCTTCTCCTTTCTCACTTCCCCTTTTTCATTTCTCAAAATGACGGCCGAAATGAAGGCTCCGAAACCGCCAAGCACAGCCAGTTTCACACCGGCAACGATAGCCCATAATGCCGCCCAATAGTGCAGTTGTAAATCACCTCCGGAAATCTCTTTTCCACTAAGAGTGTATGTAAAGAGAACAGTCTGCTCGGGAGCGGCACAACCGAACCCCCATAGGAACAAGCCATAAAGCAAACTGGCCAACACTGCTGTTCCCATACCAAAGAGCATCAGTTCCTTCATAGTGGCCAGCCTGTCGGGCAGGGTATTACGATAGAGCAGGGTGAAAAGGAATATCGAAAGCAGTAAGATGCCGTCGGTCAAATAGGCTTCGGGGCTCTCTGCCGGGGTCCCCATCATGTAGCGGACCAGAATGTAAAACATCAACAACACGCCGGTGATGAGTCCGCAACGCAGATAAGCCTTGCGGTAATTGCCATGAATGGTGCTCCTATATCTATGAAAGAACCTCATAACCCTATAACCAATAACCTTTAACCATTATCTCACATTTGCTTCCAATGCTTTTCTTACCTTGGACTTTATCTCCAGCGCCTTCTTCTCGGCCACCCCCTGTTTCTTGGGTTTAAACAAATCGGAGTACATAACCTTTCCAAGGCTTATTTTGGGGTTGGCAAGCGTTCCCTTGACGTCAACACCCACCTTGACAAGCAGTGGGTTCTTCAGCAACTCAAGGTGATAGCTGCAATCGCTCCCGAGCGACTGCACACCCGAGGCGCAGATTTGGTAGCTTCCTACATTCAGCAGGAACGGCAGCACCTCGACCTCGGTGCCGAAGCCCACATCCATGCAGGTTAGTTCTACACTCATACTGTCAATCTTTATCTTGTCATCTTTGTCTTTCCAACTCTTGAACTTCATCAACTTGGCTATGTTCGAGATTGACTTGTTGTCCATCACCACAAGGTTTTCGCCAGTGATAGCCGCGGCCCCCATGATGGAGCTCATCTTGGGACGATAGCGTGCATCAAGATAGGTCTCTCCGGCCAGATGGAAGTTGGCATTGCCGTCGAAGGCCGATAGCATGGGCACCAGGGTGTCGACCGCCGGTATCATCTCCAGCAGTTCATGAATCTGAATGTCGAGCAGGTGGAAGTCAAGGGCCGTGAAAAGGTTGCCTGGGCGCGGCGAGCGGTAGAGTGCCGTGAGCTGCATGGTGGCCGCCTTGCAGACAAAACCTATCTGGTCGAGCACCGCCACGCCGTCTTTGATTGTCAGCGAGCCGGCCACATCGTTCAGATCGTTACCGAAGGCCACACTTCGCTGAATATGTGTGTACAATGTAATATCCACATCTTTGGGCACGATGAAGGGATTGGCGTCAGCGGGCACCGAGTCTTCTTTGCGCATCTGCGCAAGGCTGTCCTTGTCGCTGCCCATACCGCTGAAGATATCCATCATCTGGTCCACGTCGGCATAGCTCGAGGTGAGGTTCAAGTCGCCTTTGAGCATTGTTTTCTTGCCCAGCCAGTCTTCTATGTTTTTCACCATTCCATAGAGGCTGAAGTCAGAATGGCCAAGTCGTACCTGCACCTGCTTGATGTCGCACAGGTTGGGTTTGTAGTCCACCTCGAGTTCCGACAGGCGCACGGCGTCGGGTAACGTCGGGGCATAGAGTACAGCGCTGTGGGTCGACACCTCGAAACGCGGATTGTATTGCAACAGGAGGTTCTGCTGGGTGGAGTCGAGACGCACCGACCCTTTGAGTTTCAGCCCCCCGAACGACAGCATGGTGGAGTCGATGCTGGCCTCTGATTCTCCTATCTGGATGTTTACCGAGGCCAACGGCTGCTGTTTCAACAGGTTGTTCACCCCCATGCCGATGTCGGCATTCTCCAGCTCGACTCTCATCTTTCCACTTTCCACTTTAAGTTCTCCACTGGTGATGCGGGCGTCGGCCATCAGTCCGCCGTGTTCTCTGGAGGGCACCTGAAGAGCGATATCGAGCGTGGGAGCCGTGGCATGGAGGGTGTCAAAGATTACATCCACTTTGCTCATTTTCAAGGTACCCGATGCCTTCATCTTGTCGAAGGCCTGCTGTTTGAGCTGGCTCATCTTGAAGTTGGCATGGAGGTCGAGGTCAGCATTGCCCTTGGCGGCAAGCTTCAGGCGTTGGGGTATCAGGGGCATCGCGTCCTCAAGCGGCAGCGAGCCCTGAAGGGTGGCATCGACATGCATGTCGCCCGTCAGGTCATCGGCACGACCCGTAAGGCTGATTTCAGTATCCCGTGTACGGGCTTTGAGTCGGTTGATTCTGGCGCTGCTCTTACCCCCCTTGCCCAAGTCGAGGTGTGCGGCCAAGTTGCCGGAGATTTTTTCTATCCTGTAGGGCAGCATGGAGGGGCTGTGAAAGAGGCCGCGGGCGAGTTCTACCTTGGCGTCCACCACGGGCATCGTGGTATCGGTGAGGGGTCCCTTGGCTGTGGCCTCGAGGGCCACACGACCGTCCAGTTCCATACCCTTAGCGAAGCCGGTGTAAGCCTCGGGCACTATCTCCAGGAGCGGCTTCACCTGCCAGGCACCATCGGTGGACAGCGCCACATCGACGGTCATGGGCCGCGCCGCGGTGGCCAGAAGCACCTCACCGCTGGCCGCAAGGCCGTAGTCGTCTATTTTCAACTTTCCACTTTCCACTCTCCACTCTCCATTCACAATATTGGCCTTGAAGGGCACTTCCATCTCCAACAGTTCCTCGGTTGAGGCTTGGAGCCTGTCGTTGACCATCTCGTTTTCGCCAACCTTCAGCCTTCCATCTTCCACTTTTAGCTTTAGCAAGCCAGCCATTTGGGGCATCGAGCCTTTGGCGTCGAGGCCGAGGCCCATGCCGTTCAGCGCCGCCACCATCTTGTCCACCCCCGTGGAGTCGCGCATGGTGAGTTCCACTCTGCCGCCCCTGAGGTCGAGGTCGGCCTTCAGGTCGTCGCCCTTCATTGAGCCATCGCCGTCGAATTTCAGGTCGGTCAGCGCTGCCGCCAGTTTGTCCACACCTGTGCTGTCTGTCATGGTGAACCGTATCTGCCGGCTCTCGAGGTCGAGGTCGGCGTCAATATCCTTGTCGCTCATGGTGCCCTTGAGCGCCATGTCGAGATGGGCTATGGAGGCATCCATTCCATCCTTCTCGTCGATGAAGGATGCATTGAGGTTGCTGACCTTAATCTTCTTCAAATCAATCAATCCTGGCAAGGTGGCACCCGTGGTGTCCTCCTCCTTCTTCTCGCTTGGCGGGAAGATATCGAAATTGGCCTTGCCGTCGCGGTCGATGTAAAGGTTTGCGGTGGCGTCATCGAGCCTCACCTGGTGCACTATCACCTTGTTTTCTTTGATGAAAGCCTTGACGTCGATACCCACGGTCAGGCTGCCGATTCTAGCCAGTGTATCGTTGGGGGCACCTTTCATGGGGTTCACTATCACCACATTGTCGATACGCAATCCCGCATCGGGGAATGTCGAGAGCAACGTGAGATCCACATTGCCGAAACTTGCCTCACAGGTGATGAATCTGTCTGACAGGCTGTTGACAATCTTCGTCAGCTTGCTCGGCGTGAACACCATCCACATGGCCACCGCCAAAACAATCACCACCAAGCCCAGCAGCGAACCCAGCGAAATCCAAGTAATCTTCCAACCTTTCTTGATGCTCATTTCTTAATTCTCGATTCTTAATTCTTAATTCTCAAGCACCCTGGTCAACGTCATCTTGCGGTCGTAGACATCCCTCCAGGTCATCGAGGTCTCGCTGATGGCCGTAATGGTGAAATACTTAGTAATGTCGATACCGCCGCTGCCATGCTCGCTGCCGCGGAATTCGAGCTTTAGCTCGTCGCCACCGTCAATCTCCCAGGTAAAGTCGCCGTTGTTCTCGTCGTCGGGGTCGAACTCGCCGCGGTTCACCTTGTTGCCCGTGCCATTACCCTCGAAAGAATAATGGTATTCGGCATTGCCTCTGACATACACCCACTCGCCCCACAGCTGCGAGGGGCTCACCACCAGGTGTTCTTCCTTGTCGCCGCAGCTCCAAAGTGCCCCCATGGCTAAAGCCATCAGCAAAAAGAGCCTTGTCTTTCTCATCCTTTATTCTTAATTCTCAATTCTTAACTACATACACATCCTTCAGCGTGCGGCCTTCCTCGTCGTAGTCGAGGCCATAGCCCACGATGAACTCGTCGCCAATCTCGTGGCCTACATAGTTGACCTTGTAGTCGCCCTTGAAGGCGTGCGGCTTGAAGAACAGCGTGCAGATTTTCACACTCTTGGGTTTCAGGGCCCACACCACGTCGAGCATATGGCGCATCGAGAACCCCGAGTCCACCACATCCTCTACAATCAGTACATCGCGGCCCTCCACCTCGGGCGGAAAGGGCAGCATGCACTTCACCGTGCCCGTACTGCTCATTCCGCTATAGGAGGCGTAGCGCACAAAGCTCACCTCGCACGGTATCGTCAGCCGGCGCACCAGGTCGGCGGCAAACATGAAGGCTCCTGTCAATATCGGGCATACCACGAGGTCGCTCCCCGTATAGTCGTGGCTCACCTCTCCGCCCAGACGATTCACAATGCCCTCTATCTCATTTTCCGTGATGAATATCTCAAATTCCTTGTCCTTGACTTTCATAATGTTATAATATCTTAAAGTCGTAAAGTCTTAAAGTTGTCTCCCTTCTCACTTCTCCTCCTCCATCACCAGCCGCAGTCCGTAGAACTCGTACTTGCCCGACGGCAGGTACCACCCACGGTCGTAGACTGTGCATGCTGCCGAGACGCTGTTGTAGTGTCCGCCGCGCAGCACGCGGTTTTCGCCGTCGCGCGGTCCCCGGGGGTTGGTCTGTTCCTCTGCGCCGTAGGTCTCTACCCAGTCCAGACACCATTCGGCCACGTTGCCACTCATGTCATACAATCCCAAGACATTGGGGTTCAGCTGTCCCACAGGGTGTGTATGTCCCTTGCTGGTGGCGCAATACCAGCAGTAGTCGCCCAAATCGTCACGCCCGCACCCCGCAAACGGGGTCTTGTCAGCTTTCACCTTCGGCCGTTCGCCTCCCCTCGCGGCATACTCCCATTCGGCCTCGGTTGGCAGACGGAAGCGCTTGCCCGTCAACTGGCTCAGGAGGATGGCAAACTGCTGTGCCTCGGTCCACGACACGCACTCCACGGGCAGGCTGTCGTTTCCGGTGAACTTCGACGGGTTTTCTCCCAGGATGGCTCTCCACAGACCCTGCGTCACCTCGTAGCGGCCAATGTAGAAGCCATCCACCGTCACGCGGTGCTCGGGGCGCGCCGACTCGTAGTTCAGCCTCACCCCTTTGGGCGTCTCGTTGCTGCCCATGGTGAACGTGCCGCCCGGCACCCACACCATATCGATATACAGGTTGTCGCTCACCGACACCCGCAAGATGCTGTCCTGCGCGTGGAGAGTGTGGAAGGTGGAAAGTGAAAAGTGGAAAGCCATGCCGGCACAAACCAGCATAGCCAACTTCATCATCTTTGCGCTTTCCACTTTCATCTTTGCGCTTTCTTTCACTCGCCGTGGTCTTTGCTCCACTGCTCGGGATTCTGGCGCCATTGGGCCAGACTCTCCATGTCGTTGTGCTGGATATAGTCGCGCTCGCGAGCCACGCGCACCAGCGTGTCGTAGTCGGTCAGCGTCATCAACTCAACATCCTCCTTGGCGAAGTTGTCGGCTGCCACCTGCAGACCATAGGTGAAGATGGCGGCCATGCCCTTCACCACGCAGCCCTTCTCCCTCAGCGCCTTGACGGCGATGAGCGAGCTCTTGCCTGTCGACACCAGGTCCTCGATGACCACCACCGACTGGCCCGCGTGAATCTCGCCCTCGATCTGGTTGGTCAGGCCGTGGCTCTTCTGCTCGGAACGCACATACACGAAAGGCTTGCCCAGCTCCTGGGCCACCAGGGCGCCCTGGGCGATGCCGCCGGTGGCCACACCGGCAATCACGTCCACGTCGCCCCAGGTCTCGTTGATAATCTCAACGAAGCGCTGGCGGATAAAAGTGCGAATCTCGGGATAAGAAAGAGTCACCCTGTTGTCGCAATAAATAGGCGATTTGCGCCCTGAAGCCCATGTGAAAGGATGCTCGTTGTTGAGCTTTACCGCTTTCACAGTCAATAAGAAATCAGCCGTCTGTGCGGCCATATCTATGTTGTTAATCATGCTGCAAAGATACACCTTTTTTTTAGTAAATATAAAAAAAGTTTTGTTTTTGTTGTCAACAGGCAGTTGTCCGGTAGGTGTCAGTAAGTTTATTTCCACCATCGTTCTATGATAGTTCAACTATTGTTTAACCATTTTAAATGGTAGAACGATGGTTAAAGTATGGTTGAAGTATGGTTAAACGATGGTTGAAATGACCTTGCGGATACCTGTCAGGCATCTGCCGGAGGACGGCAGTGGGGAGTGATGGAAGGACGGTGGCAGAAAAAAAATTTTGGTATTTTAACAAATAATACTATATTTGTACGCCCGTTTCTTTTTGAATGAAACTTAAAATTATCTCAATATGAAGAAATTAACTTTATCACTCCTCGCTCTGGCGTCGCCAATTATGGCTTTCGCCAGCGAAGCGGACCTCGAAATGCCGGCAGGTTTTGCCTCCCATCCCGACGCCTCGATTCTCTATTGGGGCTTCGCCGTGGTCATCCTCGGCCTACTGTTTGGTTTCTGGCAGTTTAACAAGGTGCGCAAGCTCAAGGCCCACCGCTCGATGCTCGAGATTGGCAATGTCATTTTCAAAACCTGCTCGACCTATCTGAAGCAGCAGGGTAAGTTCCTCCTGTTGCTCTTCGTCTTCATAGGTGCCGCCATCGCGCTGTATTTCGGTGTGCTGAGCAAGATGAACTTCGGCGCCGTGGTGCTGATTCTTGCCTGGACGGTCATCGGCATTCTGGGCAGTTACAGCGTGGCCTGGTTCGGCGTGAGGATGAACACCTTCGCCAACGCCCGCATGGCCTTTGCCTCGCTGCGCCGCCGTCCCCTCGACCTGCTCAACATCCCGCTGCGCGCCGGTATGTCCATCGGTATCGTGCTCATCTGCGTCGAGCTGGTGCTCATGCTCATCATCCTGCTCTTCATGCCCGAGAACCTGGCCGGCAGCTGCTTCATCGGCTTCGCCATCGGTGAGAGCCTCGGCGCCAGCGCCCTGCGTATCGCCGGCGGTATCTTCACCAAGATTGCCGACATCGGAAGCGACCTGATGAAGGTTGTGTTCAAGATTGGCGAGGACGACCCCCGCAACCCGGGTGTCATCGCCGACTGCACCGGCGACAATGCCGGCGACAGCATCGGACCCACCGCCGACGGCTTCGAGACCTACGGCGTCACCGGCGTGGCCCTCGTGAGCTTCATCCTCCTGGCTGTCCCCGACCCCACCATGCAGGTCAAGCTCTTGGTCTGGATTTTCGTCATGCGTATCCTTGGCATCATTGCCTCGGTCCTTTCCTATTATATTAATGGTGCCATTGCCAAGGCTAAATACAAGAATTCTGACGACATCAACTTTGAGAAACCCCTCACCTCGCTGGTGTGGATCACCTCTATCCTGAGCATCATCGGCACCTTCTGCGCCAGCTGGTTCATCCTCGGCGGTGTCGAGGGCATGCCCAACCTCTGGCTCGCCCTGAGCATCATCATCTCCTGCGGCACCCTGGGTGCAGCCCTCATCCCCGAGTTCACCAAACTCTTCACCTCCCCCACATCGAAGCATGTCAAAGAGGTCGTCAAAGCCTCTGAGCAGGGCGGTGCCTCGCTGAATATCCTCTCGGGTCTCGTGGCTGGCAACATGGGCGGCTTCTGGACCGGCGTGGTCTTCTTCGTGCTGATGCTCATTGCCTACTTCGCCTCCTTCGCCTTCGGCATCGAGCCCGTCTTCGGCCCCTACTACAGCATCTTCGCCTTCGGCCTCGTGGCCTTCGGCATGCTGGGCATGGGCCCCGTGACCATTGCTGTTGACAGCTACGGCCCCGTGACCGACAACGCCCAGAGCGTCTACGAGCTCTCACTCATTGAGGACGACATCGACCGCACCACCAAGGAGGTGGAGAGCGAGTTCGGCTTCAAGCCCGATTTCGAGAAGGCCAAATATTACCTCGAGGCCAACGACGGCGCCGGCAACACCTTCAAGGCTACCGCCAAGCCCGTGCTCATCGGCACCGCTGTGGTGGGTGCCACGACGATGATCTTCTCCCTCATTCTGATGATTCAGAAGACCCTCGGCATCGAGCCCGCCTCCATCCTCAACCTCCTCAACCCCTACAGCATCCTCGGATTCATCCTCGGCGGCTGCGTCATCTACTGGTTCACCGGCGCTTCGATGCAGGCCGTCACCACCGGTGCCAACCGTGCCGTGGAATACATCAAGGACAACATCAAGCTCGACGCCAACGCCCCCAAGAAGGCCGACATCGGCAAGAGCCAGGAAGTGGTGAAGATTTGCACCAACTATGCCCAGAAAGGCATGATCAACATCTTCATCGCCATCTTCTGCTTTGCGCTGGCTTTCGCTTGCCTCTCGAGCCCCGAGAGCATTGGCGGCCAGAACGCTGTCTGCCTCTTCATCAGCTACCTGATTAGCATTGCCGCCTTCGGTCTCTTCCAGGCTGTCTTCATGGCCAACGCCGGCGGCGCCTGGGACAACGCCAAGAAGGTTGTCGAGGTGGATATGCAAGCCAAGGGTACCCCGCTGCACGACGCCAGCGTGGTGGGCGACACCGTGGGCGACCCCTTCAAGGACACCTCCTCCGTGGCCCTCAACCCCATCATCAAGTTCACCACCCTCTTCGGCGTCCTCGCCATGGAGATTGCCATCAGCGCCAGTTTCCGCAGCCTGGCCCCTTGGTTCGGTGTGGTGTTCCTGATTGTAGCCCTCTACTTCGTCTACCGCTCGTTCTACAAAATGAGAATTAAATAGTTTGCAGTGGGCAGCTGAAAGCTGTTAGTTAAAGGCTGGAGTTTACCCTCCAGCCTTTTTTTATAAAAATTCTTTTTCCATATCATTTTTTCTTCGTATCTTTGCACCGCAATTTTATATATAGTATATGGAACTGAAAGGTAAAATATCGCAGATTATCGGTGCCGTTGTGGACGTAACGTTCCCCGAGGGCACTTCGTTGCCCGACATTTACACCGCCCTGAGCGTCAGCCGTCCCGAGGGCAAAAACATCATTCTCGAATGCCAGCAGGACATTGGCGAGAACACCATGCGCTGCATTGCCATGGATTCGACCGACGGCCTGGAGCGCGGTATGGAGGTGCTCTCACTTGGCGGTCCCATCTCCATGCCCGTGGGCGAAAATATCAACGGGCGTCTGTTCAACGTTATCGGTGAGACCATCGACGGTATGCCGGCTCCCGAGTGCGAGAAGCGCTATAGTATCCACCGCGAACCGCCGAAGTTCGAGAACCTGGCCACGAGCCAGGAGGTGCTCTTCACGGGCATCAAGGTGATCGACCTTATCCAGCCTTTCCTCAAGGGCGGCAAGATTGGCCTCTTTGGCGGCGCCGGCGTAGGAAAGACGGTTCTGATTCAGGAGCTTATCAACAATATCGCCAAGAAGTATTCTGGCATGAGTGTCTTCACTGGCGTGGGCGAGCGTACTCGCGAGGGCAACGACCTGCTGCGCGAGATGATCGAGGCCGGCGTTATCAAGTATGGCGACGAGTTCAAAAAGAGTATGGAAGAAGGCGGCTGGGACCTGAGCAAGATTGACAAGGAGGCGTTGAAGGACTCGAAGTGCACAATGGTCTTCGGCCAGATGAATGAGACGCCCGGCGCCCGCGCCCGAGTGGCACTAGCAGGTCTAACGCTGGCAGAGTACTACCGTGACGGCGACGAGAAGACGGGCGGCCGCGACATCCTGCTTTTCATCGACAATATTTTCCGTTTCACCCAAGCAGGTTCTGAGGTCAGTGCCTTGCTGGGCCGCATGCCGTCAGCTGTGGGCTACCAGCCCACGCTGGCCACCGAGATGGGCCTGATGCAGGAGCGCATCACCTCTACCAAACGCGGCTCCATCACCTCGGTGCAGGCTGTCTATGTGCCCGCCGACGACCTGACAGACCCCGCCCCTGCCACCACCTTCGCCCACCTCGACGCCCAGACGGTGCTCTCGCGTAAGATCACCGAGTTAGGCATCTATCCCGCCGTGGACCCCCTCGACTCCACCTCGCGTATTCTTTCCCCCGACATCGTCGGCGAGGAACACTACGAGACCGCACAGCGTGTCAAACAGATGCTCCAGCGCTACAATGAGTTGCAGGACATCATCGCCATCCTCGGCATGGAGGAATTGGGCGAACAGGACAAACTGGTGGTCAGCCGCGCCCGCCGCGTGCAACGCTTCCTCTCGCAGCCTTTCTTCGTGGCCGAAGCATTCACGGGCCTCGAGGGTCGCTTCGTGAACATAGAGGACACCATCAAGGGCTTCAACATGATTCTCAACGGCGAGGTCGACTATCTGCCGGAACAGGCCTTCCTGATGGTTGGCACCATCGAGGAAGCCATCGAAAAGGGCGAGAAGATTCTTGCAGAAACGAAGAACTAAGGAGACAAGGAGTCTGGAGATAAGGAGATAAGACAAATGAAAATAAAAATCACAAAGCCTGACAGCACCCTCTACGACGGAGAGGCTACCCTGGTGCAGCTGCCCGGTACGGGGGGACTGTTCGAGATACTCAACAACCACGCTCCCATCATCTCGTCGCTCGCCAATGGAACCATCCGCCTCGTCACCGAGCAAGGCGAGCAGACCTTTGTCATACGTGGTGGCGTGGTTAAAAGCCAACAAAACGAAATACTTGTTCTGGTGCAATGAGGGCTTTGTCAGTTCTCCTGGCACTCACTCTGGCAGCCTGCTCTGGCCATCGCCATGAGGACAAAATGATTTTCCGCTACAACGAGTGCGCGGGCATAACCACCCTCGACCCTGCCTTCGCCAAGGACCAGAGCCTCATCTGGCCCTGCCGGCAACTGTACAACGGGTTGGTGGAGTTGGATACCGCCTTACAGGTGCAACCCTGCATTGCTAAACATTGGAGTATCAGCCCTGACGGATTAAACTATACTTTTACTTTAAGAAATAATGTATATTTCCATAAGAATGAGCTATTCGGCACTTCCGATAGTACCCGCCGGGTTGTAGCCTCAGACTTTCTCTACTCCTTCCGCCGCATTACTAACCCTGCCGTAACCTCTCCTGGAGCCTGGATATTCTCCTCCGTCGACTCCCTATGGGCGCCCGACGACACCACCTTTATCATCCGTCTCAAAGAACCTTTTGCCCCCTTCCTCTCGCTACTAGGCATGGTGTATTGTTCCGTAGTGCCTTTTGAGGTAGTGGAACACTATGGCAAGGAGTTCCGCTCACACCCTTGTGGCACTGGTCCCTTTAAATTCCAGTACTGGAAAGAGGGTGTGAAGCTGGTGTTTCGCAAGAACCCCGACTATTTTGAGAAAGGACTTCCCTATCTCGACGGCATAGCCATCACCTTCATTGTCGACCGTCAAACGGTCTTTCTAGAGTTTATCAAGGGTAACCTTAATTTCATGAATTCGCTCGACGCCAGCTACAAAGATGAGATTCTCACCCTTGACGGACAACTAAAGCCCAAGTATGCCGAACGTATCGACATGGTTTCCACACCATTCCTCAACACGGAATACCTGGGCTTCAATATGGAAAACGGAAAGTGGAAAACGGAAAGTGGAAAGTTGATTCGCCAGGCCATCAGCTACGGATTCGACCGACGCAAGATGATGCGCTACCTGCGCAACAATGTTGGCGCCCCGGGCGTTGGAGGCATCATTCCCAAGGGATTGCCGGGATACAGCGACTGCGGCTACGAGTACAATCCTGAACGTGCCAAGCATCTCCTCGCCCAAGCAGGCTACCCCGAAGGCAAGGGGCTCCCGAAGTTGAAACTCTCCACCACGGCCAACTATCTGGATTTATGCAAGTACCTACAGCAACAGCTTAGCTTGATAGGCCTTGACATACAGGTTGACGTTAACCCTCCGGCGGCATTGCTTGAACAGAAAGCACAGGGTAAATGCGAATGGTTCCGTGCCTCGTGGGTTGCCGACTACCCCGATGCAGAAAACTATCTCACCCTCTTCTACGGTCCCAACCATGCCCCGGAAGGGCCCAACTACACGCGGTACAACAATCCGGAAATCGACCGTCTCTATCGCCAATCCCGCCGTTGCACCAATCCAGACGAACGTATTGACCTCTACCGCACCATTGACAGCCTCGTTACGCAGGACGCTCCCGTCATAATCCTTTACTATGACCAGATTCTACATTTCACCCACAAAAACGTCACCGGCTTGCGCAGCAACGCAATGAACAACTTAGACCTGAGACGGGTCAAAATCGTGAAGCTGGAGGGAACCTCCGGGAGTATAAACGGCGAAGTTACGGTTATGGAACCAGTCGCCGGTATTGAGGTAAACAGTGGTAGATGAACTCTGGTCACCAATCACTTTGACCAGGGGTGTGTGGCGGTGACCGAAGACGCAATAGTCAAAATGCTCTGTCTGCAAGCGCTGCTTTATGTAGATAACGATACCCTCGCGGTCATCGCCAAGGTAATGTAACATATTGCGCTTGGAGTGCTTAACCTTATTTCCGTCGCTCCAATGATGGGCAATACCAAAGGTAAAGGCTGACGGGAGCATCTTAAAAAGCTTGTGACAAAAGCGGCTACGGAAGAAAAAGCGTACAAAGTCGAACCAGTGGTCAATATGTCCCAATCCGTCACCATGGCCTATGAGAAACCTCTTGCCGTCAATGTCCATCACGAGAGGCTCGTCGTGGACAATGGCGCCGAATTCCTCGGTTAAATAGTCGAATACCCACATGTCATGGTTGCCAATGAAGAAGTGAATCTCCACACCGCTATCCGCCAGCTCGGCCAGTTTGCCAAGGAGACGCACATGACCACGAGGCACCAGGTAACGATAGGAAAACCAGAAATCGAAGATGTCGCCCAACAGCATCAGGGTCTTGCAGTCGGCCTTGATGCTGTCAAGCCACTGGCAGAGTTGCCGCTCGCGCTCACGCGAGTCGGCACCGCTACCCAGATGCGCGTCACTGACAAAATATACCTTATCTCTAACCATTAACTTTTGATTGTGTTAATGCGTTATTGCGTTAATGTGTCTTACCTCAGCCACGTTCTCGGATTCTGTGACGAGGTGCCTTTCCACAACTGAAAGGAAAACTCTGCCGTCCCGTCGCTGTTGGTGTATACGGTACCCAGGTTCTGCCCTGTCGTAACCTTCTTACCTTCGCCAACGGTCACGCTACCCATATTGGCATAGACGGTCATATAGTCGCCGTGGCGGATGATAACGCCCTTGGTACCATTGGGACAGGTGAATACCCGGCTGATCGTACCTGCAAAGACGCTCTTGACAGCGGCACCACCATTACAGTCGAGGTCAATACCGTTATTCATGTTCTGTCCGCCAGAGGCATGTGTATAGCGGCCATACTCACGGTTGACCTTCTTGTAACTGACAGGCCACGGAAGGCGTCCCTTGTTCGAAGCAAAATCGTTGCTCAATGCCACGTCGGCCCCACTGGTGGCGGTGGTGGCGGTCTTCCCCTTGCCGGCCACAGCGGTCTCCTTTTGCTTGGCGGCACGGGCTTTGGCTATCTCTTCGTTGATAATGCGTTGTATCTGCTGCTGGAGTTCGCGTTTCTGTTTCTCCTTCTTGGCAATCTGGTTTTGGAGATTCTTCTCCTGCTGACGACTGTCCTTCAACGACTTCTGCTTCTGCTGCTGTTCGCGGGACAGCTCGTCTTTCTGGCGTTTATGCTGTTCAAGAAGGTTGGATTGCTCGAGTTGCTGCCGTTTGAGGGCCAATCCGGCATCGTTCAACTCCCGCTCTTTCTGCCTGATGAAAGCAGCCTGGCGACGGCGGTAACGGCTGTAGTCACGGAAATACTTGGTACGCAGGTAGGCAATATTGTACGACTTGGTGTCGAGCAACAATGCCAACTTGTCAAGATTGCCACGCTCGCCATAGAGCACACGCACCACCTTGCCATACTCAAGCTTCATGCTGTCTATCTGTGTGCGCATGAGAGAGATGCTGTCCTCGGTTTGCACCATTCGGATATTGAGCAGATTCATCTGGCCATTGAGATTGTTGATAAGCTTGGTGCGCTCGCCTATCTTCTTGTCCAAGATGTTTATCTGCTGCTGGCTGGCCTTGCTGCTCTTCTTGGCTTTGGTCAGGTCGTTGTTGAGCTTCTTTATTTCCTGCTCAACCTTGGCCTTGTCCTTCTCAAGCTGCTTCTTCGACTGCGCTTGCGCATTCGAATCAAGGATGAAGATTGAAGAATTAAGAATGACAACCACGCATACAAACCGCGACAGCCAATTCTTAATTCTTAAATCTTCATTCTTCATTATTTTAATTCCAGTTGAGGATTTTCTTAAAGTCATACTCTTCCGGGTTGGGCAGATATTTCTTCGCTGCCTCATAGTCGGCGGGGGTGATGTAGTCCATAATGTCGTTGACATAGGACTGTACCTTGTTGCTGTTGACATTGACGAGGCGCGGCGGAATCTTGCCGGTGGCAGGATCCTGCAGATCTTTGAGGTAAAGCGGTGAGACGTTGCCTTGGTGGTCGGTATAGACCATGCAGCCCGTGCAGCCCTGATTGAAGAGAGTGTGCACACCCATACCCATAAGCGAACAATAGGTAAGGTCGAATGCAATGGGGGTATGGCAACGAATCTCATAGCCAATTTCCACCGGACGACTCTTGACCTTGATACCCAAAGCTTTCACCTTGCGCTCCAGCAGGTCGTTGAAGATATGCGCCTTGGAAACCTTTCCCAATTCGGGATGGCCGTGCTCGTCATAGCTGAAGTGGATGCCGCTGTTCTTGATTTCCTCGTCGCTAAGCGAATGGAAGACACCCTCGCTAATCATGGCAGCACCGTAGTTGATACCCATAATCTTGCGCTTGACAATGCAGCTCACCACCATGTTGATAATCTTGTCCACCGTAATCTCGCTCTTGTTGAAGAACTCGGGGATGATAACCATCGGATAGTGGCAGGCGCCGGCGATGCCGAGGGCCAGATGGCCGGCCGAGCGGCCCATGGCGCTGACCACAAACCAGTTCTCGCTGGTGCGGGCATCCTCCATCACGGCGGTGGCCAGCACACAACCCTGGGCCTTGGCGCTGTTGTAGCCGAAGGTGGGGCTGCTGTTGGGCAGCGGCAGGTCGTTGTCGATAGTCTTGGGCACATGGATATTGGCGATAGGATAATGCTTGTCGGCCAAGAACTTGGCAATACGGTTGGCCGTCGAGGCGGTGTCGTCGCCGCCCACGGTGACCAAAAGCTTAATCTCATTGTCGGTGAAGAGCTTGAGGTTGAAACGCTGCTCAAAATCCTCGGGAGTGGGTTTGAATCGGCTCATCTTAAGGATGCTGCCACCCTTGTTGAAAATCTCGTCGGCAGTAAGGAAATCGAGATCCTGCATGCGGGGCTTGTCGGTAAAAAGAGCCGAGTAGCCGCCGTGCAGACCGATGACGCGATAACCGTCGCGGAGAAAGGTCTTGGCCACCGAGGCCACCACAGTGTTCATTCCCGGGGCGGGACCGCCGCCCGTTAGTATTGCTATGCTTTTCATAACTTTAAATGTATGTTGATACTTTTTTTTCGAAGTGCAAATTTAAGCAAAAATATTGACACACGCAAATACACAAGAGAAAAACATCATCGTGCAAATCACAATACACTATTTCACACCCACTTACATTGATAAATTTTTTATATGATGCCAATAGTGGGGCTGACTGCTATCCGCTGGCTATCTGCTGGCTCATTTCTCCCATCGTTCTCCCATTGTTCTCCCATCGTTCTCCCATCTATAATGGGAGAACGATGGGAGAACAATGGGAGAACGATGGGAGAAATACCCTAGCGGACCCCAAGGGGGTGGCTGTTTTGTTGCCGGTATTAAGATTTATTAAGTTTATGAATTAAGTATTATTTATTATCTTTGCACCCTCAAAACAAGGTTGCAATAGTCATGAAAATACACTGCAAAATTCTAATATTCACTGCCTTGACACTCACCCCATTTCTTGTCCGAGGACAGGAAATTTGGACTTTGGAGGACTGTCGGGCACGTGCGCTGGAATCGAACAACAGTTTGAAACAGGCCGAAGAGAACCGCACAGAGAAGGCTGCCCTCGAGAAGGTGGCCCTGTGGCAGATGCTCCCCAAGGTGAGTGCCAACGGTACCTACACATGGATGCAGAAAAGCACCAACCTGTTGAGCGACGAGCAGAAAGACAGGCTTAACAACCTGAGCGGTGTGGTGCAGCAAGACCTCACGAGCGCCTTCCAACAAGAGTTCGGCAGCATACCTCTCATTGGCCCCCTCATTGTCGATGGACTCACAAATATTATTTCCGGTCCCGCGCTTACAAACAACATAAACAATGTGGGCCATCGCATCGTTGAGGGCCTCGAGACCGACACCCGCAACGTGGTGGCCGGAACCCTGACGGTGACCCAACCCGTCTTCATGGGAGGGAAACTGGTGGCGCTGCACCGCTCGGCACAGCTCATGGCCGAACTTTCGGGCATTGAATACGACAAGAAGCGCGAAGAACTGCTCATCGGTGTTGACGAGGCCTACTGGCAGGTGGTGAGCGTGAAGCACAAGAAGGAACTCGCTGAGCAGTACGCCGCATTGCTCGACACCCTGAACCGCAATGTGGAGGAAATGATGGATGCCGAGGTGGTCACCAAGGGAGACCTCACCAAGGTACGCGTGAAACTCAACGAAGCCCAAATGAGCCTCACCAAGGCCACCAACGGGCTGACGCTGGCCAAGATGCTGCTGGCACAACGTTGCGGCATGCCACTCGACAGCCAGTTCGACGTGGCGAGCCTCGACCCCTCCGGAGTGGACATCGCCTACCATCCTGTCATCGACATGGACTCCGTCTGGACGCGCCGCAAGGAGATGAAGATGCTCCGCATCGGCGACAGCATCGCCCAGCAGGGGGTGCGCATCGCCCGCAGCACCCTGCTGCCCAACATCGCCGTCACCGGCGGCTACCTGGTGTCCAACCCCAACCTCTTCAACGGCTTCCAGAACGAGTTCGGCGGCACGCTGATGGCCGGTGTGGTGGTCAATGTGCCTATCCTGCACCCAGGCGCTTTCTACTCGCTCAAGGCCGCCAAGCACCGCCGCCAGGCGGTCTCTTACCAGATGGCTGAAGCACAGGAGATGATAGAGCTACAGGTGAGCAAGTTGCGCTACGAACTCGAGCTGGCCTATAAGAAACTGGCACAGGCGCAGAGCAGCCTCGCCAACGCCGAGGAGAACCTCAAGCTGGCCGACGAGAGTTTCAAAGCCGGAATGGCCAGCAGTTCGGACCTCATGGCTGCACAGACGGCCTGGTTTTCGGCCAAAGGCGACGTGCTCGACGCCCGCATCGAGATCGAGATGAACAGATTGTATCTTAACCAAGCTATGGGAAATTGATAAAAGTATGAAAGAGAATAGCAAGACATTGATGGCCGGATTGGCCGTGGTAATTTCGGCAGTGGCCATCGTGGCACTGGTGGGCATCTTCGCCATCCACCCACAGAAGGAGATGATTACCGGCGAAGCCGATGCCACTGAATACCGCGTGAGCAACAAAGTTCCGGGACGCATAGACAGTATCTACGTCAAAGAAGGCGACCATGTCCATGCCGGCGACACCCTGGCGCACATCAACAGCCCCCAGGTAGAAGCCAAGATGAAACAAGCCACGGCGGTAAAAAGCGCTGCCAGCGCGCAGAGCCGCAAGGCACAAACAGGTGCACGTGAACAGCAAAAACAGATGGCTTATCAGGTGTGGCAGAAGGCCAAAGCCGCCGTCGAAGTATACCGCAAAAGCTACGAGCGCGTCAAGGGACTCTATGAAAAGGGAGTGTTGAGCGCACAGAAATACGACGAAGTGGAAGCCCAGTACAAGGTGGCACAGGCCGACTGCGCCGCTGCCGAGCAACAATACCTGATGGCAGAAGAAGGAGCACGTCGCGAGGACATCGACGCGGCCGCGGCCCTCGTCAACCAAGCCGGCGGTGCTGTAGCCGAGGTGCAGAGCTACCTCGACGACAGCTACCTCATCGCCCCCAGCGACGGCGAGGTGGTGGAGATTTTCGCCAAGATGGGCGACCTCATCGGCACCGGCAGCCCTGTGATGTCCATTCTCAACACCGACGACAGCTGGTTCTACTTTGCCGTACGCGAAGACCTGCTGAAAAACCTCTCCACCGGCGATACCGTAGAGTTACGTCTGCCGGCCCTGGGCAAAGAACACTATCTGGGCGAGGTGCGCCGCATCCAGGCCATGGCCTCCTACGCCACCTGGCGCGCCACCAAGACCAACGGGCAATACGATGTCAAAAGCTTCGACGTGAAGGTTGTGCCTCTGGAAAAGATTGAGGGCATGCGTCCCGGCATGACGGCAATACTGGAGAAGTGAGAAGGGAGAAATATTCATTGAGAATTGAATAAACGATATCCCATATTCAGGGTCTTCAGGCGTGAGTGCCGCCGACTGGTCAACCAGCCGCGCTACCTCATTATACTTACACTTGGCGCAGCGCTGACTTTCATCATCTTCGCCACCATGACCCGCAACGGCCAACCCCAACGGCTGCCCGTAGGCGTGGTGGACATGGATGGCGACTACCTCACGCGTCGCATCTGCCACGAGCTCGACGCCACCCCAGGAGTGAAAGTCCATGCCGTCTACAACAACCACCTTGAAGCCCGCCGCGCCATGCAGCGGGGCGAGATATTCGCCTACTATGAGATTCCTAAGGGGACGTACAACAACATGCTGCAGTTCAAAGCGCCCCACTTCGTGCTCTACAACAACGCCTCCTACCTGCTTGCCGGCACCCTCTGCTACAAACAACTGGCCACCATGGGCATGCTCGCCGCGGGTGCTGTTCAGCGCGAGGTGTTGCGCAAGAAAGGCTTCGATGAAGACCAGATTATGGGTCTTATCCAACCCGTTACCTTTGAGACCCACAACATCAGCAACCCCTGGATTAACTACGGTATCTACCTCATGACAACCCTCATTCCCGCAGTCATGGCATTTCTTGCCCTCATGCACACCGCCTATGCCATGTCCTCAGAGCGCAAGAAGCGAACCGTTAAACTGTGGATGAAGAAAGCCGACGGGAACTGTCTCTATGCCATGCTGGGCAAGATGCTCCCTTACACCCTTTGGTACACACTCTTGGCACTCATTGCAAATCTCATCATGTTCGGTTTCTTGGGCTTCCCCATGGAAGGTAGTTGGCTGCTCATGGTCTTCACCACCCTATTGCTCATCTTCGGCGCCCAGTGCATAGGCCTCTTCATCTGCTGCTGCATCAACGAGCCGTCTCTGGCTATCAGCGTCTGTACCTTATATAGCGCCATGAGTTTCTCGCTCAGCGGCTTCTCCTACCCCATCGAGAGCATGCCGCCGGCATTCCAAAGTTTCTGCCTTCTCTACCCCATCCGCCACTATTTCCTCAACTACCGCGAGATAGCCATCTATGGCAACGGTTTCGCCCACTGCTGGCCACAATTCTGTGCCCTGCTGGCTTTCGGACTCTTCCTCGTTTTCGGCGCCCACATTTTAAACTGGCAAATTCGTAAAAACACCGCTCAATGAACAGATTAAGACTCAATCTTTACGACATTTGGGAGGTGCTCAGCGCCGAGGTGCGGCGCGTCTTTGCCGACAGTACCGTTCTGCTCATCTTCTTCATCGCCCCCCTGCTCTACCCACTCATCTTCTGCTACATGTATCGTACCGAGAACGTCCAGGACCTCCCTGTCGCCATTGTCGACGAGGCCGTCTGCGATGCCTCAAAACGCTTTATACACAAACTTGATGCCACGCCCGAGATAACCGTGACCTACAAATGTTGCACCATGGCGGAGGCTGAAGAGTTGCTCAAGGACAACAAAATACACGCCATTTTCTATATCCCAAAAGACTTCTCCCAGCGTCTTGCCTCGCTTCGCACCGCCCACATCGGTGTCTTTGCCGACATGAGTTCGTTCTACTACTACAAGGCGGCGCTGCTGGGCTCCAATGCCGTTCTAATCGACGAGATGCATACCATCGAGATGGAACGCTATGGCATGGAAGGCCTCACTGGCGAAGCGGCCCGTGCACAGGTACAACCCATAGTCAACGAGGAAATCACCGCCTTCAACCCTACCGGTGGCTACGGCTCCTTCTTCCTGCCGGCACTCATCGTCCTTGTCATCCACCAGACCCTCTTCCTCGGCATCTGTCTCCTCTGCGGCGACGCCCGCGAAAACCGCCGTTCGCTGCAGATCATCCCCGCGCGACTCCGCACACGCTCCGTCCACCGCGTCACCCTCGGCCGCTCCCTCTGCTACCTGCTTATATACACCCCCATCTGCGTCATGAGCATGTGGTTCATCCCGCGCTGGTTCAGCCTTCCTCAACTGGGCAACCTCTATACCATCCTCATCTTCATTCTCCCCTTCCTCCTTGCCGTTATCTTCTTCGGCATGACCATCGGCAACATCTTCGTCCGCCAGAAACTCACCCCCATGCTCTGCTTCGCCTTCTTCTCCCTTGTACTCTTCTTCCTCACCGGCATGGTGTGGCCGCAATGCAGCATGCCCCGTCTATGGCTTTGGATCAGCTACCTCTTCCCCTCCACCCCCGGGGTAGAGGGATTTATCAAAGTTTCCTCCATGGGTGCCGCCCTTGCTGACGTTCGCCATGAATACCTAACCCTTTGGATCCAGGCCGGCGTCTACTTCATCACCGCCTGTTTCTCCCTGCTCTTCATCAAGAAATTCAAACTATTCAACGCCCAATAACACAATGAACGGACTGTTTTTCGCATTGTTCATGGTCTTCGTGGTGACCATGCTGATGCTCGACCTGTTTGTATTCCACAAGAAAGACAAGGTGGTAGAGGTGAAAGAGGCTGCCGTCTGGACGGGCGTGTGGATAGGCCTCGCTATGCTCTTTGCCGTGCTCGTGTGGCTCTTTGGCGACTGGATGATGCCTCCCTCCACCGAGGTGTCCGACCTTGCCGCCTATCGCGGCGAGATGGTCGAAGAATTCCTCGCGGGCTACTTCCTCGAGGAGAGCCTCTCGATAGACAACATCTTCGTGATGATTATGATCTTCGTCTCTTTCGGCATCAAAAAGGAATACTACCACCGGGTGCTCTTCTGGGGCATCTTCGGCGCCATAGTGCTTAGATTCATCTTCATCTTTGCCCTCGGCGCGCTGGTCACTGAGTTTTCGTGGTTGTTGGCAGTCTTCGGCGTCGTGCTGCTCTACAGCGGTGCCAAAATGTTCCGCGACCAGGGCAACGAGCAGATCGACACTGCCAACCACCCCGTGGTACGCTTCGCCTCTAAACACTTCCCCGTCACCGCCCAAAGCCACGGGCACGACTTCTTCCATGCCGGCAAAATGACCCCTCTCTTCCTCGTGCTGCTCGTCATCGAATTCAGCGACATCATCTTTGCCGTCGACTCCATCCCCGCCGTCTTCTCGGTGACCCAGAATCCCGTCATCGTCTACACCTCCAACATCTTCGCCATCATGGGATTGCGCTCGCTCTTCTTCCTGATGAGCGACATCGCCGACCGTTTCTGGCTGCTGCACTATGGGCTTGGAGTGTTACTCATCTTCATTGGGATAAAGATGATAGGCGGCGAATTCTTCTCCTGGCACATTCCCACACTCGCCTCGCTGACCGTCATCCTCGGCATCCTCGTTTTCAGCGTCTTGCTGTCGATGGCCATCAAGAGAAAAACCCGGAATTGATGGTTTATTTTCGCCTCTTCTTTTCATTTTTCAAGATAGGAACCTTCACCATCGGCGGCGGCTACGCCATGATACCGCTCATCCAGCGCGAGGTGGTGGACAAGCGCCGCTGGCTCACCGAGATCGAGATGCTCGACGCCATCGCCTTGTCTCAGACACTGCCCGGCATCCTGGCGGCCAACATTGCCGCCATCGTTGGCCAGCGCCTCCGCGGTACCCCCGGCGCCCTCGTCGCCGTGATGGGGAATATCCTCATGCCAATCCTCTTCATCATCCTTATCGCCACATATTTCCGCCACTTTAAAGACATACCTCTTGTACAACACATCTTCTTTGGCATCCGTCCCGCCGTCGTCGCTCTCATCGCCACCCCTGTCTTTACACTCGCCCGAAAAGCCGGTGTTACCTTGCGCACCGTATGGATTCCTGTTCTCTCTGCCCTCCTCATCTCCCTCTTCGGCGTCAGTCCCATCCAGGTTATCCTCCTCGCCCTCCTTGGCGGCTGGCTCTACTCATTGACGACAAAACACTTATCTTAACCACCACAATGATATTACTCCAGCTCTTCTACACCTTCCTCCTCATCGGCCTCTTCACCTTCGGAGGTGGATACTCGATGATAGCACTCATCCAAGACCAGGTCGTCGTGCAGCATGCTTGGCTCACCGCCGAAGAATTCACAGACCTTTTGGCAATCAGCCAGGTCACTCCTGGGCCCGTAGGCATCAACACCGCCACCTATGCCGGCTACTCTGCCATCATCGCCGAAGGCTACCCAACAGCAATGGCCGTCATTGGCGCCCTCATTGCCTCCCTAGCCGTCCTTATCTTGCCTTTGACGCTCATCCTCATCGTAGGCCACTGGCTCCTAATGCACAAAGACGAAGCTCCCATCAACCGCATATTTCCCATCCTTCGCCTTACCGTCATCGGTCTCATTGCTGCTGCCGCGATCTCCCTCATGCCATCCGCATTCGTCCCCGTCACTAACGGCCCAGACACCCTTTCTATTTTCAATTTTCAATTCTCAATTTATAGTATCCTCATCTTCCTTGCTGTCTTCTTGCTTTCCTTAATGTCTCAAAGACACAAAGACTTAAAGACACAAACCCACCTCTCAACTTTCTCCTCTCACTTTTCTCCATTCACACTTCTTCTCCTCTCAGGTCTTGCCGGCGCACTCCTGTATGGTATCTGAAAGATGAACACAATTGCAACCTCATAAATGGTTATAAAACATAATTGATTTTTAATTGATTACAGTTATTTTTTAACATTGTTTAAAAAATATTGTCGGAATATCGTTTTTTTTTATTATCTTTGCACCTTGTAAACCAAAGGTTAGAGACTACCAAAAATAAAGCAAAAAATAATAAAACATATTCCAAATTATGAGTAATAAGAAGTACACGCTGGTAATCAATCCTGGTGCCACATCAACCAAGGCCGCCATCTATGAGGGCGAGACAGAAGTATTCACCGAGAACCTCTCCCACCCCATCGAGGAGATCCAGAAGTTTAAAGAAGTAGCGGACCAGTTTGAGTACCGCAAGACCGCCATTCTCGACATGGTGAAGCGTCACGGCGTGAGCACCGACGAGATTGCCGTCGTTATGGGCCGTGGCGGCCTAACCCGTCCCTGCGAGAGCGGCTGCTACCGCGTAAACGACTTGATGAAGGAGGAATGCCACGCCGGTATCCAAGGCAAGCATGCCTGCAACCTCGGTGCCCTCATCAGCGACGCCATCGCCCGTGAGATTAGTCTTGAGTGCGCCTATATCGCCGACCCCGGCATCGTGGACGAACGCCCCGAGTTTGCCAAAATCAGCGGCCATCCCGAGTTCGACCTTGACCCCAAACGAGAAGGTGTTATCTGGCACTGCCTGAATCAGAAGATGACCGGCAAGCTCTATGCCCGCGAGCTTGGCAAGCACTATGAGGACCTGAACCTCATCATCGCCCACATGGGCGGCGGCGTCAGCGTGGGTGTCCACGCCCACGGCCGTTGCGTCGAGGTGAACCGCGCCCTCTGCGGCCTCGGAGCCTTCTCCCCCACCCGTTGCGGTAGCATCAACGCCTCAAAGCTCATCGAGGTGGCATGCAGCGGCAAGTATGACGAAGCTAAGCTTAAGAAGATGGTCACCGCCGAAGGCGGTTTCGTGGCCTATCTGGGTACCAACGACGCCTACGAGGTGGAGAAGAATGCCCTCGCCGGCGACGAGAAATGCCAGATGCTAGTGGAGGCTTTCACCTATCAGGTCTCGATGGAGATCAGCCGCCTAGCCGCTGTGGTCAAGGGCAAGGTCGACGCCATTATTCTCACTGGCGGCATTGCCTACAGCAAGCCTTGGATGGCCATGATAGAGGAGCGCGTGGGTTGGATTGCCCCCGTCAAAGTCTACAAGGGCGAAAACGAAATGCTGGCCCTCGCTATCTGCGGCAAGGAGGTGCTCGACGGCGTGCAGGTGAAAGAGTATAAATAAAATAGAAGAAAAGAATGAAAAAGAAAATATTGTTGGTGACTGTCGCCATTTCAATTTTCAATTTTCAATTTTCAATCTCACAAGCCCAAGAGGTTACCATTAAGAAGGGCAAAGCTACGATGTCCGATGCCTACTACAATGAGTTGAAGGCCAAAGCAGAAGCCTACGACCGTCTGACCGCCGCCCCTGCAAACTTCGACGACTCGGCCTCCTATGCCATCGGTCGTGACATCTCACGCCAATGGGATTCCCAGAAGCTAGGAATCAACCCCATTATGGCCGGTCTGGCCATGATGGAGAGCGCTGAAGGCAAAAGCCGCCTCACTGACGAGACCGCCATACCGCTACTACAGCGCTTTCAGCAGGAGTTTGAGCTCCGCAACAACCCCTCAGCCAAGGAGAATATCCAGAAAGGCGCCAAATACATGCAGGAAATCAGCCGAAACAAGTCGGTCTATACCACCAAGAGCGGACTGAAATACAAGATGGTGAGAGAAGGAAACGGCAAGCGCCCCAAAGCTACCGACAAGGTGAAGGTACACTATACCGGTACCCTCATCGACGGTAAAAAATTCGACAGCAGTGTGGACCGTGGTACGCCTATCACCTTCGCCCTCAATCAAGTAATTCCTGGCTGGACCGAAGGTCTACAACTTATGGACGAAGGCTCGAAGTATATGCTTTACGTGCCCTATAACCTCGGCTATGGCACACGCGACATGGGCGATATTCCCGCCGGCTCAACCCTCATCTTCGAGGTGGAACTGCTGGAGATAAATCCTCAGGAGTAAGCAGTTAAAGAGATATGAATACTTACGGAAACAGGTTCCGTTTAACGACCTACGGCGAATCCCACGGATTCGCCGTAGGCGGCATTATAGACGGCTGCCCACCGCAGGTGCGCCTCAATACCGAGGCCATTTCCCGAGACTTAGCGCGTCGACGCAACGGTGCTCCCCGTCAAGAGGAAGACGTGGTGGAGTGGCTGTCGGGCATTAAGGACGGTATAACCCTTGGCACACCTATCGCTTTCTGCATCAGGAATAAAAACACCCGTTCCGAAGAATACAATGCACTGGAACATCTTTTCCGCCCAGGGCATGCCGACTACACTAACCAGACCAAATACGGCCTCCGCGACCATCGTGGCGGCGGCCGCTCTTCAGCACGCGAGACAGTAGCACGTGTAGTAGCTGGTGCCATTGCCAAGCAACTGTTGGGTTCTATTACCATTGAAGCCTGTCCGGAAGAAATACCCTCACAGATACCTGAGAACGACACTCTTGGAGGCATTGTTAAATGTCGCATCACAGGGTTGCCGGCGGGTGTTGGCGAACCCATCTTCAACAAACTCAATGCAAGCCTCGCTGCAGCCATGATGTCCATACCTTCAGCCATAGGATTCGAAATGGGTGCCGGCTTTGCCGCAGCACAAATGAAAGGCAGCGAGTATGTCGACCGATGGGCGAATGAGGTATTACGAATAAAGAATGAAGTATTAACCCAAACAAATCATTGTGGAGGAGTGCAGGGAGGAATCAGCAACGGTATGCCTGTAGAGTTTCGCGTGGCCTTTCACCCCGTAGCCACCCTGCCTCAACCTGTGGAGTGCCTCCACGAGGACGGCCACCTAGAAACCCTAACTGTCACTGGTCGTCATGACCGCTGGCATGTGGAACGGGCATCGGTAGTAGTCGAAGCCATGACGGCACTGACAATTATAAATTATGAATTTTGAATTATGAAAACAAGAACTGTAATTATTGCCTGTCTGCTGCTGTTAGCAGCAAGCGGTTGCACCCGCGACGGATTCACCATTAAAGGTACTCTTGAAGGCGGTGCTGGACAAACCCTATGGCTTGAGGAGCTCTCGCCCGAAGGTCCTATTTTCATCGACTCCATCCCTTTGGACAGTGACGGTAGCTTCAAATACAATTATAACCCGCCCTACCGTAGCCTCTTTAACCTCCACACCTCTCTCGACAACTATATCATCATCCTGCCCGACAAAGGCGAAATCCTGGAGGTAACTGGCGAGTGGGAAAATCTTTCGGCTTCCTATACCATCAAGGGTTCGCCCGAGAGCAACCTGCTGTGGCAGTTGCAGCAGTATACCAATGACGGTTCGAAGATTCTCCGCACATTGGTGGGTGCCGTCAATCACTACCAGTCGCTCCTTGAGGCCGGCGAAATCGACCAGGCCGCCATGGATGCCCGTAAAGCAGAGACCGACTCGCTCTACCAAGAGGCTGCCATGGAGCAGTACGAATATGTCTGCCGTTTTATCGAAGAAAACAAAGGCTCGCTGTCCACTCTCATCGCCCTCTACAAGCCTTTCAACAACCGTCTTCTTATTGACCCGCGCTCGCCTGTCAGCATCGACTATTATGACACGGTGCTCAACGGTCTGGAGCGCACCCTCCCCGACAATCCCCATACACTGCACTTCAAGAATTCCACCGAGCACCTCCGCAGCGCCTTGGTGAGACAAAATGAGAATTGAGAAGGGAGAAATGAGAAGCGAGACAATCTTAATGACTGTCTCGCTTCCTTTTTAGTCTCACTTCTCACTTCTTTATTCTCACTTTAACAATTATTCGGCCCAAACAGCTTGCAGATTACGGTCACCATAGGCATCGTCGATCTTGCTGATAGTGGGCCAGTACTTTTCGGTGTGGGGTTGCGGGAAGGCTGCCTTCTGACGGGAGTACGGGAGGGTCCACTCGTCAGCACAGACCACCTGCATGGTGTGTGGGGCATTACAGATGGGATTATTGTGTTCGTCGCTCTTGCCAGTCATGATGTCGTCAATCTCCTGACGAATAGCAATCATAGCATCGCAGAAGCGGTCAAGTTCACTGAGAGGCTCACTCTCGGTGGGTTCCACCATAAGGGTGTTGTGTACCGGGAAGGCCACTGTGGGAGCATGGAAACCATAGTCCATAAGGCGCTTGGCAACATCGCCCACGCCAACCTTGAGACTGAACTCGCTGAAGTCGACAATCATCTCGTGTCCACACATACCGTTCTTGCCGGTGTAGAGAATCTTGTAGTACTTCTGTAAACGGGCACGGAGGTAGTTGGCATTGAGGATGGCGTGCTTGGTGGCATCAGCCAAACCTTCGCTGCCGAGCATGAGCAGATAGCCGTATGTGATGGGCAAGAGGTAGGCGCTACCGTAGGGGGCTGCGGCCATGGTATTGCCCTGCTTGCCACCAACCTCGACCACGGGATGCGTAGGCAGGAAGTCGAGCAGTTTCTGGCTAACACAGATGGGTCCAACACCAGGACCGCCACCACCGTGAGGCATGGCAAAGGTCTTGTGGAGATTAAGGTGGCATACATCGGCACCCATACGGCCGGGGCTGGTGAGGCCCACCTGGGCGTTCATATTAGCACCGTCCATATAGACAAGGGCACCCACACCGTGGATAATATTTATTATGTCGAGAATACCTTCCTCGAAAGCACCATGGGTGGAGGGATAGGTAATCATGAGGCAACTGAGGGTATCCTTATATTGCTCGGCTTTGGCGCGGAGGTCGTCAATGTCTACATCGCCCTTGTCGTTGCACTTCACCACGACCACCGTCATGCCGGCCTTAGCGGCAGAGGCGGGGTTGGTGCCATGGGCAGAGGCGGGGATGAGGCAGACATTGCGCTGAGGTTGACCATTGGCAATATGGTAGTTGCGGATGACAGTAAGGCCACTGTACTCACCAAAGGCACCGGAGTTGGGCTGTAGCGAGCAGCCGGCAAAGCCGGTGATGACTGAGAGCTGGTGTTCCATGTCGTGAATCATCTCGAGGTAGCCCTGAGCTTGGTCGGCGGGCACAAAGGGATGCATGCCGGCAAACTTGCTCCATGAAAGGGGCATCATCTCGGCGGCGGCGTTGAGCTTCATGGTGCAGGAACCCAGCGGAATCATGGCGCGATTGAGGCTGAGATCTTTCTCTTCAAGGCGCTTGATATAGCGCATCATGGATGTTTCGTCATGGAAGCTGTTGAATATCTTCTGGGTGAGAAAGGCGCTGGTACGCTTCAATTCGACGGGAATGGCCTCGTCGGCAAACTGGCAGCAGCAACCCTTGCACTCAAGGGGCTGAGCACTCTTGCCAGCAGCTTCGGCCAGGCAGGCCACGATGGCGTCGAGGTCGCACTTCTCGGTGGTCTCGTCAATGGAGATGCCGATGCACTCGTCGCAGATATAACGGAAGTTGATTTCGTGCTTCAGAGCCACTTCGCGCACTTTGGCGGTGGGCACGGGGCATTGGAGGGCGAGGGTGTCAAAATAGACCTTGTTCCACTGTTTGTATCCGTACTGCTCGAGTTCCATAGCCAGACGGTGAGCGCGGGCGCAGATACGAACAGCAATCTCCTTGATGCCTTCCGGGCCATGCCAGATAGCGTAGAAACCTGACATGTTGGCCACAAGGGCGGCGGAGGTGCAGATGTTAGAGGTGGCTTTGTCGCGCTTGATGTGCTGCTCACGCATACCGAGGGCCATGCGGAGGGCGGGGTTGCCCTTGGCGTCGACACTCCAGCCGATGATGCGGCCGGGGAAGGCGCGCTTGAAGGTCTCGGTGAAGGCGAAGAAGCCGGCGTGAGGACCACCGAAGCCCATGGGCAGACCGAAGCGCTGGGCGTTACCCACGGCGCAGTCGGCACCCATCTCGCCGGGGGTCTTCATCAGGGCCAGCGCCATGAGGTCGGTGGCCATGCAGACGAAGATGCCCTTCTCGTGGCACTTGCTGATGAAGCCCGTCCAATCCTGAGCCTCGCCAAACTGGTTGGGATACTGCACGAAGGCGGCGAAGTAGCTGCCGTCGAGCTCGGTCTGGGCGGCTTTGCCGGTGACAATTATGATGCCACGGGGGGCGGCATTGGTCTTCATCACGGCCAAGGTCTGGGGCAAGATGCCCTCGTCGACAAAGACTTTGCAGACGCCGTCCTTCTGTGCCTGGCGCGAGCGGCTGTTGAAGAACATGATCATGGCCTCGCCGGCGGCGGTAGCCTCATCAAGAAGACAAGCGTTGGAGAGGGGCATGCCGGTCATGCTGGCAATCATAGTCTGATAGTTCATCAGGGCTTCGAGACGGCCCTGCGAAATCTCGGTTTGGTACGGAGTATAGCTCGTGTACCAGCCGGGGTTCTCGAAGACGTTGCGCATGATGACGGCAGGGGTGACGGTGCCGTAGTAGCCCATGCCGATATAAGTGCGATAGAGCTTGTTCTTCTGCGCAAGTGAACGCACATGGTTGAGGAACCGGTACTCGCTCATACCTTCGGGCAGGTCGAGGGGCTTGTCGGCACGGATGGCGGCGGGCACGGTTTTGTCGATTAGCTCGTCCATGGAGCTCACTCCAATGGTGGCAAGCATCTTTTGGAGTTCGGCCTCGCTGGAGACGCCATTGTGTCGGGATGCAAAATTGTTGTTGTTCATTTTATTTTGTATTTTATATTATATACATTAACCTTTATTCGCTCATGTGGAAGAGGCGGCAACGCAGGGTGCGTTTGAGGGTTTCCACACGGACATAATAGGTGCCTGTGGGATAGCGGTTGAGTTTGACACGCCCTTTGCGACCGTCACCCACAAAGACGCACTCGCCCATCTGGTTGTAGAGCGAAACGGAGATAATCTCTTCATTGCGTGGAAAGCACCACTTCAGCAGCTTCTTCCCTTTGTCGAATGTCAGTTCGGGGATATCGTTGATGGTAAGGGCCTCACCGATAATGTCCACTGTGTCGCGAACCGTCTTATAGCCCATGACATACACACTATCCACCCTGAACACGGTGTCGTGTTTCACTAAGGTAGCGGCTGTACGGGTGATAGCTGTACACCGGAAATTGTTATCAGCCAGGAACACACGCGGGTTGTCGGTATTACCATCAGACCAATGGTCAAAGCTATAACCCGCAGCACAAACTGCCATTATCTTTACACTGTCGCCATAAGCGTAGTTGCCGCTTCCCAAGACAATACCGGCACGAGTGTCGTCGATAGAAACATTGACATCGAAGGAACAGTTACCAAAGGTGGAGTATAAGCCCGCACTGGCCCAAAGGCCATGGCGACGGTAGAGCTCTTTGCTGACACAGGGTACGCTGAACACGACACTCGACGAGAGGTTAGAAAAAGTCAACGGCTCAATGGCCGGAGGAGTGAAAGACTTGACGGTCACCTTCTTCAAACCAATGCAATGGTAGAAAGCACGATCGCCGATATGCCTCACAGCATTGCCAAGAGTCAGTGAATTTAAAGCATGACACTGGTGGAAGGCGCACTCGCCGATGGATTGTACCTGGTCGGGAATTGCCATCTCTCCCGTCATACGGCTGCAATAAGCAAAGGCATAGGAACCTATGTATTGCAGCGACTGCGGCAGACGGGACAGGCTTACCATGGCATCGAGGCCGCAGAAGGCATAGTCGGGAATGCGCGTTACTCCTTCGTCGATATAGACTCTCTTGAGCGACGGGCAGTTGCCGAAAGTCGTGGCGCTGACCGAACCTCCCATGGTCTCGCAATTCTCGGCCTGGAAGCGTACCTCGGGCAATGAAAGGCAACCATAAAAAGCCGAACTTCCTACGTACTTGACATTCTTGCCAATGGTGACGCGCTCACTCAATCCACTGCAGCCGTAGAAAGCATTGGTCTCGATACGTTCGATGGTGGGTGGCATCATCACCATGCTTATGCCCGAGCAGCCAAAGAAAGCCCATTCGCCGATGGCCGTCACGGTGTAGGTCTCATCACCATTGCGCACCTCCGAAGGAATCGCCAGGGCACCCGTAGGCATGGCAAAGCCGGCATAGTATTCTCTTTCCGGAGTGCGTGGTGCCACCACCTTGACATGATTCCTGTAGGCATCGGTTACTGTGAAATAGATTTCGTTACCATTGGATAGTCGGATGGAGAAATCCTGCGCCCAAGCTGAATTAAGAATTATGAATGAAGAATTAAGAATCAGGCTGATGCAAAGAATCCTGCACAACCTATTGACTACTGACCAATGACTGCCGATCACTTTCATAACTCTTAACCCTTAAGTCTTAACATCCTAGAGTTTCGGACCGGCGGCAACGAGAGCCTTTCCCGCCTCGTTGTAGGTGAACTTCACGAAGTTCTTCACGAAACGGTCGGCCAGGTCGCGGGCCTTGTCGTCCCACTGTTTGGCGTCGGCATAGGTGTCGCGCGGGTCGAGAATCTTCGGGTCGACACCGGGGAGCGATGTGGGCACCTCGAAGTCGAAGTAAGGAATCTTCTTGGTCTCGGCCTTGAGGATGGAGCCGTCGAGGATGGCGTCGATAATGCCGCGGGTGTCTTTGATAGAGATACGCTTGCCGGTGCCGTTCCAGCCAGTGTTGACCAAATAGGCTTTGGCACCGCTCTTCTCCATGCGCTTCACCAGTTCCTCGGCGTACTTGGTGGGATGCAGCTCGAGGAAAGCCTGACCGAAGCAGGCGCTGAAGGTGGGCGTGGGCTCGGTGATGCCGCGCTCGGTGCCAGCCAGCTTGGCGGTGAAACCACTGAGGAAGTAGTACTTGCACTGTTCCGGAGTGAGGATGCTCACCGGAGGCAGCACGCCGAAGGCATCGGCCGAGAGGAAGATGACGTTCTCGGCGGCAGGACCGGCGCTCTTGCCGTGCACAGGCTCCACTATCTTCTCGATGTGGTCAATGGGATAACTCACGCGGGTGTTCTCGGTGACGCTCTTGTCCTTAAAGTCAATCTTTCCATTGGCATCCACTGTCACATTCTCCAGCAGGGCGTTGCGGCGGATGGCGTTGTAGATGTCGGGCTCGCTCTCCTTGTCGAGGTTGATGACCTTGGCATAGCAGCCACCCTCGAAGTTGAAGACGCCCTCGTCGTCCCAGCCGTGCTCGTCGTCGCCGATGAGGAGGCGCTTGGGGTCGGTGCTGAGGGTGGTCTTGCCGGTGCCGCTCAGGCCGAAGAAGATGGCGGTGTGTTCACCCTTCATATCGGTATTGGCCGAGCAGTGCATGGCGGCGATACCCTGCAAAGGCAGGTAATAGTTCATCATCGAGAACATACCCTTCTTCATCTCGCCACCGTACCAGGTGTTGAGAATCACCTGCTCGCGGCTGCTGACGTTGAAGGCCACGCAAGTGTCGCTGTTGAGGCCCAGCTCCTTGTAGTTGTCCACTTTGGCCTTGCTGGCGGCATAGACGGTGAAGTTGGGGGTGAAGCTCTTCAGCTCCTCCTCTGTAGGTTTGATGAACATATTGCGCACAAAGTGTGCCTGCCAGGCCACCTCCATGATGAAACGAACTGACATGCGGGTATCCTTGTTGGCGCCACAGAAAGCGTCGACCACATAGAGCTCCTTGCCGCGGAGCTGCTTCTTGGCGAGGTCTCTCATCTGAGCCCACACGGCTTCGCTCATCGGGTGGTTGTCGTTCTTGTACTCTTCCGAGGTCCACCACACGGTGTTCTTCGAGTTCTCGTCCATGACAATGTATTTGTCCTTGGGCGAACGTCCGGTATAGATGCCGGTCATCACGTTGACAGCGTCAAGTTCAGTGAGCTGGCCCTTGTCATAGCCGATGAGGCTGGGATCCATCTCCCATGTGAACAAATCCTCATACGAGGGGTTGTAGTGGATATCCTTTACACCGGTAATACCCAGCGCTTCAAGGTCTTTTCTGATTTTGTCGGTCATAGCTGTATTTTTTAAGGGTCCTAAAGGTCCTTAAAGTCCTTAGAGACCTTAAGGACCCTAATAATAATTTATTTTTCTCTTGCTTCCTTGATGGCGGCCTGGGCGGCGGCGAGGCGGGCCACAGGGACACGGAACGGGCTGCAGCTCACATAGTTCATGCCAGCCTTGTAGAAGAACTCGGCGGCAGTGGGGTCGCCACCATGCTCACCGCAGACACCGCACTTGAGGTTGGCGCGGGTGCCACGGCCACGCTCGATACCGAGTTTCACCAACTGACCGACACCTTCCTGGTCGAAGCTGTTGAACGGGTCGGCAGGGATAATCTTCTCGTCGACATAGGTCTTCACAATGGCGTTGACATCGTCGCGGCTGAAGCCGAAGGTCATCTGGGTCAAGTCGTTGGTACCAAAGCTGAAGAACTCGGCCACCTCGGCAATCTGGTTGGCCACCAGGGCGGCGCGCGGAATCTCTATCATGGTGCCGAACTTGTACTCGAACTTCACGCCGTACTTCTTCTCCACCTCTTCCTTCACCTCGTTGGCGATGGCTTTCTGGTGATTCAGCTCGGCGGCGTTGATGGTCAGCGGGACCATAATCTCGAGCATGGGGTTGAAGCCTTCCTTCATCAGCTCGCAGGTGGCGCTGAAGAGGGCGCGGAACTGCACGCGGGTAATCTCGCTGTAGATGATACCCAAACGAACACCACGCAGACCCATCATCGGGTTGACCTCGTGAAGGCTCTCGACGCGCTTCTTCACCTCCTCGTAGCTGATGCCGATACGCTCGGCGGCCTCGCGCATCTTCTCTTCACCCTGGGGGGCAAATTCATGCAGCGGAGGATCCATCAGGCGGAAGGTCAAAGGCTTGCCATCCAACACCTTCAGGGTACCCTTGGCGCTCTCGCGGATATAGGGTTCCAGCTCGTCGAGGGCTGCGATGCGCTCCTCGCGGGTGTTGGCCAAAATCATATTGCGCAGCTTCTCCAGCGGTTTCTCGCTGTTCTCGCCATAGAACATGTGCTCGATGCGGAACAGGCCGATACCTTCGGCACCGAAGTCGATGGCCTTCTGGGCATCGGCGGGGTTGTCGGCATTGGTGCGGACACCCATCTTGCGGTGCTTGTCGACCAGCTTCATGAACTCCTGGAACAGGGGATTCTCGGTGGCGTTGATCATCTTGACCTCCTCGTCGTAGACCCAGCCCTTCGAGCCGTTGAGGCTCAGCAGGTCGCCCTCCTTGAAGGTCTTGCCGTTCATGGTGACGGTACCGGCGGCCATGTCGATTTTCACGGCGTCGCATCCCACGATGCAGCACTTGCCCCAGCCACGGGCCACAAGGGCGGCGTGCGAGGTCATACCGCCACGGGCGGTGAGGATACCGTCGGCGGCACGCATGCCCTCGACGTCCTCGGGGTTGGTCTCCTCGCGGACGAGGATATTCTTAATCTTGGCAGCATTGTACTCTTTGGCCTTCTCGCTGGTGAGGGCGATGACACCCACGGCACCGCCGGGGCCGGCGGGCAGACCCTTGGCCAGCACGTCGTGCTTCTTCTCGTCGGCGGCATCCAGGATGGGGTGCAGCAGCTCGTCGAGCTGGGCGGGAGATATGCGCATCACCACCTCGCTGTCGTCGATGAGTCCTTCCTTCAGCATGTCCATTGCCATGGTGAGGGCGGCCACACCGGTGCGCTTGCCCACGCGGCACTGCAGCATGTAGAGCTTGCCGTCCTGGATGGTGAACTCGATGTCGAGCATGTCGTGATAGTTCTTCTCGAGGATGTTGCGGATGTCGCAGAGTTCCTTATAGGTCTCGGGCATAAGCTCCTGCATCGAGTGCATGTGCTTGTTCTGCTCGTTCTTGGTGTCGTCGTTCAGGGGGTTGGGGGTACGGATACCGGCCACCACATCCTCGCCCTGGGCGTTGATAAGCCACTCGCCGTAGAACTGGTTGTCGCCGGTGGCAGGGTTGCGGGTGAAGGCCACGCCGGTGGCGCTGGTGTCACCCATATTGCCGAATACCATGGCCTGCACGTTGACGGCGGTACCCCAATCGTCGGGGATACCCTCAATCTTGCGGTAGGTGACGGCCTTCTTGCCGTTCCAGCTCTTGAAGACGGCCTTGATGCCGCCCTCCATCTGGGCGCGGGCATCGTCGGGGAACTCGGTGCCGAGCACCTCTTTCACGCGCACCTTGAAAGCGTCGGCCAACTTTTTCAGGTCGTCGGCATTGAGCTCGGTGTCGCTCTTATAGCCCTTCACAGACTTATACTCGTCGAGCATGTCGTCGAGCTGCTTGCGGATACCCTTGCCGTCGGCGGGCTCGATGCCCTCGCTCTTCTCCATCACCACGTCGGCGTACATCATAATCAAACGACGGTAGCTGTCATACACAAACCTCGGATTGTTGGTCTTCTTCAGCATACCGGGGATGGTCTTGCTGGAGAGGCCGATATTGAGGACGGTGTCCATCATGCCGGGCATCGACGAACGGGCACCAGAGCGGCAGCTCACCAACAGGGGATTCTCGCTGTCGTCATACTTCATGCCCATAATCTTCTCGATATTCTCCACACCTTTCCATACCTCGTCCATCAGGCCCTTGGGCAGTTCGCAGTTGTTGTCGTAGTAGGCGGTGCAGCACTCGGTAGTGATAGTGAGGCCCGCGGGCACGGGGAGGCCCAGAAGGCACATCTCGGCCAGGTTGGCGCCTTTGCCGCCCAAAAGGTTCTTCATGTCAGCTTTTCCCTCGGCAGTCTTGCCGCCAAAAGTGTAAACGTACTTTGTCATTTTTTTGTTTAAAAAGTTAATTATTAATTTATTATTTTGTTTTTCGTCGAAAAAGAAAATGCAAAGATACGAACATTCCTAAAATTATACAAGAACAATATATAAAAAAATTATCAACAACACAGCGCACCTCCTCCCCGTCCCCTTACTATCCGCTGGCTCACTTCTCCCATCGTTCTCCCATTGTTCTCCCATCGTTTTCCCATTATAGATGGGAGAACGATGGGAGAACAATGGGAGAACGATGGGAGAAGTACCCTAGAATACCATAACCAAACCCTACCGAAAGGGCAAGGCGTATTTCATTTTTTATAGTGCGGGTGATAGGCCTCGATGGTGTTGCGGAGCGTGTCGCGGGTGAGGTGGGTGTAGATTTCGGTGGTGGAGATGCTCTCGTGACCCAGCATCTCCTGCACCGCACGGAGGTCGGCCCCGTTCTCAACCAGCTCGGTGGCAAAGCTGTGACGCAAAGAATGAGGGCTCACGTGTTTGTTTAACCCAGCATTATTAACTGCCTGTTGCAGAAACATAAATACATAGTTTCTCGAAAGGTGTCGACCGAGCCGGTTGATGAAAACATACTTCTCTTCGCCGGGTTTGATAGCATAATGCACACGAACATGGTGGATATAGTTGTTGAGCATCTCGAGGGCGTGTGGATTGATGGGCACCCAGCGCTCTTTGTTGCCTTTGCCTATGACCTTGAGATATTGTTCATCCTCGTAGATATTTGACATCTTGAGGTTTACGAGCTCCGAAACACGCAACCCGCATCCATAGAGCACCTCAACAATTACGTTGTTCCTATATTGGTCCGGGAGACTTAAATCAAAGGTTGATTGCAACTTTGTAATATCCTTGTCACTAAGTATATCAGGCAAATGGTTTGGACGAAGCGGGAGGTCAAGCATGTCGGCTGGACTGTCTTTTATGGCATCCTCAACGACCAAATACTTGAAGAACATGCGCCAGCCTGCTATCATGCGACGCTGGGTAGTGGGGGCGATGCCTGTGTCATTCAACGACTTCAACAACTGCTGTAAATGTTCAAGCGAAACACTCTCGGGTTCAACATCTTGTTCTTTCATAAAAGAGGCCAGTTGGTCCACGTCGCGGAGGTAGGCCTGCACGCTGTTATCAGCCAGACCTTTCTCCAACCGGAGGTAGGTCTCGAAGTCGCGCCGATAGCGCTGCCATGTTTTTGATGTTTCGCTTTTCACTTCTCGTTTTTTGCCTTTCGATACCACTTCAGGAAGTCCCACAAGGTCTCTTGGTCGCTATACTTCAATATCTTTTTCTCATCTGGTTCATCAATATTTACCATACCCCAGTTAAAGCGATTGTTAATGTCTGCTGCACAGCGGCGGAAGTAGGGTGTCTGGTGGGCTGGATTGCGCAAGAGGGGGGCCGGCAACGTGGCGGCAAGCTGCGACGCCTCACTGCGCGAGAGGGTGCGTGCCGAGTGGCCGAAGTAGTGCTGCGACGCCGCCTCGGCGCCATAGATTCCGTCACCGAACTCTATGATATTCAGATACACTTCCATAATACGGTGTTTGCTCCAGAGAGCCTCAATGAGTGTCGTGTAATAGGCTTCCATGCCTTTGCGCAACATGTTGCGCGTGTGGGGAAGAAAGGCGTTTTTGGCGGTCTGCTGACTGATGGTGCTACCGCCTCTCACTCTCCTACCCTTCTGATTTTCAATGTAAGCCTTCTTCATCTGCTTCACATCAAAACCATGGTGGTACATAAAAAGCCCGTCCTCGGAGTACACTACGGCAGTGACGAGGTTGGGCGAGATGGAATCAAGGGGGACATAGTCGCGCTCAAAGTGCACTTTCCGCTCATCGTCAGTCAGTTGCTGAAAGTAGCGCTGAACCATCAAGGGCGTTAGAGGCGGATTGAAAACAATGCCAAGCAGCACCTGCACTATCGTGAACAGCCATACCCCCACCACCGCCATCCATACCACACGGAACAGTCGCCTTCCCCATCCCAGGCGCTTCCACGGCTTCAACAATCCTTTCTTCATATAGTTTTAATCAGCAGATGTCTCATTAACGCAGTATTGTATTTATTATTGCACTGCCGTTACACCATAAAAAATAGAAATAAATTTGTTTAATATAAAATATAGTCGTACCTTTGTCGGATTAAAAAAAATGTCAAATCAACAATAATTCATTAAAAAACAATACAATATGGCAAAAGTAGCTATCAACGGCTTCGGCCGAATCGGAAGAATGAGCTTCCGCGCAATGCTCGCCCACCCCGAGCTCGACATCGTCGCTATCAACGACCTCACCGATGCGAAGACCCTCGCATACCTGTTCAAATATGACTCTGTGCACGAGAACTTTGACGGCGATGTGCATGCCGAAGACGATTGTCTGGTGGTGAACGGCAAGAAGGTGAAAATCTATGCCGAGCGCGACCCGCAGAACCTGCCTTGGGGCCAGCTGGGTGTCGACATCGTGGTGGAGAGCACCGGTCTGTTCAAGAAACGCGAGCAGATGATGAAGCACATCAACGCTGGTGCCAAGAAGGTGATCCTCACCGTGCCCGCCGGCAAGGCCGACGACGTCGACGCCACCGTGGTGATGGGTGTGAACGACAACGTGCTGACCAAGGAGATGCAGCTCGTCAGCAACGCCAGCTGCACCACCAACTGCCTGGCTCCCGTGGCCAAGGTGCTGAACGACAAGTTCGGCATCAAGCGCGGTCTGATGAACACCATCCACAGCTACACCAACGACCAGAAGATCCTCGACCAGCCGCACAGCGACCTCCGTCGTGCCCGTGCCGCCGCCGTCAGCATCATCCCCACCTCCAGCGGCGCCGCCAAGGCCGTGGGTCTGGTAATCCCCGAACTGATGGGCAAACTGGATGGCTTCGCCATGCGCGTCCCCACTCCCGATGGTTCTGTTGTTGACCTCACCGCTGAGCTCAACTGCAACGTCACCAAAGAGGATATCAACAATGCCGTCAAGGAAGCCGCCAACGGCCCCATGAAGGGCGTCCTCCAGTATGTCGACGAGCCCATCGTGAGCATCGACATCATCGACAACACCCACAGCAGCATCTTCGACAGCCTGCTGACCCAGGTGATGGACGGCAACTTCGTGAAGATCGTCAGCTGGTACGACAACGAGAAGGGTTACAGCACCCGCGTTGGCGACCTGGCTGCCAAACTCGCCAAGCTGCTCTAATATGCTATTAGAAAATAAGACTGCAATCGTGACCGGTGCCACCCGTGGCATCGGTCACGCTATTGCTATACGATTCGCCAAAGAGGGCTGCAACGTGGCCTTCTGCGGCCGCACCCGCAATGCCGCCATGGAGGCTGTAGAGGCTGAGCTTAACGAAATATACACCCACCTTTCACCTCTCACCTCTCACCTTTCACCTTTAAAGGCCAAGGGGTATGCCGCTGACGTGGCCAACTACGACTCCGCCCAGGCCTTCGTGAAAGAGGTGCTAGCCGACTTCGGCAAGGTGGACATCCTCATCAACAACGCCGGCATCACCGACGACAGCGCCATGAAGCGCATGACCGAGGAGCAGTTCGACCACGTGGTGGGCACCAACCTCAAGAGCGTCTTCTGCATGACCAAAGCCATCCAGCCGAGCATGTGGAAGCAAGGCTACGGCTCCATCGTCAACATCGGTTCTGTGGTGGGTATCGCCGGCAACTACAACCAAGCCAACTATGCCGCCTCGAAGGCCGGCATCATAGGCTTCAGCAAGAGTTGCGCCAAGGAATTTGCCTCCCGCAACATACGCGTCAACGTGGTGGCCCCCGGCTTCGTGCAGACCGAGATGACCGCCGACATCCCCAAGGAACTGATGGACACCTGGTGCAGCCGCATCCCGATGAAGCGTCCTGGCACGCCGGACGAGGTAGCCAACTGCTGTGTGTTCCTGGCCAGCGATATGTCGAGCTACATCACCAGCGTGGTACTGCCTATGTGTGGAGGAATGGAAGATGCGTAAGTTTCAGTAGTTAAGTAGACAGTAGTAAAGTAGTTAAGACAAATGAAGAAGTTGTCATTTTTATCTCTACTATTAATTCTTCTGTTTGCCGCCTGCGGGCAACAAAGCCGTCAAGTCCAGACCACTGACACGGTGGTCGACGACTACGGGCGCACAGTTGTTATTCCGGCACAGCCGCAGCGGGTGGTGAGTCTCTCCCCTGCCGTCACCGAGATTATCTACGCCCTCGGGGCACAGGATTTGCTGGTGGGGCGCACCGACTTCTGCGTCTATCCCGACGAAGCCATGAATATTCCCAGCATCGGAGGCATCAGCAACCTGAATATCGAGAAGATACTCTCGCTCAACCCCGACCTGGTTATCAGCGGTTCGATGGTAGGCAAGAAGGTCACCGACCAGATGGACGCCATGGGTACCCCTATGGTCTGCGTGATAGAAAAGCCCCGGTTCGAAGCCCTCTACGACAACATCACGGCCATCGGGAAGCTGGTGAACAAAGAACGCGAGGCCGACAGCCTTAATGAAGTTTTAAGCTGTGAGCTGAAAGCTTTAAGTGAGGTCAACTCCATCGAGACGCGCCAGCCACTTAAAACTCAAAACTTAAAACTTAAAACTCCCACTTGCTACTATGTTGTCGGTTTCGGTGCCGGCGGCAACTTTACCGCAGGCGGCAACACCTTCATCAACGACATCATCCGCATGGCCGGCGGCCGCAACATCGCCGAGGATATCGAAGGCTGGAGCTATAGCCTCGAGGCCTTGATGAAAGAAGACCCCGACTACATCATCGTGCGTCGCGAAGACTCAGCGGCCTTCTGCGGCATGAAACCTTACAACACACTCAGTGCTGTCAAGAAAGGCCATGTGATAAGTATCGTCAGCGGTACCCTCGACCTGCAGGTGCCTCGCAACATCGATGCAATACTCTACCTTAGAAAACGAATGAATAATAATAAGTAGTTAAGTAGACAGTAGTTAAGTAGTTAAGACACAACAATGGATAAACTTAGTTATGCATTAGGCCATAATATTGGCCACCAACTGATTGGAATGGGCCTCCAGAAGAGCCTGAATATTGAAGATTTCGCTGCCGCCATCGCCGATGTGCTGCAAGGCCACGAACCCAAGATGAGCCACCAAGAGGTGCAGCAGGTGCTGGAGCACTACTTCTCCGAACTCGAGGAGCGTCAGCAGGCCGAAGCCGCCGAGCGCGGCAAAGCCGCCAAAGGCGAAGGCGAGGCATTCCTTACCCGGAACAAACTGCGCCCCGAAGTGAACACCACCCCCAGCGGTCTGCAGTATGAAATCGTCAAGGAGGGCACCGGCCGTCAGCCCAAAGCCAGCGACACCGTGCGCTGCCATTACGAGGGCACCCTTATCGATGGTACCGTCTTCGACTCGAGCTACCGCCGCAACCAACCCGCCGAATTCGGCCTGCGCCAGGTCATCGCCGGCTGGACGGAAGGTGTGCAGCTGATGAAAGAAGGCTCCATCTTCAAATTCTACATCCCCTACAACCTCGCCTATGGCGAACGTGGCGCCGGTGCCGACATCCCGCCCTACGCCGCCCTCATCTTCACCGTCGAACTCATCAAAGTGCTGTAATATCCACAGCGAATACATCAAAAAGTGCCCCATGGGCACTTTTTTTTGTTTCTATATCTCGAAAAAAATAGTATTTTTGCATTTTATTTTAGAATACAAAAATACTATAAGATATTATGGCAGAACTTACTGAGCAAGAACAGATACGCCGCAATTCGCTGGCAGAGTTGAAGAATCTGGGCATCAACCCCTATCCCGCCGCCCTCTATGAGGTGAACGCCAAGAGCAACGAGATTCTGGAGCAATTCCCGCAGGACAATAGTCTCTTCCAGAACATCAGCATCGCCGGTCGCATCATGAGCCGTCGCATCATGGGTGCCGCTTCGTTCGTGGAGCTGCAGGACAGCTATGGCCGCATCCAGCTCTATATCAAGCGCGACGAGATATGCCCCGGTGAGGACAAGACCCTCTACAACACCGTCTTCAAACGCCTGCTGGACATCGGCGACATCATCGGTGTGACCGGCTATGTCTTTGTCACCCAGATGGGTGAGACCTCCATCCATGTGAAGAGCCTCACGGTGCTCAGCAAGAGCCTCCGTCCGCTGCCCATCGTCAAGGAGAAGGACGGCGTGGTGTACGACGCCTTCAGCGACCCCGAGCTGCGCTACCGCCAGCGCTATGTGGACCTCATCGTCAATCCGCAGGTGCGCGAGACCTTTGTGCAGCGCACCAAGATAATCAACACGATGCGCTCCTTCTTCAACGAGCAGGGCTACCTCGAGGTGGAGACACCGGTGCTGCAGGTAATCCCCGGCGGCGCTGCGGCGCGCCCCTTCATCACGCACCACAACGCGCTGGACATGGAGCTCTACCTGCGCATCGCCGACGAGCTGTACCTCAAGCGCCTTATCGTCGGCGGCTATGCCGGAGTGTACGAGTTCAGCCGCAACTTCCGCAACGAGGGCATCGACCGCACACACAACCCTGAGTTCACCTGCATGGAAATATACGTGGCCTACAAGGACTACAACTGGATGATGACCTTCGTCGAGACCATGCTGGGACGCATCGCCCAAGAGTTACACGGCACCACCAAAGTGAACGTGTGGGGTCACGAGATTGACTTCGGCGGTCCCTTCCGCCGCGCTCCGATGTGCGAACTCATCAAGGAACAGACTGGCTACGACGTGGAGAACATGGACGAGCAGCAGCTGCGCGACACCTGCAAAGCCCTCAACATTGAAGTCGACGAGACGATGGGCAAAGGCAAGCTGATCGACGCCATCTTCGGCGAGAAGTGCGAGCCCACGCTGATACAGCCCACCTTCGTCACAGACTACCCCATCGACATGTCGCCCCTCTGCAAGCGCCACCGCGACAATTCCAACCTCACCGAACGCTTCGAGCTCTTCGTCTGCGGCAAGGAACTGGCTAACGCCTATAGCGAGCTCAACGACCCCATCGACCAGCTGGAGCGCTTCCAGGAGCAGCTGCGTCTGAGCGAGAAAGGCGACGACGAGGCCATGTTTATCGACATGGACTTCGTGCGCGCCCTCGAGTACGGCATGCCACCCACTAGCGGCATGGGCATTGGCATCGACCGCTTGGTGATGATGATGACAGACGAACAGAACATTCAGGACGTGCTCCTCTTCCCCCTGATGAAGCCCGAGAAGAAAGCCGCCGTCACCACCGACGAGGATTTCGTCAAGCACGGCGTCCCCGCCGAATGGGTGCCGGTAATCCGCAAGGCAGGTATCAATACCATATCCCAGCTCAAAGCAGCCAACCCCAACAAGCTCTTCAACGACCTCGGCGGCCTCCGCAAGAAGATGAAACTCGACATCCCCGCCCTCAAACGCGAACAGTTCGACGCCTGGCTCAATGATTAAGCAGTTTACGTTCAACCACTTTGAGGTCAACACGTATGTGGTGGTCGATGAGCAGACGAAGCAGTGTGTCATCGTGGACCCTGCCTGTGAGGCCTCGTTTGAGGATGCTCAGTTGTCGCAATACATCGAGCAGGGAGGTCTCACCGTGACGCATATCCTGCTCACCCACGCCCATGTCGACCATATCGCGGGCCTGCGGCAGGTGTGCGAGCACTACAACCTGCCGGTTACCATGCATGCCGAAGGCCGCCATCTGTTGAAACAAGCCGCCCTCTACGGCGATCTCATGGGCTTCGCCGTGGACGACATGAGCGACCTCGAAGTAAATGAGATAGAGGATGGTGATATACTTCACCTTTCACCTCTCACCTCTCACCTTTCACCTCAGATAGAGTGCCGCTATGTCCCCGGACATTGCCCTGGGAGCATGTGCTATGTGGTGGCGGCCGACAAGGCAGTCATCACCGGTGACGCCCTCTTCCATTTCAGCATTGGCCGTACCGACCTCCCAGGTGGCGACTACCCCACGCTGATAGACTACCTCAAGCGTCGCGTGCTCACACTCCCCGACGACTACCGTGTCCTCCCCGGCCACGGCATCCCCAGCCAAATCGGAAAAGAACGGAAATACAACAGCTTTCTGATATGAGTGTGAAGATAGACCCCAGTTGGTACGCTGTGCTGCAGCCGCAGTTCGAAGCACCCTACTTCGCGGAACTCAAGACATTCCTTGTCGCCGAGCGCCAGCAGCACACCTGCTATCCTCCAGGGAGTCTCATCTTCAACGCCTTCGACAGCACGCCCTTCGACCGCGTGAAGGTGGTCATCCTCGGCCAAGACCCCTACCATGAGCCGGGACAGGCTATGGGACTTTGCTTCTCGGTTCCGCAAGGCATCCAGGTGCCACCGTCGCTGGTGAACATTATCACTGAAATCAATTCAGACCTCGGCACCAATATTCCCAAGAGCTGTGGTGATCTCAGCGGCTGGGCCCAGCAAGGCGTGCTGCTCCTCAACGCCACCCTCACCGTTCGTGCCCATCAGGCCGGTAGCCACCAGCGCCATGGCTGGGAGACCTTCACCGATGCCGCCATCCAAGCCCTCAGCCAGCAGCGCTCAGGTCTTGTCTTCCTCCTCTGGGGCAGCTATGCCATCGCCAAGCGAACGCTTATCGACCATACAAAACATCTAGTGCTCACCGCTCCCCACCCTTCGCCCCTCTCGGCCTACAAGGGCTTCTTCGGCTGCCATCACTTCAGCCAAGCCAACGCATACCTTCAGCAACAAGGCCAGACACCCATCGACTGGGCCTATATCCAATAGACGCTGTCTCCGTTTTTCCCCCAACTGTTCTTCGGTTGTTCTTCGGAAAAATCCGAAGAACAACCGAAGAACAACCATTAAACAACCGAAAGACAGTACGACTTAATAGTCCCTGTAGCACTACCATTTGTTAAATATTCCTAATTATTTTGCCGATTTCCAAAAGGGTTGTACTTTTGCATTCGGAATGATATGAAAATAATATCATAAACAATAAAATAAACAATTAAATTTCAACAACATGGAAAGCAAAGAGATTGCAAAAAAAATGACAGTTGGAAACAATGGTTTCCTACACATCCTCCTCAACATCGTACTGCTGGTGCTGGCTCTTTATCTGTGCATCGACGCCGGCGAGAACAACTTCACCCTGAGCGGTATCATCGGTGGTCTTTGTTGGATTCTCTGGGGCTTGCACATCGCGGGCTTCAAACTGATGGTCATCCAACCCAACCACGCGCGTGTACTTACTTTCTTCGGTAAATACGTGGGTACCGTGCGCGACAACGGCTTCTTCTGGACCAATCCATTTTATGCCCGCAAGAAGATGAGCCTCCGTGCTGACAATATGGACGTGGAGCCCATCAAGGTGAACGACCGCAACGGCAACCCTATTATGATCGGTTTGGTGCTGGTGTGGAAAGTGGAGGACACCTACCGCGCTTGCTTCGATGTCGAGGCTACCAGCTACACCAGTTTTGTGGCCGTGCAGAGCGACTCTGCCCTGCGTAAGGTGGCCAGTCTCTACGCCTACGACAATCTGGAGGATCAGAACGAGGTGACGCTGCGCAACGGTGGCGATGAGATCAACCGCCGTCTGGAAGCTGAAATCCGCAAGCACCTTGAGATTGCCGGCATCGAAGTGGTCGAAGCTCGCATCAACTACCTGGCCTACGCCCAAGAGATTGCCAGCGTGATGCTCAAGCGTCAGCAGGCCGAGGCTATCATTGCCGCACGCGAGAAGATTGTCGAGGGTGCCGTCTCGATGGTCGATATGGCCCTCAAGAAACTGGCCGCCGAGAAGGTGGTGGAAATGGATGAGGAGCGCAAGGCCGCCATGGTGAGCAACCTGATGGTCGTCCTCTGCGGCGACGAAGGAGCCAGCCCCGTAATCAACACCGGAAGCATTTATTGATCATGGAAGAGATTCTGCAAGTAAACGGTCTCAGCAAGACTTTCACACTGAGCCGGAAACAACAAAAGATAGAGCGCACCACGGCCAAACGCAAGGTAGCCGTGGACAACCTGACCTTCAGCGCCTACCGCGGCGAGATATTCGGTCTGCTGGGCCCCAACGGCGCCGGCAAGACCACCACCCTGCGCATGCTCAGCACCCTCATCCGTCCCGACAGTGGTGACGCCTGGCTCAACGGATGCTCGGTGGTAAACCAACCCGAAGAGGTACGCGGCAAGATAGGATTTCTCACTTCAGAACTTAAACTTGAGGACTTCTTCACTCCCAACTACTTGTTCGACTTCTTCAGCCGCCTCCACGGAGTGCCCGAAGAAATCTGTGCCCAGCGTAAAGCCGCCATGTTCAGTCGATTCGGCATAGACCAGTTTGCCGAGGTGAAGGTGGCCAACCTCTCGACCGGCATGAAGCAGAAACTCTCGCTGGTCATCTCGCTGGTACACAATCCCGAGGTAATCATCTTTGACGAACCCACCAACGGTCTCGACGTTCTGACGGCCCGCACCGTGACCGACTACCTGCAGGAACTGCGTAGCGAGGGCAAGACAATTATCCTCTCCACCCACATCTTCAGCCTCGTGGAACGTCTATGCGACCGTGTAGGCATCATCATCGACGGCCGACTGGTGGCTTGCGGAAACCTCAGCGAGGTGTGCGACGGCATGACCATCGAGGACCGTTTCTTTGAACTTTATAAAGAAGCGAAAGGAGGTCAGGAATGAAAAGCAACACCTTAACCATCATCAAAAAAGAGTTCGCCCGTTTCTTCGGCGACCGGCAGCTACTATTCACCGCTGTCATCATGCCGGGCTTGCTTATTTATATCATTTATAGCCTCATGGGCACCGGTATCCAGAAGATGATTACCGAAGGTGCCAACGAGGTAGTCACCCTGCAGGTGGAGAATCTCCCGCGGAGTCTGGCACCCGTGTTCTACTCGCTCGACAGCAGTATCGTGCTCTCAGAACAGCCCATTACTGACGACGACATCGCCCAATTGGAGGATAAAGATATCAACGCCGTACTGCTACGTTTCCCCGAGGGGTTTGAGCAAGCACTTGCAAACGGCACATCTGAGGGCGACATCCTATCGGTAGACATCTATTACAACAGCACCAACAACGCCAGCAACCGCATACATATGGTGGTGAGCACCGTGCTCAACAACTACGCCCGTCCATATGTCGTCAGCGAACTCGACCAGGCCAGTAATGAGAGTATTGGCGCCATGATATGGAGCAAAATACTACCCATGCTCATCATCATGATGCTCTTCAGCGGTGTAATGGCCATCGCTCCCAGCAGCATCGCTGGCGAGAAGGAACGCGGTACCATAGCCACACTTCTGGTCACCCCCATGCGCCGAAATGAGTTGGCATTGGGCAAGATTGTCTCGCTGAGCGGTATCGCTCTCATGAGCGGTATCTCCAGTTTTATCGGCATCGCGCTCTCGCTGCCTAAGATGGTGGGTATGGGAGAAGCAGCCGATCTAGGGTTCCACTACACCACTTCTGACTACATTGTGCTACTTCTGGTCATCTTCGCCTCGGTGCTTATCATGGCGAGCACAGTGAGCCTGCTGTCGGCCTTGGCTAAGGACGTAAAGAATGCTGGCACTATGGTGACGCCCTTCATGCTGGTAGTCATGCTCGCAGGACTGCTTCCCATGTTCCAGGACGGAGCCTCCTCCTCGCTGACAATTTACCTCATCCCCTTCTACAACAGTATTGAGGTGATGACCGCCGTCTTCGGCCACGAGATGACATGGATGCCGGTCATTGTCACTCTGGCCTCTGATATTGTTTACACCGGCATCGCCGTATGGGGCCTCACTCGTATGTTCAACAGCGAGAAAATAATGTTCTCACGATGAAGAAAAACTTTGCACTGCGGGTTGACTCCGAAGTCTACGACGCTATTGAGAAGTGGGCCGCGGACGAATTCCGTAGTACCAACGGACAAATAGAGTGGATTATCGCCGAAGCCCTCAAAAAAGCCAAGCGATATCCTAAAAAGAAACAAGAATGAAAAAAATTGCCATAGCAATGATGCTGTGCGTGGGCCTTACAGCCCACGCACAGTGGTTTACCGGCATGAGTCAGAAGACAGGACTCGCACTCTGCATAAACCTCACCGATACGGCGGCCGAACTCTACAGCCCCATGCAGACCACCGACCCCATACCCGTAAGCAAGTGGAGCCTCGACGGCGAACTGTTGAACATAGAATGTAAAAGTATCGGGCTGAAGGTGAACGTCACACGACGCGACAGTACCTTTGTCGGTTATTGGAAACAGGGATTATTCAAAGAAGACATCACCTTCTACCCTACCGACACGCTCTTTTCTTTGCGCCGTCCGCAAACTCCGCAGTCTCCCTACCGATTCGATGAGGAAACCGTCACCGCCGACTATACAGATAGTCAGGGCAACAAGGTGCACCTCGAGGGCACTCTCTCCTACCCCAAAGGTGGCGGCAAGTTTCCCTGCATAGTGCTTGTCAGCGGAAGCGGCCAACAGAACCGCGACGAAGAGATTATGCAGCACAAGCCTTTCTTGGTCATTGCTGACTACCTGGCCTCGCGCGGCATCGCCGTGCTGCGCTACGACGACCGCGGCGTAGATGCTAGCACCGGCTCGATCGACAATGCCGACACGCGCCTCTTCGCCGAGGATGCAGAGACTCTGTTCAATGCTGTCAAAAGCAACCCACATGTCAACCCTGCCCAACTGGGTATCGGAGGACATAGCGAGGGCGGTGCCATCGCCCCCATGGTGGCAGCTAGAAACAAGGACGTCAAATTTGTCGTTATGCTCGCTGGACAAGGTTGCACTGGACTCGACGTACTGCTGCAGCAGAACGAAGCTATCTACCGCGCCTCTGGCCTAAGCGAAAGCCTGCTGGCCGTCCGTATGGCCTGTATGCGCGAGTTATTTAGCTTGCCGACTGGCAGCAGTCAAAAGGAGTATAAGGCTGTCATCACCCGTCATACCGAAGGACTTACCAAAGAGCAGGTCGACAGCATCGCCCTCGGACGCGGTGCCGCCAGCGCCGCCAAACAGCAGCTCGACAGCCGCTGGATGCAGACATTCCTCACACTCGACCCCGTTGACTACCTTCCCAAAGTCACCTGTCCCGTACTGGCTCTCAACGGCAGCAAAGACACCCAAGTACTCTCCCACTCCAATCAGCAACGGGTCAAACAACTCTGCCCACAGGCCGACTGCCGTGAGCTACCGACTCTCAACCATCTTTTCCAGCATTGCACCACTGGCTCGCCAGACGAATACATGCTTATTGAGGAAACATTTGCGCCCGAGGCGATGCAAGCCATCGCCGACTGGATACTAAAACTTTAGCAGTCCTCTACGGCGCCCTTAATCTGCACCTTCGTAATGCCCTCGTCAATCACCGGTTGCACGAGGGCTTTCATTTCCTGTGGAGAGAACTTCTCAAGCCCCTGCATGGGAGTAGCGCGGTCGATGGTATAGACCATCCACTCGCGCGGTTTTAAGAGTCGTACTATATCCATCAAGGGCTCAACTACCTCAGGACGGGAAGAGTCGAAGCCGTTGCCTCGCAGCATACAAGTCTGGAGGACAAAATTCCCCTCAAATCGCTTGAGAGCCTCAATGACACGGGCGATGTCGTATCCCGGGGCGGGCATATTAATCTTCTCTACCAGCTCGTTGGTGGGAGCGTCAATCTTCATGATGGGGTTATCGACCTTACGCAAGGCGTTGAACACCTCAGGCAAATGCACACGGGTGGCATTGCTGAGGACACTCACTTTCGCCTGTGGGTAGTACTGGTCGCGCAGCCGCAGAGTGTCGTCGATAATCTGAGGGAACTCAGGGTTGATAGTAGGCTCTCCGTCGCCGCTGAAGGTGATACTATCCACCGGCGTGCCTTCTTTAGCAAGTTTTATTAGCATCCTTTCGAGGTCGGTGCGTACCTTCGCTGCCGTGGGGAGTACTGTGTCGTTGCGTCCGTCGCGATTCCAGCCACATTCGCAGTAGATGCAATCGAAATTGCATATCTTGCCCTTCTCGGGCAGCAGGTTGATACCCAGCGAACTGCCGAGCCGCCGGCTGAATATAGGTCCAAAAACTGTTTCTTCACGTATCATAGTAAAAGAAAAACGTAAAATCTGTCGTATTATTGTCCGAAATCGAGATACGGAAGCAGACGTTGGAGTGTGCTGTCGGTCATGGAGGGTACGGCCCGCAGGTCGTCGGCGTTGTGGAAGCGGACACCTCGGTCGCGCAGCCGCACGATATCACGAGCCTGGTAATATTCGATATAGGGATGCTTGATGAGTTGCTTGAGAGGGATGGTGTTAATGGGCATTTTGCGTACACTATCGGAATTAAAGTCAAGGTGCGGGGCAATATGCTCCACCAATTCCGGCGTGATGCCATAGACCTCAAGCAGTTGCGCCTCATCAACAAAGCCACCGAGCCTTTCTCGATAGCGCACGATACGGCTAGCGTAGACAGGACCGATGCCATGAAGCAGCATCAGTGTAGTGGTGTCGGCACTATTAAGATCCACTATCAGAGGCTGACGGCTATAGGGTTCGGAATATATCGCCGTTTGTAATGAACTTTCCTCAGCAGATGATTTGGATTGTCGTCTCAATCTATATGAATCATTTTTCTTCGCCTTGTGAGGGGTGTAATATGAGCGACTGCAAGGGTTCGATTTTTCGGTTTTCTGGTACCCTAACGTGTCGTTTTGCGGCCGATTATTATCCTTCTTGGGAGAAAAAAATGCAATCACCAACACAACCAGCAACCCTACTGATAACCAGATGATACCAATCAACTGAGAACGCATCGGGAAGAACTTTTTATCACTCATATTGAAGAAAAATTTGGTCAGTCCGAAAAAAGTTTGTACTTTTGCACCCGCTTTCGACAGAAAAGATTGCAAAAGAGAACGAGCGAAGCGAGTGAACTTTTGTTAAGTTTTCGAAGAAAACGCTTTCTGGCGAAAGTGGTTTGCAACACAAGGTCGCACTCCCAAAGGTCTGTTAGCTCAGTTGGTTCAGAGCGCTTCCTTCACACGGAAGAGGTCGAGAGTTCGAATCTCCCACAGACCACCAAGTTAAAAAACAGGGCTCCTCATTAGGGAGCCCTATTTTTTTATTCCCTATTACCAACTCTTATTTTTGAAAGAGTTTCTGCCAGTTCTTGTATTCGCGGTCTTTCCAAGCGCCGTTGTGGTAGGCGTAGCTGACGATGGCGGGGATGACGGTGGTGCCTTCGGCATAGACCATCTGCTGCAGCTCTTCGCTCACCTTGCCCCAGCTGCCGGCCTCGAGGAGGGTGCTGGAGGAGCAGGCGCCGTCGCGCACGTCGGCCACGGTAATCTGGATGGCATACTTGTGCATAGGCACTTCCTTGCCGAGGATCTCAGCGCAGACGACGGTGTCCTGAGCAAAGTTCTTGGGGGTGCCGCCGCCAACCATGAAGAGGCCGCTTTCGGGGCTGTTCATCTTGATTTCGGTGAGCTCAAGGAAGTCGGCCACGCTGTCGATGCTGACATAGGGCTTGCCGGCCTGTTTGCGGATCCACTGGTGCTTGCCGATGCCGAAGCCGGCGCTGCTGTCGCTGAAGGCGGGGCAGAAGATGGGCACGCCGCACTCGTAGCAGGTCTGGATGAGGCTGTCTTTCTTCACGCCGTGACCGTTGGCGAGCCATTTGCCCACCTCGTAGAGGAACTCGCGGCTGCTGTAGGGGCGCGGCTCGAGAAGGTCGGCGACGTCGCAGGTGGCCTGGTCGCAGGCCTGCAGCTCCTCTTCGTCGATGAAGGTGTCGTAGATACGGTCGATGTAGAGCTCGCGGAGCTGGGTGTCGGGGATGACATTCTCCTTGGTGCCGATGTAATGCTTGTAGCCGAGGGCCTCGAAGAGGTCCATGTCGATGATAGAGGCGCCAGTGGAGACAACGGCGTCAACCATCTTGTTGCGCACCATGTCGACATACACCTGCATGCAGCCAGCGGCAGAGGTAGAGCCGGCGATGGTGAGGATGTTGGTGCAGTCCTTCTCGGCAATCATCTGGCAGAGGATGTCGGCGGCACGGGCGGTGTCGCGGCTGGTGAAACTCATGTGGCGCATGGCGTCGATAAGCTCAGTACTGTCGTACTTCTTGATGTCAATGTGTTTGACGGTTTCTTTGAGGAGGTCTTTCTTTTCCATTGCTATATTTGTATTTTATTATTTTTCTATGCGTTGAAGGACAATGTCCTGGGTGATCTCAGCGGTACCTTCGTCCCAATTGCCATTGCCGCCATAGAATGCACTACGTGGTGCCGACACCGAAATTATCGTATCGCGGTAGCGGCCGTGCTGTTCACCATCAATATCGCGGAAGCCTATTGCCGACTCATAATTCGGCATACCATAGATATTCACATCATAACGCCCGTCGGGGCCGGCAGTACCCAGATGCTCCGTCATCACATACCTTACACCTGCCGAATCATAGGCTTGCACCACTTCGATACCTTCGATAGGGTTGCCGTCAACATCCGTCACTGTGCCTTTCACATGATAGACACCCATGGGGCAGCCGTATTCCTCTGTACCGTAAGGAAAATCGTCACAACTGGCAAGATTAAAACCTAACAGGCCTCCCAATGAGACCAGTAGCCAGTTTTTCAGTTTAAGGTATTTTATCTTCATTACGGCTGCAAAAATATAAAGTGGAAACGGAACTACACGCGTATTTATTGTATATTTACCGAAGAAAAAATCACAAACGTCGCAGGACCAATGTAATATCCTTTTCAGCTACGCCGTCGTGCAATTCGCTCCGGAGATAATGAACCACCAGCACAGTATCGGCAAAGTGGCCGTGTGCCGCTCCATCCAGATCACTGAAAGCAAGGGCGATGGTGGTATCCATCGGCGCTACCTCCTCATGTTCGCTGACAAAGCGTCCATCTGAGCCGGTGATATCGTAGTAGAAGATATACTGGTCGGCAGGACCCCCCAAGATGTAGCAACCTATGCCCATGCCTTCCACCGGGACACCATTCTCGTCCACCACGGTACCAGTAGTGCGAAAAACCACCGCGGTCGAAGGTTCGCCTTCGGGCTCCACAGGTTCTTCCTTCCCACAACAAACAAATAGAGCCAACACTCCCGCCAAAACACAAAGGAGATAGTGTTGCAGTTTATGCTTCCTTACTCTCATCACAACTATCAACTGCTAAAACGGCACATCGCCGTCGGGCGATAAGCCGGCATCTTCATTCATCTTCGAGTCAATAATCATAGTGCCCCCTTGCTGGTCAAAGGCGGTGTTCTGCGGCATCGCACCGCCGAAGCCTTCGAGGCCTGCAATCTCGGTAGGATTCTCGAACCGCACATAGTCACTCACGAAGCGCATACGCACCTCGCCCACCCCGCCGGAACGGTGTTTGGCAATAATAAGGTCGGCCATTCCGACAGTGGATCCTTTGTCGTCCTCAGTGACATTATAGTATTCTGGGCGATAAATAAAGATGACAATATCGGCATCCTGTTCAATAGCGCCCGACTCGCGGAGGTCGCTGAGCTGAGGCTTGTTGCCCACACGGTTTTCGACCTGACGGCTCAACTGCGACATAGCCAGCACAGGAATGCCTAACTCTTTGGAAAGGGCTTTGAGCTGACGGCTAATCATGCTGATTTCCTGTTCTCGATTGCCGTTACGATTTTCCACCGCACCAGTGGACATCAACTGCAGATAGTCGATAAAAATCATCTGTATGTCGTAACGTTGCTTCAGGCGGCGTGCCTTGGCGCGGAGTTCGAAGATGGTGAGCGACGGCGTGTCATCAATATAGAGGGGGGCGCCACTCAAACGTTGGGCTGCCACCTTGAGCTGTTCTTTTTCGTGGGCCGCCAGACGACCTTTCTTCAGGTGGTCGCCTTTGATATGTGCTTCGCTGGAGATGAGACGCATGGCCAATTCCTGACCGCTCATTTCGAGCGAAAAAAAAGCCACCGGTTTCTTGAAGTCTACAGCCATATTGCGGGCCATACTCATGGCACAGGCCGTCTTACCCATGGCGGGACGGGCAGCCAAGATAATAAGGGTACCTGGCTGGAAACCAGCCGTCATACGATCGAGCCCGATAAAACCGCTCTCCAAACCGCTCAGACCATCCTCCTTCTGGCCAGCTTCTTCAATCTGGTCGGTAGCCAACGACACAAAATCGCTCACTGGATGATAGTCGGAGCGGAAATTCTTGTCGTTGATATCCATAAGCTTGGTCTCAGTCTTGTCGAGCAGGTTCACCACATCGGTGGTCTCGTCATAGGCCTCGGTGATGGTTTCGGTCGAGATGCGGATCATCTCGCGCTGGATATATTTCTCGCTGAGGACACGGATATGATACTCCAGATGCGCCGCGCTCACCACATTTTCCGTAAGCTTACTTACGGCATAGGCACCACCGGCGGCCTCCAGTTCGCCATCCAGGCGCAGACGCTCCACCACAGTGAGCATATCCACCGGCTGGCTTTGTTCGAAAAGTTTGCGGATAGCACGGAATATAACCTGATGCTCAGGCTTATAGAAGTATTCAACATGCAAAGTTTCGATAGCATTGATAAGTGCCGTCTGGTCGAGCATCAAAGCGCCCAGCACGCTCTCTTCAAGGTTGATTGCCTGCGGAGGAGTGTTGCCATTGATGCCGAAAGCTTGTTCGTAAGTCATTCGGCTCTTGTGTCTTGTATCAGTTACGGGCATATTTTGTCGCAAAAAAACGGACTACAAAAGTACTACTTTTTTTCCATTCGACCAACATATTTTTTCAACACACACGCCTGAACGATTTCTATTCTTTCATGTTTCCTTCACATTCCTTTCATTGATCATTCATTTAAATGAATGATCAATGAATAAACAATGAAAGAACAATGAAAGAACAGCAGGTCTTAGGCAGGCGTTAGGCGGGCGTTGATTGTAATGGGGGGATGTATTGCAATGATGAATAATAAATATTATAGAATTAAGTAATGGCGTTTCGTTTTTTTTCGTATTTTTGCAGATTGATTTTACATAATACTATATGTCTAAAACCAACATAGACAAACTGATAGTGATTGGCGACCGTGTGCTGATAGAGCCTGCCATAGCCACCCGCAAGACCAAGGGAGGCCTGCTGCTGCCGGCCGGCTATCAGGAGAAGGAAGAGGTGCAGACAGGTTATATCATCAAATGTGGTCCCGGTTATCCTCTCCCTGGCGATAGTGCCCACGAAGACTGGAAACCCGGAGACGACGAGCCACGCTACCTGCCTCTGCAGGTGAAACCAGGCGATATGGCCATCTTCCTGCTCAAAAATGCCGTAGAGCTCAAGTACGACGGTGTGAAATATTTCATCGTGCCGCAAAACGGCATACTTATGGTTGAACGAGACGAATTTTAATTCAAGATATGACATCGAACGAGATAAGAAAAGCCTTTTTAGACTATTTTGAGAGTAAAGATCACCATGTGGTGCCGAGTGCGCCGATGGTCATCAAGAACGACCCGACGCTGATGTTCACCAACGCCGGCATGAACCAGTTCAAGGACATCTTCCTTGGCAACCAGCAGCGCCAGTGGCCGCGTGCCACCGACAGCCAGAAGTGCCTGCGCGTGAGCGGCAAACACAACGACCTCGAGGAGGTGGGACACGACACTTACCACCACACGATGTTCGAGATGCTAGGCAATTGGTCGTTTGGTGATTACTTTAAGAAAGAGGCCATTGCCTACGGCTGGGAGTTCCTCACCGAGGTGATGAAGATAAACAAAGACTGGCTCTACGTCACCGTCTTCGGCGGCGACGAGAAGGAGGGCCTCGAGATGGATATGGAGGCTTACAACTTCTGGAAAGAGCATATCAGCGAGGACCGTATCCTGCGTGGCTCAAAAAAGGACAACTTCTGGGAGATGGGCGACCAAGGCCCCTGTGGCCCCTGCTCGGAGATTCACGTCGACATCCGTCCCGACGACGAGAAGGCCAAAGTACCTGGCAAAGACCTAGTGAACAAAGACAACCCCCAGGTTATCGAGATATGGAACCTCGTCTTCATGCAATTCAACCGCAAGGCCGACGGTACCCTCGAACCATTGAAAGCCAAGCACATCGACACCGGTATGGGCTTCGAGCGCCTCTGCATGGTGATGCAGGGCAAGCGGAGCAACTACGACACCGATGTGTTCCAACCTCTCATCCAAGAGATTGCTGCCAAATGTGGTAAGAAATACGGTGAGAAAGAAGATGCCGACATTGCCATGCGTGTCTGCGCCGACCATCTGCGCGCCGTCAGTTTCAGCATCGCCGACGGACAGCTGCCCTCGAACGTGAAGGCCGGCTACGTCATCCGCCGCATCCTGCGCCGTGCCGTGCGTTACGGTTACACTTTCCTTGGCTTCACCGAGCCCTTCATCAACACCCTCGTCCCCACCCTCGTGGGACAGATGGGGCACCAGTTCCCCGAACTCAAGAAGCAGCAGGAGCTCATCCAGCGCATCATCCTCGAAGAGGAGCAGGCTTTCCTGCGCACCCTGGCCGGTGGTATCAAGCGCTTTGAAGACTATGTGACAAAGAATGCTGGTAACAAGGTCGTTGATGGCGCCTTTGCCTTCGAACTCTTCGATACCTACGGCTTCCCCATCGACCTCACACAACTGATGGCCAGCGAGAAAGGCTGGACAGTGGATATGGCAGGCTTCGAGAAAGGCCTGCAGGAGCAGAAAGAGCGTTCGCGCGGTGCCGCCAAGGTGGAAAGTGACGACTGGCAGGAGCTGCTGCCAGGTGTGGAGGAAGAGTTCATCGGATACGATGTCCTCGAAGCCGACGTGCGTATCGCTCGCTACCGTAGGGTGAAAGCCAAAGACAAAGAGTTCTACCAGTTGGTCTTCGACCACACTCCCTTCTACGGCGAGAGCGGTGGTCAGACAGGCGATACTGGTAAGTTGGGTGAGTTGGCAATCAAGAATACTAAGAAGGAAAACGGCCTCATCGTCCATATCGTAGACACTCTGCCCGAGGATTTGACGGCCACCTTCCACGCCAGCGTGGATGCCGCCCGCCGTCAGGCCATCGGAAACAACCATACCGCCACACATCTGATGCACTATGCCTTGCGTCAGGTCCTTGGTGACCATGTGGAGCAGAAGGGCTCGAGTGTCGACGCCGAGCGTCTGCGCTTCGACTTCAGCCACTTCGCCAAGCTGAGCCACGAAGAGATCCGCGATGTGGAACGCCGCGTGAACGAGATGATACGCCAGTGTCTGCCCCTCGAGGAGCACCGCGCCATGCCCATTGCCGAAGCACAGAAGCTGGGCGCCATGGCCCTCTTCGGCGAGAAATACGGCGATAAGGTGCGTGTAGTAAAATATGGTCCCAGTATCGAGTTCTGCGGCGGTACCCATGTAGCCAATACCGGCATGATTGGTTCCTTCCGCATCGTCGGCGAGGGCGCCATTGCCGCCGGTATGCGCCGCATCGAAGCTGTCAC